>ERZ772820.46-NODE-46-length-123002-cov-69.705019_pt1 | contig 123002 bp, 107 predicted proteins | sample MGYA00511377_ERZ772820 | MGnify/ENA primary metagenome ERZ772820 (study PRJEB29015, sample SAMEA2737684) | human gut metagenome | biome: human gut; feature: human-associated habitat; material: faeces | place: China | collected 2012 ... | reverse complement strand
GCCCTCAGTGCGCAAAGCGCACGTGTTTTTTGATTTTCAAAATCAAAAAACGTAGTATTACTCTTTCCTTCCCTCCGAAACTTTCGGCTGGACAGGTTTTTTGACAGTCTGGAAAATTTCTGCGAAGAAGAATCTTCGCAGAAATTTTTATTCCGTTCTTATTCGCAGATTCCGGCACGGACCTTCAGTGTCAGGATGCGCAGGACGCTCTCATCTACGCGCGCCTGCGTCAGGCCGCCGTTTTGCAGCGCGTCCAGCACCCCCTGCGCCGCCTGTTTCAGATCCGCCGGCATGAGGACGATGTCGCAGCCCGCCTGAATCGCCAGCACCGCCGCCTCTGCAGGGGAATAGCTGTCCGTGATCGCGCCCATCTCGTGCGAATCCGTGATGACCACGCCGGTGAAGCCCAGCTCGCCGCGCAGCAGGTCGGTCACGACCGCGGACGACAGATCGCAGGGCGCGTCGCTGCCCGTCACGTTCGGCGCGGACATATGCGAGATCATGACCATTCCCGCGCCCGCCGCTATCCCGGCGGCAAAGGGCTTGAGCTCCGTCCCGCGCAGCTCATCGAGCGTGCGCCCAGTCACGGATGCGCCCTTGTGGGAGTCGGCCTCCGTGCTGCCGTGGCCGGGGAAATGCTTGAGGCAGGACTGCACGCCGCCGGATTGCAGGCCCTGCACCATCGCCGCGACCATGGTCGACGCCACGTCCGCGTCGCTGCTGAAGGAGCGGTCGCCGATCTCGGTGTTGTTGGGATTCGTGACCACATCCGCCACCGGGGCAAAATCCACATTGAAGCCGAACTGCGAGATGTCCCGCGCGATGGTCGCGCCCACCTGCCGCACGGCCTCCGCATCGCCCGCTGCGCCGTAGTCCGCCATCGGGTCAAAGGCCGTGGTGCCGAGCTTCGTGCTCACCCGCGCGACCCGGCCGCCCTCCTCGTCCACGCCGATCAGAAGCGGCAGCCTGCTGTAGCTCTGCGTCGCGGCGATCATCTGCGTGGTCTGCTCGCCGGTCTCCAGATTATCCGCGAAATAGACGATGCCGCCGACGGGCATCTCGGAAAGCGCCTGCTGCGTCGCCTCGCCCGCGCGCGTGGCGGTATTCACGCCCGTCAGCGCCTCCGGCGTGACCATGAAGAGCTGGTAGACCTTCTCCTCCGTCGTCATGCCGCTCAGAATTTCCTCTGCCCGCGCGCGGTAGGGCGCGTCGGGGTCCGGCTCCGTCGGCGGTTCGGTCGGTTCGGTTTCCGGCGGCTCGGTCGAAGGCTCCTGCGTCACGGACGGCTCCGTCGCCACCGAGGGGAAGGGTTCTTCCTTGCCGCAGCCCGCCGCCGAAAGGCAGATCAGGCCGCAAAAAAACAGCGCCAAAATTCGTTTCATACTGCCACCTCCTGTTTTCTGCATTATACCGCACGCGCCGCGCAATTACAAGCGCATGGTTGACAAGCTCCCGGAAAATGACTATACTTATACTATATAATGGATAATTGTGCGAAAAAGTACGCAAAATGTCGTGAGGGATTGGGTTATGGCAAAAAAGCAAAGCTACGGAAATGAAAGCATCACTACGCTCAAAGGCGCCGACCGTGTGCGCAAGCGCCCGGCGGTCATCTTCGGCTCGGACGGGCTCGACGGCTGCGAACACGCCGTTTTTGAAATTCTCTCCAACGCCATCGACGAGGCGCGCGAGGGCTACGGCGATCTGGTCATCGTCACGCGCTATGAGGACCGCAGCATTGAGGTCGAAGACTTCGGACGCGGCTGCCCCGTGGACTGGAACGAAAAGGAGCAGCGCTACAACTGGGAGCTGGTCTTCTGCGAGATGTACGCCGGCGGCAAATACAACAACACCGCGGGCGACAACTACGAATTCAGCCTTGGCCTGAACGGTCTCGGCACCTGCGCCACGCAGTACGCCTCCAAATATTTCGACGCGCGCATCTACCGCGACGGCTTCAAATACACGCTCCACTTTGAGCGCGGCAACATCGTCGGCAAGATGACAAAGGAGCCGGCTGACCGCAAAAAAACCGGCTCCTGCTTCCGCTGGCTGCCAGATCTGGAGGTCTTTACGGACATCAACATCCCCGTGGAATACTACCTCGACACGCTCAAGCGGCAGGCCGTCGTGAACGCGGGCGTGACCTTCCGCTTCCGCAATCAGGCCGGCGGGAAATTTGAAACAACGGATTTCTGCTACGAGCACGGCATCCTCGACTATATCACCGAGCTGACCGAGGGCAACGCCTTCACCATGCCGCAGTTCTGGGAAACCGAGCGCAAGGGCCGCGACCGCGAGGACAAGCCGGAATACAAGGTGAAGATCACGGCCTCTCTGTGCTTCTCGCGCAGCATGAGCCGGCTGGAATACTACCACAACTCCTCATGGCTGGAGCACGGCGGCGCACCGGACAAGGCCGTGCGCAACGCCTTCGTCTACGCCATCGACGCCTATCTGAAGCAGAACGGCAAGTACGTCAAAAACGAGTCCAAGATCACCTTCCAGGACGTGGCCGACTGCCTCGTGCTGGTGACAAACTGCTTCTCCACACAGACCTCCTACGAAAACCAGACGAAAAAGTCCATCAATAACAAGTTCATTCAGGAGGCCATGACGGAGTTTTTCCGCAGCCGTTTGCAGGTCTATTTTATTGAAAACAAGGGCGAGGCGGACAAGATCGCCGAGCAGGTGCTCATCAACAAGCGCAGCCGCGAAACCGCCGAGCGCGCCCGCGTGACCGTCAAGAAGAAACTCTCCGGCAATCTGGACATCTCCAACCGCGTGCAGAAATTTGTCGACTGCCGCAGCCGCGACGCAGAAAAGCGCGAGCTTTACATCGTCGAGGGCGATTCCGCCATGGGCGCGGTCAAGCTCTCGCGCGACGCGGAATTTCAGGGCATCATGCCTGTGCGCGGCAAAATTCTCAACTGCCTCAAGGCCGACTACGCGCGCATCTTCAAAAGCGAGATCATCACCGATCTTCTGCGCGTGATGGGCTGCGGCGTGGAGGTCAAGGACAAACACGTCAAGGATCTTGCGTCCTTCGACCTGTCCGCCCTGCGCTGGAGCAAGATCATCATCTGCACCGATGCCGACGTGGACGGCTATCAGATCCGCACGCTGATTTTAACCATGCTCTACCGTCTTGTGCCGACGCTCATCCGCGAGGGCTACGTGTATATCGCCGAGTCGCCGCTCTTTGAGATCACGACGAAGGACAAGACGTGGTTTGCCTACACCGAGAAGGAAAAGGCGGAGATCCTCAAGCGGCTCGACGGGCAGAAAAGCACCGTCGCGCGGTCGAAGGGTCTTGGTGAAAATGAGCCGGAAATGATGTGGCTGACCACCATGAACCCCGCCTCGCGGCGGCTCATCAAGGTCATGCCGGAGGACGCGGAGAAAACCGCCCTCTACTTTGATCTGCTGCTGGGCGACAATCTCGCCGGGCGCAAGGATTATATCGCAGAAAACGGCAGCCAGTATCTCGATCTGGCCGATCTTTCGTAAAGGAGGGGCGGGAGCTTTATGGCAAGAAAGAAAAAAGAACCGGAGCAGAAGAAGCTCGCCCCGGCCAATGTGGAGGGTCTGCACGCGGAGGTGCTGGAGCAGCCCATCACGGACACGCTGACCGTGAACTATATGCCCTACGCGATGTCGGTCATCGTATCGCGCGCGATCCCGGAGATCGACGGCTTCAAGCCCTCGCACCGGAAGCTGCTATACACGATGTACAAAATGGGGCTTCTGAACGGCGCGCGGCGCAAATCGGCAGACATCGTCGGCCAGACCATGGGCTTAAACCCCCACGGTGACGCCGCAATCTATGAAACCATGGTGCGCCTTGCCCGCGGCAACGAGGCGCTGCTCGCGCCCTTCGTCGATTCCAAGGGCAACTTCGGCAAGGTCTATTCCCGCGACATGGCCTACGCCGCCTCGCGTTACACCGAAGCAAAGCTGGAGCCCATCTGCGCCGAAATTTTCCGCGACATCGACTCGGAAACGGTCGATTTTGTGGACAACTATTCCAACACCATGAAAGAGCCAGTGCTGCTGCCCACGGCCTACCCGAACGTGCTGGTTTCGGCCAACACGGGCATTGCCGTCGGCATGGCCAGCAACATCTGCGGCTTCAACCTCCGCGAGGTCTGCCGCGCGACGACCGCGTGGATCAAAAATCCCGACTGCGACCTTCTGGAGCTGATGCCCGCACCGGACTTCCCGACGGGCGGCGAAATTCTCTACAACGCCGCCGAGATGGCGGAGGTCTACCGCACGGGACGCGGCTCCGTGAAGGTGCGCGCCCGCTGGCGCTATATCAAGGAGGGCAACCTCATTGAGATTTTTGAGATTCCCTACACCACCACGACCGAGGCCATCATCGACAAGGTTTCCGAGCTGATCAAGGCCGGAAAGATCCGCGAGATCGCGGATATGCGCGATGAGACCGACCTGTCCGGCTTAAAACTGACCATCGACCTCAAACGCGGCGTCGACCCGGACAAGCTCATGCAGAAGCTCTTCCGCTCCACCCCGCTGCTCGACAGCTTTGCCTGCAACTTCAACATTCTCATCGCCGGGATGCCGCGCGTGCTGGGTGTGCGCGAGATCATCGAGGAATGGACGGCGTGGCGGACGGAATGTGTGCGCCGCCGGGTCTTTTTCCAGAAGCGCAAAAAAGCCGAAAAGCTGCATCTGCTCAAGGGCCTCAAGCGCATCCTGCTCGACATCGACAAGGCCATCCGCATCATCCGCGAAACGGAATCCGACGCGGAGGTCGTGCCCAATCTGATGATCGGCTTCGGCATCGACCAGATCCAGGCCGAGTACGTCGCGGAGATCAAGCTGCGCAATATCAACAAGGAATACATCCTCAAGCGCACGCAGGAGGTCGACTCCCTCGCGGCGGAAATCGCCGATCTGGAGGACCTGCTGGCAAGCGAGAAGCGCATCCGCGGCGTGATCGTGGACGAGCTGAACGCCATCGCGGAGAAGTACGGCAAGGACCGCCGCACCGGCATCGTCTACGACCACGAGCTGGACGAGCCGGAAGAAGAGGAAGCCGTTCCGGACTACCCCGTCACGGTGTTCGTTTCCCGCGAGGGCTACTTCAAGAAAATCACGGCGCAGTCGCTGCGGATGTCCGGCGAGCAGCGCTTCAAGGAGGGCGACGGCCTCAAATTCTCCTGCGAGACTACGAACGCCGCCGAGCTTCTGGTCTTTACCGACCGCTATCAGGTCTACAAGGCCCGCTGCGCGGACTTCGACGACGGCAAGGCCTCGCTTCTGGGCGACTACCTGCCCACGAAGCTGGGCTTCGACGAGGGCGAAAACGTCATCGACGTCTGCCTCCCCGGCGACTACACCGGAAGCCTTGTGTTCGTCTTTGAAAACGGCAAGGTCGCCAAGGTAGAGCTCTCCGCCTACCAGACCAAGTCCAACCGCCGCAAGCTCACCGGTGCCTACTCGGACAAGAGCCCCCTGAAGGCAGTGTTCCTGCTCAAGGAGGACACACAGCTTGCGCTCTACTCCACCGAGGGACGCGCACTGATCTTCTCCACGGCGCAGCTTGCCGCCAAGACCACCCGCAGCACGCAGGGCGTGGCCGTGCTGACGCTCAAGCGCAAGGCCGTCTGCGACCGCGCCGTGCGTCTGGAGGACAGCGGCATCGTCAACGCCGCACGCTACCGCACCCGCACCATCCCCGCCGCCGGCGCGCTGCTGCGTGAGGAGGACGCGGAGGAAAAACAGATCGTAATGGAGATATGACAGATGGAAAAACGAAACAACGTCCGCCTTCTGCTGCGCAATCTTCTCATGATCGCCGTGGGCAGCGCGATCTTCTCCCTGGGCTTCGACCTCTTTCTGGAGCCGGCCGGCATCAGCTGCGGCGGCGTGTCCGGCATTGCGATGCTCATCGTCTATGCCACGAAATCCAAGTTCCTCACCGTCGGCATCCTGAGCGCGCTGATCAACCTGCCGCTGTTCTTCTTCGGCTACCACAAGATCGGAAAGCTGTTTTTCTTCGGAAGCCTTCTGGGCATGGTCGTCACCTCCGTGGGCTTTGATCTCTTTGCCCGGATCCTCCCCATCCCCAAGACCGAGCCGCTGGTGGCGGCCATCTTCGGCGGCGTGATCATCGGCGCAGGACTGGGCATCGTGTTCATCGCCGGCGCCTCCACGGGCGGCGTGGACATCGTCGCCCGGCTTCTGAAGCTGAAATTCCGTAACTTCCCCATCGGTAAAATTCTGCTGTGCATGGACCTGTGCACCGCCGTCGCCACGGGCATCGTCTATGGTGAATTCAACAACACGCTCTACAGCGTCATCACGCTGGTGCTGTCCTCCTTCGTGCTGGACAAGGTGGTCTACGGCATGGACTATGCCAAGGTCGCTCTGATCATCTCCGACCGCTACGAGGAGATCGCACAGGCCATCGACACGCAGCTTGACCGCGGTGTGACACTCCTGCATGGGCAGGGCTTCTATCTGCGCAGCGACAAATTCGTACTGCTGAGCGCGGTCAAGCGCAAGCAGCTCGCCCAGCTCAAGGATCTGGTCATGTCCATCGACCCGTCGGCCTTCATCATCCTGCAGGACGCGCATCAGGTGCTGGGTGACGGCTTCAAGCGCTACGATCGCAACGAACTGTAACAAACGAAAGGGGGCGCGGTTATGAAGCATACCGCACTTGTGCTTGTGCTGCTGGCGCTGCTGATAGCCGCGTCCGGCTGCGAGAAATTCATCAAAAACGATTATCTTTCCGTCGAGTCCCACGTCGAATCCGCGCCCTCGGAAACGCAGCCGCCGGAGGAGGAAACGCCGCCGGTGGTCACCAACCGCAACGAGCTGCGCGGCACCGTGCTCTCCTTCGTCCGCGACTGGACGGAGCTTGGGACGATCTACGTCCGCAACTACTCCGGCGACCTCTATACCGATCTGGACGAGACCATGCGCTACCTCTCCGACGAGGATCCCATCGGCGCCTACGCCGTGGACTACGCCGACGCGGAGCTGAGCGGCAGCCCGACCTATGGCACCATCGAGGTGCGGCTGGTTTTTCGCCGTTCGGCCTCGGAGATCGACGCCATCGTCACGGTCAGCGGCCATTCCGGCGCAATGGAGAAAATCCGCAGTTCCCTGCTCAATTTTGATACCGCACTGACCCTGCGCATCCGCGACTACGAAGAAGCAGACTTCCCCGCGGAGATTCGGAACCTCTGTCTGTGCGCACCCGCGCAGCTTCCGGTCCTGCCGGAGGTGTCTGCCAGCGTCTACCCGCAGGAGGGTGAAACGCGGATCCTGGAGCTGCATTTCAACTATGCCGCAAGCAGAGACGAGATGCGCACCATGCAGAAATCCTCCGCGACGCTGCTCTCCTCCGCCTCGGCCTATGTCCGCTCCGGGCAGGACGACCGCGAACGGATGCAGAATCTCCAGCGGTATCTCCTTTCCCGCATGGACTACGCCATCGCGGAAGCTCCCTCCGACCGCCCCGCCTATCAGCTGCTGAAAGACCGGCTGGCAAGCAGCCTTGGTTTTGCCTCGGTCGTGTACGCGGAATGTGAGCAGTCGAAAATGACCTGCCGCATCATTGAGGGTACGCGCGGCGGCGAGAGCCGGGCATGGAACTGCCTGACGATAGACGGCGAGGAATGTTACGTCGATCTGATGCGCTCGCTGGAGCTCGGACAGACAGACCTGACGCTTCTGACGGCGGATGACCTGCTTGCCGAGGGCTACGTCTGGCAGGCGGCAGAAAACGGATAACGCAGGAAAATTCGTTCCGCTTCAGGGAAAAAGCCCCTGCTGCGGAACGAATGCTCTTTTCCTGCGTCAAAAATAGTACCATATAGAAACAGAGGAAATTCCATGAAAAAGAAATCTCATAAGGGTCTTGTGATCGGTCTGCTGGCGCCGCTTCTGACGCTGCTGCTGGCTGCCGGATTTTTCTTCGGAGTGAACCGCTTTTCCGTCCGGATGGAGCTTGTCGGCGAAGCCGAGCAGACGCTCGAATGCGGCGTGGATTCCTACACCGAGGAGGGCGCGCAGGCGCGCTTCTGCGGTTCGCTGGTATTCCGCAAGGGCTTTGCGCTGGATGTCCGCAAATCCGGCAGCATAGACGACGCCCGGACGGGCAAGCAGACCGTGACCTACACCGCAGATTTTCTGCTCTGGCACGGCAAAATCCGCCGCACCGTCACGGTGCAGGACACCATCCCGCCGGAGCTGACGCTCGTCGAGAAAAAGGACAGCTACACCGCCCCCGGCACGCCCTATCAGGAGGACGGCTACACCGCCACCGACCTGTGCGACGGCGATCTGACCGATCAGGTTCGGCGCGTGGAGAAGGACGGTAAGGTCTATTATTCCGTCACCGACCGCGCAGGCAACACCACCGAGCGCGTCCGCACGATCAATTATAAGGACGTCACCCCGCCGGAGATCACCCTCAAGGGCGACGCGGAGATCACCCTCAAAGCCGGAACGCCCTTCACTGACCCCGGCGCCACCGCAATCGACAACCGCGACGGCGATGTCACGGAGAAGATGACCGTGGAGGGCGGCGTGGATGTCTACCGCGCCGGGGACTACACCATCACCTACCGCGCCGCCGACAGCTTCGGCAACGAGTCGGAGGCCAAGCGCACGGTCCATATCACGCCCATCCGCCAGCCGGACACGGTCGTGCCGGACGGCAAAGTCGTCTATCTGACCTTTGACGACGGCCCCAGCAAGTACACTTCCGAGCTGCTGGACGTTCTGGCGAAGTACAACGTCAAGGCGACCTTTTTCATCGTAAACATCGGCTACACCGATCTGATCTCCCGCGAGCTGAACGAGGGTCACAGCGTCGGCATCCACAGCGCAACGCACCAGTATTCGACCATCTACGCCAGCGAGGAGGCCTATTTTGCCGATCTTCAGAAGGTGCAGGATGCAATCGTCGCGCTGAGCGGCAAGGAAACGACACTCGTCCGCTTCCCCGGCGGCAGCTCGAACACCGTCAGCCGCTTCAACCCCGGCATCATGACGCGCCTGACGCAGGCGCTGACCGACATGGGCTACCAGTATTTCGACTGGAACGTTTCCAGCGGCGACGCCGGCGAAACGACCAGCACCGATCAGGTGTTCGAAAACGTCACCTCCGGAATGCGCAGTCACAATGTGTCCATCGTTTTGCAGCACGACATCAAGGGCTTCAGCGTGGCCGCCGTGGAGCGCATCATCGTCTGGGGACTTGCCAACGGCTACACCTTCCTGCCGCTGGACGCAACCAGCCCCACCGCGCATCATAGGGTCAACAATTAAATAGCCAGCCCGGAATTGGAAAACCAATTCCGGGCAAATTCTATAAAAAAGCGCCGGTGAAAGCAGTGCTTTCACCGGCGTGGTGACCCGTACGGGACTCGAACCCATGTTACCGCCGTGAAAGGGCGGTGTCTTAACCACTTGACCAACGGGCCTGGTAGCGGCAATCTGACTCGAACAGATGACAACACGGGTATGAACCGGGTGCTCTACCAACTGAGCTATGCCGCCATATTTTGCGCTGCCGAAACAGCAATAGTAATTATATAGAAACATCCCCGATTTGTCAAGGGGTTTCCGCAAATTCCGCGCACTTTTTTCTGTGGCAGGCGTTTTCGGTTTGAATTCTTCGCGTTATGGGTATTCTTATGGCAGATTGCTGCGGTTTCGACCGCAAATTCTGCAAAAAGGAGTTCAAACTATGCGCAAAAAACTCTACACGCTCTGGCAGGAAACCGTCATTTTCTACTTTGGCGGGATGTTCTACTGCGGCGTGGAGCTGCTCTGGCGCGGCTGGACGCACGGCAGTATGTTCCTGCTCGGCGCCGTGTGCTTCTATCTGGTGGGCAGCCTCGACCGGCACTGGCATCTGCCGGTTCTGTGGCAGATGGTGCTCGGCGCGCTCATCGTCACCTTCTGCGAATTCTGGACGGGCGTGCTCGTCAACGAGATCCTCCAGTTAAACGTCTGGGATTATTCCGACGCTCCCATGAACCTCATGGGGCAGATCTGCCTGCCCTTCACACTGTTCTGGTTCGCCCTCTCCGGCATCGCGATCTTCCTGGAAGACGGGATGCGGCGGCTGCTGTTCAGTCAGCCGTTTCCGCAGTATCGCTGGGTGGTGTGACGTCGGTCAGCGGGCGGCTGCGGCGGCCGGCGGCAAAGAGCACCTGCACGCTGTTGACAAACATGAAGCCGCCGAGCGCCGCGCTCACAAGCGCTTCGCCCGCATTGCCCGCAAAAACGGCGTCGGTAAAGCCGATGGCGGAGCAGACCACGGCGCAGAGCGTCCAGAAGGCCGTCATGCGGCGGCGTCCCTGATCGAGGCAGAAGCCCGCAAGCTGATAGGTGCCCAGCATACAGAAAATCGCAGCCAGCAGGCGGAAGCCGTAGTCATGGATGGACGGGTCGGTATTCCACGTCTGGAAATTGAGGATCAGCCGCACGACCAGATAGACGCTGACGGCCATGTACAAAAGCGCGGAGGGCTTCTGCCCGCTCATGCGCATTCCGGCGAAGGCCGCCATGCAGCCCGCAGCGAGGAAGGCAAGCCATGGCAGGAGCTTTGCCAGCACAACGGAGAAAGCGGAAGCGACCGACTGTCCCGTCACCGTTCCCTGCAACAGCACGAAGAGATTGCCCGCAAACAGCGTCAGCGCGCAGACGATCTGCGCCAGATTCAGCGGCCGGCTGGCAGGGAAAACTTCCTGCCAGCTCCGCTTTTTCCGCAGAGGGCGCAGCAGCGCAATCACTGCCGCGGCATACAGCACCAGAAGGACGATCAGTACAATGTGTATTTTGCTGCCGGGGACAAGCGTCCCGTCGCTCAGAAGCTCGTTTGCGAGCTGATAGCGGCGCAGCAGCGCGCCCGCAAGCGCGGCGGCAAGGGTCAGAAACAGCAGCAGCCCCTGAGAATTGAGGAGTTTTTTCATGAAATCGCCTCCCGGAAATCATCTGGTTCCTATTGTACCATATTCCTGAGGAAAATTACATAGCGCAGAGGAAAAAAATCCGTTCGACAAAAAATCAGCCCTGTAGGCCTGTTTTTTCGGAAAAAGTTCTGCATTTTGGAGGAAAAAGTGGCTCAAAGCACTTGCATAATGAGAAACTGCGTGCTATAATAGCAGTAATCTATAGTATATGTTACTAAAGAGAGGGGATTTCCCCTCTCTTTCTTCTTGACTTTTTGATTTTTTCTGGAGGAACAACGAATGAAGATCACCGAACAGGTCTGGCAGTTTGCCGAGCCTCTGGTGCAGGCACAGGGATGCAGCCTCTGGGACGTTGAATACGTCCGCGAGGGCGGCGAATGGTTCCTGCGGCTGTACATCGACAAGGACGGCGGCGTGGACATCGACGACTGCGAAGCCGTCTCCCGCGCGGTGGATCCCGTGCTGGACGAGAAGGACCCGATCCCGGAGAGCTACCGTTTTGAGGTCTGCTCCGCCGGTCTGGAGCGGGTGCTCAAGCGTCCGTCCGACTTCGAGCGCTTTCTGGGCGAGCCGGTTCTCGTCAAGCTCTACCGCCCGAAGGACGGCCGGAAGGAATTCCCCGGCGTGCTGAAGGGCTACAAGGACGGCGACGTCACCATTTCTGCCGGTGGGCAGGAGATCACGTTTGAAAAAGCGGAGGTCGCTCTGGTGCGGCTTCGCGTGGAATTTTAAGGAGGACAACATGAACTCGAACGCTGAGATTTTTGCGGCTCTGCGCCAGCTGGAAAAAGAGCGCGGCATCCCTGTGGATTACATGGTCGAGCGTATCACGCAGGCGCTGGTCGCGGCCTATAAAAAGGACAAGGACGGCTACACGGACAACGTTTTCGTCGAGCTGACCGAGCAGAAAATGCAGATGTACGCCCAGAAGGAGGTCGTCGACGAGGTCATCTCCCCCGCCACGGAGATCACGCTGGACGCCGCCCGAAAGATCGACCCCAACGCACAGGAGGGCGACCTTGTCAATGTCGAAATTCAGACGCAGGCCTTCGGTCGCATCGCGGCGCAGACGGCCAAGCAGGTCATCATTCAGGGCATCCGCGAGGCGGAGCGGGGCATGGTCTTTGAGAGCTTCTCCTCCAAGGAGCATGAAATTCTCACCGGTACCGTGCTGCGCATCGAGCCTGGCTCCGGCGATATGACCATCCGCATCGGTCAGGGCACCGACCGCACCGACGCGCTGCTGGCCGCCGGCGAGCAGGTCAAGACCGAGCACTTTACCGAGGGCGACATGATCCGCGTGTACGTCGTCGAGGTCCGCCGCAGCAGCCGCGGCCCGCAGGTCCTCGTTTCCAGAACGCACCCGGCGCTGGTCAAGCGTCTGTTTGAGCTGGAGGTTCCGGAGATCGCCTCCGGCGCGGTGGAGATTCGCTCCATCGCCAGAGAGCCCGGTTCCCGCACCAAGATCGCCGTCCATGCCACGGAGGAAAATATCGATCCCGTCGGCGCCTGCGTCGGCGCACGCGGCGCCCGTGTCGGCGCGGTCGTGGACGAATTGCAGGGCGAGAAGATGGACATCGTCGTCTGGTCGGAGGACATGGCGCAGTTTGTCGCCTCCGCGCTCTCTCCGGCGGACGTCATCTCCGTCACGCCGCTGCCCGGCCTCAAGGCCTGCCGCGTCATCGTGCCGGACGATCAGCTCTCACTGGCCATCGGCAAGGAAGGCCAGAACGCACGCCTCGCCGCGCGTCTGACCGGCTGCAAGATCGACATCAAGCCCGCTTCTCAGGCGGAGCTGTTTGAGGAAGCGCCCGTCGAGGCGTGATCCCGTTTACATCCGAGGGGAGGAAGTACCGTGCCGAAGAAAATACCGATGCGGCAATGCCTCGGCTGCCGCGAAATGAAGCCGAAGCGGGAGCTGATGCGCGTCGTGCGCAGCCCGGAGGGGCAGGTCGGCATCGACCATAACGGAAAGGCAAACGGCCGCGGCGCGTACCTCTGCCCCAAGGCGGAATGTCTGAAAAAGGCAATCAAGACAAAGGCGCTGGCACGCGCGCTGGAAGTGGAGATCCCGCAGGAGATCTACGACGCCCTGCTGGCAGAACTGGAGGCGGAAGCAAATGGAACAGAATAAAAGTCTGGGCCTGCTCGCCATCTCGCGCAAGGGCGGCAACCTCACGGTCGGTGAGGAGCAGGTCGGCGCGGTGGCGAGAGCGGGACGCGCAAGGCTGCTGCTTGTGGCCTCGGACGCATCGGATCATACGGTGCGCCGGGCGCGCAGCTTCGTCGCAGGAACGGCGCAGCCGCTGCTCCGCCTGCCGTTCACCAAGGACGAGCTGGGCGACGCGCTTGGCGTTTCAAGCTGCGCGATGGCCGCGATCACGGACGTGCGGCTGGCGCAGGCCTTTGTCAAAACACTGGGGGAGCCGGAAAAGTATGCAGAGCTTCTCGGAGATCTGGATGTGCGCGTCCGGCGCGTGGAAAAGCGACGCGAGGAAGAAAAAGCGCACAGATACAACATCCGGCATGGAAAGAAGTAACATGGAGGTGGCTTTATGAGTTTAGTGAAGTATCGAGTAAAGGAAGTCGCAGCGGACTTCGGCAAGACGCCGAAGGACATCGCCGAGATCGTCGGAAAATATTTTGAGAAGCCGCGCAGCAACACGCAGGTGTTGACGGACGAGCAGCTCAATGTGGTGTTTGACTATATCACCCAGCACAATCAGATCAGCTCTCTGGAGCAGGTCTTTGCCGTGGCGCCCGCACCCAAAAAGGAAGCGCCCAAGGCCGAGACTCCGGCGCAGGCACCCGCCGCGCAGGCGGATGCCCCCGCCGCAAAGCCCGAAAAGCCGAAGGAGGAGCAGCGTAAGCGTGAGCGCCGCGTGGTCGATACGAAGGCCGTCACCGTCAACGCCGACCGCTTTGACGACCGCGTCGACGAGCTGATCTCCGAGCGCGCGCAGAATTTCTCCGGCGGCAAGCAGAAGATCGCCAGCAAGAACAAGAATAAAACCAAGGGCGCGAAGAAGCCCCCCTTCGGCAACAAACAGCGCAACGAGGAGCAGGAGAAGATGCGCCGCCTGCGTCTGGAGGTCATCAAGAAGACCCCGCTGACCGTCAAGATTCCCGACGAGATCACCGTGGGCGAGCTGGCCTCCCGCATGAAAAAGACTGCGACCGAGGTCATCAAGACCCTGATCAAAAACGGCGTGATGGCCTCCATCAACCAGACCATCGACTTTGACACCGCCGAATTTGTCGCGACCGAGCTCGGCTGCCGCGTGGAGCGCGAGGTCGTCGTGACCATCGAGGATCGTCTGATCGACGACCATGTGGACACCGCGGACGAACTGGTCCCGCGCAGCCCTGTCGTCGTGGTCATGGGCCACGTCGACCACGGCAAGACGAGCCTGCTCGACGCCGTGCGAAAGACGAACGTCGCCTCCGGCGAGGCCGGCGGCATCACGCAGCACATCGGCGCTTACACGGTGCAGGTCAACGGCAACCCCATCACCTTCCTGGACACGCCGGGCCACGCCGCCTTCACTTCCATGCGCGCCCGCGGCGCCATGTGCACCGACATCGCCATTCTGGTCGTCGCTGCGGACGACGGCATCATGCCGCAGACCGTCGAGGCCATCAACCACGCCAAGGCCGCTAAGATCCCCATCATCGTGGCTGTCAACAAGATGGATAAGCACGGCGCGAACCCCGACCGCATCAAGCAGCAGCTCACCGAATACGATCTCGTTCCGGAGGAATGGGGCGGCGACACCATCGTCTGCCCGATCTCTGCGAAAACCGGTCAGGGCATCGACCAGCTGCTGGAGATGGTCATTCTGACCGCCGAGATGCAGGAACTGCGCGCCAACCCGAACCGCGCCGCCAAGGGTACGGTCATCGAGGCCCGACTGGATAAGACCCGCGGCCCCATCGCAACGCTGCTCGTCCAGAACGGCACGCTGCACAAGGGCGACCTCATCATCGCCGGCACCGCCGTCGGCCGCGTGCGCGTCATGACGGACGACAAGGGCCGCGCCATCAGCGATGCAGGCCCCTCCATCCCGGTCGAGATCACCGGTCTTGCCGAAACGCCCACCCCCGGCGATGAATTCGACGCCGTCGCGGACGAGCGCATGGCGCGTCAGCTCGTCGAGCAGCGCAAGCAGGCCGAAAAGGATGCCGCCGCGAAGCTCACGAGCAAGGTCACGCTCGATAACCTCTTTGCCAAGATGCAGGAGGGCGAGATGAAGGAACTCAACCTCATCGTCAAGGCCGACGTGCAGGGCTCTGCCGAGGCGGTCAAGGCCAGCCTCGAAAAGCTCTCCAACGACGAGGTCCGCGTCCGCGTGATCCACGCAGGCGTCGGCGCGATCAACGAATCCGACATCCTGCTGGCCTCCACCGCCAACGCGATCGTCGTCGGCTTCAATGTCCGTCCGGACGCGGCCGCCGCCGCCTCCGCACAGCGTGCGAACGTCGATCTGCGGATGTACCGCGTCATCTACGACGCGATCGACGAGATCGAATCTGCCATGAAGGGTATGCTCGCCCCGAAGTACCGCGAAGCCATCATCGGTCACGCCGTCGTGCGCCAGACCTACAAGGTCTCCGCCATCGGTACCATCGCCGGCTGCTATGTCAAGGACGGCAAGGTCACGCGCGACGCGCAGGTGCGCGTTCTGCGGGATAACATCGTCATCTATGACGGTGTCGTCGGCTCCTTGCAGCGCTTCAAGGACTCCGTCAAGGAGGTCGCGCAGAACTACGAATGTGGTATGTCCATTGAGAAGTTCAACGACATCAAGGAAGGCGATGTCTTTGAGTGCTACGTCATGGAGGAAATCCCCCGCTGACATGTTTCTGGGGTTGTTGCACCGGCAACAACCCCGTTTTTTCAAAAAGGAGGAACTTTACTATGGCATCCAATCGTCTTGGACGCATCAACGAAGAAATTCAACGCGAGCTGGCAGAGCTCCTGCGGGAGCTGAAGGACCCGCGCGTGCATAAAACCATGGTTTCCATCACCCATGTTGAAACGACCCCCGACCTGCGCTACGCAAAGGTCTTTGTGTCCATGCTGGACAAGGACTGCGTCAAGGAAACGCTGGCGGGACTCAAATCCTCCTCCGGCTATCTGCGCCGCGAGCTGGGCAAAAATCTCCAGCTGCGCTACACGCCGGAGCTGCAATGGCAGGCAGACGACTCCATCACCCACGGCGCGCACATTCTGGACATCCTGTCCAAGCTCGACATTCCGGAGGACGGCGAAGATGAAGCAGCTGACGGTCAGTGAGGCGGCAGCCTTTCTTCTGGCGCGCGACCGCTTTGTCATTCTGACGCACCGCCGCCCCGACGGCGACACGATCGGCTGCGCCGCCGCGCTCTGCGGTGGTCTGCGCGCACTGGGCAAGCAGGCGGCAATTTTGGAAAATCCCCAGTTCACCCCGAAATTCCGCCCCTATCTGGAGGGCCTGACCTGCCCGGCCGTGCAGGACGGCGACTGCATCATCGCCGTGGACATCGCGACCGAGCGCATCTTTGCCTATAACGCAGCGGAGCTGCCGAGCCGCGTCGAGCTTGTGATCGACCACCACGGCCGCAACTCCGCCTATGCCGCAAACGGCCTCGTAGAGCCGCAGGCCGCCGCCTGCGGCGAGATCGTCCTGCGCGTCCTGCAGGCGATGGGCGCTCCCCTGACCAAGCGCATCGCGGAGGCGCTCTATGTGGCCATCTCCACGGACACCGGCTGCTTCCGCTACAGCAACACCACCGCCGAGACGCTTCGCGCGGCGGCGGTCTGCAAGGACGCGGGCGCGGATACCTTCGCGATCAACCGCGTGATGTTCCTGACGCGCCGTCTGGCGCGGCTGAAGCTGGACGCCTATCTGACGCAGACCACCGAGTTCTACGCGGGCGGTATCGTCGCCGTCAGCGCGATCCCCTCCGATCTGATCGCCTCTCTGGGGCTGACGGAGGACGACATCGACGACATCTCCGGCTTCGGACGCGACATTGAAGGCGTGGAGATCGGCGTGATGATCCGGCAGGCGCCGGAGGGCGGCAAGCTCTCCGTCCGCACCTCGCCGGCCTACAACGCCGCGGAATACTGCGCGCAGCTCGGCGGCGGCGGTCACGCCGCGGCGGCCGGCGCGACGGTCCCCGGCGGCATCGCAGAGGCAAAGGAGGCCATTCTGTGCGTCCTTCGCGCGTCGGGGGTTGCTGTCTGATGGCAAACGGAATTCTGATCGTGGACAAGCCCGCCGGATGGACCTCGCAGGATGTGGTCGCCAAGCTGCGCGGCGTTTTCCACGAAAAACGCATTGGGCACGGCGGCACGCTCGACCCCATGGCCACGGGCGTCCTGCCGGTCTTTCTGGGCCGTGCGACGCGCGCGGTGGAATTTTTTGAGCACGCGGACAAGACCTACCTTGCCGCGCTGCGTCCCGGCGTCGTGACCGACACGCAGGACATCACCGGCACGGTGCTGCACGAGCAGCCCGCAGACGTTTCCCCGGAGGCGCTGGCGGCTGTCCTGCCGCGCTTTCTCGGCCCGCAGGAGCAGGTGCCGCCGATGTATTCCGCGATCAAGGTCGGCGGGAAGAAGCTCTACGAGCTGGCGCGCGCCGGGAAGGAAGTTGCGCGGAAGCCGCGCCAAATTGAAATTTTTTCCCTTGACCCCTGCGGGACCGACGGACAGGATCTTCTCCTGCGCGTCCACTGCTCCAAGGGCACCTACGTCCGCACACTCTGCCACGACATCGGCGCGGCGTTGGGCTGCGGCGGCTGCATGGCCGCGCTGCGGCGCGAACAGGCCGGAGCCTATACGCTGGCGCAGGCCGTTCCTCTGGAGGAGTTGCTGCACCATCCGGATCCCGCTTCCCTTTTAATGCCGGTGGACAGCCTGTTTGCCGCGCTGCCCGCCGCAGCACTTTTCGCACCGCAGGAGAAAAAGTGCCGCAACGGCGCCGCCTTCTCCGCCGGGCTTGCGGATGGACGCTGGCGCCTGTACGGGCAGAACGGTGAATTTCTTGCGCTCGCCTCGGCTGAAAACGGCACGGTCAGGACAATCAAGAGTTTTTTCGAGGTTTCGGTATGAATGAAAACTGCGTTCTCGCGCTGGGCTTTTTTGACGGCGTGCACCTCGGCCACGGCGGTCTGCTTGCGCGGACGCGGGAGGTGGCCGATCGACTCGGCCTGTCTGCCGCAGCGCTGACCTTTGATACCCACCCGGACGAGTTGGTGTTCGGCAGGCCCGTTCCGCTCATCAACACCCCCGCCGACCGCGAATGGCTGATGCACACGTATTACGGCATTGACCGCGTCTTCTCCCTGCACTTCGACCGCGAAACCATGCACCAGCCGTGGCGCGAATTTGTGCTACAGCGCGTGCTGGGAGAGTATCATGCGGCGCACGTGGTCTGCGGCCACGATTTCCGCTTCGGCGACCGCGGCGCAGGAGACCCGGAAAAGCTGGCGGAGCTCTGCCACACAGAGAGCGTGGGCTGCGACTGCATCCCGGAGATCCGTGTGGACGGGCAGACGGTGTCCTCCACCCTCATCCGCCGGCTGCTCGCCGAGGGCGAGATGGCCCGCGCGGTGCGCTTTCTCGGCCATCCGCACGTACTCAGCGGCACGGTCGTGAGCGGGCGCAAGCTGGGGCGGATGATCGGCATCCCGACGGCAAATTTGCAGCTTCCTCCCGGCGTGCTCACACCGCGCTTCGGCGTCTATGCGGCGAAGGCCTGCTTTGACGGGCAGCGCCTCCCGGCGGTCGTGAACATCGGCGTCCGCCCGACCGTGGGCGGCGGCAGCGTCACGGTGGAGCCTTGGATCCTCGACTATGAGGGCGACCTGTACGGCAAGCGCCTGCGGTTGGAGTTTTACACCTTCCTGCGCCCGGAGCGAAAATTCTCCTCTCTGGAGAAACTGCGGCAGGAGATTCTGCACAATGCCGCGCAGACGCGGGCATTTTTTGACGACTCTGAATAATAAAAGCACCGGACAAATCTGTCCGATGCAGAAAAACAGGACGGCTCTCGCTTTGCGTCCTGTTTTTTCTTCTCAGAATGCGCTTTACTATAGGCGAAGGGAGCGAATGCTATGGAACAAATCAAGATCGGAAAATTCTTAAAAACGCTGCGGCTGGAAAAGGGGCTGACGCAGGAGCAGCTCGCGGAGCGGCTTCAGGTCTCAGCGCGGACGGTTTCCCGCTGGGAAACGGGCAGCAATCTGCCGGACATCAGCGTGCTGGTCGAGCTTGCGGAGTTCTACGGCGTGGGCATCCCGGAAATTATCTATGCCGAAAGGGAGCGCGAGATTATGACTGAGGAAACAAAGAAAGCCGCCCAGACGCTGGGCGAGTATGCAGAGATGACCACCAAACGGCTGCGCAAGCGCATCTGCCTGCTAACTGCTCTGGGGTTGCTCTGCTTCACGATCTATCTGCTACTGAAAGCCATGGGGCTGTCCGAGGCAAGTCATGTGGGCGACTTTCTCTCCGGCGCCGCGCTGGGATTTGCCTATGGAATTATGATCGTGGATCTTCTCTATGCTTCCGGCCTGCTCGGCCGGATCAGAGCTTCTCACGAGCTGAAAAAGAAGAAGGATTAAAGTAAGGCCCCCCCGCCGGCTTCAGCCGGCGGGGGGGCGCGTTTTGTTTGCACTTTATTGCGCTTTTACAAAGCCGAGATACTGCGTTCCCTGGAAGGTCAGGCTGCCGGTAATGCCCTCGGTCAGCAGCGCATACTGCTGCGGGTCGACGGCAAATTCTACATAATTCCCGTCACCCTTCAAAAAGGTCACATAGTAGCCCAGAACCGCCTGCCCCTGCTGCACGCTCTGCTGGATCAGGGTTCTGCGGGCGGCGACCTGCGCCGGAACCGTCTGCGGCTGCGCCGCCTGCTGCTCTTCCTTTCTGCGCGCCAGCGAGGTGATCAAAAGCGCCACGCCGACGATCACGCCGCTGACGACCAGAATTGCGAGCACGATCAAAAGCCCGCTTCCCATTACATTCATTTTATTTCTCCTTTTCTTTCTAAAATATCTGCTAACTCGTCAAATGTGACGAAGGTATAGCCGCAGCTTTTCAGCATCCGGATAATCGCCTCGACCTTCAGCCGGTAGGTGTGCAGGCCGGAATTGAGATAATACCGGTCGTAGAGCTTCAGGCCGTGCATCGCAGGCGGCCGCTCCCGCGACAGCTCAAAGGGATGCAGATAGAAAACATAATAATCGTTTTCGCGCAGATAGCTGCCGATGAGCGGCAGGATAAAGCCCCAGTGACCCAGCCGGACATAGCCCCCGCCGGAGATGGGGTAGTTTTTGCCAAACAGCTTCTGGCAGGTCATGCCGAATTCATAGAAGCCGTTTTTGCGGAACACGCCCTTCAACAGTTCCCGGAAATCGCTCATGTCGAGCTTTTCTACATGACGCGCAGGTGCAAAATCCATGCGGCTGGAATCGTAGCGGAAACCGAGGCCGCGCAGAATATTCAGCTTGCTTTTGTCCAGACTGAAGCAAGGCGCGCGGTAGCCGGTCACCTTTGTCTGAAATTCCTCTTCGAGAAGCGCCTTGGCCTCGCGCGTTTCGCGCAGAAAGCGTGCATCGTCCATGCAGTCCGGCGGTGTGTGCTGCAAGCCATGCAGCGCAAGGCGGTGGCCGCGCCGCAGGTAGCGCTGCAGGCGCTCCTTTTCGCGCTGCGCCGTCCGGCAAACCGCAAACATTGTCGCGCGGATCTGGTGCTTTTCCAGCAGGCGGATGTATTCGTCCAGCCCGTCCAGCATATCTCGCGTCACCGTCTCGCCGGAATTCGCAACACATTCCGTGTCCGTGAATTCCTCGACGTCCATGGTGAACACGGCGTACTTTCTTCTGTGCTCCATGATTCTCTCTCTGTTTTTTACTCGGCGGGAACCGCCTTGTCTATTTTATTGCATCCGCACAGGAAAGTCAACCGAAAGGCGCCCCTCGTAACTGTCAAAAAACTGTCTGACCGAAAGTTTCGGAGGGAAGAAAAGAGTAATCCTTCATTTTTTGATTTTGCAATTTTGCAGGCAGCTTGTCAAAAAGTCCAAAAGGACTTTTTTGACAAGCTGAAAAGGGGGCTTACGCCCCCTGTGTTATGCGTTTCCATGCAGCCGGTAAAGGACGCGCATGAGCTGCGCGCCCGTAACTGCGCCGTTTTCGTCCAATCCATCCAGCAGGCCCTTTTCGCGCGCCCAGCGAAGCGCCGCATCCTCCGCGCCGCCCGGCGCGGCGTAGGCAACGCCAAAATGATCGCAGATCCCCTGGCAAATTGCCTCGCCGATCTCCGTCGGATGCGAGATCAGCCACTTTGCCGCCTCGACATTGTCGTGGAAGTCCACCTCGATATACACGCAAGGCGCATTGGAAACCTTGATTTCGTAAAGTCCCGGCCGCGCCGTGAGGTTTTCGCTGCTGCCCGGCGTGATGGGCGCCAACCGCCGGAAAATCGCCTGCGCCGCCTTGTAGCCGCTGCCCGTCGTGTTGAAGGCAAACATCCGCGTTCCGGACACCGTCCCGTCAAATGCATTGGTGTGGATGCAGACATGCAGATCGGAATTCCAGCGGTTGGACTCTGCCACGCGCGCATACATATCGGAAGTCTGGTTGTTTTTGACCTCAAAACCGCAGCGCTCCAGCGCGCGCTGCGCCGCATCGGCAAAGCGGCGGCACTGTGCCGCCTCGTTCGTCCCGCCATAGGCGTAGAGGTTGCCGGTCTGGTCGCTTGGACTGAGATAAATCTTCACAACTCTCCTCCTCCCTTTTCATGCTGTACGCCGAAATAAAAACTGATGACCGACGTGACAATGATCATAATATTGTCCGGGCTGATCTCTCCCCGCAGCGCGAGGATGATGAACACGGCAATCACGGAAAGCGTCACGATGGTCTTGACCTTCAGCATATTGGCAAGATTCTGCAAAATGTTCCTCATTTGCTTCGCGTCCCTCCCTTTTCGCGCCCTTTCAGTCTATGCGGGCTTGATGATTTTGGCAACAAAAAATGGCAGGCGCTGCTAAGAAGCAAGCGCCTGCCTATTCCTCTTTTTACATTTTTACACATCCTCGCAGTGATCAATATGCCGCTGAATACGGTCAATGATCATTTCCAGCGCGACGAGGTTCTTGCCGCCCTCCAGAACGACCAGATCGGCGTTCTTCTTGCTTGGCTCAACGAACTGTTCGTGCATCGGCTTGACCGTGGAAAGGTACTGCGACAGCACCGAATCCAGGCTTCTGCCGCGTTTGGCGACGTCGCGCTTGATGCGGCGGATCAACCGGACATCTGCGTCCGTATCCACGAAGATCTTAATATCCATCTGCTCACACAGCGCCTTGTTCTCAAAGATCAGAATTCCCTCGACCAGAATGACCTTGCGCGGCTCGACCAGCGTCGTTTCCGCGCTTCTGGAATAGGTCGTGTAGTCGTAGATGGGGCATTGAATGGGCTTTCCGGCCTTGAGCTGCTTGAGATGCTCGTTCATCATCTCCGTGTCAAAGGCATCCGGATGGTCGTAGTTGACCTTGCGGCGTTCTTCTATCGTCAGCTCGTCATAGGGGCGATAATAGTTATCGTGGCTCAGAACCGTCACGTCGTCCTGAAAGCGCGCGATCAGATTCTTCATCAGGGTCGTTTTTCCGCTGCCGCTGCCGCCGGCGATCCCGATTACAATAATATTTGACATTTCTTTTTCTCCTTTGTAAACCGTCCGGGCACAAAAAAACAGCACTGTCCTACCCCGATAAGGGGGTAGGACAGGGTGTTTTGATGGATTACCGTTGACCCTTGTCGTAGGGAATGCCCTCTGCCTTGGGGGCTCTGGACTTCTTGGAAGTCAGCGCCAAGACGATCAGAGAAACAATGTACGGCAGCATGTTATAGACATAGCTGGGCAGGTTCAGCGCCTTCATGAAGTCGAAGCCGGAATAGACATTGCCCAGTGCGCGGAAGAAGCCGAACAGGAGTGCGGCCAGCGCGATCTTGACCGGGTGCCATGCACCGAAGATCATGACGGCCAGTGCGAGGAAACCGAAACCGGACACGCCATACTCAAACTTCCAGACGCTGACGCCGGCGGTGATGAAGACGATGCCGCCGAGGCCGCCGAGCAGGCCGGAGATCAGGGTGCCGGCGTAGCGCATTTTATAGACATTGATGCCGACGGAGTCCGCTGCCTGCGGATGCTCGCCGCAGGCGCGCATTCTCAGACCGAAGCGGGTCTTGTAGAGCAGGATGTAGCCCACGATCAGCGCGACGACCGCAACGACCATGAACCAGTTGAACTCAAACTGACCCATACGGACGATGAAGAAATCCTTCTGCTGAATGTAGGAGATCTCGGAGGAGACGTTGCTGCCGCCGGAGGAGGCAGTGTTCATTGCCTTGACCGCGACGGTAGCGGCGGCAGTGGCCAGAATGTTCATGGCCGTGCCGGTGATCGTCTGGTCAGCGTTGAAGTTGATTGCCGGGATCGCCAAAAACAGGGAATAGATCATGCCCGACAGAGCGCTGGCCAAAATGGTCGCAAAGATCATGACCGGGCCGCCGACGGAAACAGGGATAAACTTCATCGCCAGAGCGCCGCCGAGGGCGCCGATGACCATGATGCCTTCCAGGCCGATGTTCACGATGCCGGAACGTTCCGCAAAGCAGCCGCCGAGGGCCACCAGCAGCAGAACAGAGGCAAAAATCAGGGTGTACTGAAGCAGTAATGCCATTATTCAGCGCCTCCTTCCTTGTTCTCAAGTGCTCTTGCACGCACGGCCTTCTTTTCGTCGCTCTTGCGGATCCAGCGCTTGAGCACGGACCTGAAATACGGAGCGAATGCGCACAGGTAGATAATCAGGGCGGAGATCAGGCTGGAGATCTGCGAGCAGTAGACCTGCAGGTTGACATTGCCGCCGCCGCTGGTGATATGCTGGATGAAATAGGCCGACAGGATGCAGCCGAGCGGATTGAGGTTGCCGAGGAAAGCGACCGCGATGCCGTTGAAGCCCATGTCCGGGACGGAGGAGATCGTCGTTTCCCATTCCTCGATGCCGGTCAGATAATACAGAGCCGCGCCCATACCTGCCAGACCGCCCGCGATGACCATCGTGAGGATGATGTTGCGGTTTTCCTTCATGCCGCAGTACTTCGCGGCATTGGGGTTGTAGCCGGTCGCCTTCAGCTCATAGCCGAACTTGGTCTTGCTCAGCAGGACCCAGATGAGAACGGCCATAATAATGGCAAGCGGAATGGCGATGGTGACGGTCTTTTCGTTGTTGAACAGCTTGTCAAGGCCGAGCTTCGGCAGAAGCGCATCGGTATTGACGGTGCTCAACGACTTGGTGTAGGGACTGGAGGGGTTCTTGATGGCGAGCGCCTCGGAGCTGAGAACCATGTTCGTGATATACAGCATGACCCAGTTGAGCATAATGCCCGAAATAACGATATTGACGTTGCAGGTCGTCTTGAGCGTACCGGAGATTCCGCCGAGCAGCGCGCCGGCCAGAATGGCGGCGAGCAGGCAGAGGTACCAGGGAAGGTGCAGGTAAATGGCGCAGAACAGCGAGGCGCAGGCGCCCGCGACATACTGGCCGGCCGCGCCGATGTTGAACATACCGACCTTATAGGCAAACAGGACGGACAGTGCGCACATCAGAAGCGGCATGGTCTTGACGATGGTCTGTCCAAAGTACTGCATCCGCTTGGCGGCCTTGCCGTACTTGAAGAAGTTCTTCATGACGGCGAGGATGGCCTCGAACGCACCCTTGGGCTCAATGATGAGCAGAACAAGGTAGCCGATCAGCAGGCCGCCGAGAATACACAGCAGCGAGGCCAGCAGGCTCTGGAAGCCGTCGTTGCGGATGAGGGATCTTTTTTGCTTCATCGTTTACTGCACCTCCATTCTCTTGGCGCCGGCCATGTACAGACCCAGCTCCTCGACGGTGGTCTTCTTCGGGTCGAATTCGCCGACAATCTCGCCCTCGTACATGACGAGGATGCGGTCGGAGAGGCTCATAACTTCGTCCAGTTCCAGAGAAACCAGAAGGACGCCCTTGTTCTTATCGCGCTGCGCGACGATCTGCTTGTGGATGTACTCGATCGCACCGACGTCCAGCCCACGGGTCGGCTGCACGGCGATCAGGAGCTGCGGATCCTTGTCGATCTCGCGGGCGATGATGGCCTTCTGCTGGTTGCCGCCGGACATGGAGCGTGCTAGGGTGATGGGGCCCTGGCCGGAGCGGACGTCGTACTGCTCGATCAGCTTGTTGGCGTAGTCGCGGATGCTCTTGCGCTTCAGGAAGCCAGCCTTCACGAACTGCGGCTCAAAGTAGCGTTGCAAAACGAGGTTATCCTCGAGCGTATAGTCCAGAACGAGACCGTGCTTGTGGCGGTCTTCGGGGATGTGGCTCATGCCCATGATGGAGCGCTCACGGATGGGCGCATGGGTGATGTCCTTACCGCCGAGGACGACCTTGCCGGAAACGGTGGGCTCCAGACCGCTCACGCCGTAGACCAGCTCGGTCTGGCCGTTGCCGTCGATGCCGGCGATGCAGACGATCTCGCCCGCACGAACCTTGAAGGAGACATTCTTGACCGCGTTGTTCTTATGGACCTTGGAGGCGACCGTCAGACCCTCGACCTCAAGGATGACGTCGTTGGGCTTGGCCTCTTCCTTGTGCACGACGAATTCGACATCGCGGCCGACCATCATGCGGGAAAGCTCCGCCTTGTCGGTCTTGGCGACGTCGACGGTGCCGATGTACTTGCCCTTGCGCAGGACGGAGCAGCGGTCAGCAACCGCCATGATCTCGTTGAGCTTATGGGAAATGAAGAGGATGGATTTGCCCTCGGCCGCCAGATTCTTCATGATCTGGAGGAGTTCTTCGATCTCCTGCGGCGTCAGAACGGCCGTCGGTTCGTCGAAGATGAGGATCTCATTGTCGCGATAGAGCATCTTGAGGATCTCGGTGCGCTGCTGCATACCGACCGAGATGTCCTCGATCAGTGCGTCGGGGTCAACGTGCAGGCCGTAGCGCTCGGAGAGCTCCAGCACCTTCTTGCGCGCGTCCACCTTCTGCAAAAAGCCGCACTTGTTCGGCTCGACGCCGAGGATGATATTGTCGAGAACCGTGAAGCACTCGACGAGCTTGAAATGCTGGTGCACCATGCCGATGCCCAGTGCATTTGCATCGTTGGGGTTGTTGATCTTGACCTCAACGCCGTCTTTCTTGATGGTGCCTTCCTCCGGCTGATACAGGCCGAAGAGCACACTCATGAGCGTGGATTTTCCCGCGCCGTTTTCGCCGAGCAGGGCGTGAATTTCACCGCGCTTCAGCTGGAGCGTGATGTTATCATTTGCGACGATGCCGGGGAAGCGTTTGGTGATATTCAGCATCTCAATCGCATAAGGCTCGTTGCTCAATCTAATTCCTCCTCCTATAGGTTACTATATAATAGTATACACTATCCCACCTGCAATTTCAAATGTAAAAGCAAGAAATGCATACTTCCTGTCCATTTTTTGTGCGTATTCACCAAAAATCGCATCAAATAACTGTGAAAGGTGTCGACGAGGTTTGGAAATTTTCGGGAGAAATATACATTTCTTGCCTGCCGTAAGCCGTCACCCACGGGAATACAGAAGGGATGTGGCGTTCTGGTAAAAAAGAGGACGGGGCAAGCCCGTCCTCTATTTTATTCGTTGCGGTTCGGATCAGGGGAAATTAGCCCTTGATCTTGCCCTGGTCGTCGATGGTCACGTTGGTGACATCGGGCAGCTTGGAGGTGTCGTTGGAGACCTTGATTTTGCCGTCGAACAGATCCTTAACAAGCGCCTTGTAGTCATCCTTCGTGAACTTGCCGTCTTCCCACTGCGTGGACTCCATCGGAATCTGGACGTAGTTGAGCTCGGGATCGTCGCCGGACACGAGGCCCAGGGTAGCGATCTTGCCAACGTACTTGCTCCAGTTGCCGTTCTTGACAATGTCGGTCAGGGTGTCGATGGTAGCGGGTGCAAGGCCCTTCATCGCAGAGGTGAGCGTCATGCCTTCGCCGTAGCCGCCGTCGATGATGCCGGCCTGGTCAACGTCAACACCGATGACCTTCGCATTGACCTTCTTCGCAGCTTCCGCAGCGGAGGTGAAGATGCCGCCGCCGCAAGCGAAGACGACCTCAGTGCCGCCTGCATACCAGGTGTCCATAACAGCAGTGATGTCGGAGTCGCCGTAGAACTGGCCGCCGTAGACGTACTTCAGTTCGACCTTGATGCCGGAGTCCTTCGCAGCAGCGTCAACGCCCTGCACGAAGCCGTGGCCGTAACGCTGAACGGCGGGGACAGCCATGCCGCCCAGGAAGCCGAGCTTGGTGTAGCCGAGCTTGACAGCCGCGTAGCCGGCCATGTAGCCGCAGAGCTCTTCCTGATAGACGACGCAGTAAACGTTGCTCATGTCAACGTACTTGTCGAGCTCATAGGAGTCGGGATCCCAGTTGTACTCCTCACCCTTGTTGGCAACGGCGGTCTCAAGCAGGTCGCCCTTTGCAACGTCCAGTGCGAAGAACTTAACCTCGGGGTTCTGGGGAGCGGCCTCAACGATCGCAGCGCCGAACGCATAGCCCGGCATAACGATGAGGTTGTAGCCCTCTTCGATGGCCTGGTCGATGGAAGCGACACGGGCAGCGGTGGTGTTGTCGGTCGGCTTGTAGTACTTGAACTCAACGCCGTTATCCTCGGAGAACTTCATGCAGGCTTCATAAGTAGTCTGGTTGAAGGACTGGTCGGTGATGTCGCCGTAGTCGGTGATCATCGCGATCTTGTAGGTTTCGCCGGTGGGCTTTTCAGAGCTGGGCTCTTCGGGCTTGGATTCGTCGGAAGAGGAAGCGGGTTCCTTGCTGTCGTCGCTGGGCTTCTCGGTGTCGCCAGCGCAGCCAACAAACAGGCAGGCGATCATGGCGAGAGCCAGGAGAAGCGCTAAGAGTTTCTTCATTTTCTTAACCTCCAAAATATTTTCGCGGCTATGCCGCTAACATATTGTGGCACAAATCACGGGAAAAATCAAGTGGTTCCTAAAGATTTGTGCATAATGCTGAAAATTATTGGTTTAAGTCCTCTTTTGAGAAACTGAAAGGCAGCATATCTGACAGTGATGCGGCAAAATACGTCCCGTCACCTTTACTCAAATAGATCTTAAATTTCAAATTGCAGAATTCGCGCATGACCTGCCGGCAGATGCCGCAGGGGGCGCAAAGCTCATGCACAGGCTTGCCCTCCGGGCCGCCGACGATGGCGATGGCCTCGAATTCCCGCTCGCCCGCGTACACCGCGGAGAAGAAAGCCGTCCGCTCGGCGCAGTTGGTCGCACCGAAGGAGGAATTTTCAATATTGCAGCCGGGATAGACCTTACCGTCCTTCGTCAGCAGCGCTGCGCCGACGGCGAAATGGGAGTAGGGCACATAAGCGTGTTCCCGCGCCTCGATCGCGCAGTTGACCAGTTCCAGCGGTGTCATATGCCTTTCCTCCTTACAGGATCTCGGAAGCGAAGCTGGTGCCCGGCGTTTCATAGGGCACGCCCAGCAGTTCCGTTACGGTCGCAGCGATGTCGGCGAAGGTCTTTCTTGTGCCGAGATTAACGGGCCTCACGCGCTTGCCCGCGATGAGTAGCGGCACATACTCACGGGTATGGTCGGTGGTGGCGGTGTAGGCCGGGTCGCAGCCGTGGTCGGCGGTGATCATCACGATGTCATCCTCGCCCAGCTTTTCCAGAAGCTGCGGCAGCCAGCCGTCGAATTCCGTCAGCGCGGCAGCGTAGCCGTCGATGTTGCGGCGATGGCCGTAGAGCATATCGAAGTCGACCAGATTGGTGAAGCACAGGCCGTGGAAATCGCGCGCTGCAGCTTCCAGCGTCTTGGCCATGCCGTCGGTGTTGCCCTTGGTGTAGACGTGGTCGGTGATGCCCTCTCCGGCGAAGATGTCGAAGATCTTGCCGATGGCGAGGCTGTCCAGCCCGGCGGCCTTGATGGCGTCGAGCATGGTGGGTGCCGGCGGCTCCAGGGAAAAGTCGTGGCGGTTGGAGGTGCGGGTGAAGCCGTGCTCCGGGTCGCCGACAAAGGGTCGGGCGATCACGCGGCCCACGCCGTGCTTGCCGCGCAGGATCCTGCGCGCGATGCGGCAGTATTCATAGAGCTGCTCCAGCGGGACGACGTCCTCGTGTGCCGCGATCTGGAACACGGAGTCGGCGGAGGTGTAGACGATCAGGTCGCCGGTTTTCATGTGCTCTGCGCCGTACTTCTGAATGACCTCCGTGCCGGACCAGGGGGCGTTGGCCAGCACGCCACGGCCGGTCGCCTCGCGGAAGGGCTTGAGAACCTCTTCGGGGAAGCCGTTGGGATAAGTAGGCAGGGGGTTCGGAGAGATCAGGCCGGCGATCTCCCAGTGGCCGATGGTGGTGTCCTTGCCGGCGGAGGATTCGTGCAGACGCGCGCAGGCGCCGGTCTGGGGATCGGCCTTTGCCAGATAGTCCACGCCGTCGATGTTGCCGAGGCCGCAGGAGATCATGTGCGGGACATGGAACTTTGCAGAGGTCGAGCAGCTTTTCAGGGTGTTGACGCCGTGGTCGCCGAACTTGGCGGCATCCGGCGCTTCGCCGCAGCCGCAGGAATCCAGTACGATCAGAAAGACTCGTTTCATATTGTTTTCGCACTCCTTATGTTGCTTTCATCAGGGGATAAATCAGGAAACGGCAGCGCCGTTTCCTGATAAAACTGTTTACTTTTCCAGCTTGACCGCCGTCTCCAGCGCGACCTGCATCATCTCGCGGAAGGAGGTCTGGCGCTCCTCGGCGGGCAGAGCCTCGCCTGTGAGCATATGGTCGGAGATCGTGCAGATCGCCAGCGCACGCTTGCCCCAGCGCGCCGCCTGCATATACAGGCCCGCCGCTTCCATCTCGCAGGCCATCACGCCGAACTTGCGCCATGCGTTGACGGTCTGGAGCACCTCGGGCATTCCCTCGTCGTCGTTGTAGAAGTTGTCCGTGGACAGGATGTTGCCGACATGGTAGGTCGCGCCGGCTTCCTCGCAGGAAGCGACCGCCGCGCGGAGCATATCATACGATGCGATGGGCGCAAAGTGGCCGTCCACATGGTACTGATGCCAGAAATTGGAATCCGTGCAGGCGCCCTGCGCGATGACGATGTCGCGGACATGGATGTCGGGGTTGATGGAACCGGCAGAGCCGATGCGCATGATGTTCTGCACGCCGTAGGCATTGTACAGCTCATAGGAATAAATGCCGATGGACGGAATGCCCATACCGGAGGCCATGACGGAAACCTTCACGCCCTTGTAGTAGCCGGTGTAGCCCTGGACGCCGCGGACATTATTGACGAGCCTTGCCTTTTCAAGGAAATTCTCGGCGATGTACTGCGAACGCAGAGGATCGCCGGGCATCAGCACGGTCTGGCCGAAGTCCTCCGGAGTCGCCTTGATGTGGGGAGTCGGATAATTCATAACGGTTCTCCTTTATTATAATAGTTGGGTCGCTTTGAACGTCCGCCGGGGACGCCGGGCGGGTCATTTCACCTTGCGATGCTCGCGGATATTGCGGATCCAGCACTTGTGGCACATGGCGATGTAGCGGTCGTTGCCGCCCAGCAGGAGCTGTGCGCCCTCGGTGACGACGTAGCCGTCCGCGTCCAGGCGGGCGTTGGTCGTGGCCTTCGCGCCGCAGTCGCAGATCGCCTTGATCTCCGTGATGGTGTCGGCCACCTCGAACAGGCGGCGGCTGCCGTCAAAGAGCTTACTCTGGAAGTCCGTCCGCAGACCGAAGCACAGGACCGGAATGTTCTCCACGTCCACGATGTCGCGGAGCTGGTCGATCTGCGCCGCCGTCATGAACTGGCATTCGTCGACGATGATGACGTCCGTGTGCTCTCTTTCGCGGAACAGCTCGCAGATATCCGCCTCCGGCGGTACGACCTCGGCAATCGCTTCCAGCCCGACGCGGCTGCGCAGCACGATCTCGCCGTCGCGGCTGTCCGCCGCCGGCTTGACCAGCCACACGCGCATCCCGTTTTCCTCATAGTTGTACTTGGTGATGAGCGCCTGCGCGGTCTTTGAGGAACCCATCGAGCCGTATTTGAAGTATAACTTTGCCATTGCCTTCCCTCCGGTGTGCAAGGATTGTCTTTTCATTATACAGTATCGTTTCGATTTATGCAAGGAAAACTCTGAATTGCGTTCCGCGTCGCCGGATTTTAGGCGTTTTGTCAGAGAATTGCCGCTCGTTTTTGTGGAAAAAGACAGGCGGTATTCATTTTTCATCACCGGCATACAAAAAAAGAAGCCCCAAGGGCTTCTTTTCAGCTTGTCAAAAAAGTCCTTTTGGACTTTTTTGACAAGCTGCCTACAAAATTGCAAAATCAATATTTGTAGTATTATTTTGCAATTTTGATCGCTGCGGCGGGTTATTGAACGCGAAAGGGAACCCTGACGGTTCCCTTTCACACTATTCTTCCCTCCGAAACTTTCGGCTGGATAGGTTTTTTGACAGTCTGAAAAAGAAGCCCGAAGGGCTTCTTTTTCAGGTTTTGCGTGTGAACTTCTCGCCGCACTTGGGGCAGCGGATGCAGATCTTGCCGCGCCCGCGCGGGACACGCACCGTCTGCTTACAGTTCGGGCAGCGGAAATAGCGGTTATTGCGGTCCTTCAGGCGCATCCAGAGTTGTGTAAACCGGCGGTTTTCCCGCTGGCGCTTGTAAATATTGCGCGAAAACATCCGGAAAAAGCTGTAGATCAGCAGGCCGTAGACGATCACGGACAGGATGGGTGCGACAATGCCGCTGTACACCGTGGACTCCCGCAGGAACACCGTCAGGACGCTGTTGGTCAAGCTCACCAGCACCGCAGCCACGAGGATCGCCATATTCAGTTGATCCGAGCCGTAGCGCCCGTACATGAACCGCCGCAGCGCCGCTCCGATTCTTCGAAACATATCAATCACCTACGACCCATTATAGTCTGCGCCTTTTTATTTACAAGTCTTAGCGGAAAGAATTCACGATTTGTTTACGTTTTTTCCGCTTTTGAGGATCATAATGGGGACATGAGGACGGTTGAAGAGGCGAAAATGCACGTTGGTGTAGCCCAGCCCCCGGCTGACGAATAGGGTCGTGCCGTCCTGCCGGTACACGCCCGCGTCATATTCCGGGAACAGCTCCCGCCGCGTGCCGAACACGCCGCCCACAAAGGGTAGCCGCACCACCCCGCCGTGGCAGTGACCGGACAGGACCAGCTGCACGCCAAGCTGACTCCACATGGCAAGCTCGTCATTGCGGTGCGAGAGCATGAGGATGAAGTCATTTCCCTGCGCGCTCCGCAGCTCGCGCACCAGCGCCGCCGGGGTTTTCATGTCATAGGGGCCGCAGGGGTCGTGCACCCCGGCGACGACCATCTCCGCGCCGCCGCGGGAGAGCACACGCCCTTCGTTTTCCAGCACCGTCACGCCCCACGCGCGCATTTTTTGCAGGATCTCCCGCAGGTTTTTCACCTGCCATTCGTGATTTCCCGTGACATAATACACCGGCGCGATGTCCGTCAGGCCGGTCAGAAGCGGCTCCAGCATGGTCAGGTCGGTCTTTTCGTCAAAGAGATCGCCGCAGATGCAGATCATATCCGGCCGGGCCTTTTGCAGTGTGCGCAGCAGGCGGACATTGTTTTTCCCGAAGCTGCGGCCGTGCAGGTCGGACAACTCCGCCACGCGCAGGCCGTCAAACTGCGGCGGCAGTGATTCAAAAAACAGCTCCACCGGCTCGACCTGGAGCGTGAAGTTCTGCCAGTAGACAAACCCCGCCGCCAGCGCAAAAAGCGCCAGCAGCGCGAGCAGGCGGCGAATCTTTTTCAATGGCGCACCTCCTTACTTTCCTCTATTTTCCCCGTTTTTGGAGAAACTTTGCGTCGAGCCGCCGCATATTTTCCCTCTCTGTGGTTGTGCTTCGTATAAAAAAATGCTATAATAGAAAGAAAAAATCAGGATGTGTATTTGGAGTGAAGTACGGAATCTGGAACATTGCAAGGCCGCAGGAATCGGAAATACAGGGCTTGGAGCGGGCGGGCTTTTCCCCGCTGACGGCCCGCGTGCTGTGCGGCCGGGGGTGCGTTTCCCCGGAAGACGCAAAAAAGCAGCTTGACGCGTCGGCGCCGCTGTGCGATCCGCTGGCCATGAAGGAACTCGGCGCGGCTGCCGCGCTGCTGCAAAAGGCTGTCGCGGACGGCACGAAGATCGCCGTATTCGGCGACTACGACGTCGACGGCATCACCGCCACCTGCCTGCTGGTCGAGTGCCTGCGCTCGCTGGGCGCAGACTGCACGGCCCATATCCCCGGCCGTCTGGAGGAGGGCTACGGCCTGAACAAGACCGCCATCCGGCAGCTCGCCGCCGAGGGCGTGCGGCTGATCGTCACCGTCGACTGCGGCATCACCGCGCTGGACGAGGCCGAATACTGCAAGCAGCTCGGCGTGACGCTCATCGTCACCGACCACCACGAATGTAAGGAGCGCCTGCCCGACTGCGCCGCGGTCGTCGACCCCCACCGGCCCGACCGCACCTACCCGCACACCGACCTTTCCGGCGTGGGCGTGGCCTTCAAGCTGGCCTCCGTCCTGCTGGGCAGTCAGGAGGAAGCCGCGCGCCGCTGGTGCGACCTCTACTGCCTCGGCACCATCGCGGACGTCATGCCCCTGCGCGGAGAAAACCGCCGTCTGGTGGTCATGGGTCTTGCGGCGATGCAGCACCCGGCGCGTCTGGGTCTGCGCGCGCTGATCGAGGCCTGCGGCTGCGGCACGCAGGCCGTCACCGCCAGCACGATTGGCTATGTGCTCGCGCCGCGCATCAACGCCGCCGGGCGCATGGAGCACGCGGAGCTTGCCGTGCAGCTGTTTCTCTCGCACGACCCGGAGCAGGCCGCACAGCTTGCGCAGACACTCTGCCGCCTCAACCGCGAACGGCAGAGCACGGAATCCGTCATCTACCGCGAGGCGCTGGCGCTATTGCAGCAGCAGGAGCCGGGCAGCGCCATCGTGCTGGCCGGAGAGGGCTGGCATCAGGGCGTGGTCGGCATCGTCGCTTCGCGTCTGAGCGAGGAATTCTGCCGCCCGACGTTTCTGATCTGTCTGGACGGCAATCACGGCAAGGCCTCCTCCCGCTCCTACGGCGGCTTTAATCTGTTTGCCGCGCTGCGGGAGCTTTCCCCGTTGCTGGAAGGCTTCGGCGGCCACGAGCTGGCCGCGGGCTTCACCATCCGACGGGAGAACATTCCCGAATTCCGCCGCCGCATCTGTGAGCTGGCCGCGGCCTACGCTGCCACCGGTGCCGCCGTCCCCACGCTGGAGATCGACTGCGAGGTGCCCGGCCGCCTGCTGACGGAGCGCAATGTGCAGGGACTGTCCCAATTGGAGCCCTGCGGCACCGGCTGTCCCAAGCCCATGCTCTGCCTGACCGAGGCCATCGTGGAGCAGACCGCCGCCGTCGGCGGCGGCAAGCACCTGCGTCTGAAGCTGCGCAGCCGCGACGGTGCGGCATTGCAGGCCATCTATTTTTCTGTGGGCAGCCTGAAGCTGCTGCCCGGCGAGCGTGTGGACGTTGCCTTCACGCCCCAGATCAACGAATTCCGCGGCGCACGCAGCGTGCAGCTCAATCTGACCGACCTGCGCCGCGTGTCGCCCTGCGAATACTATGACCGCTTCCGCCGCCATGAAGCGCTGCTTCCGTGCGAGGCAGACGCCCTGACGCCGGAGCGCGCAGACGTTGCGGACGTCTGGAACTATCTGCGCGCAAACGCGCAGGAGGCCCCGCTGCAATTTGACCTTTCCGCCTTCTGTGCCGCCGTCGCCAGCGCCTCGCGCGAGCGCCACAGTGTCCGCAGGACCATGGCGTGCCTGGATATTCTCGCGGAGCTGCGCTTCATCGAGGTGCGGCGCAGCGACCCTGTGCTTCTCATCCGGCTTCTGCCGGTCAGCGGCAAAAATCCCTTGGAAAACAGCAGACTCTACCGCGCGCTGCGCGGGGAAAGCCTTTGACATTCGGAGGTCCTTATGGAAACCTTTCAGGAACATTACGACAGTCTGATGCGCACCATCGCGCGGCGGAACATGAACGTGGATATGCAGGCCATCGAGCGTGCCATCCGCTACGCCGAGAAAAAGCACGCCTCGCAGAAGCGCAAGGACGGTTCGCCCTACATCATCCATCCGCTGGCCGTGGCGGAGATCGTCGCAGAGATCGGTCTGGACACGGACGCCATTTTGGGCGCGCTGCTGCACGACTGCATCGAAGATACCGACTCCACCTACGACGATATTGCCCGACAGTTCGGCTCCACGGTCGCCGCGCTGGTCGAGGGCGTCACCAAGCTGACCCGCGTGGAGTATTCCACGCTGGAGGAGCAGCAGATGGAAAATCTGCGCAAGATGTTCATGGCCATGAGCCGGGACATTCGCGTCATTCTCATCAAAATCGCCGACCGCCTGCACAACACGCGCACCATGCAATATCAGTCGCCGGAAAAGCAGATTCTGAAATCCCGCGAGACCATGGACATCTACGCACCGCTGGCGCACCGTCTCGGTATGCAGAAGATCAAATGGGAGCTGGAAGATACCAGTCTGAAATACCTCGACCCCGCCGGCTACAACGAGATCATGCAGTATCTCGATGCGCATCAGGCCGAGGCCGACGAATTCATGAAGGCCATCCAGAGCAAGATCACCACGCGCCTGTCCGCCGTCGGCATCCACGGCTCCATCTACGGCCGCATCAAGCACGTCTATTCCATTTACCGCAAGATGAAGGCGCAGGGCAAGGGCATCAACGAACTGTATGATATGTATGCGTTCCGGGTGATCGTTGATACCATCCCGGACTGCTATAATGTGCTGGGTCACATCCACGACCTGTTCAATCTGGTGCCCGGCCGCTTCAAGGACTATATCTCCACCCCCAAGCCCAATATGTACCAGAGCCTGCACACGACCGTCATCGGCCGGCAGGGCATTCCCTTTGAGGTACAGATCCGCACATGGGAGATGCACGAAACGGCGGAATACGGCATTGCCGCGCATTGGAAGTACAAGCAGGGCGTCGAAGGCGGCGACGAAAAGCAGTTCGAGTGGGTACGCCGCCTGCTGGAAACGCAGCAGGAAACCGACGCCGAGGATTATATCCACTCGCTCAAGGTCGAGATGTTCGACGACGAGGTGTTCGTCTTTACGCCCAAGGGCAAGGTCATGTCCCTGCCCTCCGGCTCCACACCCATCGACTTCGCCTATGCCATCCACTCCGGCGTGGGCAACGCCATGGTCGGCGCGAAGGTCAATAACCGCATCGCCTCCTACGACCAGCAGCTTGCCAACGGCGACATTGTTGAGATTCTCACCTCCAAGACCGCCAAGGGCCCCAGCCGCGACTGGCTGAATATCTGCAAGAGCAATCAGGCGCGCACGAAGATCAAGCAGTGGTTCAAGAAGGAGCGGCGCGAGGAGAACATCGTCCATGGCAAGGCCAGCTTTGAAGGCGAGCTGCGCCGTGCGGGCATCAACCCCTCCGTATTGCAGGACCCGGAGCTGCTGCCGGTGCTTCTGAAAAAGCTCTCCTTTGACTGTCTGGACGATATGTACGCCGCCATCGGCTACGGCGGCCTGACCGCGGTCAAGGCCTTCGGGCGCATCCGCGACGAGCTGACCCGTGCCGGCCGCGAAAAGCAGCAGAAAGAGCAGCTCCGCCAGCCGGAGCAGCCCTCCGTGCGCCAGAGCCGCCACAAGGATTCCGGCGTGATCGTCGAGGACATCGACTCCTGTATGATCAAGTTCTCCCGCTGCTGCACGCCGGTGCCGGGCGACGACATCATCGGCTTTATCACCAAGGGCTACGGCGTTTCCGTCCACCGCCGCGACTGCCCCAACGCCGCCGGCGCGAACGATCCCCGGCAGGCCGGGCGCTGGGTCAGGGTGTCCTGGAACACGGACGCGGAGAAGCCCTTCTCCACCACGCTGGAGGTCGATTCCACCGACCGTGACGGCATCTGGCTGGACATTGCCACGGCGCTCTCGTCCTCCAAGGTCAAGGTTACGGAGATCTCTGGCCGCGATATGCCCACCGGCAAGGCACGCACCATCGCGACCTTTGAAGTCAAAAACGTGCAGGAGCTGGAAGCGATCCGCGCAAAGATCCGCGCGATCTCCGGTGTTCTGGACGTCCGAAGGGGGCAGAACTGATGCGCGCCGTCGTCACAAGAGTGAAAAGCGCCAGCGTTGCCATTGACGGCAATGTCACCGGCGCGATCGGAGAGGGATTCCTCATCCTGCTGGGCATCGCGCCCGGCGACACCTCCGCGCACTGCAAAAAGCTCGCCGAGAAAATTCTCGGTCTGCGGGTATTCCGCGACGAAAACGACAAAATGAACCGGTCGCTTGCGGACGTGGGCGGCAGCGTGCTGGTCGTCAGCCAGTTCACGCTCTACGGCGACTGCCGCCACGGGCGGCGGCCCAGCTTCACGGGCGCGGCCGCGCCGGACATCGCCATTCCGCTGTATGAGCAGTTTTTGCAGGAGTGCCGCGACCGCGGCTTTGCGCCGCAGCACGGCGAATTCGGCGCAGATATGCTCGTCACCTCGGAAAACAACGGCCCTGTGACCCTGATCCTGGACACGGACGAGCTGATGTAAGGAGAGATTTTATGAACATTCACCGTCTGGTGGTCGGCCCGCTGGAGACCAACTGCTATCTCGTTTCGGACGAAGCGGGCAATGCCGCCGTCATCGACCCCGGCTTCGAGCCGGAAAAGATCCTCTCCGCCGCGCGGGAACTGGGACTGACCATCCGCGCGATTCTGCTGACGCACGGCCACTTTGACCACGTCGGCGGCGTGCGCGCCATCGCGCAGGCGACGGCCTGCCCGGTCTGGATGCACGAAAACGACGTGACGCTTCGCACGGCGATGACCGTCACCGCGCCGTATTACACCGACCTCTACGCCGAGGGCGACGGGGTGAACGTGGGCGCGCTGCGCTTCACCGTTCTGGAAACCCCCGGCCACACGATGGGCTCGGTGTGCCTGCGCTGCGGGGACACGCTCTTCACGGGCGACACCCTCTTTGCCGGTGCCTGCGGCCGCACCGATCTGGGCGGCAATGCGCAGGAGATGAAAAAGAGCCTTGCGCGTCTGGCGGCCATTCCGGAAAACCTGACCGTTCTGCCCGGCCACGGCGAGGGAAGCACGCTGGACAGAGAGCGCGCCTCCAACCCCTATCTGCCATGAAGCTGCTGCTGCAGGGTCACGAGGACCGCTATGCCGTCGAGCAGCTCCAGCTCGCGCTGTTCCCGGAGGAATCCATGGAGCCGGTCGATGCGCCCTTCACGGGCGACGGCGCGGTGTCCGCGCTGCACACGGGCGCGCTGTGGCTCACCGCCACGGCAAAGATCACGCTGCACGGAAAGACCGTGCGGGCCAGCCGCCGCATGAAGCGCGCGGATGCGGACGTTCCCTCCCGTCGCCGTCTGCTGCAAAATGCCTACTACGCCGCCGCGATGCTCCTGCGCGAGCCGCCGGAATGGGGCAGCCTTTCGGGCGTGCGCCCGACGAAGCTCACGACGCGCTGCCTGCTTTCCGGCGGCACGGAAGCGGACGCCCGGCGGCTTCTGGAGGAAAACTACCATGTCACCCCCGCGCGGAGCCGTCTGGCCGCGGAGTGCTCGCTCGCGACCATCGAGGCCGCAGAGCGCCTGCGTCCGCAGGACGTTTCCGTGTATATCGGCATCCCCTTCTGCCCGACGCGCTGCGTTTATTGCAGCTTCGTCAGCCAGACGACCGGCCGGCAGGGTGCGCTGCTGGAGCCTTATCTTGAAGCGCTAGAGCGGGAGATCGCGCACACCGGCGCGCTGCTGCGCGCCTCCGGCAAGACTGTCCGCACGCTCTACATCGGCGGCGGCACGCCCACGACGCTCTCGACCGGGCAGCTTTGCCGCCTGATGCAGGCGATTGCCGCACATTTTGACCTCTCGTCCCTCATAGAATACACCGTGGAGGGCGGCCGTCCGGACACGCTCGACCGCGCCAAGCTGGACGCGATCTTTCAGAACGGCTGCGGGCGCGTGAGCATCAATCCCCAGACGATGAACGACGCCGTCCTGCGCCGCATCGGCCGCTGCCACACCGCGCAGCAGACCCGCACCGCCTACATGGACGCAGCCGCGGCGGGACTGAGCATCAACATGGACCTGATCGCCGGTCTGCCGCTGGACACGCCGGAGAGTTTTGCCGATTCCCTCGCGCAGGTGCTTGCCTTGGCGCCGGACAACATCACCGTCCACACGCTGGCCCTCAAAAAGGGCGCGGATCTCTATTTCTCCCGCGAGGAGCTGCCGACGGCCGAGGCCGTGCGCGCAATGCTCGACGGCGCGGAGCACGCGCTGCGGGAGCACGGCTACCGTCCCTACTACCTCTACCGCCAGAAATATATGTCCGGCAGCTTTGAGAACATCGGCTGGACAAAGCCGGGCTCTGCCTGCCTGTACAATATTTATATGATGGAAGAGCTGCACAGCATCCTCTCGCTGGGCGGCGGCGGGATGACCAAGATCAACCTGCCGGACGGCCGGCTGGAGCGCTTCCACAACCCGAAATTCCCCCAGCAGTATATCGCGCGCATAGACGATGTTCTTTCGCAGAAGGACGCCGCCTTTGCTCTGCTGAAATGAAAGGACGCCTTATGGATATTCTCTTTGCCAATGTCACCGCCGTCACCATGGACGAGGATCTGCGTGTGCTCTTCTCCGCCTTCGTGGGCGTTACGGACGGAAAAATCAGCTATCTTTCCCGCGAGGCCCCGGAGGAAAAGCCGCAGAAGATCATCAACGGCGAGGGCATGGTGCTCATGCCCGGCCTCATCAACTGCCACACACATCTGGCGATGTCGCCCCTGCGCGGCTATGCAGACGACTGCGAGCTCTCCGTCTGGCTGAATGACCACATCTTCCCGCGGGAGGAGCGCATGGACGACCGCTGCGTCAAGGCGGCGACGCTGCTCTCCATCGCGGAGTGCCTGCGCTTCGGAACGACCTCGGTGTCGGATATGTACGACCACTGCAACGCCATCGCCGAGGCCGTCGCCGAATCCGGCATCAAGGCCAACCTTTCCCGCGGCACGACGCTCTTCGGCGAGGACTTCGACGTGGAAAAGCACCCCGGCTGCCGCGAGATGATGGAGCTGAAGGAAAAGTGGGACGGCTTCGACAACGGCCGCATCCGCGTGGACGCCTCCATCCATGCCGAGTACACCTCCGACCACCGGCTGTGGGATGCCGTGAGCGAATACGCCATCAACGAGCATCTGGGGATGCACGTGCATCTGTCCGAAACGAAGGCCGAGCATGAGGCCTGCAAGGAAAAGTACGGTCTGACGCCCGCCCAGCTTCTCGACTGCCACCACGTCTTTGACGTTCGCTCCATTGCCGCGCACTGCGTCTGGCTGGAGCCGGAGGACATGAAGCTGCTGGCAAAGCGCAAGGTATCCGCCGTCCACTGCCCGGTATCCAATCTCAAGCTGGCCTCCGGCTGCGCCGACGTGCAGGAGATGATCAAATCCGGCATGAACGTCGCCCTCGGTACGGATTCCAGCGCCTCGAACAACAATCTCGACCTCTTTGAGGAGATCAAGGCCGCTACGCTGATGGCCAAGGGCGTGACGGACGACCCGAAGGCTCTCCCGGCGCAGGCCGCCGTGATGATGGCCACCGTCTGCGGCGCGCGGGCGCAGGGCCGCGAAGCCGAGTGCGGCATGATCAAGCCCGGCATGGACGCCGACCTCATCCTGCTCGATTTCACCGCGCCGCATCTGATGCCCTGTCACAATGTCCTGTCTCACCTTGCCTACGCCGTCAGCGGCCACGATGTGGTGATGACCATGGTGCGCGGCAAGATCCTCTACGCCGCCGGCAAGTACCCGACCATCGATCTGGAAAGCGTCGTGCATGAGCTGGCCGCTTATGTCATGCCCCATATATTCTCTCCGGAAAAGGAGTGACCGATTTTTGGAAAACAAGAACAGCAAGCAAAATTATCTGACCGGTGCGGCGATTCTGTCGATCTCGACCATTCTGGTCAAAATCATCGGGATGCTCTACAAGATCCCGCTCAAGCGCCTGATCGGCGACGCCAACTTCGGCTATTTCAACACCGCCTATGACATCTATTCCGTCATGCTGGTCGTGTCCGTCACGGGTCTGCCGGTGGCAATGAGCCGTCTGGTCTCCGAAGCGCAGGCGCTCGGCAACGGCCGGCAGGTCAAGCGCATCTACCAGACCTCGCTTCTGGCCTACCTCGTCCTCGGCACGCTGGGCAGCGGCATTATGATGCTTTTCCCGCGCTGGCTGGCCTCGACCGTCATGCACAACCCCGGCGCGTATTACTCCATTCTGGCGCTCAGCCCGGCCGTCCTGTGCATCTGCATCGCCTCGGCCTGCCGCGGCTTCTTCCAGGGGCAGGGCAACATGAAGCCGACCGCGATCAGTCAGGTCATCGAAGCGCTCTGCAAGCTGATCCTCGGCCTGAGCCTCGCGTGGCTCGTGCTGCGCAACACCGGCGACGGCCCCAAGGCCTCCGGCGCGACCATTCTGGGCGTCACCGTCGGCTCTCTCCTGTCGGCGATCTACCTTGTCATTGCCCGCCGCCGCGCCGCGCGTGAGCTGGACTCCATGGGCGGCAAGGTCCGTTCCGTCCAGTCCACGATGAAGGCGCTGCTCGCCATCGCCGTGCCCATCACCATCGGCGCGGCCGGACTTCAGATCATCGCCCTGATCGATTCCTCCACCGTCATGTCCCGGATGCTCAGCTCCGCCGCCACGGTGCAGGCAGGGACCGACAGCGTGATGGGCCGTCTGCTCGCCATCGCCGCCGAAAAGCATCCTGCGGACACGGCGCAGTACGCCGCCGACACCGCCAAGGGTATGTACAACTTCTGCCAGACGGTGTTCAACCTCCCGCTGGCCTTCATCCCGAACATCACCGCCGCCATCATCCCGGCCATCACCGACCAGCTAACGCGCAGAAATATGCGCGGCGTGCGCATGGTGCAGGATTCCTCTCTGCGGCTCATGAGCCTGATCGCCGCTCCCTGCGCGGTCGGCCTGTTCGTCCTGTCCCGGCCGATCATCCAGTTGCTCGGCGGCTACTCCGGCCAGCTTCTGGACATGGCCTCGACCATTCTGTCCCTGCTCAGCCTGACCATCCTGATCTACAGCATCTCCAATATGGCAAGCGCCATCATGCAGGCGCACGGCTTTGTGTTCCTGCCCGTTTTCAACACCATCATCGGCGGCGTGCTGAAGGTCCTGATGAACTATATCCTTGTCGGCAATCCCAATATCTCCATCGTCGGCGCTCCAGTGAGCACCTTCCTTTGCTTCACGGTCGTCATGGCGCTGAACCTGTTTGCCATGCACCGCGTCCTGCGCCGCGCCCCGAAGGTCATTCCCAACATCTGGCGCAGCTGCCTTGCCGCGATCGTCATGGGCGCCGCGACCTACATTGTCTATTTTCTGCTGTCAAAGCTCATTTCCAGTGTTGTCGTCTGCTGCGGCTTTGCCATCATCATCGCCGTGATCGTCTATGCGATTCTGGTCGTTGTGTTCCGCGCAATCACCTATGATGACTGTATGTTCCTCCCGAAAGGCGAAAAAATTGCAAAAATTCTGCACATCCGGTGATTTTTTCCAGTTTTTTACTTGCGTATTTCCGTCCTATGTGGTAAATTTTATAGGCAGAGCGTTCCGAAGGGAACCCACCGCGGAATACCGCGCCAGATGAGTTCACTCATCTTTAAGAGAAATACTATATGAAAGAGGTTTTATTATGAACAAAGTTGAACTGATCGCTCAGATCGCAGAAAAATCCGGCCTGTCCAAGAAGGACGCCGAAAAGGCTCTGGCCGCTACCGTTGATGCCATCACCGAAGCCGTTTCCAACGGCGACAAGGTCCAGCTCGTCGGCTTTGGTTCCTTCGAGGTCAAGCAGCGCGAAGCCCGCGTCGGCCGCAATCCCAAGACCAAGGAAGCCATCGAGATCCCCGCAGCCCGCGTCCCCGTCTTCAAGGCAGGCCGTGCGCTGAAGGATGCCGTTGCAAAATGAAACCGTTCCGGTCAGGGCGCTGCCCTGACCGAATCTTATATCAGGAGTTCTGCTTATGCGTTTGGATAAATATCTGAAAGTATCGCGCCTCATCAAGCGCCGCACCGTCGCCAACGATGCCTGCGACAATGCCCGCGTCACGGTCAACGGCCGTCCGGCCAAGGCCTCCTACGACGTCAAGGTCGGGGACGTGCTGTGCATCGCCTTCGGCCAGAAGACGCTGACGGTCGAGGTGCTGGCCGTCGCCGAGGCCGTGCGCAAGGACGACGCCGCGGCCATGTACCGGGAGATCGCGGGCTGACCGCCCGCGGGGCGCTTGGAATGTCCGCAGGCGGCAGTGCGGGTACCCGGAGCTTTGCCCCGCTGCACGAGCCCGCCGCGGTTCTTTCCCGCTTCCCTGCCGCATATCGAAAAAAGTCGGAAGGATACGGAAGATTTCTCTTGACATTTCCGCCGCGCCGTGCTATTCTATATAGGCACTGAGAGATGTGTATGAATATCGCGGGGTAGAGCAGTTGGTAGCTCGTCGGGCTCATAACCCGGAGGTCGTTGGTTCAAGTCCTTCCCCCGCAACCAGATTTGTCCGGAAACCGCAAGGTTTCCGGACTTTTTTGCATTTTTTGGCAACGAATTGTTTGACAAATTTGCGCTGCGATTTGTTTGACCCATACCGTGACCCATGATAGAAAAGCAGCGGAAATCACGGCATGGATTTACGAGGCAGAATTGGCGGTAACTTTTGTTAGACTTTCGAATTAAATTTAATTACCGGGGCAGGCATGCAGTAAACTGCGTGCCTGCCCCGGTGTTTTTTAGTCACCTCTCGCTCGTTCATCGACCGGCGAGGATGCTTTCCATCGTTCGCGCAGCTTCTTTCTGCGCCGCCGTTGTGACGTGCGCATAGGTGTCCAGCGTGAAGCCGGCGGAAAAGTGGCCGAGCATACCACTGACAGTCTTGATGTCCACGCCGTTTTGCAGAGCAAGCGTCGCGAATGTGTGCCGAAGATCATGAAATCTGACCCTCGGGATGCCCGCGCGCTTCAGTACACGCTTTAGCATATTATTCACGCTGTCCGGCGAGATCGGGCCGCCGTTGGGGCTGGGAAACACATATTCGTCGTTGGTTTTAGCTTTCTGTGCGTTCAAAACTTCTACTGCCTGCGGGGAGATCGTCACCGTGCGGTAGGCATTTTTCGTTTTCAGCGGTGCTTCGACAATCTTTCCATCAATTCTCGACACCTGCCGTCGGACACGAATCACTCCGGCGGTCAGGTCAATGTCCTCCCATTTCAATCCCAGCAGCTCGCCGCGCCGCAGGCCGGTCGCCAACTCGATGTAGTATAGCTCGTAGACACCGGAGGCCTTGGCTTCGTCGAGAAAGACGACCAATTGCGCAGCCGGAATCGTCTGCATTTCCCTGTGCTCGAGATTGGGCAGGGCCACAGCCTTGCAGGGATTCTGTGCAAGAATCCTCTGCGCCACAGCGAAGTTCATTGCCGAAGAAATGACCTGATTGATGTTCCGGACGGTTTTTGCGGATAAGCCTTTCGGCCGATTTCTGGACTCGGCGCGTGCCACGCGGCCGCCGGTCAGCAGCTTGCGGTAGAGCTTTTGCACGTCCATGGCGCTGAGCTTTTCGAGTGGAATTTTGCCAATGTTCGGTGCGATGTGACGGTCGATATAGCCGCGGTAGGTCTGGTGGCTCGACGGCCGCACCTTGATTTTGCAGACGTTTTCAAACCACTCGTCCATCCACTGTGCGATATTGTATTTGCCCCGTTTGCTGAAATCCAGTTTCTGATTCTCTGCCAGCGCCTTTGCCAGCTTCTCTTTGACCTCGGCCTGCGTCTTTCCCAGCACGTTTTTGAAGACCTGCTTGCCGGTTTCGGGGTTGATTCCGGCAGTGTAGCGGCCCTCCCAGCGTCCGTCTCTGCGTTTGCGGATGCTGCCCTCGCCGTTGCTTCTACGTTTTGCCATGTGCGGAACCTCCTTTGTATCGGACATATTACTATACTTTTCGGAGAATAGCCACCGACCAAATCCACTAAAAAATCGCGGCAGTATTTGTTGATTTTGTTTTGTTAGTGGCTGTAGGGGCGGCACTTGTGCGTGCTGTCCGGCGGAAATTGGTACAACGCCGAAAAATTGAGAGAATTCTTCTGCAACCCCTGCTTAAATTTGCGCCCGAAATCCCATAAGCCCTTGCGCGGCCGGCGTTGCCGGCCGCTGTGCAGTGCGCCGGGATGCGGCAGCAACCCCAGCGCTTTCTCCTGCTGTCCATCGAGAGCGTGAATTTCGTCCCTCGTTTTCCGGAAAACTCCGAACTTTTTTGAGGGTTTTATCTTGCGCGGGAATGGCCGCTCATGGCGGCCAACGCGGGCTGACAAGCCGCCGTGGATTTCTTCTGCGCGTACCGAACGATGCCGACACAGCCTGCGCACGGGCCTCACACGGGCTCCTCCTCGCCCGTGAGCGGGAGCGCCTCCGGCTGTCGATAAATCTCCGGATTTTCCAGACTCAACAGATGATATTCGTTGTTGGCGTAGCCATATGGATTCCTGTGCTTTTGCACGGCGATGAGCTTTCGGTTTTTCAAGACCTTGAACGCTTTCTGGAGCGAGGTTTTTTTGATTCCGGTATCCCGAATGATGGTTCTAAGCGTCGGCCAGCAGTAGCCCTTGCTGCCGGAACGGCAAACGAGGTAGGCGTACAGCTTGAACTGCACGGCGTCCAGCGGCAGGGCAAAAACGCTGTTTGGGAGACGAAAAAAGCTTTCCCTCGGCGGTTGATATTTTCTCATATCTGCGCCTCCGTTTCCTTGTCGATCCAACGAATCAGCTTGTCCCGTGGGACGAGAATCCGCGTGCCGATTCTCATGCTTGGAAAGCCTTCGCTCCGCGCAAGATCATACGCTTTCGCGCGGGAGATTCCCAGCACTTCGCCAACCTCCGGCACGGTCAGGGTCAGCGGCAGGTCATCGTAGCTTCTGAATTTTCCCTCTTTCATTCAATTCCTCCGTTTCTGTAAAAAATAAAACACCGGGCACAGGGACGAACATACCGGCAGGCTTTCTGCCATGTATGTAAAATGTCCTTGTGCCCGATTGGCTATTTGAAAATATTATAGCGGGGGAACGGAATTGTGTCAAGCGTTTTGGGGGGGCTTCCCGAGAACGTGCAATGTACTATAACGGAACTTGGACGAGAGGGGACATGCAATGGCGCGAGAAAATGGACGAAAAGCCACAATCCGTCTCCGGCAAAGCCGGAGACGGATTGTGGCTTGCTTAGTAAATTGAGTCGCGTAGCTTCGTCCTGCCGGAGGAAGCTGCTCAGCACGCTCTGCGTTTTTTCGCCAGAACGATGAGCAGGGAAATCGCCGCGGAGGAGAGCAAGAAGATCATGCAGCTCAGGACAATCACGGTGCTGTCGCCGGTCGTCGGCGACTTCGTATCGGCCTTCACAAGGCCTTCCATCGCCTTTTGCAGCGCCTCTGCCGCGTCATTGACCTTCTTCTGGTCGGCCTCGGTCAGCGTCTCGTCAGCCAGAAGCTTCTTGGCTGCCTCGAGCGCCTTTTCCACGGCGCGGAAGCTCTTTTTGGTGTAATCCGCGGGCTTGAGCGCCTCGACTGCCGCATCGACCTCGCTCTGCGTGATGTTCTCGCTGTCGAGGGCTTGCTTGGCTTCATTCAGCGCTTTTTCAAAGGCGTTCCACGTATCGTCCGTGTAGCCGTCGTTGGCAGTGTCCTTCAGCTTGTTATAGTGGCGTTTGTCCTGGTATTACTGCGGTGTCGGCCTTTCTATGTCCGGTGGGCTGCATTTGCCGGCGGATGCGGCCAGCGCGTTCTGGTAAAGGCATACGCACAGAAGCTGCGTGGAGACCTGCTTGAGCAGCGCACGTAACGCAGCAAGCTCCGTCAGGGCGTCAGGGCATGCGATGTCCCCTTTCGTTATATTTTCGCGAAGGAGATACAGACGCTCAAGTGCGGCCTCAAGTGTCCGGCTTGCAGACATACGGTTTTGCTCCGAAAAGCAACGGTTTGCAGATTCAGACATAATGCACACGCTGTGGCTCAAAGCGATCCTGCTGGACGCGTTCTTCGGCAGGAAAACCGCAGGGAATCAGCGCAAAGGCTTCCAGCGTGGATGGCAGAGATAGAATCTTTCGGACGTTTTCTATCCACTCCGGCTGGGGCGCGATTCCTATCCAGCATGCGCCAAGTCCAAGGGAATCTGCCTGCAAAAGAAGATTTTCTGTAGCCGCGCTCAGATCCAGCAGGCGGTGTGCATCGGAAAGGCAGCCGACACGCATACAGGGCACGATTACCACGGGCGCCTGCGCCGCGCACAGCGAATAAGGTGTCGCTTTGGAAAGTGCCTGAATGGCAGACCGGTCACGGACAATGTAAAACTCCCACGGCTGCTGGTTTCCGGCAGAAGGCGCAGCCATTGCGGCGCGGAGAAGCAGCGTCAAAAGCTTGTCCGGCACGGCGCACTGTTGATATTTCCGGATGCTGACGCGGTGGAAAATACTGTTCACTGTGCCTCCTCCGATTTTTCAGCGCCTTCCAAATGAAGCGCAATCGCACGGTCAAGGCACGCAAGCTCCTCAGAACTCAGCGCCCAGTCAAGCGCAGCGCAGTTCTGCACTGCGTGCGAAGGCTTGCTGAAGCCGAGAATCGCAGTATCCACAAAATCCTTTTGCGTACTCCAATTGATTGCTACCTGTGCAGGTGTTGCATGATGCGCTGCGGCAATCTCGTCCATCGTCTTCAGCAATGCCTGAATCCTGCTGAATTTCGGTTTCTTGAAGTAGTCATAGAAGGTTACGCGCGTATCATTCGGACTGAATTGCGGCAGCGTGCGGTAGACGCCGGTCAGAACGCCTGCCCCTAGAGAGCCGTAGGTCATGGTGCCGATGCCGCGGCGATGCACGGCCTGCATGAATGCCTCGCTGCTGCGCGAGACCATGGAATACTGCGGCTGCACAGCGCCCACATGTAGCAGGGCATCGGCACGCAGTGTGTCCCCCTGCGTGAAATTGGAAAGGCCATAGCAGCGGATTTTCCCCTGTGTTTTAAGGAGCTGCATGGCTTCTGCAACTTCTTCCAGCGGGGTTGTGTCATCGGGCCAGTGGACGAACAGAAGATCAAGGTAATCTGTGCCGAGACGGCGCAGCGAGCCTTCACAGCCCTCCATGATTTCTGCACGGGTCATTCGTTTGTAAAGACTTTTCGGGCCGATACTTCTGTTATAATTCAGGCCGCATTTTGTTACAAGCAGCAGACGGTCACGCTGTCCGACAATGGCCTCACGGATGATTTCTTCAGCGCAACCGTAACCAAAATCCGGCAGATTCGGGTTACCGAAGCCGTAGATTGGAGCAGTGTCGATTGCGTTGACGCCGTGGTCGATCGCTGTGCGGATCGCATCAACAGAGGCGCTTCTCGAGATGTCACCCCAGCCTGCGCCGCCGATTCCCCAAGTGCCTATGGTTATGGCGGAAATTTGAAGGCCGGTGTTACCGAGTTCCTTATATCGCATGTGTTTCTTCTCCTTTGATATCTTCAAATTGGTAGCGGATCCAGCCTGAATGCGACTCTCCCGCTTGGAGGATGATCAGGCCGCTTTCTGCAAAGCCTCGCTCGTGCATATTGATCGCATCGGTACAGCAGGTTTGGGATTCGATGCAGAACACCTCGGGAAGATCGTTGGGGGGAAAAAGATCTTTGTAGGCTTTCATTGTAAAGACAACGACGTTTTGAAAATCCTCGGACATCCGGATGCGAAGCTGACGGCCCCGCATAGGATAGCGAATATAAACACTGTCGCCGTGCAAGTGCGTATACACATTGTCTAGGCAAATTTCGTCCAGACTGCGAAAGCTGCGCAAATCAAATTCTGGATGGTCTGCAACCGGCAAAAAACGTCCGGTGGGAAGCAGCTCTGGAGTGGTTTCGTATACGGAATCCGCTTCAACCTTGATGAGAATTGGCTCTTTTGGGTCAGCTCGCATGAAAAACGGATGCTTGCACAGCCCATAGGGCATAGGACGTTCGTCTAAATTATCGACGCGATACGAAAAACTCAGGCAGCGCTCTGTAATGCGATATTCCACAGTCAGCCGGTTGCGATAGGGAAAAGCGGGGAAATTCTCATCGCCGGGCTGCATTTCCAGCCAAAGACGCATTGCAACGCCACCCTCGGAAAGAACTGGCTCGTCATATTGCCAGCGGCTGTCATAAGCAAGCCCGTGGGAATCCCGCAGATGGCCGAATTTCTTCATGAGAACCCGTTCCCCGTGAAAGATAAAAGCGCTGTCGCGAACACGGTTGGGCGTTGGATATGGGATATACGACCCCCACGGAGCCGACAAATACAAATACGGATCCCAAATTTCACCAGAAAGCTCGTAAGGCTGATGATCGAAGCAGAGTCCAGTGGATTTTGCACCGATATTCGGGAAAATCTTTACGGAAAGAGGGGGGCTGCCATCAAAGCTTGCGCCAAGCTCATAGTACTCCAGCGTATCGCCTCGCGGATATTCATCGCAAAAGGGCATGGGTGCGGCATGAAGTTCACGCATGGGTTTAACGACTTTTTTGCTGTAAAACTCAGACATAGCGACTCCTTTGAGCGTTAGAGCGTTCTGAGAACGCCTCGACAGTTCATTAACGGTAGGAAACTGGGTTGACGCTGTCGTGCTGTACGTTGCCGATGTACTTCGTTGCTTCCTTCAGAACGTCGGCATAGCTGCCGTGTACGCCGCAGACGTGGTGAATATAAGGTCCGTAAATCAGCTTTTTTTCCCATTCGGGCCAGTTGCTCGTTTCTATCCAGAGGTAATTTCCGTTTGTGACAGGACCATCGACTCCTTGAACCTCATCGGCAAAGAGCAGATAATTTCCGTCAGCCTGATCCAATCTGGCGACGGTGACTTCTCCGTGCTTCAACTCAAAATACCCCTTGCAATTGCAGATTCTCGGCTTGCTGCCCTCTCTGTGAAGCGAATAGGCAAAGGGGCCGCAGTGCCAGAGCAGCTCGGCGTTGTCATTCGTCGGATGGCGGATGGTCAGGTCTGCAATAAAGGGAGCTGATTCGCCGCGCGCTGCCGCTTGTAGCAGGCGGGCGGTGATTGCGGCGTGAAGATCGGTTTCGCAAGCGGCAACAAGACCACGATCGATCAGGTCGCCCAGAATGAAGCAAGCCTGAATGCCGAAATTGGCTGCAAGGTAAGCCCAGCATTCAAAGGCCAGACAGTCCAGATTATTGATGCGAGCCAGTTCCTCGACAGCCAGCTCGATAACGGCGATTTTCTCCAGAACTTCTTCTCCGATGGCGCTGCAATCGTATTTGGACGCAATATCCTCCATGCGTTCGCGGATGCGTAGGTCGGGCGTGCCTTCTTCGGAAGCCCAGCCTGCATAAGGAAGCTCAATACCCATCATAGCGCCGATAGTATTTGCCTTTCCGCTGCGGAGCTTGCGCACGACCTGCGTGACCTCCTCAGTCCAGATCGGTGTAATCTCTATGCCGAATTTTTCCATTAACTCGCTTTCATTGACCTTCACGGAAAGAAACTGACGCGGCCGCATACCGAACTGCCCGACGCGCATATGCCGCATCGCCTTCACGACAGATGCGACACGAAGAAAACGGTCGATGCCGTCTTCCAGCTCCGGCGCATCAAGCCAGCAGTTTTCAATGTAGGTGAAGGGAACGTGTGCGCGCGTCAGCGCTTTTGAGGTAGCAAACAGGCCGCACTGCGTGTCATACACACGGAAGGCCTCGCCCTCCGGCGCCGGATCGCGTGGACCCCAAAGCAAAACCGGAAGGTTAAGGCGCTTTGCAAGCTGTGCTACAGGTTCTTCCTGCCCGAAATTACAATGCGGAAAAAACACAGCATCGACGTTTTTTTCACGGAAATAACGCTCGATTTTTTCCACATCCCGATTGGAGCAGAGAATGCCGCCGTCCGTAATGTCATCGATAGTCAGAAACTGTATATCATGCTGATGGGAAAGGATTTCCTCTACTCTGCTACGAATCTGCTTTTCCGTCGCTGCGGCGACTGCAGCGGGAAACATGTCCCGACGAACAGGGACATATCCGAGAACGATCCGATGATCGACCATGACTAATCCTCCTTGTCAGAAAGTAAAGTTGTTTATAAAATCGGGATGGCTGCCGCCATCCCGATTCCTTGGAAGCTGCGATTATTCTGCATCCACGCGGAACAGGTCGATGTTGTCCATCGTGACAACGGTAACTCCGGTATCGACATTGCTGGGCAGAGGAACAATCCCGTTTTCTTCCCAGTTGTCATAGGGATTGACCATCTTGTTCGCATAAGTGTAGAGGTAAACAAGCATATTGTAACCCATGACATAGTAGTTCTGTGCAATGGTGCCGGTGCAGGTGCCCTCATCCATCTTTGCAAGGATAGACGGATCGGTATCGAAGCCAATGTTGACAAGCCCTTCGTAGTTAAATTCTGTCATGGTCTGCGCAACGCCAATTGTGCCGGTGCCGACCGTGGAGAACACACCCTTGACATTGGGATAGGTCTGCATCGCAGCGGCAAAGTTGGCCGCGGCGCCTGCGGAGGTGCCATCGTCAGAGCTCAGCACTGCAACAACGTTGATGTCGGGATAGTTGGCTGCGAGATAATCCTGCGCCCCCTGCAGGCGCTCCATATGGTTGAGCTGACCTACCATTGTGAAGAGAATGACGTCGCCTTTCCCGCCAACCTGACGGGCAAGTTCCTCTGCGCCTGCTTCGCCGGCGGCATAGTTGGAGGTGCCGATGTACATGAGACGGTTGGATTCTGCGCTGTCGGAGTCGAAACAGAGCACGGGCGTACCCGCAGCGATGGTATCATTGATGCAGTCAACAAAGGAGTTGGGCTCCAGCGGAGAGACGGCAATACCGGCAGCGTTCATTGCGGCGGCCTGCTCAACGGCTGCAACTTCTTCCGCGACAACAAGAGAGCTGGGGCCGGTCAGCTCGGCCTGAACACCGAGATCTTTTGCGGCGGCCTGAAATCCCTCCCAACAGGGAGCCCAGAGAGAAAGTGTCGGATAGAAGGTGACCATATAGTAGGTCTGGTCGGAATGCCCCGTGAAGGGACTATCGACTGCGTCGCTGGACTGGTTTGGAGTGGAGTTGCCCGGATCGTTGCTGGGATTCTGGTTCCCTGTGCAGCCTGCAAAGCAGGCAAGAACAAAGACGAGCGCGAGGAGCAGTGCAAACAGCTTTTTCATTTCTTTTCCTCCGTTTTTGTTGTATTTGTCATTTCGGATAATCCGAAGTGAACGATGGATTAGTGGGTGCTCTTCAAGCGGCGTTTCTCGCGGTTCACGTGGATGAGATAGTCGATTATGATGGCAACCAAAAGAATCAAGCCCTCACAAAGCGTTTGCCAGAACACATCGAGCTTGTAAATGACCAGCGCATTGCTCAGCAGATTCATCAGGATAATTCCGAGGAAGGTGCCAAGAATAGAACCCTCACCGCCCTTGATGGAAGCACCGCCGATTACTGCGGCAGAAAGGACGGTCATTTCAGTGCCAATGCCGGCGTCACAGGTTGCTGTACCGAAGCGGGTTGCGTAGAGAATGCCGGTAACTGCAGCAAGGCTGGCAGTGGTAACATAGACGCTTACCTTGACCTTTATGGTATTGATACCGGAAAGGATTGCGGCTTTTTCATTGGAACCGGTATAAAATAGCTTGCGCAGGGTTGTGGTGTGGCGCAGCAGGATCTCGGCCACAATGGCAATGAGAAAATAGATCCAGATGAACATTTGCAGGCCGAGGAATTTGTACTGGGAGAGATTTTTGAAAGCAGGAGTTGTCAAAACCTTCACGGGCAGGCCGGAGGAGATAACATAGACAATTCCGTGGATGACTTTCTGCATTGCAAGAGAGGCAATCAGCGCATTCAGACGAATTTTGCCGATCAGGAAGCCGTTAATAAGGCCTATACCTGCGCAAACGACCAGAGTTAGAATCGCGCAGAGCCAGATGTTCATGCCGGTCTGGGAGAATACAGCAAGAAGCATACCGGAAAAGCCCATCACCGCGCCGATGGAAAAGTCGAACACACCGGCAATACAGGCAAAGGTAATTGCCACTGCCAGAATGCCGTCTGCAGCGAGGCCGAGAAGGACGGACTGAAGGTTTGCGGTTTTCAGGAAGAAGGGATTCGTTGCCGCCATAATGACAATGGCCAGAAGCACCAATACAAAGACTGTAAATTCGCGGGCGCTTGTCAGGTGCTTGGCCGTCCGCAGGAGTTTGCTTTCTTTTTTCATTTCCATACTCTCTGTTCCTTTCAGTGTTGGACAGCGGCTGTGTTGCCGGAGGCGTATTGCATAATTTCTTGCTCATTGATGTCTGCGCCGCTTACTTCGCCGACAATCTTGTGCTCATAGACGACAAGAACTCGATCACACAGGCCGATAATTTCCGGAAGATCGGAGGAGACGACAATCACACCAACGCCTTCGCTCGCAAGCCTGCGCAGCAGCTCGTGGATCTCTTTTTTCGCGCCCACATCAATACCCTTGGTTGGTTCGTCCAAAATCAGAACTTTCGGATGGATCGCCAGCCATTTCGCAAGCATGACCTTCTGCTGATTGCCGCCGGAGAGCGTTGCGCATGGCTGATTGATTCCCCATGTTTTGATATTTAGATTCTCCACATAGCGCTTGGACTGTGCGCTTTCCTTTGCGCTGCTGAGGAACTGACCGTTTGCGACGTTAGATAGGTCGGCGGCGGAGATGTTTGTCTTGATTGCCATGTCCAGGAAGAGACCGGCTGCTTTGCGGTCCTCGTTGACAAAGCCGAAACCGTTGCGGATGGCTTCATTGAGCGTGCGGTTAGAAATTTCGGTACCATTGAGCCACAGCCTGCCGCTTTGGCGTTTTCGATGTCCAAGTATGGCTTCAATGATTTCCGAACGACCTGCTCCGACCAGACCTGCAAAGCCGAGAATCTCGTTTTTATGCAGTGTGAAGCCAATCTTACGGAAGTCCGGTTCAAAGCAGACATTTTCGCAGCGGAAGATCTCCTCTGCACCGATGCACTCGGCTTTAGCTGGATATTGGTCGCCGATGTCGCGCCCAACCATCAGCTTGACAACATCGTCCGGAGTAACCTCTGAAACGCTGACCGTTTTGATCAACTGACCGTCGCGCATAACGCTCAGCGTGTCACAAAGCTCGAAGATTTCACTCATACGGTGAGAGATGTACAGAATGCTGATCCCGCGGTCGCGCAGCTTCCGGACAATGGCAAAGAGCTTGTCCGTATCAGCCAAGGACAATGCGGAAGTTGGCTCGTCGAGAATCAGAAGCTTGCAGTTGAGGGAGAGCGCCTTTGCAATTTCGACCATTTGCGCGTTGGCGGGATTCAGCTCCTTGGCAATGGTGGAGGCGTTGATTTGCGCACCCATGTTGTCAATAATTTTCTGTGCCTCACGGCGCATTTTCTTTGTATCGGCAAAAATTCCTGCCTTCTGAGGAACCCGACCGACAAAAATATTGTCGGCAACATTCAGCGCTGGGATCAGGGCCGTTTCCTGATGCACAAAGGCAATTCCTGCACGTTGGGAGTCCAACGCATTGTGAAAGACGCAGTCTTTTCCGTCAAAAATAATCTTTCCGCCCTCATCCGGTTTAAAAACACCGCCGATGACGTTGGAGAGAGTTGACTTTCCCGCACCATTTTCTCCCATCAACGCATGGATTTCTCCACGTCGAATCGTTAGATCGATGTTTTTCAGAGCTTTCGTTCCGGGGAAGGTCTTCGAGATGTTTTTTGCCTGAAGCAGAATTTGTTCCTCCAAAGTCGTCTGCCACCTCTTTCGTTTGTGTCGTTATTGTTTTATTTGCTTCTCTTTCCTTTCATATAATAGCAGGTGTGACTACTCAGCGCAAGATGGCAATTCAACCAATTTTCGCAAAATAATTTGTGAATAACGCACAAATAACAGAAGCACGTGAGGCTTTTGCTGAAATTCCCTCCGGCACAGATGTTCGAATGTGAACATTTTTTCTTGACTTTTTCAAACGAGAGGACTAGTATAAAAGAAAGGGATCTAGTTCCCATGCAATGCAGCTTACAAATATTGTGGCGGTCTTTTCCTGATGGTGCTTGCAAATTTGTAACAATTCTGTTATATTTAACCTATTAATACAATGGATTTGCTCTAGTGTAGAGCGAAAATGACAAAGCATGAGGGAAAAGGTATGTTTGCGATTGAGCGGCAAAGAATGATCAAGCAGCTATTGAACCAGAATAAGCATGTTTCTGTGGCAGAGTTGAGCTGCTGTCTGAACGTTTCTGAGGTTACGATTCGGCGCGATTTGGAAAAGTTGGAGGGCGAGCGCTTCTTAATGCGAACGCATGGCGGCGCCGTGCTGCTTGACCCGGACAGTGGGGAGCCCGCTGCGCAGGCAGACGACGGTGTGCTCAGTGCGGAAGACGGTATTGACGAGATCGCAGATCTGGCTGCATCCATGATCGTGGATAACGACATTATTTATCTCGGAAGCGGCATGGTCAGCGACGCAATCGCCCAACGCTTGAGCGGGAAACGAAATCTGATCGTTTTGACCTGTTCACTTCCGGTTGCGGCAGCACTTTATAGAAACCGAGATTTGCAGGTGATTATTCCCGGAGGGGCCGTTTCACCGACTGGATTGCTGTTCGGCGAAGGTGTGCAGGATTCTCTGGATACCATGCACGTGGCCAAGGCTTTTATTGAGGTTGAGGGCTTTAATGCCAGAGGTTTCACTACGAGAGATCAGACTTTTTGCCTGCTTGCGCGCCGCATCGGAAAAATCAGCGACTATGTGGTATTCCTCTGCCCACCGCAATCCTACGGGAGCATCTCCTTTTATAATATCGGTGCACTCTCTCTTGCAGACAGCATTGTCACAACGGCGAAGGTCAATGATTCATTCAAGGAAGCCTGTGCAGAAAAGCATGTGAAGCTTTTTACTGCGTATGATCTCTGACGGAAGCAAGAGGAGGGGTGAAATATGTCTGAACAGCTTTTGCGCCTTGAGAATGTCGGCTATGCGGATGACTCCTTTCAGGTGCTTAAAGACATCAATTGGGAGCTCCGCAGCGGCAGCTTGTACCAGATCATCGGCGCAAACGCCTCCGGCAAAACGGCGCTTCTGCGTCTGATTGCGGGAATTGTTCCACTGACCTCTGGAAGATTCCGCTGGAAAGAACAGAACTTGCATTTCCGCAGCCAACAGGACGCTGCCGACTGTGGGATTATGTATCTTCCGGAGGAACCTCTAGTTTTTCCCAGTTCCTCGGTTGCGGAAAATATTATCACTGTTTCGCGTGTGAGCGACGGGCGGCTCGCATTTGTCAGCCGTACCCGTGATGTGGAGACTTGCAGAGAGCTCTTGCAGCAATTCGACCTCGGATTTACTGCACAAACGCCGGTGGACTCGCTGTCGATTGGAGAAAGACGCATTGTTGAGCTTTTGCGAGCCTATTACAGGGGGGCATCTCTTGTTTTGATGGACGCGCTCTGCGGATGGATGAACGAGACAGAGCGCAAAACGATTAGCCAAATCCTAATAGCAATGCGTGAGCGCTATGATACTTCCGCCGTTGTATGCGCTTCGAGCATTGACCATATTCTCTGTGATGCGGATTCCATCCTCTACTTGAAATTTGGGCGACAGGTGGCTTGCCTTTATCGGGAAAAACAAAATATCAACCAGATCCCTGCTGAATTTCGTAGCGAGCATCTGGAATATCCTAAGCTGGAGCTTAAAGCCGGCGAAATACTGATGGAGCTTCGGAATTTTCAGTTTCCGCAGTGCGGCAGTGTATCTTCAGGGGCGTTTCAACTGCAGCTTCGTGAACGTGAGATTGTCGGGCTTTACGGGGTCGATATGCCGCACTGCGAGGCGATCTGCGAGATTCTTACGGGCAGACGGCAGGACTATGAGGGGCAGCTTTTGCTGAACGGCTTGCCTGTCCGGATTCAATCGCCGCGCCATGCACTGCGCTTGGGTCTTGCCTGCCAGGCGGTGAATAAAAACGAAGCATTATTCCGCAACCTGTCATTGCATATGAATTTGACGCCGCCTGTTTCGGGCAGCAAAAGTCTGTTTGTCTGCCGGGCTGAGCAACTGAATACTTCCGTTCGCGCGCAGCGCCTGCATCTGGAGGAAAAAAATGTAACTGCGCGCTGCGAGCATCTCAGCAGCGGAACAAAACAGAAAATCCTCATCAGCCGCTATTTGTCGCAAAAAGCGAAGATTTTTATATTGTTCCATCCGACACACGGCATGGACAGTAAATCGAAACTGGATATCTATAATTTGCTGACCCATTTGCAGCGCAGCGGTTGTGCTATACTGATTTTTTCCGATGATTTAGACGAACTCGCGTATATGTGCGATCGTGTAGTTCTTGTGCAGAAGGACGACATACTTCAGATTACCGGAGATAGCGCGGCACGCGCAGCGAAGCTTTACCGCTATATTGCAACTTATCGGCGATAACCTTATTCTTCCGTTTGCTTCTCTTTCCAAAATGAACAAATGGAGGATTTAAAATGGAAATCAAAATCAAAGAGTTGACGCTGGAGAATTTCAAACCTTACGGTTCTTTCTCCCGCCTCATCAACCCGACCACCCGGGGCAACGGCTTACCGGGGATGTCTTTTCATGCAGATATGGAGGTTCTGGAGCTTGGCTCTGCACACGCAGCGGCCTTTTCCGTCACCCGTGTGACCAACACACTGCCGCATGTGATCGTCGCGCTTGAGAATCATTCCCACTGCGGAGAAGGAATTCTTGCACTGGACGGCGATATGCTGGTGTACTTTGCACCAGCAGGAGCCGACTATGCAGCCGCACTGAAAGAGGTAGAGGCTTTTATTGTGCCGCAGGGCGTTATGTTGACCATCCGTCCCGGCGTGTGGCACTGCTGCCCCTACACCGTCAACACCGAAATCCTGCATGTCCTCAATGTTTTGCCGGAGCGCACTTACGCCAACGATTGTACGATGAAAATGCTGGCGCCGGATGAGCGTATCCGCATCGTGGATTGAGGAGGTACGCTATGGCACTGGTAAAAGTTCGTGAGCTGCTGGAGGCAGCGCAAAAGGCCAACACTTCCATCCTTGCCTTCGATGCCTGCGACTACAATACAATCTACGCTTGCATCAAGGGCGCGGAGACCGCGCGCAGACCTGTGATCGTCATGCTGTATCCTTCGATGCGGTCGATGTTTTCTTTCGGCGCCTTTGCTGCCGCTGTCAAAGATCTTGCGTGCAGTGCAACCGTTCCAGTTGGGCTGCATCTGGATCATTGTAGCGAGCCAACGGTCATTCTGGAAGCAATCCGCGACGGCTTTACTTCCGTAATGGCGGATGGCTCGGCAATGCCCTTCGAAGAAAATGTTGCGTTTACCAAATCCGTGGTAGATATGGCAAAGGTGTTTGACGTAGATGTTGAAGGGGAGCTTGGCCATGTCGGGCAGATTGCAGCGGGCTTCGACTACACAAATCGGGATACCTTTACGCGGCCAGAGGAGGCGGCGGCTTTTGCCGAGCGCACCGGAGTGGCGTCTCTGGCGGTAGCTTTCGGAAGCTGCCATGGGATGTACCGCGCAACGCCGAACCTGGATCTGGCTCGATTACAGGAGATTGATAGGGTGACCGACACGCCGCTTGTTCTTCATGGCGGTTCGGGCATCCCTGCCGATCAGTTGGAAAAAGCATTTACTATGGGAATCAATAAGTTCAATGTCGGCACGGAGTTCTTCCTGCTCAATGCGCGTTTGACGCATGAGTACCACACGGAGAAGTATGAGTCAAAGCCCTTTGCCGACCTTGCCTATATCCGAAAAGGCCTGACGGATTATATTGCGCAGAAGCTCACACTGTGCACTCTGAGCGTGTGAGGTGTGCGTGATGGAAAAGAAATTTGACGTAATCGGTGTAGAGAATCTCATTATGGATCTGGCACTCCAGATCAACAAGCTGCCAAAGACAGACGGACTGGCACTGTTGAAGGACTTTTGCTGGCAAAGCGGCGGCAACGCTGCCTCGGCCATTGTTGCATTGGCCAGACTGGGGGCGAAATGCGGAATGATCGGCACGGTCGGCAGCGATCCTTTCGGCCGTTTTTGCAAAGAGGATATGCAGCGGCACGGGGTGGATATTTCCCATATTAAAACGGTAGAGGGAGAGACGACATTCTGCATCTGCCTTGCAGAGGAGGAAACACAGGGTCGCAGCTTCCTCGGGAAAATGGGAACGGTAGGCGCGATGAGCGGCGAGGAAGTGGATGAAAGCTATATTGCCGAGGCTAGAGCCATCCATTTGAGTTGCATTCCGTCTCCTGCGGTGCACTATGCAGTAGAATACGCGCGGAAAAACAACGTGCTGATTTCGCTGGATGCGGGAGCGCCGTTCTCCGGCGCAGCAGAGCTTGCAAAAAAGGTGGACATTCTCATTATGTCCGAGCAGTTCTATGGGATGTTGTTCCGAGATGAAAACTACGAGGAAAACTGCAGAAGCCTGCTTGCAGAAGGACCGCAGGTTGTGATTGTTACTTTGGGAAAACGCGGCTGTGCCGGTGCGGATGCAAACGGCTGTTTTTCGCTTCCCTCTTTCCAGAAGGGCTACCCCATTGTAGACACCACGGGGGCTGGCGACGTATTCCACGGAGGCTTCCTGTATGCCTATCTGGAGCGATACGGCAAGGCACCGCACAACTACACGCTGGAGGACTGCGCACGCTTTGCAAGCGCGGTATCCTACATCAACTGTACCAGCCTCGGCGGACGCACGGGCATCCCCAGCTTGTATATGGTGGACAGGTTTCTGGCAGACGGCACGATTGACAAAACAGAGATCGAGCCGAGAAGAACCTTTTATAAGAATGCAATGTTCCGTACCTGAAATCTGAACACGGATAATCCACAACAGCATAATCGTGAGGAATGCCGTTTGGACTTTTTGACTTCCTGATCGAATCGGCGCTGCACCGTTTTGGGTGCAGCGCCGATTCGCTGTTTATCAAATATCAGAATTGTTGTATACATCCGCGCCAAGTTGGCCGGGACGAAGATTGGATTCATCTTCCTGAAAACGGTTATCCGGAAGAACTTTACCCAAAAGATATTCCGGCGGCTCAACGCATTTCATGGTAATTGCACCCTTCGGGCAGGTTTCGGCACAGCAGCCGCAGCCCATGCAGTTTTCCTCCATCACAAAGTGACGTTCGTCTTTTGTGGTCTTGTTATAGCGTACATCGATGGCGTCAAACATACAGCGTTTATTCCGGCAAAGACCGCAGTTGACACACTTTTGCGGATCGACCACAGCTCTGAAACGGGATTTTCCATAATACTTCCACGGCTTAAAGGCGGATTCGAGCTGCACAGCATTCTTCAGAAGTACGCAGGCATCTGCTGTACAGGAGCACATTACGCCGCCGATCTCATCGAGCTTGTCCGTGTGCTTGTTGACGTGACAAACAGGGTATTTCTTGCCGGATGCCTGAATGTAATCGAAAGCCTGTTCCCACGGGATGACCGTGCCGATTTCGCGGGCTTCTGCGGCGTCGGCAACAAGGTCGAAGCTCAGACAGATATAAGGGTCGGACGGAATCTCCGGATAACGGATGCGGCAGGCACATTGATTCTGCGTGATCTTGCGCCGCGAGCGAAGAATCTCTTTGATATTTTCCGCAGGCAGCAGATCTGGATTATCTTTCACGGAATCATAACGTGGAATGATGCGTGCCTGACCCATTTGACCGTCTGCTTCCATACGTGCAGCGACACGGGCATCGATTTTGCTGATTTCGTTTTCTACCATAAAGGCCATGACCTTATAATAGCCATCGCCGTTGCGTTCATACCAACGGCGGCTGTTTTGCAGATCGATCCACATGCCGCAGGTAGGTGCGGTGTCCGGACCGTGCCCGGTGCCCTGAATCTCACCACTGAAGAAGCGTTCGGTCAGTTCTGCGTTGGCGGCTTCCCGACTCATGCCAAACTTACGCGCAAAAGCTTCGGAGCAACCATATTTTCCACATTCCGGCGTCCAGTCGGGGTCTGGAAGGGCAAGCACAAGTCTTGCGCTTTCCGGTGTCATCTTGCTGGCAAGAAGCCATGGCATATATTCCGAATTTTTCATTCGGGAGTCTATTTTTTCTGTCAATTCCCGAAAAATCGGGTCAATTTCCTTGTCCAGAATGGCATTGACCTTTGCAAGCAATTCCGGCGACAATCTTCCCTCTTTACGCATTAGAAGCACCTCTTTCTTAGATTTTTTGATAAGACATTTCTGCCTCGTCCAAAAGGTAACGGGCAATCATCCCAGCAACGGAGTAGCAAAAAGTGGGCGTTAACTCTGCACCGTAGAGATTCTGTCTGCGGATCTCTTTTAGCTGAGGCAGGGAGCCGAGAAATCGCACGCTATGCTCAGATAAGGCGCGCATGACATATTCCTCCTGATCCTCATCTTCTATTTTGTTCAGGATTGCCCGAATGCGGTGAATGCCTAAGCCTTGCGCCATGTACTGTATTTTTTCAGCCAGCTCGATGGATTCGTTTGACGGCTCGACGAGAATCAAAACGGTGTCGCAGCACTGCTCTATGCCACGTCCAAAGCTTTCCACGCCGGCTTCCTGATCGGCGATTACTATCTCATTACGGCTGGGCGTGAGATTTTGGATTAGCAGCTTTGCATAGGTTCCGATTGTACAGGCACAGCCCATGAGCGGATCGTCGATTTTTCCGGCGCAAACGAGCCGACGGTTTCCGTTCTGTACGACAAACGGCTCGACCAGATCGGAAAAATTCAGAGGGTCTTTTTGCAGGAATGCGAGCGCCTGCGGATCGTCCTGCGCGGCATTGCTTAAGGCCGGAGGAGCGGAGGGCATTCCGAGCTTTTTCCACAAGCCGCCGTTGGAGCTGTCCGTGTCCATAATCAACGTCTGGTAGCCGAGCATGGCCAACGCGCCCGAGAGCAGCGCGGTAGTCGTGCTTTTGCCGGCTCCGCCCTTGCCGCAGACGGCAATTTTGCGAATCTTCAAATCCGCATTGCGCAGATGGCCGTTTTCACGGATCCATGCGCGCATTTTTTCCGTAGCGGCATGCTTTTCTGCGAGTGTGGTTGCGGAACAAAGACCACATTGAATGCAGCCGTCACCGCCATAGCCTGTGGCTCCGATGGGACAGTGAAACAGACCCATATCTGTTATTTTTCCTCCAGTTCGTCGTGCACTGACCAACCGTCAACGTAGGGAACGTCGGGAATCCAGTCGGGGTCATGCACGATCTTCATTTTCAGGGCATTGGTCGGGCAGGTAACAACGCAGTTGCCGCAGCCCTTGCAGAGGTCCTCGCGCACAACGGCCCTGCCGTCCTCGATGTGGATGGCCTCGTAATTGCAGCGGCCTACACAGGTTTCGCACCCCACACAAAGTCCTTCGCGAACGGTTGGACGGAAACGGCTGGGCTTGCGGATGTCCTTATAGCCGGCTTCCTCAAAAGCGTTGACGGCGCAGCAGTCTGTGCAGCAGGTGCAGACATAGGTGGTGTCGCGGGTGTTCGGCGTCATATAGATCGCACGAGAGAGGTCGGCCTCCTTGAGGCGTTCCAGGGCTTCATCCATCGTGGGATGGTAGACATTGTGTTTGTTGGTGAAAAACTCTGCCTGACGATTGAACGAAAAGCAATGTCCGTCGCTGCCGCCGTGCTCGTTCAGGCCGTCTTTGCAGTAGTCTGGATCATAGCGGCCAAGATCGATGTAGGATTTGTATGTACGGCAGACGCATTGCGCGGTAACCATCGTATTTGCGCGGACGTTGCGCTCCATGATTTCCTTCATGTTTTCGCAGTACATTACGCCCGGCAGATCCTTGATGGATTCGTATTTTGGAATTACCCGCATATCGCCGTTCAGCCTTTTTGCAATATCGGGGTGATATTCGAACTTGATCCACTTATCCATCAGCTTGAATGCCTTAATCATCGGCATCCAGTCCAGACCATAGGCAAGCAGGCCAGTGCCGATACTGTCACGGAAAGCAACAGAGTTTTGGTGAGGCGCATAGACTCTTGGGTTTGCAACGTTAGAAGCGATAATCTTCCCATGAAGTTCCATTTCACTGAGGACTTTTTCTGCATGAGCGGGATTGAGATTGAGTTTTTCGGCAACTTCCTGTGCAGTTGCCGGAAGCAAATTGACCATTGCCATTTCTTCCTTGGTGTAGACCTCACTGAGCAGATAGGGAAGCATGTGTACATTGGGACTCTGCTGCGCATACACTTTTACGCCGTCCCAGTATACGGGATCCAGTTCCGGCAGCGGGCTGCCGAGAATTTCTTCTACCTGTGCGAGTTGCTGTTCTTTTGTATACATCTCCGATTGCTCCTTTGATTGCTCTTGACTGGATTTCGAACGGAATATTGCGATAATGTTCGATTGGTTTCATTTTACACACAAAAACAAACAAAGTCAATATCTCGCCGGTTTTTTGTAGGATTTCATTATTTTTTGCCGTACGAATTGTGCAAGTTGTCAAAGGGCGCTTGTGAAATGCAACAGATAGCGCGTGGATGTAGCTCCAGAAGTAAACTGAGGTGAAGCTAGCCGATTTTTACTACCCTCAGACTGCTGAATGAATTTAAACGATAGGGATGCTTAGAGTAAAATAGGCGATGCTTTACTCCGAAAAGAGTTATAAATCATTTCGTTTTGTTAGCTGCTGCCATTCGGCATTGTACGGTACCGTTGTGCGGCAACGGCAAGGGCTGCCTCCATAATCCGGCGACTGGTTTGACCCATGCTCTGACCCATACGGAAAGATCAGCGGATGGACCGGGGAGCATCGGATGGACTTTTGGCTTGCAGGATTTGCCGCAAATCGGACGCAATCGTGTGAATCGCTGCGAATAACGCCAAAGAAGCACCGCTTAGCGGTGCTTCTTCACCTCTGAGGGCAGCTCATAACCCGGAGGTCGTTGGTTCAAGTCCTTCCCCCGCAACCATATCTGTTACCGTTGTTGATACAATTTCAACAACGGTAATTTTTTATTTTCCGGTGCTTTTAGGCGCTTATCGCATAAAAATGGGTGTTTTTCGAACATTTCCGGCTGAGAACTAACTGACCGCCCCATTTGCCGCAGCTACCTGCCCTGAAATCACGGCTTGGTGGTAATTGCAATCGTTATAAGATATAAACGATAAATGATTACTTTCTATATACATAGAACCGTCCATGGCTGGGAGTACCCCTGGCTGCGGACGGCTTTTCACTGATTCCCACGGGACAAAAGGGACAAAAAGGACAGAACCGAGCCGGTATCATTCTTACTGATTTGGTCCTGCTTCTTACATAAATACTGGATTTTTTGCATCGAGTGCAGTATAATTTTAATAATGTCATTCGGGAGGGATTGCGGTGCCTCGTATCTCAACGAAAGAAAATAAAAACATATATCAGACTACCAGAGAAAAACTTGTACTTTCCCGTGAGGCAGCCAGTGAGCTGATGGAAACCATTTCTCCGGAAAGACTGGTTCGCATTGAGGGTGATTCATATTTGCCGCACCCGGAAGAAGTGCTGGAGATGGCAAAAGGCTATAAAGAACCGGCTTTGTGTAACTATTTCTGCTCACAACAGTGCCCCATTGGCAGGCAGTATGTTCCAGAGATAAAAATCAATGATCTGTCTCGGATTGTTCTCGGAATGCTATCATCGCTCAACTCCATGCAGCGGGAAAAGGATCGTCTGATTGACATTTCTGCCGATGGGATGATCGACAATGACGAGTTGCCGGATTTCATACGGATACAAAGAGAGTTGGAAAAAATGTCTGTTGCGGTGGAAACGCTCCAGCTTTGGGTGGAGCAAATGATGGCAGACGGCAAAATCGATATGAAACGGTATAGTGACCTGACGAAGAAATAAGACATAGCAGCGCTTCTGATTTGAGGAGCGCTGCTATTTTTCGCTATTTGCATAATATAGGATGCTTATTTTGCAGGACCCGTCATGTTTTTCTTGGTATGGAGCCTGTATTATATAGATGTAAACGCAGATCACGACAGAAGGAGGAGATGAAAATGAGTGTGCGTGAACGGATTCTGGCGATACGGATTGCGGAAGCAATTTCGAAACAACCAGAAATTGCCGAGGAACTCGGAATCTCTGCGGAGTTGGTTCTGTGTGCGGCAGTTTGCACTGAAACCGGAAGTAAAAGCAGGTAGTATTATGAATGGAGGAAAATATTTATGCCGAAAATGTATGCGAATTTTTCTGACAGATCCTATGATGCGCTTATAAGTGGTGAAGCCGTAGATAACAACGGTCTCCGCTCGCCGAATGGCAGTTTCTATCCAGATCAACCGTCCTACGAACCAATTGATGAGAGAAGAGAGCAGCTGCAAAACGCTGGAACTCAGCTAATTATAGCCGCTGCAAGTTTCTTTGTTATCCAAGTTGCTCTTCCAGAAATCAAACGATTTACACACGAAAAGATTTACCCCTGTGTTGTGGAAAAATGGGATGAGTGGCGTGAAAGATGTAAAAGAAGGAAAAGTGGTGAACAAACTCCTCGGGCTTCTGCCGAGGATCAGTTCTCCAGTGATTTGGAAGGAGACTCACCACGAGTCATTAAGCTGGAGAGTTATCGAAAAGAGGCGTAGTAGGCAAGACGGACAACTCATTTTTTAAGAAGATTGGGAAGGAGTACTTTATTATGGCTGAGAGGTTTCCTGATGTTGCTTGGTGGTGTGATCGTTGCGGAGCAAATCTAAATATTCAGAGTGGATTTGATGATCACCATTATATTTGGCGTTGCACAGAGTGCGGTCACAAGAACAGTATTTCCGCAGATAACATTTACGAGTCCCACGAGGACTACCGTAATTATCAGAATAAGTAAGGAGAATTTTCCATGAGACATGTGTTTAGAGCCACGAAGATGGGATGGAGCAAGGAGCAGGAAGGAGTCTGGTTTGACTCTTCTCACTATACGAAAGATGAGGCCAAGGCTCAATTCCAACCATATCAGGGCACGACAAAGGATGGCTATCCCTATACGGGATATGAGTACGATGGGCAGAAGTATCACGATGTAACTTACCTTGGCGAGTTTGAAGATGATAAAATGCCACGCAACAACAATGAGTATATTGACATGAAACTTAATCGCGAAAACCAATAGGCGCTTGATTTACCAATGACCTGCAGGTTGTCGACGAGTGTGCCAATGATAGTCATTCCGTCTGCATCCTTGGGGTAAAATGGACAAATAAAAATGACAGAACCGGGACAGCAAAATCATCTTTGCTGTCCCGGTTCGTATTTTGCAACTTGTCAAAGCCTCGTTACGATTTCCTTCCCGTCCTTGAAGTGGAACACGACCCGCTCATCGGCGTGGACGGTGACATGGTCAACGGTGCCGTTCCAGAGCTTTTCGTCGAAGGTCAGCGGCAGAGCGGTCAGTTCTCCCAACTCGAACATCAAGCCGCCGATGGCAATGGCATCGGCTTTCATTCTGTCCCGCTGCTTTTGCAGCGATGTCAGTCTGGCTTCGGTTTCCTCAAAGCGGCTGCACAGTTCGGCGTGGGTGGCGCGGTAGTTTTCTTCGGTCATGGTATTGGTTGCGTTTTCTTCAATGCAGAGGCGCAGCATTTCGGTAACGGCAGTCAATTCCTCTTCCGAAGTCCGAATGTCCTCGTCGATAAAATCTGTATCCGTAAGCACCCGCTGGGTATCGCGCAGCCGGACAATGACGGTCTCCCGGTCGGAAAGATACGCCCCAAGGGCCGACAGAAACAGTTCCTTCAACCGTTCCTCGGTCAAATGGGGCGTTTCGCATTTGCGCTCCCCTTTGAATTTCCCGTTGCATTGCCAGACGACCCGCCGATAGCGGTCGGTGGAGTGCCAGGTTTTTGCCCCGAAAATTTCGCCGCAGTCGGCACAAAGGATCTTCCCGGAGAAGGGGCTGGTCTGACGGTGCCGACTGCGGCGGCTTTTACGCTGCTCCAACTCTGCCTGGACGTGTTCCCATTCCCAAGGCTCGATGATGGCAGGATGGCTGTCCTCCACATAATACTGAGGAACCTCCCCTTCGTTGACCTTGGTTTTCTTGGTGAGGAAATCCACCGTAAAGGATTTCTGAAGCAGTGCGGAGCCTTTGTATTTCTCGTTCCACAGGATGCTCTCCACGGTGGCTCTCTGCCAAACGGTCCTCTTGCCGGGAGTGGGGACTCCCTCCTCCGTCAGCATGGCGGCGATGGCATTGGTGGATTTCCCCTGAAGGAACTCGCGGTAGATGCGTTTGACGATCTCCGCTTCCTCCGGGACGATCTCCGGCAGCCCGTCGGCACCTTTGCGGTAGCCCAGGAACTGGCCGTAAGGGATGCTGACTTTACCGTCGGAGAACCGTTTCCGCTGTCCCCAAGTGACATTCTCGGAAATGGAGCGGCTTTCCTCTTGGGCAAGGCTCGACATGATGGTGATGAGCAGTTCCCCTTTGGAGTCGAAGGTCATGATATTCTCTTTCTGAAAGAAGCACTCGCAACCGGCCTCCTTCAGCTTGCGGATGGTGGTCAGACTGTCTACGGTATTTCTGGCGAAACGGCTGACGGACTTGGTGACGATAAGGCCGATCTTCCCGGCAAGGGCATCCCGGATCATACGATTGAAGCCGTCCCGGTGCTTGGTGTTGACGGCACTGATGCCCTCGTCCGTGTAGACCTCGACGAAATCCCAATCCGGATTTTCCCGAATAAACTTGGTGTAGTAATCCACCTGTGCTTCATAAGAGGTAACGACTTTTTCTTGAACAACTTTCGCACAACCGTGCGAAGCCTACAGTAAACTTGGCCTCCGGCGCATGCCCGTCTTATTCGCTGCGTTTTGCCCTTAAATTATGTCGAAACATGATTTCCCAGTTTCGCGTTGTACGAGCTTCTTCTGTTTTACCAGTTTCTTCTAAGTATGCCGCAATCTTTCGTAACATTATTATAAAAGATTGGTAGTTTTTATCGTTATAAAAGTCGAGAGCGACATTTAATAGCCTCCTGATTTCTGAGGCATACACGGGGTTAAACCTCGATAGGACCCATTGGTAATACTCGTAAAAGTTCCTAAACATATGTATAGCCTCCTTGAAAAATCAAAAATGTCTGTCTGGCTTCAGCTTTAAGAAAACCATCTCTCCGCTGCTGTACGATGTCATCTCATAAACATTCGGACGATTAGACATATTGCCCTGCAAAAATACATTTAATGCCTTGCGCAGCTCTCGGCTGGCCGCATACTCTTGAATTAGATTATTTTCAATTTTGTCCCTATTGTCACGAGATTGCTCCTCACGTTTTTTGTTAGACCTTTCTAATCTTTTATAGTGTATTGTTTTATATACCTTACAGTGAGAATAACTGCCATGATCAGAAGGACTATGCCAATGATCCAGCAAATAAAATTACCGAAACCGCCGGCTCAATATATGCATAGTCCAATAATTGCAATGACGACCAACCCGATAAATGTTTCCAATGACGTCTCCTCCAACCTATAAGAAATTGCTCTATTTCATATCGTTTGACTACAAATCTGGTGCGGCGGCCTGTTCCGTTTCACGCCGCAACAAGTCCTGTAGTTCTCTTTCGTAGTATTTTGCCTGCTCCTGAATTTCCTGGCTCATTTGAGGGATATACTGAGAAAGTACATCAATTGCCCAGCGCAGTTGCCCTCGATTCTTGCTCGATGGTGAGTATCCGAGTTCGCATAATACATACTGATACGCAGCATTTGCATTTCCTGCGTCCATTGCGCATTTAAAATAATTTGTCTTTTCACTCCGTGAGGAAGATAATAAGCCGAGGCGGTAATAGATACCGCCGTCTTTTTTTATTTTCAATGCTTCCCGATAACAACCTATGGCCTTTCCAACATCCCGCTTGGGCAAACAGTCCAAATAGAAGTCCCCCAGTACGCTTAAGCTGCGGTTCATTCCGTAGTAGGATGCTGTTTGCAACAGTTGTTCCGTATATTGTAAATCAGTAGTAACGCGATTTTCTTTGACCGTTAATTGCTTGTAATTTTGAATGCCCGCGCTTTGCATTGCCGCAACACAGCCGCCCATAACCGCTTTTCTTAAATAATGATCTGCTAGGGAGTATTTATCCAAATATTCCGTTCCCTGAAGCATTTTGAATTCAAATTGTGGTTGGCTGAGCAGCTTGGACAAGGAATTAAATCCTTTAGAGAAGCCGGAATATGCCAAATAGAAATAAATCTTATAAGCATAATTATAGAAAATTCGTTTCTTATCCGAGGCAGCCATACAAGCAACAGAATCCAGTTCGTACAAATATGGCACAAATTCGCTACTTTTGAGCTTCTCATTGATTCTCAAAGTGGAACACAGAAGCTCAAACTGTTCCGCAGATAGCTGCAGCGATTCCAACTGATAAGCAAGATTCCACATCGCACTGGGGAGCGGCAGCGCCATTAGCGTATAGTGGAATGCCTCCGCTGCATCCTGCGGCGGCACGACCCCGTCCGCACGCGTTCGATTCATGTAGTTGCCATATTCCAGAGCGGCCTGTCGATTACCGTAATCCGCAGCGACTTTTAATAGTCTGAACCGCGCCGGTTGGTCGAAATCATAGGTTTGCGCCTCGTCATAGATTCGTTTTGCCGCCAGTTCCGGGATATTATCTAACGTCGAAAAGCCGTGTTTGATAAGACGCTGCAGAAATTCACAACGCTTTTCCGACGATGAGTCAACAGCCAATTCTTGCAGGCGTTGCAATTCTGCTTTTTCAAAAAACAGCGGCGATGCCTTTAGTAGTAGGCTGTCCCATAGCACTTGGGAATGGCGAACCTGGCATATCTCCGCTACGATTGGCTGGAGCATCTTGCGTAAATACTCATCCAGCCTTCCTTCGGCGATGTCCGCTGCAAGCTCTCTGAGTCTTTGCGACGGCGGATTTCCACTCAATGTTTTCTGTATCGCTCTAATCAACTTTTCGGTTTCCGTTTCACTTTCGGTATAACAACGATCTATGTGGGAGAAAAGCTGCGTTAAAAATCCCAGAATGGTATCCAACGCTGTAGCAGCGTTTGCCTCTTTCATAAATGTTGCAATATACTGGATCTGCCCTTTTAGATTCAACGGGTCATTCAGAAAAAACTCGTCCATATCTTCCTCCAAGCGCTGGCCTCTTTTTAGTTTAGCCAACTCATTATATAATGGCGTACCCGAAATGTCAACGGCTTCCCGGTCTTTTGATTTAAATTCCAGAAATTTATATCAAAATTTCCAGAAGTACTTGACGGGGTGATTGTGCGGTGCTATGATGAATGTGGAACTTGAAAAAAGGAGTGTTGACACTATGAAAAATGCAACGATTCTGCGTTTGACTTCAATCCTTCTTATCCTCACGCTCATGATTGGAATGATTCCTGCCGCAAGCGCCTCCAACGAGGTATACTTCCCTGTGTATACGGGAAATTCTTCATCTATTGTGGATGCCTTGCGGTCCTTGGATATTGATCCGTCCTATCAAAATAGAGAATGGATTGCTGCGGCGAACGGTATTCCCGGCTACACGGGAACCGCATCCCAAAATACTGAACTACTGGAAAAACTCCGTGCGGGAATCCTTATTGATCCGAACGGGAAATCAACAGTCTCTAATAATCAAGATGTTCTCGGCAGCCCCTACTACCCTGCTTGTAAAGAAAATTTTACGTCAATCGTCGATGCACTTAATAGCATCGGAGTTGATGCTTCTTTCAACTTCCGATGCAAAATTGCGGAGGCAAACGGTATAGAGGATTATGCCGGTTCAACTGAGCAAAACTTGTATATGCTTGACTTACTAAAGAGCAACCGTCTTTGCCGGCCTGAAGCAGAGGTATTATCATCCGTCGCTGACCATTCTGAACCCGCTCTTACCCTGACCGGAAATGTTGGAGATTTGTCATCAGCATCAGTGCTGCTTGATGTCAAAAAAAGCAATGCTCCAATTCGTTCCGGTGCCGGTTCCAAGTATGCTGTTATTGCCCGCTGTTCAGATGCTGCCGTTCTTGCTTCATCGGGATCTTGCCGGAACGGCAGCTTTCGCAAATGGTACAAGGTAGACCTAGATGGTGAAACCGGGTATATATACAGCGGTAACGTTTCTGTTCACAAGCATAACGAACAGGAGTTACACATTAACGGAGTCATATACGGTGTCTGTAATTGCGGGATGGTGACCGCCAAAGCCAGCAATGGAAAAAGTATACGCGAGGCTACCAAAGTTATGGGATCGCTAACTCTTGCATTGCCTCTTGCCGCTGCAGACGGGCCGTTGCCAATTGGCGATATTGCCGCTGTCGTAATTACCGTTGTAGCACTGTGCATCGCACACGATTATTCTATCCCGGAAACGGCAGAGATAAGCGCCGCAGTGACCGAGGCCGATTTTGTTAACTATTTGCGTGGCCGAGCAGAAAACACATGTTCAGATTCTTCTTTTCGCAGAGTGAGTCGCTTTCCGGGTGGGCTAAAGTATCTCGACAATTACTGTATGGATCGGGCAGAGGCCTTTCTGTATGTTCAGCTTACAGGCTGTGATGTCTACACCGCGAATGAAGATGAAGCGTTATTACTGGCTGCAATGTACGGGGCAGCAATTATGGAGCGAGATAAAGCACGCCCCTCTAAGGACATCACCACATATTTCTACCACTATCATTTAGGAACAGATCGCACAAATAAAGCCCATGTCTTTTTTGGGCTGAACGATGCCGGTGTAGGGCCGACATGGTAAAACATCGGAAGGTAAATAAGGCAATTCGTCCATCTTCCGGCGCGACTCATATTATGAGAAGGTGTCGGCAGCGCCGCTCGGCTTGAATCGAAGGAGGTATTTTCATGGATTCTAACAACTGCCATATTCGTCCTACACCCTTACAGGCTGCAATTTATCGTCGTATTTTCCGCTGCCTTTACGATAGATTTTTGGATTGCCCGTTGTCCTTTGCACGTCTGCTGGAAAATCCGACTTATGCCGCCATCGCAGACTGTAAATTTCTTGACTCGAACGGGCAGATTTATGCCCTCCGGCCTTGCACACTGGTCACGGAAAACGGTGCGGTCCATGCACTCACGGAAGGCAAAAGGTTGCCAACCGATGCGCAGACCATTTGTGAACCCGGCATAGAGCAGGCGGAGCTTACCTGGTGTATTCTCCACCAGGACGGGGCAAGACAGCGGGTTGCTTATGTCCTCTCCGACAAACTGGAAGGCAGCTTGAGCTTCATGAGCGCGGATGCGCAGGCAAACGGGTTGCAGGCACTTTTTGAGAACGAGCGCAAAGATAATATCCTTCGCCTGCTGACAGACGATGTCTTTCTCACGGACTTCACGCAAACGCTGGGTCGCTATGCCAGCACGCTGTTCCCGCAGCAGGAAAGCCTTCTCGATTTTGAGGCTCCGGTGATCGATTTCTTTGAATACAGCGATGCAGACGCAGAACACATCGTCAAGGCGGTGCTGCTTGCCAAAAGTCTTGGCATCCTTACTGTCGGCAAGGCTGAGCTTAGGGATGATCCGGTAAGATTCCGGATTCCGGCGGTTGCTGCAATCCTTACAGTACCGTTTCTGTTAAACGGCACATCCCGCCTTTTGGAGCGGGAAAAGAGCGCCGAAGCCATTATCGTCCATCGTCTGTTCCTATGGCTGGATGACATCCTGCCGCTGATGAGCAACGAGCAGATTGCTTCGCTGGTCCGCTTTCTGTTGGAAGACCCCGATGTTTATCGCGTACTGCTTCAGGAGCTGGCGTTGGAGCATGAGCTGCCAGAGGATGTTCTGGCAGCGTGCTGCTTGGCATTCGATGGTGAGCTAAGCTCTCTGGAGGTAGACCTGCTTCTGAAAAAGCACCCCAACAGTGAAAATGTGTTTCATGCGATCACGGACGCTTTCCGGCAGAGTGTTTCCTGCGAGAAGCCGAGGCTTTGCATGGCAGCCGTCGTCGTTCAAGCGGCGGCGTGCCAAAGAACACGCATAGCTCCGGAAGCACTGGCGCAAAAGCTTCTCTTTTCGGGGGACCGCGCAGAACAGCTCTTGGGAGCCTGTTTTCTCCGGTATTATGCCAGAGAAAAGTACACGCAGGACTATCATCTGAATATCGCCAGAGAATATCTCGGCAATGTCAGCGCAGAAGTCGTCGGTAAGCTCTTGGAGCACCTTACGGCAACCCCCTTCTGTGAGCATTATGTAGATGCCATTTTTGATATGGTGTTGGGAGAGCGCATTTCTCGACAAGCCTTGCAGACGATCGACCTCTTCCGTTTTGCGGTGCAGATGGCGGAATCGGAAAAATTCAAAGCGGCGGGATGGAAGCTGCTGTCCCTGTTCCCCATCAATACGGAAACCCTGTGTTGGGGAAAACAGTATACCGGCACCGCGCTCGCTGCCGAAGCGCACCGACGTTTTTCCGAAGCGGCCGACGAACCGGCAGCGGCCGCACTGCATTTCACCGCCTATGTCCTTTTGTCGGGCTTTTCTGTGGGAGAGATCTACCGGCGGCACATTGACCTTTGCGTTACATACTTTCACGCTAAGAAGCCTTGGAGCAACGAGGGTGCGGCACTTCTGAGCATGATTGTCAACGACATCTTGCAGCTGCCTGATGTCCCTTCCGTTCATAAAAGGCGCGCTGTTTGTGGCGAACTGCCCCGGTCCTATCTTCTGACGCCTCTGCACATTGCGCGCTGCCAGGAGCTTTACACCTTGGCTACTGCGTTGAGCAGCGGCAGCATCGATTGCAATATCGTTTCACAGGAGTCGGAGCTTCTCGAACAGCTCTACTTCGTTCGAATGGTGCGGGATTGCCCGGCGCAGAAATACCGTTCCTTCCGGCCGGAGATCGCTGCACAGCTTCTGGTAAAATGCAAGACAACGTTCCCGGTTCAAAGCAGCTTCGCCATTGTTTCTGTTTTTGAGCTTCACTGTCTCTACGGAACGTCGCAGTCTGCGCTTGCCTTTTATCGCAGGTACCGGGAGGTGCTCGACCGCACAGAACGCGCCGACACCTTCGCAGCCAGTGTGCCGACATGGTCGGATTCGCGGGTCGGAATTGCGGGATATCTGGAGGCTTTGCTCAGCATTCCCAGGGTCGGTGTAGGAGTTTTACGCGCCGCACGCGCGAAGAAGCCGGAAATCGCACAGGCGCTTCTGCGTGAAGCAGCGCCGCTTCTGAATACACCATGGTGTGTGATCCGCCTATCTGAAGTCTTTGAAGGCGAACTTCTTGACGAGATGCGGGCGTTGTTTCCTGAGCAGGAACGGTATATGTCACGTTGTTTTGCCGAGGGTGAAATGCACCGGGGCCCGTGCGCTGACGACAGCGAACGGTGTTATTTCGGCAGCGGAACACCGGACGAGGAATATCTGGAGGAACAATGCGGTCGCAGGATTTTCTCCAGCCGCAATGCTGTGCTGTTTTATGACGACCCCGGATTCCTGTATACAGTTATGTGTAGAGATAGCCTTGCGGCAACGACGGTGCTGGCATTGGGGTACGATGACGATCCCGTAATGCTGCGGCTGGCGATTATGTGCTGCGGCAACATTTTGCGATACGCGTCCGCCCGACTGCGCAGTGACCCCGACCTGCAAGCGCTTGCCCGTGAAGTGGAACGGGAACGGGAAAGCACCACGCAGGGAGCCGGGCTGCTTTCTCTGCTCAATCAGATCAACGAAGACGAAGAAGGCGATTTGACCCGCTTTTGACGTTTTCGACAAATTATATGGCAGTTTTTGTTTGAGTTTGCCACTTGATATTTTATCTGCTTTGCGGTAGAATTTAGTAACCACGAAAGTGGCAGAAGTAGCTTGTGTTTTTTCCCTGCGAAAAAACAGGAGTGCGAGTCGCGCTCCGTTCCACCTTGCCCGAGACGCGTGCGGTTTCCCGCACGCCGGATCATGCGCCTGTACTTCTGTCACTTTCTATTTTTATCTTCAAACGGAGCCGAGGTGAAGCCCAAATGAAGCCGATGATCGATGAAACGGTTCTTCTGCATTATGACGCGCAGCGCGATATATACTATGCCGAATCCGTTGGGGACCAGGTGGAGCTTACGCCGGTGGAATACGAGGTTCTTTCCTCCGCTGACGGAAAAACGAACCTTTCTCAGGCTTTTCCCGGACTTTCTTCCCGACAGCTTGCAGCAGTTCTTCGCCGATTAAAGGGCCTCAATTTGATCACCACCAAACGCTACCACGGCTTTATCGTCGGGCGCTTCATTCTCTTTCCCGTGGCGAACCGCGTGAAGGGCCTCCGCGCTTTTGCCGGTATCTTCAACTTGCTTCTGCCCTTTGCCGCAGTCGTTCTTTTTGCTTTCGGCATTGCCCGTTATATGACGAACAAGCCCATTTTCGGCGACCTCGATTATTTTGATATAGCTCTTTTCTATCTGCTGTTTTCCCTGTCAATCTCCGCCCATGAATTCGGACATTTTTCAGCGGCGGTTGCATATCGGTATTACGTTTCAAATGCCGGACTTCTGTTGCTATTTCGCGTGATCCCCCTGGGGGCGTATGTATCCTTCAAGCAAGACAACAGAGTCAGAATCCGACGGCACAAGGCGCAGCTTTTCTTAGCGGGGATCGAAGTAAATTTTCTGCTTTCCGGAGTTTTCTTCCTGCTGGCCTGCACAGGCAGTCCGCACGCTGAGATATATGATTGGCTTGCAGAATGCAATCTCTACATGGCCATTCTGAACCTTATGCCTGCACCGCTTCTGGACGGCGGCAAGACGTTGGGGATCGCGCTCGGCATTGATAATTACCTCTTGTTTATGCTGAATGTTTTTTCAAAGAGAAACCGGAGACGCCTCGCACACTCCGGTTGGACGGGCTGGCTCTGCATTGGCCTTGCAACCTTTGGCACTTTGACACTTTCCGGTCTGATTGTGTACATGGGTTACAGCCTGATTTTAGATGTTAAAGCAATCATTGAACTGATTGAACTTGTTGGTTGATTTGGTCTGCCCAGCCACTTTGATGTGCATTCCGTGAAAGACAAACGTGAAGGAGGAAGAGAAATGCAATACAAAAAGAATGGGCAAGTGAACTGCAATGCCGTGGATCTGGCAGTTCTCCATCGAGAGGCACAGAAAGGAAAGACTTGGGCGACGCCCGAGGCGTTTTTGAACGCTCCGCACAGGGAGATCCCTTATATTCCCTCGGTGCAGATTTTTGTGTTGCTGGCATTTCAGCCTCAGGATGAGACGGACTATTCTTATCGTCTCCGACAGACGCTGAAAATCAGCAATGACACGGGGGCTTTCTATTCCGAGCGCACGCTCTTTGACCGTTCGCGGAGTGAAAAATGCAGAAAAATCTCCACGCCCCACCCCACACTGATGAAGCTCCAGCGCTGGATCCTCCGCAACATTTTGGAGCAGTTGGAGGTCAGCCCTGTGAGCTTTGCTTACCGAAAGGGCGTGTGTCTCAAGGACAACGCCGCTCCACACGTAGGGAAAAAGCAGATGGTCAAGGCAGACATTTCCCATTTCTTTGAAACGGTTTCCTACGGGAAGGTCTACGGAGTGTTTGCCGAGGCAGGCTATGACAAGCCTGTGGCAACCCTGCTGGCCAAGCTCTGCACGCTCCGTGGACATCTGCCGCAGGGCGCTCCCTCTTCTCCGGCGCTTGCCAATCTTGTGATGGGGCGGTTTGACGAGATTGTCTGCGCCTACTGCGACGAGCGCGGGATCATCTATACGCGCTACAGCGACGATCTGACCTTCTCCGTAGACCGGATGGATATTGCCGGACTTCTTCGCTTTGTCCGGGCGACACTGAAAGCGGAAGGCTTTTCCATGAATTCCAAGAAGATTCGGGTTCTCGGTCCCGGAGCTCGGCATCAGGTCTGCGGCATTGTGACCAACGAGGTCCTGTCCGTGCCGAAATCCTATCGACGCAAGCTGCGTCAAGAGGTGTATTTCCTCCAAAAATCCACCCTGGCGGAGCACATCCGGCGGATGAACGATCCCAAATTCATCGATTTCGACGGTTCCATCCGCACAGACTATTATTTGAGAAACCTGCTGGGACGGCTGCAATTTGTCGAGCAGATCCGCCATGACCCGAAGATGCTGGAAGCGGCATTGCAGGTACAGGATATGCTGTTTTTTGCTGAAGAGTATCCGAAGCATCCCGAAGTCGGCGGCTTCCTTTTCGGGGAAGTCTCAAGCGTGAAGCGGGAGGCCTTAATGATCGTGAAGCTGGGCGGCGAGGTACCGCCCCGTCTGCTGGAGCTGCTGCTGCCGCACAGTCATTCCATCGTTGACTGTATGCTGAAATCCGGACGGCTTCGGCGTAAGAAAACCGGTAATCTAACCTTTGGCTCTTCCGTTCGGATGGAATGTACGGAGGAAGATGTGTGCTTTTCCCTCAGGCGGGCTGAGAAAGTCCTGATTCAAATGGAGAACGCAGGACAATATACTGATGCAGACATTCTGGCTTCCTACATTGACGGATTGGCGCATAGCCCGGACTTTCCCGGCGAATTCATCTGGGGAGTGGATATGGCGACCCGAAGCTGGCGCAAGCGGATGACATTGCAGCGGTGGGAGCGCTTGCGCGGAATCGACTTCAGTCGATCGGCTCCCTGCGTCGAACTCAGCCAAAAAATGGCAGTCGTTCTGTGCCCGCTCTCTGAATTTCCGAAGGGAATGACGAATGCTCTGACGGATATTCTCTTTAGGGATCAAGCTCAAACCATAGAACGCCTGCGACAGACCGGTTGGCTGGAGGAAATCACCGATGAGAAGGGGATGCTTCGGCTTCGTCTGACGGAACGCGGGATTCTGAGTATGTATCAATCCCGTGAGCTTGTATGGACATGGGAGCGAATGGAGCCTATTTGCGAAGCGATTTTCCTTGCAAAGAGGGACGTCTATCGTGGGGACTACGAGGCATTCCTTTATGCTTCGGCAATTTTGTGGCGGCTGTGTGTGATGGAAGATGTGCCCGGGGATACACGGGAACTCTGCCGGGATACCTCATTGACGCTTGGAATCATTGCTGCAAGAGAGCGTTTTAAGGCAATATCCACAGCCACCGAGGCGGACAAACGTTGAAAAAACGCATGCATGACCTGTAAGGGCTTTTACCGCATGACGAACGGTTCCGGCATTCACTTCTTGATGCGTTTGCTGTTCGTGAGCAAAAATATATTTCGGCAAAATGTGCCTGTGGTCTATAAGGAGAGCATTATGGAATCTGCTGCTTACATTTGGTGTCGTATTCTGCAGGAATTGCAGAATAGCAGAGAAATTGCGCAGTCGGAACCGCTTTGGGAAAGTGCGGAACCGATTTGCGCAGAAAATGGCGTGTTTGCGTTATACATTGCGGATCGCGAGCAGCGGAGTTTGTTTTTAGAACGTTTTTTCGATGAAACAGAGCGCATCTTGCATGATACGCTGAACAGCGAATTGCAGCTCGAACTCTGGGATGATGAAAAAACGGCAGCCTTCCGCTCCGACCCTATGGTAGTCGCACGCATAAATCCGCAGTACACCGGAGAGAATTTCGTGGTCACCCAGGAAAACGCGGCGGCGTTTGACGCGGCAATGCGTTGGGCGAAGCAGGCGGATGCGCCGCTTTTGTACATCTACGGCGACCGAAATGTCGGAAAAACGCATCTTTTGCACGCAGCCGCCCGCCGGGCTTTACAGCGGACGTCCGGGCTTGAATTGTTACTGCGCACCGGCGACTGGTTTTTCAATGAGATGATCTGCGCGATGCGCGAAGGAGATTTGGAAGCACGGTTCGCCGAATATTGTAATACTGAAATGCTTCTGATTGATAATGTGCAATTTGCAGTCTACCCCATTATGGCGAATCGGTTTTTGCAGCTTCTGCGCAGCCGCAACGAAACAGGAAAGCGGACCATTCTGACCGCCGACCGACCGCCGGAGGAGCTTTTACCGGAATTGGCGCCGCTGATCGGTCAGGTTGTAGTACTCGGGAGGAATATAAAATGAGAGATATCTATATCAGCCCAATCAAAGCCGTGCTGCATTGCTTAGACGATCCCGCGTTAGATTTTATTCTCTGCACCTCGGAGGACTATCTCTCCAAGCCGCTGCCTTCTAACGTACTGCGGCTGGACTTCCGGGATACCGTCGATCCCAATGACCCGGCGGCGTTTTCTGCGCAATTAGCTGCCGATGTCGCTTCCTTTCTCCGGCGGCCGGATGCACGGCCGGAGCTATTTGTCTGCTGCGACTGCGGCGTGTCAAGAAGCGCCGCACTGGCCGCCGCGATCCGCTGCGCCGACGGCGGTTCCGACTTCTCCATCTGGGACGACCAAAACTATATGCCCAACCCGCTGGTCTATCGGCTTATGTGTGAAGCACTGGGGCTTGGAGTTTCTGAGCAAGAATTAAAGGAGCGGCTGAACCTCAACGCTGCCGCGCGATGGGCGGCATTTTCACATTTCGCAAATCAATAGACGCAGGCAGATCGACCAATAGACTATTGTTGTAAGGGAAAGACGAAATCCCGTTTGCTTCACACAAGAGGAACGAAAATGAGAGAAATGATTGAAACGGTAAAAAGCATTGCCTACGGCCACGCGGTGGCGGATGCGCTGGGCGTGCCTGTGGAGTTTTCTTCCCGGCAGGAGCGAAAGAACGACCCGGTCAGCGATATGCGGGGCTACGGCACGCATCCTGTTCCGGCGGGCACATGGTCGGATGACACCAGCATGGCGATCGCCACGCTGGACAGTCTGGCGGGTGGCGTGAATCTTGACGACATGATGCAAAAATTCTGCCTTTGGAAAACCGAGGCGGCCTATACGGCAACGAATGAGGTTTTCGACATGGGCATTGCGACAGGCGAAGCACTTTTCAGATATCTCAAGGGGACACCCGCGCTGCAATGCGGCTGTGACGGAGAATATGATAACGGCAACGGCTCGCTGATGCGGATATATCCCGCCGTGCTCTATTGGCATTACGCAGACTTTCCCGACCGAAGCGATGATGCGCTGGATGAATTCATTTTTCAGGTCTCTGCTCTGACGCATTCGCACCTGCGCTCCCAGCTTGCCTGCGGTATCTATGCCCATGTGCTGCTGCATCTGCTTGAAGGCAAGAGCGTGACTGACGGACTGCGCCATGCACAGGCGCACTATTCGCAGATTCCTGCGTATCAGGCGGAAATAAAGCATTTCAGAAGACTGTTTGATGCGGGTTTTGCAGCGCTGCCGGAGGACGAGCTCCAAAGCTCCGGCTATGTGGTCACCTCGCTGGAGGCGGCGGTCTGGTGCCTGCTGAACACGGATTCCTATGCGGAATGCGTGCTCAAAGCGGTCAATCTCGGCAGCGATACGGACACGGTCGCCGCCATTGCTGGTGCTCTCGCCGGGTACAAGTATGGCATGGAGGGCATTCCGCAGAGCTGGCTCGGTACGCTGCTGCGGACGGAACTGCTCGACGAGATTTGCGAACGATTTACTGCATCATATTTGCGTTCGCCACCCGTGAGAAATCACCTCAACCGGCGAAATTGAGCATCATTTCCGCTGAGATTGCGCAACGGGGGCGCACGGATTGAGCAGCCCCAATGCTCACGCAGCACACGAATAATATTTTCGACACTTCGTATTTGTCATTTCTTATACCATAGCAATCTAAATTTGCCTATGTTCATTGCCTGCAAAGCTTTATAATAAAAAGTGAGATAAAGTATATGTAACCGGAATAGCTTTCCAATTTCCGCAGGACTTAGAAGGCTGTGTGCGTTTCCAATTTATGACTTTCAGCAAATCTATGAGTCCAATAGGAAGTTTGTCTGCCCGCGCCTCATGGTGAGTGTGTGGGTACAGACTATTTCGCTGCCTGAAAACAAGCCACATTGTTTTGCGTAACCGGCACAGGCATTCAGAGACCATTTACGTGCCCCAACCGCATGATACGAACGCCTTGCAGGAAAGCAGCTCATGGGGTTCTAGAGAAGAAGTTGACTGAATCGGCGCACCGCGTCACCATGCTTGGTGCTATAGCACGAAGTGCGTATTCTGTTTGATTTATGAGCAGGTGAGCCGTGCCGCAACGCATTTCAAATCGTGGTAGGAGAGAGCACCCTAACGTTCTGGAAATGGCTCTGTTGGACAGACTCTGCCGCTTCAGCACCTGAATTGCACCTCTTTCTTTTCTCAGGAGATGCTGCCCGCCTCTTGTGTTCCGGCAGTTTTGTGGTATAATGATGGCAGTCCATAGCGATTGTGAATGCCCCCCTCTGATAGATGTTATGTAGTAACTCCATTATATCATGTTGGTATATCACTATAGATTTTTTCTTCAAGGGTTCAACTTCTTTACATAGTCAGCTCAGATAATTGTTTGTATAGTTATATCACTTGGGATATGCTCAGTGATCTGCGCATTAAAGTCCACACATTGTGGATAAGCATTTCTTAACAAGAAGGAGCGAATTATTATGGCACTTATTGATGTGATTAAGTACGAAGGTTCAAGTGATGTACTGGTATTTAAACACCCTGTTACGGATTTTAACACCAAAGCCCAGCTAATTGTCCACGAAAAGCAGGAAGCCATTGTCTTTATGGATGGCGAGGCCCGAACGCTCTATACTCCTGGTAGATACGAATTAAAATCAAAAAACCTTCCTGGTGTGAAGCATATTGTTGCCCTTTTCTCTGGCGGTGAATTGGCAAATCATTGTGAGGTTTATTTTATCAACAAGCTGCTGTTTGCCAATATTCCTTGGGTGACATCCTCCATGGATATTCAAGATCGTACTATTGGCAACTACTATTCTTTTTGGGCGCAGGGTTTCTTCAATGTTCATGTTGCAAATTCTGTTGACTTATTTGAAGTTATCGGTAATGGCGAATATCTGACTACTGACGGATTGAAAGAACTCTTTAAGGAACGTATCACGAGCGCAGCAAGGGAAATCCTTTCTATCGCCATGAACCAAGAGAACCTTAGTTATGGTGAAATCAATTCCCATCTTACCAGCTTGTCTGATAGGGTCATGGCTAAAGTAAGCCCTGCATTTAAGAAAGTTGGCTTACTTCTGGACGAATTCCGCTTTGATTCCGTCAACATGAACAAGGACGCTGAGTTCGATAAGCATCGCAGTCACTTGGGCGAAAGAAGCGGTCAGCAAATCGAAGGGTATACATATGACAAGAAGCGCATGTACGATGTTATGGAAATGCAGGCAGAGAACCAGGGCGGTGCTGGCACGGCGGCTGGCATGATGACTGGAGCAGGTTTTGGTATGGGCATAGGCCAGGTATATGGCGGCATGGTCGGTAGTGCTGCGAAGTCCGCGTTTGGAAACCCACAAGCTCCTGGCAATGGTGGCTTTAATGGTGGAGTGTCCAATACCGCAGGTGTAGTCACACCTCATCAAGTAGAGGATGCACCCAAGAACAGGAAAGTGTGTAGTAGTTGCCGGAATCCGGTGGAGGATGGATGGGCATGCTGCCCCTATTGCGGAGCAGAAATTGTTGTAGATCGACTTTGCCCTAACTGTGGCACCAAACTGCCCAGTGCCCCCAACATTAAGTTCTGTCCCGCTTGCCGGACACCTTTAAATAATATCTAAAGAGGGGTAATAAGTTATGAAAGTTTGCGGTTACTGTAACAACGAATACAATGATAGCGAACCGAAGTGTCCGGTGTGCGGTTCTACATTACTTAAGCATAATAAGCACTCCGATTCCGCTGAAGCAGAACTTAAGCGAATCAAAGAGGAAATCGAAAGAAAGCGCAAAAGCAGAGGTCTGATTATCGGCATTGGTGCTGCTGCAATTGTGCTTGCCATCGTAATTGCTATTTTTAGTATTACTTGTTATGTAACAGATCCCCAGCGAGATATCGCAAAAGAAGCAAACGAACTGGTTTCACAAGCGGAACAACAACTCAACGATGGTAATTATGACGAAGCAATTGACATTCTAAACAGAGTAAATCCGGAATGGGATAATTATGGAAAAGTAGAAACTTTGCGTACAAAGGCTGTTCGGGGACGATTGACTGCTACAGTTAGCCAGTATCAAGCATCCGGCGATTATGAGGGTGTAATTGAATTCATTAATACGAATGTATCGGATATCAATAGCGATCCAGAGATCAAGAAAATATATGATGATTCCGCAGCCAAGTACAAAGAAATCGTCATTCAAAAAGCAGATGAATACATAACTGCTGGTGATTATAGTTCTGCAACAAGCGTAATCACAACTGCTGTACGGATAATAGGTGAAGATTCCGATCTCAACAGTAAACTTGTGGATATTAATCGCAGTGAGATTTATGCGACCGTTGTAGGGCAAAAGAATACTGGAGATTATGCTGCAGCAATAACATATGTTAATGAGCGGCTGGATATTGTTGGAACTGATTCGGATATTCTTCTTGTTTTGAGCGAATGTGAAAACGAATATAGAAAAGCTGTTATTTCGGAAGCGGTGAATGCATATCAGAGTAGTGGATATCAAGCTGCTTTGTCGGAGATTAACGCAGGATTGGCTGTAATGCCAGATGATTCCGAACTGTTAAGCGAACAAGCCGCATACCTTGCGTGTGAGCCGATCAGCTTGTTTTCCATAGAGCCATATACCAAGGATGGGTACACAGAGCATAGGTCGTCTGAAAAGGACACAATGGGAAATTCCTACAGTGATGTGCTAGTGGGTTATGGAAGAGAAGGCTCTTCAGAAACCTATGATATAGGTAGTCAGTACAATAGGTTAACCGGTACAATCATTATACCCGAGTGGAGCAAAGGCGCAGAGAACACAGCAGGTGTCAGAATTTATGGAGATGGTGCTTTGCTTTACGAAAATATGAACATAGTATCAGATACAAAACCCACACCGTTTGAAGTGAATATATCCGGCGTTACTGATCTCAAGATCGTACTCTATTGTGGCGGTGACATGTGGACGAAGCTATCCCCACTCATTACGGACTTGATTTTGCAGAAAACACGATAAGAGGTAATAAAGATGGTCGTATGGAAAATCATGCGTATTCCTACAAATGGCGGGCAGGCTTCTGCTGACCTCTATACCTTTATTCGCCAAATACTATTTTCAACGCAGAGTTTGAAGGAAACAAGCTTTTGCTTGGAATTAGCTTTTTTACATACAACCGGAGAAGAAGTTTCCGCATATATTATCGCAAGAAATACTGTGTTTGATGGTATCGCTCCTGTTGTGGAAATGCAACTTAGCACTGCGAACTATCAAATTAAAAGACTTAATGCCGAAGCATCTGCCGCTTTATCGCAGCAGATGCTCGGGATGGCTTCTGCGGATATGAACGCAGTTATCAAGACGGAGAAAATCGTCACGACTCCCTATATGCAAGAAGGCTACTATTACTGGGCAGACCCTTTGTTGAGTGATAAAAGCTGTTCCTTCGATAATTTTACAACGATTTTTCAGGCACTGCAAAAGTGCGACTATTCGTTTGTGTCTTTTCAACTCATTCCGACTGCAATTAAGAACTATGAGTCAGATGTATTGCAGTACTTGAATATGTTTTTAGAGAAGCATGTGCGTAGCTCAATAATTAATAACTATGGCATGTCAATGTACGAGCCTTATGCGCAGCCGGCACATGATGCATATCGGTACTACATAGAGCAGAAAGGCCAACCACTATTTTTGTATAACATTATTGTAGGATCTTCCTCAAGATGCAGCGACTTTATATCTAACCAATTGATTGCCACACTAAAGGCAGAATCTTCAAATGCTCCTGATTTTCAGGCAATACCTGTGGAATTTAATCGATATTCGTGTGATCAAGACACATTCCCAATCTATGTTAATTCCCTACTCCAGCAGCAATACCGCGACATATTTATCTGGGGTGGAAATATTGTTCCTCCAAATCAATTGTCTCGTTTCCCGTTTCTAGTAACCGTCGATGAAGCGTTGATGTTTTTCCATCTCCCCTATGATGATGGGAAAATTACTGGTATTTCCGGAAGTTCATACCAGTCCTCAAATGAGTTACTGGACAAGAAAGTGACTGATCCTTGCAATGTAGTCTTTGGTCGAGCAATCAGTAATACGGATGTTTCTATTGGTGCACCAGCAACGGATTTTGCAAAACACGTTCTGATTGTTGGCATGCCCGGGACTGGGAAAACCACATTTTCCATTAATTTGCTGTTGCAGTTTCAGAAGAAAGGTATTCCGTTCCTTGCTATTGAACCTACCAAGGCAGAGTATCGGTCAATGGTCGATGTAATTCCGAGCTTGCAGATTTTTACTCCAGGCAACAATTCTGTCGCGCCGTTTATTATGAATCCATTTATTCCCCCAAGAGGAATTCGGATTGAAAAGTATATCCCAAGTCTGTACAGTGCGTTTAAGGCAGCATTTTCAATGCCATCTCCATTGGATGTAGTGTTCTTAAAAACAATCCGGACTTGCTATAATCGTTATGGTTGGCGAGACTATAGTATGGTTGGCGATCCGGAAGTAACTCTGTTTGGTTTCCATGAATTCATATTAGTATTTAAACAGATAATTGATAATTCAGATTATAGCAAAGAAGTAAAAGGTAACCTCCGTAGTGGTGGTGTTCTTCGGCTTTCTAATTTAATTGAGCAAAACCGCAATATTTTTGATACAATTCACACGATACCAATTGAGGATTTGCTAATTAAGTCTACTGTCATAGAGCTAAATGCTATCGATGACATTGAACAGAAGGCGCTTATTATTGCCATGCTGCTTATCAATATTTCAGTGTATTTAAAGAGTTCCCACGCCGAAAATATGGAGTTAAACAATGCAATTCTCATTGATGAAGCGCATGTGCTCCTCGATCAGAGAACAAGAGTTAAAGACGATCAGATAGGTTCTCAAAACTACGCAGTCCAATTAGTAGAAAACCTAATCGCTGAAATTCGCGCTCATGGAACCAGCGTAATAATTGCTGATCAGCGGCCAAGTGCAGTTGGCAGAGCTATTGTTGCTAATACGGATATTAAAATTGCCTTCCGACTGACCGAGAAGGGAGAGAAAGAAATAATCGGTAACAGTACGGATATGGATGATAGCATGGTGCAACAGCTTTCCCAGTTGGAAAAAGGGCAAGCCTATGTTTACTACCATAAACTAAAGAAGCCTCAAATGGTAATGACTCCAAATATTCGATCTGACATTGGGATTAGAATCAAGGTAGCTGATAACGAAATACAACAGCGTAACACATATTGGGCAGATAAAGAAAAACTGCTTATGCCGTATCCTCTTTGTCAATACTGTTGTAATAGCAGTTGTAATTTCAGAATTCGTGCTGATGCTGAGTATTTTTGCAATTTTATTTGGGATAACATCCATAATGAAGTTAAAGATGATGAAAGCCTGCAGAAACGGATTTATGGTATTCCTGTGTTGTTGAAGAACCGCCTTGCAAAATACACACCAAAAGTGCAAAGAACTCTAATAAATTGCATCCGAATCGCGTTGCAACGTAAGTGCGCGATAGAAAAAGGGATAGTTTTACATGACGCTTGTATAAAAAGTGCAATACTTAATAATCATGATGATGAGGTGATGGGTAATGCTTTCTGAACTTGATGCAGATGGCTTCGTTGATGTGGCAGATAATTTAACAGATGATATCGCAGAGCCTGCTGATACTTCTGATCAGGTTGATAAAATGCTTGATACGATGTCACTCGATGAATTACACAAACTGCGAGAGGATTTGACCAACGGTAATATCGCCGACATTTCTGATTTAAGGCCTATAGATGAACCGGACTTCACCTTTCATTGGGATGGTGGTCCTACACATAATACGGACTTAGATGAAGATACCGAACCTTCACCGCATACCAAAAAACTGACTAGATAGGAGTGGAATACATGGCTGTACCGAATTTGGAAAACATTCAACCAGAAGGCGCTGTGGAAGAAGTAAAGGAGGTGTCTCTTGAAGAGCTTTTTGAGCCGTCTTTTAAATACCACGCAGTTTCTCTGGACAAACAGATGGTCTTGGATGAAAATGGGACACCGTTCACCTTGAAAGAACTAATTGATTTAAAAGAACTCAGAGAAGAACCAGAGTGGAGCAAGGGGTAATCCCTTTTGCTGGGGAAAAGCATCGATTTGCTGTCCGTAATTGCTTCTCAGCATACAGTAGAAGGGCAGCAAGAAAGCAACACCGTGGTTGGAAAACGGGTTATAAAGGAAGCCGTGGCGTTTTCTCTTCTGGAAAAGAAGACGAAAAGCTACATAGCCTTGCTGATTTCGGGAAAGGCCAGCGAGGCGGTCATGGCCACCGTGTGGATACCGAAGGAAGGGGGGCGGCGACCATTCACGTAGATGCTCAAAACCATTACCGTTGACAACGGCTCGGAATTCGCTGACTTTGCCCAATGCAAAAGCTGGGGTAGCAAGGTGTCCTTTGATCCGTATACTTCGTGGGAACAGACGCAGAACAAACGCCACAACGGATTATTCCCCGCCTTCGTCTCCGCAGGTGCTTCTGTGAAGAATTGCTCTGCCGGGTATATTCCCTCAGCAGATGAACAGGGCGCACGTCCTGGGAAGAAACCGGAATATGCAACCCCGAACGAGTCGTTTGACTTGTTTCTTGACCGGGTGTAGGCAATTTCATCTGGCACCGAATAATTTTTATTTATGCAGGTTTCCAACTTGCACTTGCAATTTGTTCAATAATTAAGGAACCTCTGAATAAATCGGGTTAATTCTGTCCCCATTCGTCGTATTAGTCACTTTTTACTTAGTTAAGGAGATTTCGGTGCAAAATAGACGCTATAGTTTACCTTTCTGCTCCATTTTCCGAAAAAAGGGCAGACTGCTCCTATATCAGGTTGTGGAGAGTTATCGCCCGGCAATCGCAAGGGCGTATAGATTGGCACAGGCGAACATTGCGTACAGCCGATTCTCGTTTTTCTTTGATCCACGATACGCCGCCTTTTTATAACCGAACTGACACTTAATAATACGGGGTGTGCGCTCCGCCTTACAGCACAGCGAGGACTTGCGGTTCTCAATATATCGTTCCCAATCAATTGCATTGTCAGAAATATGAGGCAGCTTTCCGGGGCGGCGGTTAATGCGGTAGTCAATGGCGGATAAATGCTCGTCGCAGGCTACTTCAGGGCGCTTCTGGATCCCCAGATACCCAGCATCCCCGTATACCACTTCACCGTCTTCGCGAATCAACGCGGCTGCTTGTGTGATATCGTGGGCATTTGCCGCCATGACCGTAATGGTATACACAAGCCCGCTGCCGGCATCCACACCGAAGTGGCATTTCATCCCAAATTTCCACTTATTGCCCTTTTTCGTCTGATGCATTTCCGGGTCGCGCTTCTTCTTCGCGTTTTTCGTGGAGCTGGGGCATTGATAATGGTTGCATCTACAATGGTTCTGCCCTTCATCATGTGCCCGGTTTGCACCATTACCCGGTTGATTGCGTCAAAAAACAGCTTGTTCAGGCCGTTAGCTTCCAGAAGATGGCGGAACTTGCACAGGGGCGTTTCGTCCGGCGCTGCTTCTGTCATGAAGTCAATGCCTGTGAATTTCCGCATGGCATAGCTGTCGTAGATAGCATCTTCAGTTGCCGGGTCAGATAGATTGAACCAAATCTGAAGCAGATACATCCGTAGCTTTTTTTCAATCCCCATGGGCGGCCGTCCATGCTTTCCCTTGGGATAGCAGGGCTTGATGCCACGAACCCACTCGGTCCAAGGAATGATTTCGTCCATGATCTTCAGAAACTCTTCCCGCTTGGTTTTCTTCTTGCGGTAACTGTATTCGATGTCTGTAAATGTTTCCTGCTTCATTGCCTGCACTGCTGTTGCTTTGATGGGGTTATTTTACCATATCTGGATCCTCTTTGGTAGTGCGGATTAAATCAGAGGCTTCTTAGGTTTATACGTTGTATATTGTTCCTTTCAAGTATGCTATCGTAGATTCTGTGTGCTTTTTACAGAAAATGGTACCGTAGCGAGAGCTTCAGAAGGAGTAAGACGATTGCGTCCCTTCTGTCCCAATTGTCCCAACGTGTTAGGACGAACTCCGCAAAAAATGCACCACGCTTTCAAAGCATGGTGCATTGTATCCATGAGCGGTAGATTTGCCAAATCAGTTACCGTTGTTGATACAATTTCAACAACGGTAATTTTTTGTTTATTCCCGTTCTGGGGATGTTTTGGAAGGAAACCGGGGATATTTCGAACATTTCCGGCCAAAAGCAAATTGTATGCCCGGGTTTGATGCGGCCATGGTCTGAAAAGACAGGGCTTGGTAAAATGACAATCGTTATAAGAATATAAACGATAAATTATTATGTTCTATATACACAGAACCGTCCATGGCTGGGAGTACCCCTGGCTGCGGACGGCTTTTCACTGATTCCCACGGGACAAAAAGGACAGAACCGAGTCGGCAGGATTATCCTTGTTGACCCGGTTCTGTTTCTGGAATATTTCATAGCCGTGTTACGATTTCCTTCCCGTCCTTGAAGTGAAACACCACCCGCTCGTCGGCGTGGACGGTGACATGGTCAACGGTGCCGTTCCAGAGCTTTTTGTCGAAGGTCAGCGGCAGGGCGGTCAGTTCTCCCAACTCGAACATCATGCCGCCGATGGCTATGGCATCCGCTTTCATCTTGTCCCGCTGTTTTTGCAACGCCGCCAGCTTGGCTTCGGTTTCTTCGAAGCGGCTGCACAGTTCGGCGTGGGTGGTACGGTAGGTTCCTTCGGTCATGGTGTTGGCAGCATTTTCTGCAATGCACAGGCGCAGCATCCCGGTGATGGTGGTTAGGCTCTCCTCCAAAGACCGAATGTCCTCGTCGATAAAATCCGTATCCGTAAGCACCCGCTGGGTATCGCGCAGCCGGACAATGACGGTCTCCCGGTCGGAAAGATACGCCCCAAGGGCCGACAGGAACAGTTCTTTCAACCGTTCCTCGGTCAGGTGGGGCGTTTCGCATTTGTGTTCCCCCTTAAATTTGTCGTTACACTGCCAGATGACCCGGCGGTAACGGTCGGTGGAGTGCCAGGTCTTGGCGCCGAAAATCCCGCCGCAGTCGGCACAGAGGATCTTCCCGGAGAAGGGGCTGGTCTGACGGTGCCGATTGCGGCTGTTTTTACGCCGCTCCAACTCCGCTTGCACCTGTTCCCATTCCCAAGGCTCAATGATGGCCGGGTGGCTGTCCTCCACATAGTACTGGGGGACCTCTCCCTCATTGATCTTGGTTTTCTTGGTGAGGAAATCCACCGTAAAAGACTTCTGAAGCAGAGCAGAACCCTTGTATTTTTCGTTCCGCAGGATGCTCTCCACGGTGGCTCTCTGCCAGACGGCCTTTTTGCCGGGAGTGGGGATTCCCTCCTCCGTCAGCATGGCGGCGATGGCATTGGTGGATTTCCCCTGAAGGAACTCGCGGTAGATGCGTTTGACGATCTCCGCTTCCTCCGGGACGATCTCCGGCAGACCATCCGCATCTTTGCGATAGCCCAGAAATTGGCCGTAAGGGATGCTGACTTTCCCGTCGGCGAAGCGCTTTCGCTGCCCCCAGGTGACATTTTCGGAGATGCTGCGGCTCTCCTCCTGTGCAAGGCTCGACATGATGGTGATGAGCAGCTCCCCTTTGGAGTCGAAGGTCATGATGTTTTCTTTCTGGAAGAAGCACTCACAGCCGGCCTCCTTCAGCTTGCGGATGGTGGTCAGGCTGTCTACGGTGTTCCGGGCAAAACGGCTGACGGACTTGGTGACGATCAGGTCGATCCTTCCGGCAAGAGCATCCCGGATCATGCGGTTGAAGCCGTCCCGGCGTTTGGTGTTGACGGCACTGATGCCCTCGTCCGTGTAGACCTCGACGAAATCCCAATCCGGATTTTCCCGAATAAACTTGGTGTAGTAATCCACCTGTGCTTCATAAGAGGTGAGCTGTTCTTCGCTGTCCGTGGAAACACGGGCATAAGCCGCTACCCGGCGGCGTACCCGTTCCGTGGTAGGTGTTTTGGTATGGATATTCAGCGTGGCGGGGATGACGGTGACATTTTTAGCTTTCGGCATGGCGCTGATTCCTTTCCCGTGTTTTTTCTCCGGCAGTTTTGCGCATTTCCGCCGTCCAGCTCTCGGCACGGGAGCGGTCCTGCCACCGTTTTACGACACCGGTTCCGTCCTCGAGGGTGAACTCCAGAAGATTGTTGTTGTGGGCTGTGATCGCCGTTATTTTGCCCATGCGCCCCACCTGAGCGGCAGCCTGCATCAGCTTTTCCTCCGGGATGGCTTTGGAGGGGCAGTAGGATTTGCCGTAGGAATTGTAGGTGGAGCAGATCCAGACCGGTCCCGTGGCGGTGGTTTTGCGGCGGTAGTGCTTGTTGCATATGGCGCAAGTGATAAGTCCTGTAAAGGGGGATGGTTGCTGCGGCTTGGTCGGCGCATACTTCTCTTTTCTCCGCAGGATCTCCGCTTGGACCGCATCGAATGTTTCCTGTGAAATGATGGCTTCGTGGGTGTCCGCCGCATGATACCGGGGCAGCTCACCCTGATTCTTCCGGGTGACCTTTGTCAGATGGTTTTCCCGGAACTTGGTCTGCAGCAGAAGATTTCCGGTGTAGGCATAATTGCGGAGGATCCGCTCCACGGCACTCTTGTGAAACACGCAGCCGCTCTGGGTGGCATATCCGCTTTCGTTCAGCCGTTTGGCGATGGCGGTGACACCCTTTCCAGCCAGGTAGTCATCGAAGATGCTTCTGACGATCTCCGCTTCTTCCGGAACAATGGCCAGCTTCCCGTTCTCCCGGCGGTAGCCCAGCATGAAGAATCGCCAGGGGATGCCTTCTTCAAAGTTCCGTTTCACCCGCCACTTCTGGTTTTCGCTGGCGGAGAGACTTTCCTCCTGGGCATAGCTTGCCAGAATGGAAAGCATTAATTCCCCGTCGGCAGTGGCAGTGTCGATGGACTGTTCCTCAAAATAAACGCTGATACCCAGGCCCTTCAGTTCCCGCACCGTTTCCAGAAGCGTCACGGTGTTCCGGGAAAAGCAGGATATGGACTTGGTAATGATGTGATTGATCTTCCCCTTACGGCAGTCGGCGAGCATCCGCTGAAAGTTCTCCCGGCTGTCTCTGGTGCCGGTCTTGGCTTCGTCTGCATAAACGCCCACATACTCCCAACCCGGGTGGTGGCGGATGTAGGTGCTGTAATGATCCACCTGTACCGCCAAAGAGTGAAGCATGGCATCTTTGCCACAGGATACTCTGGCATACGCCGCCACCCGAAGGGCTTTCGGCATGTGGGGAGTAAATTGGATTTGTTCTACGGTTCTCGGCATGGTCTTCTCCTTTGTATCAAGTATCGTCAGCTACATATATTGCTCGTTTCGGAGGATATAGCAAGCCCATATCATGACGAATTTAAAGGAAAATGCTGTCCCGTTTCAGGCCGGTTTTCATGGCGAGAACGGCATTTGCCCGTTCACAGGTTTGGGCGTCCAGTTCCCCCGCTCGGCCGAGGTGATCCAGCATTGCGCAGAGGATCCGATACCGAATGAGTTCTTCTTGCGTCGGCGTAACAGAGGCGGGAGCAGTATTTGCGGTTCCGGTTTCCATAGCTGATAAACTCCTTTCCGCAGTATTCGCAGGTCAGACGGTAATAGGCTTTCCGCCGCACCTGTTCCGGATGGGCGTTCCACCAAGCGTTCCGGCACCTGTCGGAACAAAAATATTTGGCCTTTCTGCCCTTCACTTGGAGTATCGGTTTCCCGCACCGGCGGCATCCGATCCGAACCGCATCTTTCGGTGGATGGCGGCGGATGTAGGAGCGGACGGTATTGACGGAAAGCCCAAGGGCAATCGCAATGTCTGTGGCACTCTTGCCATGACTGCGCATGAGATTCAGTGTCTCGATTTCCTGCTTGGTCATATGAGAAACCTCCCGGATTTGATTTGTGGGGTAATAACCCTTTTGAATTTGCTGTTTTTGTGCGTAAGACCCCGGGCCGTTGCCCGGAGAGAAAAGGCACAGAGATTGCGACCGCCCCTTCCCCCTCGGGCGCAACGGACGAAACGGACGGGTCACGTATTCAGTACGGCAGGATTTGTGAGATAGATCTCCGAGGGACGGCGGCCAACTCCCAGGGTCGGTTCTTGGAGCTTGACGGCAATGTAGCCATACTCGCATAGCCGATTCAGCACCGGCTGCAGGCTTTCCACGGTCTTGCAGCCCCGGTACAGCCGCATGGCATCTCGGCGGGAAAACTCCGCCAACCGCTTCCGCTTGACGGCAGCGAGGAAAAGCCGGGCGTTTTTGTTGACTGCGTCGGCACCCATGAGGGAATAGGCGGCTTTGGCGTGTTCCAGAAAGTAACGCCCAATGGAAACAGCATTCTCCATGGTTTCCCGGTCCACGGGGTCGAACATGGAGTCTTTGGGATATTTCATGACATGGAGAATACCGCCGATTCGCAGGACGGCTCCCACGAATTTGCCTGCCCAGTCCTGAATCTCTGCCAGATCGCCCTTCAACCGGCCTTCCACCTCGTTGAACAGGGCTTCCAATACCTCTGCCGCTCCGTCATCCAGACTGATCGGTTCCTGCTCGTTGTTACCGGAGAGAATGGTTTCGACCAGATTCCGGTATCGGGATTTCACCCCCTCCGGGATTGGCTCTGTGGAAAAGGAGCGCCTGCCCACGGTGGATTTCGGCATGGAGTACAGGAATCGGGCGGTAAGGCCGCGACCACGGAAGGTGTTGTTGCTCATCAGCCCGTTCAGCACCTCGGGCTGTACGGCCAGCACCATGGTCAATGCCGGGTGGATAATGCTCTCGCTGGCCCTGCCGATCCGGTCGACCCGGATGGTATCCCCGCTGTGACCTTTGAGGAATGGAGAATATTCATCCTTACTATTTTTACGGAGATGATGTGGCGCACCTGGAAATGAACGACGATGATTCGAATGGTTTTTGGGACTGCATGCTGAATGTGTTGGAGAGCTATCGTGTCTGCGTGGAGGATATGGTGCAGGATTTGGAGCAACTCTATACCGACACCATGACAGCCTTCGCCATCCGTGGTCTGATGGAGGGCAAAGCTGCCGATGCCCAGAGGATCTACGACGGTGTCTGTGTGCCGGAACAGGAGAATCTGCTCCGGGAGTGGTATCGGACGGATAGCGCACACCGCCCTCTGGTGCTGCAGCGGTTTGTCGAGAAAATATCGAAGCTGAATATGGGACTGGAGTATGATCTCGCCACCGGGCAGATTCAGCTTCAGCCTTCCGTCAAATCCGTGGTGGACGCAGCCTATTTCGGTTTTGCCAGATTTATGGCAGTGAATGCCAACGCCCTGGATGACTACGGCGGCAAAACCAATATTGCGTTCTGCCAGGCTTGCGGTAAGGCGTTCATCAAACGAGGAAACCGGCAGAAGTACTGCGGCACCCTGGAATGCCAGAGTGTGAGGAATAAAAACAAGGCGAAGGACTATTATTACCGCCATCAATAGGGTTTTGAATCACTGAAACTCAACTCTTCTAAAACGAATTTCACACAATCTTGAGAAAAAATGACATGATGTGGTATCCAAGCTGTGAAGCGTTTCCTCCAGAGGGGATGCAACCGTAGCAGCTGCTGCATCGGCATCCAAAGAACCTCCATAGTGACGGTCTGTTTTGTTCAGTTCGGACAGGTCCTCCAGTTCAAATTGGTCAAAGGTTTCATATAGCTCCTTGCTGAGTTCCATAAACTGTGTCACGCCCCGACCATCCTGAAACTCAAGGAAGTATCTCGGGTGGTCCGTATGGATTCCGGATGTGCGGATGGTGTATGGATTGTCTTTATGCTTTCGCCGTTTGGGCGGCGCATCGAATGGGATGGAGTGATTGTTCTCCATAATGTGTTCCTCCATGAAATCTGAATTTTGGGAAAGGCCAAAATCCAGCGGAGGACCACGGCAGCGCCGCAGACAGCGGCATAAAGCAGAAAGAGGGGGAACGCTTTTACAGCTTTCTGCAAAAGCGTTCCCCCTCCAAGAAAAGGCTCCAAGTCTTCCGCTGAAGGGAAACAAAGACTTGTAGATTGGCTATTTGCTGTGGAAGTCATGGGTCTGCCCGAGTTTCACGATTGTACAAAAGCATATCACAACTGGTTCAATGAGATACTCAATTCTATGGATGTCCCGTGGTCAAATGGCTTTATTGAGGGCTGCAACAACAAGACCAAAGTCCTGAAACGAGTCTGCTTCGGGATGCGTAACTTCCGCAATTTCAAAAATAGAATTCTCTTCTGCCATACATAAAATCGTGCCGGAGCTTTCGCTCCGACACGACTTGCGATTTTTTGTTTTTTGCCTCTACCCCAACTATTGACATAGAGCCTATATATTTTTGCGCTCAGGAGAATGTGGATTCCCCCTTCCTGCGCTTACTATGGGTATACAACAAGATCGCCGCTGCGAGCATCAGTGTCAGTCCTCCGATGGTAAACATTCCGATCCCTCTGCCTCCGGTTTCGGGAAGCACAGGATAGGAAATGTTGTTGGTCACAGTCACATTGCTCTGTGCGGTACCAATTGTCACCATGGCACTATCCGAATAAGAGACCTTGAACTGATTTCCATTCACAGTTCCGACCCGTTCGTTCAGGATCGGTTTCCCGGCATCATCCAGCTCGAAGAGATAATAGGTTTCCCCCAGTACCAAATTGGTAAACTTTGCCGTTTTGGAACCGCTGTCACCATCTGCAAAGGAAATCGAGACGGTCTGCATGGGGTCTCCCACAGGATTGGGCGTATCATAGAGGCCAAAGCGGTAGGTTCCGCTTACCGGGGACGCTTCGCCCTCCAGTCCGGCAAAGCACTTTGTGACACTGGCCTCGCCCCGTCCGTTGCCCATGCGAAATTCGTATGTATCACTTTCGTACCACACATCCACACCGTCCGGGTATTCGGGGTAACTGCCGTCAGCATTCGCTTTGGCAACAAGGAAGTAATGGGGAGCTGCGTCCAGCACATAGCCATCCGGTGCCTTCGTTTCGACAATTCGGTAGACTGTGTTGTACGCCATAAGCGGATCAGCTCCGAACGCAAGCACGCCATTGGCATCCGTTGTCCCGGTCCATGTTTTGCCCTCTGTTGGCGTAAAGGTGCCATTGTCCATGGTCCCCTCTGCCATTTCGAATTCTGCACCGGGCAGCCGGGTGGTGACCGAACCGCTGTCATACTTGATGATCTCCACAGTCGGTGTCGAGGAGCCAACGGCGGTTCCACCGGCAGCATAGGCGTAATCATCGTCAATTATGGTTCCGGACGAGGTGGAGGCATACCCCTCCCAGTTGGCATCATTGCGGATCGCTGCTTTTACCCCCGGCTTTACCTGCACTCTTGCTTTGTAGCTTATGGTGATGGGGACGCCGTCAGGAATAGTGATACGAAGGGTGCTTCCCTCTACCGAAGCGGTATAGGGGACGGAGGCTCCGGTATTGGTATTCGTTACCGTAATGGATGTGGGGTCCAGCTGTAAGGTCTCACTAAGCGTATCCACCACTGTCAGATAGTCCGTATCCGCCAGCAGATCTTCCCCAAGGCTGTTTACCTGAATCGTGAACGGGAGTGTTCTGGCCCCTGTTTCCACCGTCTTTTTCAGCGTGGAGGTGGAAACATTAACAGACTGAGAATCAATGTCCCGCTGGCGGCCGTCCTCCCCGTAAAGGATAACCTGATTGTTAAACTGCTTTTCCTCGCCGCCCAGCAGGACAGCAGGGTCTGTGACACGGCAGACGATCTGGAAAGTAACCGCACAGTTCTTTACAACCCTTCCCGCCACCAGATTGTCCACATCCCATACAAGGGAGTTTCCATCGGTGTAGTAGTACGCTGTAACGGAATTGGCCGTTGTCATATGTTCGGTGTAATCCGCACCGAGATCGGTGAGTCGGGGAACAGTTGTATTCTGAGCCTGGCTGCCACGTGACAGAACCCGAAGATAAGCAAGCTCCATACCGTCGGGTATGGTATCTTCCAACCGGTACCTGCCGGACAGTTCGCCGGCATAGTTCACGGTTATCTCCCATGAAACAAACATACCCGGTTGTCCAAGCTCCTGGGTCAGAATGGTTCCCACGCTTCCACTCGTGGTTTCCTGAATTGATTCACCGTTAAACTTGAATGCGGCACCGACTTTTTTCCATAGATTGGTCCCCTCATACAGGATATCGCCCGCCCTGCCCCGCTCAGTCCAGTTTTGGCCATCATCGCTCGTCCTGAGAGAATTGTAATAATGGAGCGGACTACCAAAGAAGGGGTGGGGTGGAAGGAACGCAGGAGCAGTTTTAATAAAGATATACAGAGATTTCCCATCCAAAGGCAATGTCTTTTCCATCTTTATTGTGGCAGAAGAGATATCCTGGGTTTTCTCGCCAATAACATACTCTACAGAATAAAAATCGTTTTCAACTTCAGTCAACTGGCCGCTGTTCAGAGCCGCGTTCAAATCGGTGAATCCCGTCAAATCACTTTCCGACAAGGGACTGGTATAGAGGCCAACCAGAGAATCCGCACGGATATAGGAATAGGCAGAACCAGTTTGCAGATAGTCCTGCATATAAGTTCCTGCACGGACAGAATCCCCATCCACCTTGATCGCCCAATATAGGGTTCCCTTTGAATAGTTTCCCGAACTGCTTGTGGGACCCTCGTAATACCAGGAGAGCTTCTTTGCCTCGATGGTATTTCCACCTTTCAGAATTACGTCCTTGGAAGCCGTTACTCCGGCCAGCGTAAAGGGGTCTCCGGTTCCGGGAATGATCTCGCCGGAGAGAGTAAAGCTGTTTTTGACAATTACCGCGGCAGATCCCTCAACGGTTTTCGGCTGAGCGTAATAGCTGAGCCGGTAGGAATAGTTGTTCCCGGTCAACCCAAGCTGTGCCATGGTGAAATTGAAGCTGGTATTGCCGTCTACCTTGACCCACAGGGTATCGACAACGCTGTTTCCATTTTTGATATCCAGCGCTTCCACCTTCACATAGCCCACAAACTGCATATAGGTGCCGTCGAGTTTGTCTGTCATGCTGGCGGAGGTCACGTTCCAGTCGCCCAGTTCGTTGACCAGAACCGTATACAGGTAGCTTCCGGCAGGGGCGGTGAAGTTTTCCGGCGGATTGATTTCCTCAACGGGCTCTGTTCCGGTGGCGTCAAAAACCCGGCCACTGATGGAAATATCAATGTCCTCTGTCAGCGCTTCCCCCACAAATTTTTTTGCCCAATGGGAATACTGCAGGAATTTGGATTGCTGACTGGTTGCGAGATAGTCAAAGTCATCCTTCTTCGCGTTGTCGGAAAAAGCTTTGACGCTGTTATTGATGTACAACTCCTTACCACCCGCCGCCGTCAGCGCTTCCAGCCCGACATGGACCTGATACTGGATGGTGAGGGCTTCTCCGGGAGCAAGATCGCCAAGAACCGCCGAGAACCCTTTGCCGTCCTCGTGCATAGTGGGCGTAAGGGCGGTGCCTGTCCCGCTGGCACTGGTTCCAATAAAGTACAGGAAAGAGCCATCCACATAATTCATGTAGGGTAGATACGCCTCGTTCGTCGGTTTTTCCGGGTCATTCAGGCAGTCATCAACCCGTACATTTTTCAGCGTAAACAGATTGCCCTTATTCGCCTGAGCCACCACCGTATAGGCGATGGTGTAACTTCCGTCCTCATTGCGGACCGGGCTTGCGGCAGTCTTTTTCAGATTCAGTCCGGCCTTGGGCTCCAGATTCGCCGTAGAATTTTCTTTGGGGTACTGGGCGGCATAAGCCTGAGCTTCGTTGGAGATCAGTTTCTCTTCGCTGTTCTGAAGATAGGTGTAGTTTTCTCCCAGCTTTACCCGGTAGCGGAGTGTACGGGTCTCGTTGGCAGTCATATCTCCGATTTCCCAGACAAGGTCTCCGGAAGCATCGATGCAGACGGTGCCGTGAGCCTTTCCTACCGCAATGGTTTCCCCGGGACTTCCGGTGCTTGTCAGGGTTTGCGCCTCGCTGCCGACCCCAAGGTAACTGACGAAGTCACTGTTTGCGGTAAAGTGATCGACCACCCGAACCTGCGGGCAGCCTTCCTTGCCAGCGGTCACGGTCAGTGTGTACTCCGCATAGTTTCCGTCCTCAGACTCCACAATTTTCGGCGAAACCGATTTTTTGAGGGCCACCGTGCCGTTTTTTGCCGCGATGTCTTCCTCAAATTGGGCAATGATGGTTACATCACCAAGCACCAGTTTCCCCTTGCCTTCATCGTCCAGCGCGGCGGGATCAACCCGGCTGGATACATTGAAGGATCCGCTGATAACCGTGACATTGTTTGCGTTCTGCACTTGCAGCCATTCATCATCGAAGTCAATTGTCAGGATGCCGTTCTCTACGGAAACCGTGCCAATTATTTCGCCATTTTCATCTGTCATATCGCCGTCCTTCGCGGGGTCGAGAAGAAGCTGCGGTAGTTCAAATTGGAAAACGCCTCCATTGGCAAGCAAATCCGAAAGAGGCACATTGGCAAAGTTCGCAGTCAGTTTTAATTTCGCGTCTCCGGGGATAACCACACCGTCAGTGACCGTTATCCATTCTTCACCGGCTGCTTCCCGATAAAAGAGGGTTGCTCCGGTTATGTAGTTGGAAACATCGACAGGTTCTGCAGAATTGCCGGAATTTTCCGCCATCGGCATAATGCTGTCATCCGCTGCCACGGCATCCGTGTCAGCGGAGAGCTCGTCGGTATGCTCTGCCAGCAGACCGTAGCCGATAATTTCCGCGGCATCCGCACGGAAGGATATTTGCGCAACAGCATCGTTATAATCTCCTTCAATAACGGTGAGCGTTCCGGTGTCGGAAACCGCCGATACAAAGCCGGCGAGTTCTGCGCAGCCGTCATAATCCTGATCCAGAAATACAATGTCTCCGCGGAGCGGTGAACAGCTGCCTGCGGCTCTATACAGACCACAATCTGACAGCGCGGAGATCCAATCCTGACAGTATTCCCCGCGGGGTACCGCAGAAGCAGGAATTTGCGCATAGTTCAGGCAGAAAGAAGCGAACATCCCGCTCCAGTCTCCATAGGGATCACCATACCACTGGCCGTACCGGGTGATCCCCTTCACTTCACCATCTTCGGTGACGATATAGTTCTGGATGCTTTCCTCATACCCAAGCTGGGTCTGCGCAACAGCAAGCACATCGTCAGCCCAGATGCCGGTTAGTTCAGCGCCGGAGACACTTTGCTCCCATACGGATGCGCTTTCAACATCCGCGTTCGGGTTGGCGTAACAGGCAAGAGAATGTTCATGCTCTTCCAACTGGCACACCAGCGTTTTTTTATAGCACTCCTCAGTATGGACATGCTCATTTTCGCTTCCCCCGCAAATCAATTCCCTTGTGGTCTCGTAACATTCGGAACTGTGTGTATGCGCTCCATCTCCTTCGTTCATCCCGCAGGTATAAACCTCTGTAGTCTCGTAACAACTGTCCGTATGTTCGTGATCTTCCGTACAGATCAGATTCTTTTCAATGGAAACACAGCTCTCATCGTGGATATGCCCTGCAGATTCACCCTGCCCACAGATCAGCGTCTGTTGCTCCTGATAGCATTCGTCTGTATGAATATGGCCTGTTTCGCCATAACCGCAAATCAATGTTTCTTCATAACAGGCATCACCGTGCTGATGCTCCTCACAGCCATAATAAGCAGTTTGCTCCAATGTGACAGCAGGCAGAATCAGCATATATGTCGTAACGAACACAACCACGCAGGCAAGCGCAGATACAATGCGCAGCCAGCTCTTGTGATGCTTGCGGTTCTCCTCATATTTTCCAACCTGCGAAAGCAGCTTATTCCGCATAATGCTACCTCTTTTCTTATTGCACCCAGCCGAATTTCTCCAAAGGCCAGACGCGAAATAGAATTTTTCCGACAATCTGTTCCTGTGCCACACATCCAACCGCACCGTTACGGGAATCCACGGAAGTTGACCGATGATCGCCCATAACGAAAACTCTGCCTTCAGGCACCTGATATGGAAGCTCGATATTACAGTCGCCGAAAGCCTTTTCATCCAGATAAGGTTCGTCCAGCAGTGTCTCATTCACATACACATTTCCGTCAGCATCCATATTGACCCATTCTCCGGAACGGGCAATCACACGCTTAATGAGAATTTTGTTATTGTAATAGAAAGAGATAATGTCGCCCGGCTCAAACTCCGACATTTTCACGGTGAAAATAATCTCTCCGTTTTAGAGGGTCGGCGTCATGGAATTTCCGTATACCTGAAGCACAGGAAGCCACAAGGTTGCAATCAGAACGGCAATTGCAGCAACGGTAATCAGTGAATAAATGGTGCTTCTCAAAACGGAGCGATACCGGCTTTTATATCTGACTCTTTTGAGTTCACCCTCCAGCTGCTCTGTGGTGGGTGGACACCCTATTTTTTTGTTCTTCATGTTTACTTGCTTCCTTTGGGGAATGCTGCCAAAAGTTCCCGAAGCCCAGCTTGGTCATCGATGAGTTTTTGAATCCTGGGCTGCGCGTCCGCCCAGATTCGATCCGCAGATTCTTCTGCCTCTTTCGTCATCCTTGCGCATTTCTCCGTTGTGGCTGCCTCCATTGTCCGGCATTTTCTTTCGGTTTCCGCGAGAAGCGCGTTGGCCTTTTGGGTGCTTTCTTCTTCCAATTGCCTGCAAATCTGTTCCTGTCTGCCGCTGAGCGCCCGGATATTCTCCAAGTATTGCTCGACCGCTGCCTGGGCAGACTCAAAAACCTGATTGATCTGCATGGATGCCTCCGCTATAGAGCCAGCTTGGTCAATCTTGAACTAGCGGTCGGAAAGCTGTCGCGCCAGTTCCTCAACCTGAGCCCGCAGCCGGTCGTTCTCCCGGCTCTGTTCCAGCAGCATTTCCAAAATGGCACTGCGGCTCAATTTTTGCAATTCTTTATCTGTCAAAGGGCACTACCTCCTTTATATGGCATCTCGATGCTCCTTCTTTTTGAGATAGGGAGCAATTGATGCCAAGGTGAGCGTAAAACAATGTGTACGAGTCTCATCATTGTCGGAGAGTTCCCCACTGTATACTTTCATGGCCATGTTCATCATGTTATCCAGAATATGCTGCAGAAGAACCTGAACATTTGCATTCGCTTCAAAGCATCCCCGAATAGCTTCCGCAAGCGGCAGAAAGCGTTCTAGATGCTCCGCTTTGGAATACTGGTCATAATACGTGGAATAATAGTAGCGAACGTAAAACTGAATACCCTCCTGATGTCCCATCATATAATTCCAGAGGCGGAGCCAGATGACCTGACACCGGGTTTCTGTGTCTTTGATTGCGTCATGGACGGAAGAAAAAACGCTCAGGAACTCGGATGCAAGTATGGAGTCCTCCCTTGAAAATGAAGAAACAAAGAGATCGTCCTTATCCTTAAAGTGTTGATAGATATAAGGATTCGGGATCTGGCAATCCGAGCTGATTGTACGAATGCTCGCTTTATCCAAACCGTTACGGGCAATCACACGAACTGTACTGTCAATCAGTGTTGCTGCCGTATCCTTTACACATTCCACCAAATGGTCTCCTCCCTTGCAGTTTCCGCATAGCAAGTGCTATTTTGAATCCAAAAAATATTGCAAATCCAGGCGAAATCGTATCCTGATCTTGCATATGATAGGTTTCATGGACAACCGGAACTCTGCTGCTGCATATTGATCCGCATTTTCGCAGAGTTCACAACTTTATTCATGGTGATTTTACCATGTGAGACGCCAAAAGTCAATAGGACGGACAAAAATTCTTCATTTTCCCCCCGACTTTGATTTCTTGAGAATTCGACACGAATTGCAGCGACTGGATGAAGTTCAAGAAGGGCGCAGAATCGTATCGCCGTCAAAATTCTTGTCAGGAAGCTGGGTGTTCATGATTTCGCGTTAAAATAGCCGTGCTTAAACAACTGAAGGAGGTTTTTTATGTCAAAAAAAGGAGAAAACATCTATAAGAGAAAAGATGGAAGATGGGAAGCCAGATATACCAAGGGCTGCTCTACAGAAGGCAAAACCGTATACGGATACTGTTACGGGAAAACGTAATTCTTGTGGGATAGATACTTGGACATTGCCCACTTCAAGACACGCCCGGTCATCTTGGCCGTTGAAATCGCCAGCGTGACCGTCCTGTTCTCCACTTCTTCCTGCAAGGTTCAGCCTCCTTTCACATGAGATTGTCTCAGGTAGTTGGGGTGGATACTAAGGCGGCACCACCAGCCGCCGCAGGAAGCAAATTTTCATTGAATGAGCCTCCTTTCCGGGGCAGCAAACAGGCTCACGGAGATTTGTTAATAACCCCGTGAGCCTGTTCCGTACAGATCGTGATTCACCAACGTGGTGTAATAGTGGTCGATGGTGGACGGCGCGTTGAACAGCACCGCAAGCAAATATTTTTTGATATTACGGACATAAGTGGTCGTAAAAGTCGTAGACATTTACAAAGCCATCCGTGTTCTTTTTGCAGGCCCATTCCTTGGCCATTTCATCGACACGGGTGCAGTAAAAGCCTCTTCCGTAGTCATTGTGTGGATTACCGATATTGATATCCGGAACCTCGATGATGTGATCCGTTCCGTGAAGTAATTGAGTTGTGCTCATAAAACCAAGCCTCCCTATATCATCGTGATGACACAACCATATTATATCATTGCAATGATAGTTTATCAACAGGGTTTGCAAATATTCCGAAATTAAGTTCGAAACGGAGAATGAGAAATGCATGCTTTTGGATAATCTTACAAATAATGTTGACATTTTTTCCCACACCGAGTACAATAATTATAATTATATCATGTGATTCGTGTTTCGTGTAGTGTGGTGCTCCTTGTGATAGAACAAGGGAAATACTGCTGCCCCACGGCAGAGGAAAGGCGTTTCCTCTGTCGTGTTGCTTCTCTGCCGTCCAACTGCCGCCAGCCGGTACATTCGGCTTTCAGCGTGCCCGTGTCATTCTGATTCGCCGTATGGGAGAAATCTGTTATGTTTCCGAAAGCCTTATTTTATATACACAATCTGATCAGTCTCTCCCTGCTCCTGTTTGCGGTGTCCCGCAGCCTTATACCGAAATATCGCCAGAGGACAATGCTCCTGCTCAGCGGCGGTATTCTGTCGGCATGCACCCTGCTTGCCTGTTTTTCAGAAAGATACCCCTTCGTGGACACAGTTCGTCCCTTTGTTATGATGGCAATCTTCTTTTCTTCCGCGCTGTTTCTCTATCAGGACAAGCCCTTCCGCAAGCTGCTGGTCATGCTCTGCAATTACTTCGCGCTCCTTGCGACGGAAGTGTTCATGTATCTGATCAATCCGGCAAAAAATAATTTGGTCATTCAGAGGGACTTCTCTGTGGTAAGCCCCCTGTGGTATGTTCTCTATCTTGGGTGTCAGTCTATTCTACTCCTGATTCTTTATATAGCCTTTCGCAGAAAAAACTTGATGATGTCGACAGTCTCCCTATAAAGCAGTATTGGTTTTTTCTGTTTTTTCCCATTTCCCAGTTTGTCCTGCTCAACGGTGCACTCTCCCCGCTCATAGAGAGCATCTCCCCGCGGGCATCCATATTCGTTGCGGGGTTTGTTGTGCTCTGCGTTATTGCGGATTATATCTGGTTCCGGCAACTCCGCAAAATGACGGATAACGTCCGGCTGCAAACGGAAAATGATCTGCTCGGCAAGCGCATCGAGGCTCAGCGGGAATATTATAAAACGCTCTCGGCAAACTACGCCAATATGGCAGTCATGCGCCATGATATTGCAAACCATATCTATTCGATCCGCGCCCTGCTTCAGGACGGCAAGCCAGAAGAGGCCATGCAGTATGCCGCCGAACTGGAAAAAAGCCGCGTGGCGCAGGACATTTTGAGCGATTGCAGGAATTCCGTCGTGCAGTCGTTCCTGCGTCATAAGCTGAACGAATTGCGTGAGCAGAAGCTGTCTGTCGACTTCCGGGTGAATCTGGCGCCGGTGACGGGCATTTCGGATACGGATTTAATCATTGCAATTGGGAATATGCTGGACAACGCTGTCGAAGCGTGTGCATTAGCACAGCAGCACAGCATTCACCTGTCCGTGAAGCAGCGCGACGGCTATGTTCAGGTCGAAACAGAGAATACATACCCGCAAAGCATAACATCTCATAAACGCCGCATTGCATACTTGAAGCGTGGCCTCGGCACCTCCATCTTGCAGGCGCTCGCCGAGCAATACCACGGGAAATACCTCTCTGTCCGCGAGGATGGAATCCACCACGCAGTTCTGACCATGCAGGAAAGCAAAATGTGAGCGATACCCGGCACAGAGAGTATACAACCAGCAGCACCATTGAATCTGACCGATTCAATGGTGCTGCTGCTTTTATATTTTGCTGAATGTATCGATCGTTGCCGCCCGAGCCTCGGCAAATTCTCTGGCGGCGGACGAGCGGTAGGTTCGACTGATCGGGACCGCTGAGCCGTCAACCAGCAGGAAATTCTTCCCAATCAGGGAATTGATCTTTGCGGAATTGACCCAGAAGCTCTGATGGCTGCGGATAAAGCTACCGTGGGGAAGCTCACTGATCAGCTCGCCCGGCGCGGCGCGGACAAAAAGCTCACTGTCCACGGTTTTGATCCTTGTACGGTAAGTAACGCGCTCCAGATACAGGATATCCTTCAGCGGAAGGCGGCGCAGAGTGCGCTGCTGCTGAATGACAATGAATGGCTCCGGGTGCGGAAGCTCCAGCGCAGAAGCCGCCTTTTCCAGCGCCGCGGGCAGATATTTCTCCATATCCGTTTTTAATATGTACCAGATGTGCTCTGCATAATATGCGTCGTATGCATACCGGGTAAAGCCGGTCAGGAAAATGATCTTGCACTGCGGGCACAGCCGATTGATCTGTTCTGCCAGAGGGATGCCCTCGATTTTTGGCATTTCCACGTCCAATATGGCAATGTTCGGAACGTCCCCCACGCGGATCTTCGCGAGCAGCTCCTGCGGCGCGGAAAAGGTCTGCACTTCAAAGGCTGAGGAGCGGGGAAGCGAAGAAATATATTTGGCGGTATATTCGAGGTGCAGGCGATTATCATCGCATAGGAATAGCTTTATCATCTTTCCTCCTGACTGCGCGATTTACGCGTCATATGCGGCAGGCTCTCTGTCGAAACACTAATATAGCACAGAAATTGGTAAATGTCGACAGAAATTAAGAAATATTTCAAAGTTCGTTTGCGCACATTTGAACAAGAATTTGAAATGTTTATAATCCGCACTTTCGCGTTGATAACCCGCACACAAAACAAAAATGGTACGATGTATAATAATGCTGTGGTTTCGCGCTTTCTGATTCTTGTCACGTGAAATCGCTTAACATTGCGTCATAATCATAAAGAAATCGTAGGGAGGAAGGAAAATGTATCAGGAAACATCTCCACAGAAACGAAGCGGATCACACAAGGCATTACATGTGCTTGTAGCAATTCTTTCCATGATTGTTGTTTCCGCAGTTGTTGCGTTGGCCATACACGAGCTCAGAAGCAGCGCAGCAGAAGCCATGGGAAACGGTCTGTCTGCCTATGAGCTTGCGCAGCAGTGCGGCTACAACGGGAGCGTCGAGGACTGGCTCGATTCTCTGCGAGGGAAGTCCGCTTATGAGATTGCCGTGGAAAACGGCTACAGCGGTACGGAAAAGGACTGGAGCAATGCACTGGCAGCAGCGGCAGAACAACCGGCCGTTCGTATCTGCTCTGCAAAGTTCTCTGCCGAAGGAGAGCTGATTCTTGTCCTGTCGGATGGTACTGAGCTGGATCTCGGCAGGGCTGTCGGTGCAAATGGAAAGGACGGCATCGATGGCAAAAATGGCGTCAACGGCAAAGACGGCGTCGATGGCAAGGACGGCATCAACGGCAAAGACGGCGTCGACGGCAAAGACGGCGTCGACGGCAAGGACGGCGTCAACGGCAAAGACGGCGTCAACGGCAAAGACGGTGTCGACGGCAAGGACGGCGTCAACGGTAAAGACGGCATCGATGGCAAGGACGGCGTCGATGGCAAGGACGGCGTCGACGGCAAAGACGGCGTCGACGGCAAAGACGGCGTCGACGGCAAAGACGGCGTCAACGGCAAAGACGGCGTCGACGGCAAAGACGGCGTCAACGGCAAGGACGGCGTTGGAATTTCCGGTGCAGCGGTCAATACGGACGGGCAGTTGGTGCTCACCTTCTCGGACGGAGCTTCTGTCAACCTTGGTAAGATCGTCGGTACAAACGGTACGAACGGCATCGGTGTTTCCAACTCTGTGATCAACGCGGGCGGCGAGCTGGTACTCACCTACACGGACGGCCAGCAGGCAAATCTCGGCCGTGTAATCGGCGCAGACGGTAAAGACGGCACCGACGGTAAGGACGGAATGAATGGAAAAGACGGTGTCAGTGTAACCAATTCTGTAATCAATGGCAAGGGCGAGCTGGTACTCACCTATTCCGACGGCAAGGTAGCTAATCTGGGCGCAGTGGTAGGTAAGAACGGCACAGATGGCACGAACGGCACCGACGGCGTCGGCATTGCTTCGGCCGAGCTGAACTCCGACGGTGAGCTGGTTCTGACCTTCACAAATGATCAGCGCTCCAATCTGGGAGCCGTTGTCGGCGCTGCCGGCAAGGATGGCGTCAATGGTAAGGATGGCGTTAACGGCAAGGACGGCATCAGCCTTGTGAATTCCGAAATCAACGCAAGAGGCGAGCTTGTCCTTACTTACTCCAACGGCACAGTCAAAAATCTGGGCGCCGTTGTCGGCGCTGCCGGCAAAGATGGAAAAGACGGCATCGACGGAAAAAATGGTACCGACGGCCTCAACGGCAAAGATGGCATTGACGGTAAGGACGGCACAAACGGCAAGGATGGCGTCGGGATTCAGACCATCGAGGTCAACACCGCAGGCGAACTCCAGATCCAGCTCACCAACGGTACGGAGATGAACCTTGGCAGCATCAAGGGTGCTGACGGCGAAGACGGCAGCAACGGCAAGGATGGTGCCAATGGCAAAGACGGCGTCGGTATCCAGAGCACTTCTGTCAATACCCTCGGCGAACTGGTACTTGTTTATACAGACGGCAGCGCGGTCAATCTCGGCAAAGTCGCCGGAATCGACGGCAAAGACGGCATCAATGGTAAAGACGGCGTTGACGGTAAAAACGGTGCAGACGGCATCGGCATTACCAACACTGGCCTCAATGACGCGGGCGAGCTGATGCTCACCTATTCCGACGGAAGCGTGAAAAACCTCGGCGTTATCGTCGGCCGTGACGGGACAGACGGCAGAAACGGCGCAGACGGTAAAGATGGTCTGGATGGTCAGGACGGTAAGGATGGTACCGGCATCTCCGGCGCAGCTTTGACGGACAACGGCGAGCTGGTACTGCACTTCTCCGACGGCAGCAGTATCAATCTGGGTCGTGTTTCTGGCAAGGACGGAAAAGACGGCGTCGCCGGCAAAAACGGCACCGATGGCCTTAACGGCAAGGATGGCGTTGACGGCAAGGATGGCGTTGACGGCATCGGCATCGACAAGGTCGTGATCGACGGTTCCGGCAATCTCTCCGTAACAATGACCAACGGCACCGTTCTGAATCTCGGCAATATCCGGGGTGCAGACGGAATTGGCATCACAAAGTCCGAGCTCAACACCTCCGGCGAGCTGCTGCTGACCTATACGGACGGCAATGTCGTCAACCTCGGCAGGGTCGTCGGCCGCGACGGCACAAACGGCGTCGGTATTTCCAGCGTCATCGTTACATCCGACGGAAGGCTCACCGTCGCCCTGACCGATGGAACCAATCTGGATCTCGGCAATATTCGCGGCGAAAAGGGCGAGCCCGGTGAACAGGGCGAAAAGGGTGAAAAAGGCGACCCCGGCGCAGCAGGTAAAGACGGTGTCAACGGCAAGGACGGCAAAGACGGTATCAACGGCACCAATGGTGTCGGCATTTCTTCGGCATATGTGGATGGCAATCTGCACCTGATTCTGGTTCTGACGGACGGAACCACCATCGACGCAGGCTATGTCGGCGTTTCCTCCGGCGAAACTCCCACCTCCTACACCGTTAGGTTCGTGGATTACGATGGCACGGTGCTGAAAACCGAAGCCGTTCCTTCCGGCAAAAGTGCAACCGCCCCTGCTGCTCCCAGTCGTCCCGGATATCAGTTTACCGGCTGGGACAGAGATTATTCCAGTGTGACATCCGATCTGATCGTCACGGCCCAGTACCAGAAAATCGCAGCCCCAACCATTCTGGTCTCCAACGTCACCGCCAAAGCCGGACAGAGCATCGAAGTTCCCATTCTGCTTCTGAACAATCCGGGTGTGGCAGGCGCCAAGATCACGATCTCCTATGATACCGCGCTGACGCTGCGCGGCGGCGTGAGCGGCGATGCCTTCGCCGAGCTGCAATACACGAAGCCCGGCAAATATGTCAGCCCGTGCAATTTCACGTGGGACTCCGAAAGCGGTATGGTCGCGGCGGACGGTACGATCCTCACACTTACCTTTGACGTCCCCGCTAACGCCGCCTCCGGCGACACCTTCGAGATCCTCTGCACCTATCGAAACGGCGACATCTACGATGAAGATCTGAACGACGTTTCCTTTGAAGTAATCAGCGGCACGATCACCGTAGAATGAGCTCAGATAACTCGGCACTGAGGGAAGAAAAATGCTGACCAAACAAATCAACAGGCTGCGGCTGCTGGCACTGGCCGCCGTGCTTGCCGGGCTTCTTCTGTCCGGCTGCGCCGGCCGGTCCCCGGCTGCACACACCGTTACCTTTCTGGACGAGGATGCCGCCGTTCTGTCCGTACAGACCGTAACGCACGGGCAGGCCGCTGCGGCTCCGGTAGTTTCCGACAACAGTACAGGGCACGTTTTTGCCGGTTGGGACGGGGATTTTCGCTGCGTAACGGAGGATCTGACGCTCACTGCGCAGTATATCTCCTCTGAAAACCCCACACTTTTTGTCCCGCAGGCGGCGGGAACCGCCGGCAGAACCGTTCTCCTGCCGGTCAAAATCGTCAACAATCCGGGAATTGCCGGTGCCAAGATCACATTGGTTTATGACCCTGCGCTGACGCTCAGCGGTGCAAAGTGCGGCGACGCGCTTTCCCAGCTCGATTACACCGAACCCGGAAGATACGCAAGCCCATGCAGCTTCACCTGGGATTCCGAGCACGGAACCGCCGATGATGACGGCGCGATGGTATGGCTGACCTTTACGCTGCCCGCGGACGCCGCCTCCGGCAGGCGTTATGCCGTCAATTGCATTTATCAGGAGGGCGACATCTTCGACGAAGCCCTGAACGATATAGCATTTGAAACCATAAACGGTGGGATCACCGTAAATTAGCAGAAAGAAGGCTGAATATCTTGAAAAAACGGATCATTTCCATCCTTCTGGCGGTCGTTCTCTGCGTGTCATGGCTGCCGCTGCGCAGTTCTGCCGCGCTGGACACCACGGTCTATACCGAGCCAACGATCGTCGTGGACAGCAAGAGCGCATCCAGCGGCTCCACGGTAAGCGTGGATCTGCTCGTTGTGAACAACCCCGGCATGGCAGGCGCGAAAATCACCGTTTCCTATGCTGAAGAGCTGACGCTGCTGGAAGCGGTCAGCGGCGAAGCCTTCGCCGCACTGGATTACACCCGCCCCGGCGTATTTACAAGCCCCTGCAACTTCAACTGGGACTCTGAAAATGCCGAGGTCAATCAGGACGGAACGCTGCTGACGCTCACCTTCCGCGTCAGTCCGGACGCGCCCGCGAACAAAAAGCTCGATGTGAACATCAGCTACCGCTACGGCGATATTTACAACAGAGATCTGGATTCTCTGAAATTTGATATGGTCAGCGGCTATGTGAATGTGATCAATTACATTCCCGGCGATGTAAACTCCGACAATGCTGTGAACGGCAAAGACGTCACGCTGCTTCGCCGCTACAACGCGGGCGGCTACGATGTTTCCATCAAGAGAGCAGCTGCCGACGTCAACGACGACCTCACCATCAACGGCAAGGACGTCACGCTGATCCGCCGCTTCAATGCGGGCGGCTATGATGTTCGGCTGCTGCCCTCCAGACTGTGCGACCATGTCATGCAGGCAACTGCCGCCAAATCCCCGACCTGCACGAAGCCCGGCAACTGCGCTTACTGGTACTGCACCGTCTGTCAGAAGTATTTTACCGATGAAAACGGTGTAACGGAAATTGCCCTTGAAAAGACGGTTCTCGACGCGACCGGGCACACCGAGGTCATTGACCCCGCCGTCGCGCCGACCTATACAAGCAGCGGTCTGACTGAGGGCTCTCACTGCTCCGTGTGCGACGCCACTCTGGTCAAGCAGCAGGTGCTGCCGCCGCTGGAAAAGAAGCAGTATTCTATCACCTATCACATTGCAAACAGCGATACTTATCTGGCAAAGCAGACCATCGAAAACAACAACCCCGCCACCTACACGGCAGAAGACGGCCTTGTCCTGCAGGATCTGATCGTCGACGGCTACCTGTTCAAGGGCTGGTACACGGCGCAGACAGGCGGCACGCGGGTCACGGAAATTCCCGCCGGAACGACCGGCAGCAAGGTACTGTACGCACAGTGGGAAAAGGTCACCTATTCCGTTTTCTTTGACTCCCCGGATGTCCCGTGGGACAGCGTGAGCTACACCGTCGACACCGGCATCACGCTCACGAGCCCCTCCTGGTTCGGCTATACCTTTGTCGGCTGGTCGCTGGACGGCAAGATCGTGAAAGCCATTCAGCCCGGCACTATCGGCAACATCACACTTCATGCAAACTGGACCAGCAACAGAAACCGCGCCATTGCTGTCAACCAATTGAAAGACCCCTGTATCGTCGAGGATATGGACAACGGCCGCTATCTCTTCGCCTATGAGATCGGCACGATCGAAAATGTTCCGCTTTCCCAGATTGAAAACTTCGCATACTCAAAAGGGATCAATATCAACAAGACGGTCGAATATGCCAAGACGCTTGGCACCGGCTTCTCCGATACGATTGTAGAGGCAATCTCCAATGCGACGACCAAAACCTCTGCATGGACGCTCTCCGAGGACTGGAACTCCTCCACCTCCGCCACGAGCGAGCATGACGAGCAGATCGGCAAGACGAAGGCAACAACAGACAGTGAGGGCAATGTCACCGCAGGAAAGTATTACGTCAGCAATGTCAAGGGCGGCGTGACCTCCTCCTCCAGCAGCAGCGGCGGCTCAAGCTCGAACTCGTCCAAAATTACGATGGGCGAATCCACCGGAATCAGCGGAAGCTACAGCCATGAAAACGAAGAGAGCAGCAGCGTAAAGCTCGGCGTCGACGCCAAGCTTTCTGCCTCGGTTGGTGCAGGCCCCTATAAAGTTGGTGCAGAGCTTTCCGCATCAAAAGAAACAGAAGATACCAGCAAAGACAAGACGACTGCTACCGTCGGTTCATCCAGAGATTCAAGCGTAGGCATTGAGAACTCCGGAAGCTCAGAAGGGCACTGGGATGCCAGCCTGTCCTCTTCCAGCTCCTGGAATGAAGAAAATGGCTACGAAAGCAGCAGCTCCTCCAGCCGGAATTCCAGTGTGTCCGATACCCTCTCTCAGGTAATCTATGACCGCCTCGGCTACAGCAGCACGGATGAGCGCGGCGGCAGCAACAGCGCGACCCATTCCAACAGTGAAAACCAGACCATGAGCAACGAGTATTCCTCCACGGTCGAATACTCCACAGAGGAAACGCAGAAGTATAGTACGTCGATCTCAAAAACCAGCGATGCAACCGGCTTCTACCGTCTTGTGTCCGCCGGTAAGATTCATGTTTTCGCCGTGGTGGGCTATGACATCGCAACAAATTCCTATTTCAGCTATACCTATAACGTACTGGATAAGGAACGCTACACCTATCTGGACTATTCCAAGGACAACGCCAGTTTCAACGACTGCGAAAATGCCGTCCTGTCCTTCGAGATTCCCTTTGCAGTTCACCAGTATGTTTTCTCCAAGATTTCCTGCCCTGACGGTCTTGTCATCAACGAGAAAACCGGCATTATTGAGCAATACACCGGAAGCGCCGAATATGTGACCATTCCGGAATATATGTCCGTGAACAACGACGACGGCACCCGTTCTGCTGTCCGTGTGCGCGGTATCCTTGCCGACACATTCCGCGGCAACACGGCGATCAAGGGCGTTTTGTTCCCCAAGTATGTATCTGCGATCCCCGCAGAGGCCTTTGCAGGCTGTACCTCGCTGGAAGTCGTTTCCGGCTACGGTATTCAGGAGATCGGCGCCGGAGCCTTCAGGGGCTGCACCTCGCTCGGCAAATTCTCCATGGATAAGTACATCACCTCACTCGGAGAGAACGCCTTTGAAAATGTCCCGGAAATCTCCATCAATGCAGCCAATACCGCAATCGCCATGGCCGCAGCCCATTCCGGCGCAAAGCGGATCACACTGAATCTCTCGGATAGTTCGGACGGTTTTGACGATCAGACGGTCGAAATCGGCAATACGACGGAACAGTTCTTCCTGATCGGCAACGGCTCCGTATACCGGAATCTGAAGATCAAGTCGGACGCCGCAGAAACCAAGATCAGCAACATGATTTTTGAAGGCAACACGGACACGCCGCTCCAGTTCAGTTCCCCCAAGGTGACCCTGAACCGTGTGATTGTCCGGAGCAGTCCGGGCTTCGCCCTGATAATGAGTGCAGAGAACACCGAGCTTTCCCTGTTCGGAACGATTGAGCTGAGCTCACAGGGAAGTAACGCCGTCATCAGCCAGAATGTCACCCTTCAGCAGGCGGATGCCGGTGTCGTCGGCAAGCTGCGGCTGACCGGAAACTATCTGGTTTGCAGGGAACTGACAAATCCGTCTCTTCTGACCTTTGTCAGTGGTGAGCCCATAGTAATCAATGACGAAAAATTTGAGCAAATGGTGACCTCCTGCGTGATCACCTTTGATGCAAACGGCGGTGAGCTCGAAGAAACGCAGAAAGTCGTACCATACGGTCAGCCCTACGGCACGCTGCCCGTCCCGACCCTTGAACACTGCGCTTTCAATGGCTGGTATATCGAGAACGAAAACGGCGAGTCGATCCGCGTCACCGAGGATATGATCGTGACCGGCGATCAGACGCTTCACGCATCCTGGCAGATTCGGACTTACATCCTCAAGTTTGATGCCAATGGCGGTACGGTCAGCGAAAGTGAGCGCAAGGTCTATACCGACGATCCAATCGGTGAGCTGCCCGTCCCGACGCGGGTGGGCCACTCCTTTGCCGGCTGGTTCACTGCGGACGGCACAAGAGTCACAGAGGGAACCAAAATGGATGTTGTCTGGGACATCGTCACCCTCACCGCGCGCTGGACGCCGCTTTCCTACACCGTCAGCTGGAACACCGGCACGGGCTACAGCATCACCGTCAAGCGCACCTCCTCGCCCTATGCAGGCGCTTCCACAGGGACGCTCAGCAGCGGCTCCACGGTTTACTACGGCGATACGCTCAGCGTCAGCTATGCCGCAAGCACGGGCTACAGCCTCGGCAGCCACGGCAGCAGCTCCTTCACCGTGACGGGCAATATCACCTCCTCCAGCATTTACGCCTCCGCGAGCCTGAACAGCTACACCTATAACATCGTCTATCAGTCCAGCAACGGCACGCGGCTCGGAAGCTCGACGGCAACCTATAAGTACGGAACGACCAATACCATTTCGCCGAAGTCCTTCTCCGGCTACAATACGCCGGCCTCGCAGAGTGTTCGCTGGGATTCCACCTCGACAAAGACAATCACATTTACTTATTCTATTTCTTCGGTCACCAACCATGCAATATCCGGCAACTTCAGCAGTTCTTCGCCCCATATCAGTTATTCGACAACGATGGCCTACCGCAACCGTACGGCAAACAGTGTCGAGGTACAGGTGACAACAACCGTAACAATGCAATCCGGCTGGTCTGGCTACAACTACGGTATTGCACTAAAAACGACGTATGGCTCGGTCAGTAGCGGAAAGGTACAGATTGCAAACTATCAGGGTCTGTCCTCGTCCGGCAGTTCGCGCACCGCAAGTACAGGGTGGATGACAATTCCCTTGAGCACAACCAACCCGATAAGCATTTCTTTCAACGCCAACCTGTATAATACGAACTGGGAGAATCAATATGTAAACAGTTCCGAATACCTCGATCAGTATTATTCATGGGCAATCAACATCCCCGCATATTGATCTCATTTCAAACAGGGCAGCCCCGCCGTTTGGCGGGGCTGCCCTGTTTATCAATTAGTTTTTTTGACTGCCCACGCTAGTTCTCCTGCTTTCACCGGGTAGTGTCAAGATAATTGCGCAAAAATGCTTGCAGGCTCGGCTGAATGAGATCAGCCGGTACGGGACGGGTGCTCTCATCAAAACACATAACCGATTCATTCTGAGCAATCTAATCTAACTAAGTGCCAGACGAGTTCTTCTCTGACTATAAACTGCCCACCATGAGCTAATCACGGTGAGCAGTTTTGTTTTGAAAGGATTCAGGCAAGCGTGTCATCTAGCAGGAAGTCAATGACGCTGATATTGAGGATGGCACTCACAAACGGGCGGCAAGATCGGCATTGACTGCGGCTGCGGATTTTCGCACCCTTTAACACAAGGAAGGCACCCGGCGTATGGAAGACTTGCCTGTCTGCGGTTAGATGACATGGGGGATTCTACCACCTACTTCAATCTGAACGCTGACTTCTTTACGCAGGACGTGCAGCTCACCAAGCTGCCGGCCGACCCGAATTCCACGTACACCTATGCAGACGAAGCCATGCTGGAAACCGAGGATACCGCAGACCTGTCCTCCGATGTAACGTGGATCGCGACGGCAAGGAGATCAAAGCGCCCGCTCCCGAAAATCTGGCCAACTGCGACTTTAACGGCGACGGAAAGGTCACCAAGGACGACGGTCAGGCTCTGCTGGACTACGTCACCGGCGTCCGCACCGAGATCTCCAACGAGCAGTATGCGGATCTCAGCGGCGACGGCAAAATCGGCACCCGCGATGTCTATCTGTTCTTCCAGCAGATGAACCAGAGCCTCGTCGAGGTTCCCGCCGGCAGCAGCGTCCATGTTTCCGCCAGCGTCAAGGTGTTCGGTCTTGACAAATATGACACCGCCAGCGATAGCACGGGCACCTATGTGGAAGGCTATGTCTATACCGACGCGCTGTCCTCCGACGAGGGCGAGCTTGGCGACAGCCATTCCATTCCCGTTCTGGGCTACTACGGCAGCTGGTCCGCCTACGCCCTGGGCAGCAACCCCTATCTGAATGAGTGCTTCTATGATCCCAACCGCGTTTCCATCAATACGGATACGACAGCCTTTGACAGCATCCGCTTCACTCCCATCCGCTCTGCAGCGTCCGGCTATGTGACCATCACCGGCGATGACGGCGTGGAATACAGCAACTATCCTTTTGAAAGTCTCGATTCCGCTTACTACAGCACCTCTTCCAGCGGTTGGAATTACTCCACTGCGACAATTTCCCTGCCGAAGCTCGATGTGCCCGAGGGCGTGACCCTGACCGTGCAGCTGGCGCTGGCCCCCGAGTATTATGTGACCGGCTATGACGAGGAAGGCCATGCTCAGGTCGACTGGGATTCCGTGGACGACGGTGCTGTCCAAACCTACAACGTTTATGTAGACAAGACCGCCCCCGAAATTACCAATGTTACCCTGCAGGAGGATGTGGAAACCGGCGCTCAGAGCTTGGTGGTCACCGCCAAGGACGACCGCTATGTGGCAGCCGCATTCCTCACCACCGAAAGCGGACGGATCATTGAGCGTGTGTCCGGCTCCCCCGAAGGTGCCGCCACCGGCAGCAAAGCCGTCATGACGATCCCTCTGGACGGCGTTACCGACGACCACGTGCTGGTGGAAGTGGCCGACTATGCTGACAAGTCTTCGACTTATCAGATCAACTTCAACAAAGAGGAGCTCAGCCAACCTGTCTCCGTGGCGCTGAACAAAAATTCCACGCTGCTCTATAAGAACGGTAGCACGCAGCTTACTGCCACGGTAAGCCCCTTCGGCACACATCCCGACGCCGTGACCTGGTCCTCCAGCAATGAGGACGTAGCCACCGTGGACGATGCCGGTACCGTGAACGCCGTCGGCTTCGGCACTGCCGCCATCCGCGCCACTTCCGTGAAGGATCCCAGCAAGTACGCCGAGTGCGCAGTCACTGTCAAAGAGCTGGATGCGGTACTTTACGGTGCTCTCCGGGACGGCAGCGGTACACCCCAGCTGTTCACCTGGGACATAGGCAATGGTCAGGCCTGGAGCAAGGTCGTTGATCTGGAGCATCCCATGCTCTCCGCAGCCATGGATTCCAATAGCCAGCGTGTATTCATCTGCGGCGCGCCTGGCGACGGTCACCTCTACGAAATGGACCCCAAGACCGGCAAAACGCTGAACACCTACACGCCCAAGGTAGGCAGCTCGTACGAGGATATGACGTACAGCTATCTGTTCTCCACCAAGGATTCCCCGGCCTTCTCCGCATTCAGTGTTTACCAGATGCTGGTACCCTTCTCGATTGACGGCGAACTGAACTCCGGCGCCTGGCCCTTCTTCTCCACTTTGCTCAATTACACCAATGCGACCGCGTTTGTCGCCATGACCTCAGCGGGCGTTACAAAGGTGGATGCGGATGACGACGGTGTGGAGGAAACCGATGCCGAAATGTTCCTGCTGCTGGACAATTGCTCCTATATGTGGATCGTCACCCTCTATCAGGCGAACGGCCGTTGGAGCATGAACCTGGGTTATACGAACACCAATCTGTATACCGAGTATGCCATCACCTACCCCGGCTACCGAGACGGTCGTCTCAGATATTCCAACTGCTCCATGATCCTCTGCGAAGAGGACGGCGCACCCGCTTTGTATCTGGCCGTCTATGACGGCACCGGCACGAACATCTACCGCATGGTTCTGGCTGAAGATAATACCTGGTCCGCCGCCCCCATCGGCTATGCCGGTGACGGCGTGCGCTCCGTGGCCCTGCTGGCCAACCAGCGTGTGAGCCAGTAATCTCTGGATAAGCTGGTCTCCGCTTCCACCGCTGTCCCTGACTCTGACATTCCGCAGGCCACCGTTATGTCCAGTGAGACCGCAGAAGCTGCCGGCTCTCTGAATTCCGTTTCCAATACCGTCGTTTTCAACGACACCGCTGCGAAACCGGAAATCGAAGCGCCCGCCACTGCCTCCACCGTCAGCGTCTCCTCTGACGAAAAGACCGTCACCGTAGACGTTCTGGCCAAGGACGCTGCCAACAACGGCCTCTTCTCCGTGGACTATGACGCCGCAAGCCTGACGCTGAATGATGTGACCTTCAACACTCAGTATTCTTCCTACAAGGATGCCGACGGCAAGGTCACTCTGGGTTATGTCGATCTGACCGGCGTGTCCGCCGGCACCGCGGTCGCCTCCCTGACCTTCACCGTCAACGCTTCCGCCGCATCGGACAAGGTCGACCTCACCGTTACCGAAGCCGAACGCAACGACAAGACCGTGGAGAATACGGAAACTCTGGCAGCAGATCTGCACACCGAAACCAAGGTTGAAAACGCCAAAGACGCTACCTGCACCGAGGACGGCTACACCGGCGATACCGTGTGTATTGTCTGCGGCAAGGACGTAGCCAAGGGCGAGGTCATCAAGGCCACCGGTCACGAGTACAAGGACGGCAAGTGCGTCCGCTGCGGCGCCGCCGCTCCCAAGACGCCCGATGTCAAGACCGGCGATACCGGCATCAGACTGTACGTCATTTTGGCTGTGCTGGCGCTATTCGGTGCTTGCGGCATTGCCTTTGTGTGCCGGAGAAAGCGTAAGGAAAATAACTGATCCTGCTGATGCAGAAAAAGGGAGAGGCTTCTTTTGGAAGCCTCTCCCTCCAGCTTGTCAAAGAAGTCTGAAGGACTTTTTTGACAAGCTGCCTGCAAAATTGCAAAATCAAAAGTGGTAGTATTATTTTGCAATTTTGGCCGCTGCGGCGGGTGATTGAACGCGAAAGGGAACCCATCTCCGCGCTAAGAGCCGCCGCTACGCGGCGGTTGCGCTCCGAAACGCCTCGCTGCGGCTCGGTGTGACGGTTCCCTTTCATACTAGAATTTCATAAAAAGCCGCAGGCTTTTTATAGCGCCTGCGGCGCGTCAAATTCTGCACAAGACGGGAGGGCACGCCAACGGCGTGCCCTCAGTGCGCAAAGCGCACGTGTTTTTTGATTTTCATAATCAAAAACGTAGGATTACTCTTTTCTTCCCTCCGAAACTTTCAGCCAGACAGTTTTTTGACAGCCTGAAGGGAGAGACTTCTTTTGGAAGTCTCTCCCCCAGCTTGTCAAAAAAGTCCTTTTGGACTTTTTTGACAAGCTGCCTACAAAATTGCAAAATCAATATTTGTAGTATTATTTTGCAATTTTGATCGCTGCGGCGGGTTATTGAACGCGAAAGGGAACCCTGACGGTTCCCTTTCACACTATTCTTCCCTCCGAAATTTTCGGCTGGATAGGTTTTTTGACAGTCTGAGGGAGAGACTTCTTTTGGAAGTCTCTCCCCCTCTGTTTGTCAGGTTGTCAGGCCCTTTTTCCGACGGCACCATCGTCAGCAGCCTGACACTCCTACATAAATTTGAACTGTCGAGAAATACAGCATTTTTCAGTGAAGTTATCCGCTGTAGCTTCCCCCGGCCCGACGGGCGCAGACTTTTCGGCAGGCCTGCTTTTGCGTTCCGAATTTCCGCTATGACGCGGTCAGCTCCGTCATATCGAAAAGCCGGCTTTTTCCGTCCCGAAAGCGCGCGTAGGCGGTCAGCGCATAGTAGGCCTGCTCGGTCGCCATGCCGTTGACCTCGACCAGCTCCGCCGAATGGTAAAAGCCGTCGTCCAATACAAAATCGCACAGCGCGTCAAGCACGCTCCTGCCGTTTTTGAGGAAGCGTGCATCCTTCTGCGGGTCGATGCCCAGCGCCGTCAGCGCGACGATGACCTGCGCGCACGATTCGCTGTTTTCGCTGCCCCAGCTTGCAAAGCAGCCGTTTTCCAGCTGCATTTCGCTCAGGCATTGCAGTGCGCCCTCGATCGCCTCGGCGACCTCCCCGCGCTCGCGGTAGGGCGCGAGCGCCGTCAGCGCCATGGCGGTCATATCCGCATCGGAAGCGTCGCCGGAAAAGCACCAGCCGCCGTCCGCCTTACGCTCGCGCAGAAGTAGGCGGATCAGCGCCTCGCGCGTCGTCTGCTCCTCGCCCGGCTGCGCATCGGGAATTTCGTAGCCGCCGCAGTCCAGCGCGATGAGCGCCCAGATCGGGCCGTTGAGGCCTTGATAGGAGACGAATGCCATGTCCGTCAGACCCTCCAGAAGATTCACGCCGCCGATGTCCGTCACATCGCCGCCCGCGGCGGTCACACCGAGGATGATGCGCGAATTTTCCGTGGATTTGGCGTGGTCGAGGCGCGCCGTTCCGATTGAGCGGACGTAATCTTCGACAGTTTGCAGGTATGCCTGCGCGGTCTCCTGCTTCAAAAGCCCCGAACGGCTCAGGCCGATGACCGCCCACTCGCCGCCGATGGAACCAACGCCGTAGTCCTCCTGCGCCGCAAGGGCCTGTCCGGTGCGGCGATAGGCCGCCTGCCACGGCTCCTCCACGCCGCAGGCGCAGAGGAGAAGCAGCAGTGCAAGAAGCGCGGCAAAAATTCGTTTTTTCATGCGTCCTCCTCCTAGCGTCGTTTGACGAGGGCACACATGGTTTTTCCTGGCCAAAACGACATTTGGTTTCGTTATCCTCGTTGATGGGCTATAAAAAGCGGATGTATTTCAGGCGGATCCTGCGCAGAAGGTTGGATCTTTTCCACGTTCTGCTCCAGATCTCATTCTTCAGGGAGAGCAGCTCCTGCCGCTGCTGCTCCTGCATGGCATGGCCGCTGAAGCTGGCCTCCTGCCAGATCGCGGCAGCGCTGCGGTAGCGCGCGCGGAGATCCTCATCCACAAAGGCGGCATAGTCCTCCGGCGGGCAGTTCCTCGCCCTCAGCCCCTGCGCGCGCAGGACGTCCATGGTGTAATCATAGATCGCGCGGATGGCCGCGGGCAGGTCGTCCGAGAGGAAGCCCGCCTTGCGTCTGGCCGTCTTTTTCCGCTCCCAGACAAGCCAGAGCACGAACAGCACAAGCAGCGCCGCGGCGGTCAGGATCGCCAGCGCCAGCAAAATCTGGAGCCGGTGGCGGAGCCAAAAGTCCAGCAGTGTGGGATCCTCGGTATCGTCGCTCTGCGGCTGATCCTCGGTGTTATCGACCGCGCGGTCATGCGGCTGCTGGCCGATCAGGCCGGAAATGTCCTGATAGCGTTCCGCCTGCTCCATCGCGGAGAAGTACGGCGGCGTCACCTCAAACGGCAGCCAGCCCACGCCGTCCTGATAGTATTCCACCCATGCGTGTGCCGCCGCGCCGGTGAGCGAAAGCGTCTGCCCGGCGGAAAGCACCTGCGCGTCCTGCTTGGTGACCAGAAATCCCTCGACATAGCGCGCGGGGATGCCGTAATAGCGGAACATCAGCGCCGCAGCCGTGGCATAGTGGATGTCATAGCCCTTCTGCGTGCCGTCGAGGAAGTTCAGGACGAAGTCGATCCCGTCGCCGACGGGCGCGAGGTTCGTTTCCTCGTAGTCTATGTAGCTCGTGAGGTAAAAAAGAATATTCTGCTTTGCATTCTGATAGTCAAAATGCGTCTCGCCCTCCTCCACCGAATAATCGCCCAGCTTTTCCGCGAGATAGCTGCGGATGTCCGAGGGAATCGCGGTGTAATTCTGATAGGCAAAGGCATTGTAGGCCGCCTCATCGCGCAGGAACTGCGTGCCCTCCGGAAGCTGCGCAAGCGAAGCGTTGATCTTCTGGTACTGTGTGATCAGCCCCGTCCCGGCAGAGAGCGTATAGCTGCGTTGCCCGTAGAAGCCCTGCGCCGCAAGCGTGCAGTCGCCCACGGCGGACGCATCCAGCCCGGCGCTGTCCGGCAGCAGCTCATAGGGGGCATAGAGATAACGCGAGGAGAGGCCGACATTTTCAACGGTGAGGCTGTTCTTCGTTTCCAGAAGCTCCGGCAGCACCGAATCCGCCGCCGCAGCGATCTGCGCCTGCGCATAGAAGCCGTCCTGATGCAGCCAGTAGAAGCTGTCCGAAGCGGGATAGAGCGTCTCGGCATCCAGCGCGGTCCAGCGGTTGTTTTCATAGATCTCGCCCGTGAAGCCGCGCAGATAATAGGACGCAGGCGTCTGCATGGTGATGTTCAAAACGGTCTCCTGCGTGGTGCGGCGCGGGCCGACATTCCGCAGGTCACCCTCCGGCAGACCCGCGGCGGCGTTGCTTCCGTAGCGAAGCGTCTGCACCTGCTGCCGCGTCCACTGCACGGCGCGATCCAGAAGCGCGGGCTTTGCACTCTGCCAGCCGTTCAGCGCCAGCGCAAACGCAAGCACCAGCGCGGCGGCGCGGAGCCATGCGCCCATGCCGTCGCTTCCGCCAAAGAGCAGAAGGTAACCGAGCAGCTCCGCCAGCGCGGCGGCGAGCAGCCGGCCCGCCGTCAGGCGCGGCGCAAAAAGCAGGCACAGCGCGGCAAGCAGCGCCGTCAGCTCCTCCTGCGTCACGGCGAACGGATCCCGCTTGCCCTGC
>ERZ772820.44-NODE-44-length-126282-cov-11.825750_pt1 | contig 126282 bp, 139 predicted proteins | sample MGYA00511377_ERZ772820 | MGnify/ENA primary metagenome ERZ772820 (study PRJEB29015, sample SAMEA2737684) | human gut metagenome | biome: human gut; feature: human-associated habitat; material: faeces | place: China | collected 2012 ... | reverse complement strand
CCGCCTGCGTTATGAAAAGCCGAACCTGCAAATATGTTTCCGCACAGAGAAAGCACTGTCTCTGTTGCATTTTGAAGGGAGTGAAACACTATGACAGCAAATCCGATTTTGCTTCAGAAAAAATATAGCCGTGTTATCGAATGTTTTGCTAAACAGCAGGGACTTTCACTGGATGCGGCACTGGATTTCTTTTATCATTCCCAGGTCTATCAGCTGATCCGTGATGGTGTTTCTGATATGCACTGCATGAGCGATGCGTATTTGGCAGAGGAATTGAAACAGGAATATGAGGAGAAAGTGCCTGAAAAAGCGGTAGTAAAGGAGAAAATAAAGTGAGACATAATATTTTTGATTCAATACCATCAAATATAGTTTCTGGAAAAGATAATGTATTTGCAAATTTTTTGCAAACAACGGGGCTTTATAAGTCAATGAAAATAGATGAAGATAATATTGCTGACTTAATTGAGTTGCTTAAAGGAAATGTTAGAATTAGTGCTTATTGCAAAGAGTGCAAGCAAGAGCGTGTTTTTTACATGAAGCCTATTGAGTATTATTTTGAAATGGGTCCAGATGGGGATGAAGAAATCAGGTGTGCATCTCTTGGTGAGGAAATAGAGTCACTTCAAAATATGATATTTAGCACCAAAGCCAGACAAGAAAAGAGTTTTGCTGAAGAATGGAAATGGATAAATTGGCAAATAGCTGATACGACGAGATTAATGAAATGGGAATATATTTGTTCAATGGACGAGAAGCATCATTTGGATTATATTGTTCTAACAACAGATAAGTCAATGATGAAAATTGGACAGTATCCATCTGTTGCAGATATGACATTCTCAGAATTAGATGCATATAAACATGTAATTTCGAAGGAAGATCGTAAGGAACTTGGAACCGCAATAGGACTTTTTGCAAATGGTGTTGGTGCTGGTTCATATGTTTATTTGAGACGAATTCTTGAAAGACTTGTTTACAAAGCAAAAGAAGCTGCGGCTGATGTGATTGATAACGAGATGTTTGAACAGGCGAAAGTTGCTGAAAGAATTAAGATGTTGGAAGGATATCTTCCAGATATACTGGTCAAAAATACAACTATTTATGGAATTTTGAGCAAGGGAATTCATGAGTTAAGCGAAGAAGAATGCCGAGAGTATTTTCCTGTTGTGAAAGAATGTATTTATCAGATACTCGGTATGTGGGAAAGTGAGAGAAGAAAAAAGGCTGATGAAGATGCTTTAAGCAAAGCACTGAGCTCAATTTCTTCATCAATTAAGTAAAAAAATATGGCAGTAAAGGCTGCCAAAGAGAGCGAGGTGTTATGATGACCATAGAAGAAATTCTTGCAGGGGAATCAAAGAATGTAGAGTTTAAAGAGAACCTGCCGGAGAAAAGTATCAAATATATGAAGTCTGTGGTTGCCTTTGCAAATGGAACCGGAGGAAAAATCATTTTCGGAATTGCCGATAAAACCAGAGAGGTTGTTGGCTTTGACAAGGAAGATGTGTTCAAGAAAATGGATGCCATTGCCAATGCCGTATCAGACAGCTGTGAACCGGCAATCATCCCGGATATTACTTTACAGACGGTTGATGGTAAGACTGTTATTGTGGTAGAGGTTTCTGAGGGCAGACAACGTCCATATTATATCAAAGCTCTTGGTAGAGATGGTGGTGTATATGTCCGTGTTGCCGGAACTACCCGCCTTGCCGATGAGTATATGGTAAAGGAGCTGCTGTTTGAGGGCAGTAACCGCTACTACGATCAGGCTTTATGTACTGGGTTAAATGTTACAGATGAAGATATTGATGTCCTTTGTAAAGCTATGAAAGAACAGGCTGTTAAAAATGCCCGTACAGAGGAACAGAAAGCAGCGATTAAAGATGTCGGTAGACAGCAGCTGCGTTCCTGGGGTATTTTGATTGAGCGTGATGGAAAAGATTATCCGTCCAATGCGTTTGCTATTTTGACAGGTAATGGTGGACTTCATGTTGCAACGCAATGTGGCGTGTTCAAAGGGACAACGAAAGCGGTATTTGTTGATCGTAGAGAATATACCGGACCGCTTTGGGAACAGATAGACGAAGCATTTCAGTTTGTCTTGAGAAATATTCATCTGGGCGCTGCTATTGTGGGAATTTATCGCCAGGATGTTTATGAGATTCCACCGGATGCCATTCGTGAGTTGATTATAAATGCTATGGTACATCGTAGTTATCTGGATCATGGTACGATACAGGTAGCGGTATATGACAATCGATTGGAAATTACTTCTCCAGGAAAGCTGCCAATGGGACAAACGATGGAGCGTATGAAAGAAGGCTATTCTAAAATCAGAAATGAAGCTCTTGCCCATGCGTTTGCTTACATGAACCTGATCGAGCATTGGGGAAGCGGTATTCCGAGAATTATTGATAAAGTAAAAGCTGCCGGGCTGCGGGAGCCGGAGTTTATTGGTGGCGAAGTTGATTTGCGTATCAATATTTATCGAGGACAGGTTGACGGCACTGTTGACTTCAATAACGCCATTAAAGTGCCGGATACTATTGGTAAAATGCCGGATAGTGGCAATAAAGTGCCGGATAAAACAGAAATAGTGCCAGATAATATGAAAAAAATGCCGGATAGTGGCAACGAAGTGCCAGATACGACTGAGAAAATACCGGATAGTGAACAGGAACAACAAATCTATAAATATGTATTGGAAAATGGCTCTATTACTACTGCTGAAACAGTAGAGATTTTAGATGTAAAACATCGTAGAGCCAGAGCTGTCTTGCTGAATATGGTTAAGGACGGTTATTTGAGAAAAGAGGGTGCGGCACGAAGCACTATTTATGTAAAAAATACGGAAGGGAGATAATGCAGCATGGATACAGATAAAATAATACAAGATTTAAATCGCAGATTTGCTGCACCGCTGCCTGAGTTTTATTAGTGTCGTATCATTTTCTGGTACGATGAAGATAAGGAATTTCAGGATAAGCTGGATGAAGTGGTTTTGAAAATGCAAAGGTGATTGCGCTGACTGGAAATAATGCGTTTTCAGTAAAAAAACTGCTTTCAGTAGATGATTTGACTACAAATTATCTGGTTTACAGTCCGTGTGTCTATAACCGCCCAGATGATAACTGGCTTCTGGATGTGGAGCTTTACAGTGAAGAGTTTCGGGCGGATCTGATTTCTATCTGGATGGATGAGATGGGACTTATATCAAATCCGGCAATGAGAAAACAGGTTAAAAATTATCGTGCTTATTTCAATGCGAAAGACCGTCGTTTGAAAGTCAGCACGCAGAATAAAGTTCCGGAAACACCGGCACAGTTACACATGGCTGTCATGGCGGCAATCTGTGGATTGAAAAATGCACAGCCCAATATGATTCTCCGTAGTGTGTTCCAGGAGGGACTGGATTTGAATAATAATACGGTTTATCAGGATTTTGTAAAATATCATGCAGACGCAGCTTTTTGGGCGATGGTTCGTCAGTGATGTGGATTTGTGGAGGAAGAACCAGATCTTGGGCAGTTGGCAATTCATCTGCTTTTAACTGCAGCGAGCCGTACCATGAGGCAGGAATATCTTGCCGGACTGGACAGTTTTATTTCCATACCTCATCAGGCATACTGCTATGATTTTATTTCTGAATGGCTTCATAGTGATAACATTACTCAATTATATGATGTGGTACGTTATGTTGAGGATGAAGCTCGTCTGTATCAGCGTTTTGAAAAGCTGACAGTAGAAGATTTGGTAGGAACAGAATGCTTTCCGTGTATTAACGAAGTAATTCTGACAAAGCTAATGACAGAGATTAGTGACCATATTATTGATGTGGATACCATTACGAATACCGTTGAAAAACGTAGAACTTGTGTATGGTATGAGCCATTTGAGAATTTTTATGACGGTATCTTACAAGGGGAGAATATGCAAAGTTTCTTTAAGGAACATTCTGCCGGATTCCATACCGCAGAAGCGAAAAGTATCTGGAAAGAATATACTGAGAGTTACTATCAGATGGACACTTATTACCGTTTGTTCCATCTTAGTTTTCAAAAGAGTTTGGAGACTTCCAATATTCTGCTAGATGATTTGTTCAAGCATGTTGTCGATAAGGTGGAAGGACTTTATACGCACTGGTTCTTAGGTGAGTTGGGCAACAACTGGTCGGATGTATGTGCGGATGAACTGGCAACTTACGGTAAAGTTTTGAAAGTACCGCAACAGGAGGATTTTTACCGTTCCCGTATCCAAACCTCGGATACGAAAGTATTTGTAATTATCTCAGATGCCATGCGTTATGAAGTAGCGGCTACGATGGCAGATCAGCTTCAGCGAGAAACGCAAAGTAAGGTTTCTATCAGCAGTATGCAGAGTATCTTCCCTTCTACTACAAAGTTTGGTATGGCAGCTTTGTTGCCGCACAAAGAACTGACAGTAGAGGTTCGGGAGATATAACAATTAGTGGCACAATGACAAAGGTGGATGAACTTGCCAATACACTTCAGGTGTGTCTGGATAGCGGCGCAAAGAAGGTGCTGATTCCGAGTACCTCGTTTGTTGATTTTGCAAGTGTTCCGGCTGATCTGATGAGTGCATTTCAGCTAATTCCGTATCAGAGTGCGGAAGATGCAGTGTTTAAGGAGTTGGGGGGGAGAATGATTGAAGAAAGACTTAATTAAACTTATAGATTCACGAAAAGAAATAGAAAAGATGTTTCATCCGTTTGATGGCGGTATGGGAACATCATTTGAACAGATCAGTGATGTGCCTGAATTCCAAAATTGGCTTCAAGAGATAAAATTGGAATTACAGGGAATTTATGATCGAACTCATGACACTTTTGTATGGGAAACTATCAATTTGTGTGGCAAGCGCCTGGATGGTTTTACGGAGAAAAAGTATTTTATTGAGCTTGTCGGAAAACTTCAGGCTATTAGAAAAAATATTGATAAATATTATCTGGACGAGGAGAAAGAGTCAGGATTGTCACATTCACAAGGAGGTGCTTCTGGTATGAAAAAGAAACCGCTTATATTTATAAGTCATTCTTCTAAGAATAAGGATCAAGTTGCAAAAATTGCGGATTTACTTCGTTCAATCAATTTAAGTCCTCGCAGAGATATTTTTTGCAGCTCCCTACCAGGATATGGAATACCAAATGGAGCCAATATTTTTGACTTTTTAAGGGAACGGTTCCTTAATTATGACTTGCATATTCTTTTCGTACATTCGCCAGAATATTACGAAAGCCCAGTCAGCTTAAATGAAATGGGCGCAGCATGGGTACTAAGAGCCAATGCAACTTCACTTCTTCTTCCTGGTTTTAATTTTTCTGGAATGAAAGGTGTAATTGGAAGTGACTGCATTGCTATTAAGTTAGATGGTGATCGTTCAGAAGTAAAAGATCGCCTTAATCAGTTGAGACGGGAATTAGAATCAGAATTTGATATTTCAGATAATGAAGATATTATTTGGGAAGAAGCAAGGGACAAGTTCATCAGTGAAATAAATGGCGATGTATCAACCAAAAATGAGAATATCAGTGCTACACCTGCCTTAATAACAGAGGAAATGAAGCAACTCCTTAAAAAAGTGGCAGATGCACCGGGAGGGCAGATCCTGATAACTTCAGATTTGGAATCAGGTACATATATTCAAATTGGCAATGAAGTAGTTGCTAAGGAGTATCCAGATAGACGTGAATATGTTGTTTGGGAAGAGGCACTTAATGCTTGTTTGAAAGAAAAATATATCGAAAGAAAAAGCAAAGAGATTTGTGTAATCACAAATGCTGGCTATAAAGTAGTTTAGATGTATATAATCACCTAAATAATAAGTATGACGCGAAGACAGAAATAAAAAAACTTGAAAAAAATGGTACAGTAATGGTACAGTAAACGCCAAAATCAATTTAATAGAAAATTAATAAAGCCTGAAACCCCCAGTAAAATCAAGGGTTTCAAAAATTTTATTAAAAAAATTAGCACTCGAGGGTTGTAAGAGCTATTTGAATTTCAACACGTTTCATCAGGCTTTAAAAGCTTATATTTACAGGCTTTTCACGATTTCGAACTTTTCGTCAAGTGTCATTATAGGGCATCTTTTGAATAAAAAATGGTACAGTAAATGGTACAGTAGAGTCTCAGCGAAAGTTGAGGTTCTTTTTTTATACTTAAAATTAGTAGAAAGGAAGACTTGATATGACAGAATCAGAAAAAAGACAGTCAGTAGTTCAAGTAATGAGAGGATGGATTGGACGTAAAGAATCAGATGGTTCGCACAAAGCCATTATTGATATTTACAACAACCACAAGCCACTTGCTCAGAACTACAAAGTTAAATATACAGATTTATGGTGCATGACAACCGCATCAGCAGCATATATTAAGGCAGGACTTGCTGATATATTCCCGCTTGAGTGCTCTTGCAACAGAGCTATAGCAAAGGCAAAGTCTATGGGATGCTGGATTGAAGCTGATAGCCATGTGCCGAAGCCTGCTGACGCTATAATATACGATTGGCAGGATAAGGGTAAAGGCGATGACATGGGAGTACCTGACCATGTTGGAATTGTTGAAAAAGTAGAAGGAAACACAATAACTGTAATCGAGGGTAACAAGAGTGATGCAGTGCAGAGACGTACTGTAGCAGTTAATCAGAAGTTTATCCGCGGTTATATTTGTCCAAAATTCTCAGCAGACTCCGCACCAGCACCTCAGCCAGCAGCATCAGTTCCATCACATGTCCTTAGAAAGGGTGATAAAGGAGCAGAAGTTGGAACATTACAGACGATGCTCAACGCTTGTGGATATTATTGTGGCAGAGTTGACAATGACTTCGGCTCAAATACCGAGAATGCGACTATTGAATTCCAGAAATCTGCATTTCCAAATGACCCGAGTGAATGGGATGGTGAGTATGGTCCTAAGACTAAGGCTAAGTTAATTGCAAGGTACAATTCTCGTTCACGGTCAATTACAGCCCATGTGCATACAAGTGGTAGCACATTAAGACTCAGAAATTCATCTGGAGTACAGATTGGCTCATTAGCTAATGGGGCTAAAGTGACAGTGCTGTCAAGAAAATGCAAAAACATGCGCATATCCGGCGCAACTACAACTATGTCGAAGATATCTTACAACGGTGCTGTTGGATACGTTGCTGAAAGATATCTCAAATATTAATAGGTTTTCACATACTTCTTAGAGTTCCTGTTGATTAATGTTCTTAGTGATTACCTCCTTTCTTATATATTCTAAGAAGTATTGGAAATAATAATAGAGGACTCTCTTTAATTTGAGGGCCCTCTGTTTTTACATGGATTTATATTTTTTGCCTCTAATTTCTAACCTAGATTAGAAATAAATGGTAATAAATGGAAATTGACCGCACATAGCACCCCATTTTCTATTCTACTGTTAATTCATATTTACATAGTAAAGGAGAAAAGAAATGAGTAAAGATGTACGGTCAGAATTATCAAAAAGAAACAAATGGCATATCAGTAAACACAAGTTTTTGGAATTGAAGCATTTTTGTCTGCAATATCCCGAATGGAATAAACTATATTTAGAATTATCTCTAAGGGGATACACTGCGGCATCAGGAAATGAGATAAAATGTTGCAATCTTGATGACAATGTCGGCGATGCAGCTATAGAAATGTATTATATTTCAAAAAAGATGGACTTAATAAAAGAGGTTGCGTATAGAACAGACCCCATATTAGGCGATTATATTTTCAAAGCTGTTACAAATGGGTATCCGTTCACTTATTTAAAAACTATATTAGAGATACCTTGTGAACGCGATATGTATTACGATAGATATAGGAAGTTTTTCTGGCTGCTGTCTCATAAACGATAACGCGTAGAAAACATTGCCTATAATGAAGCACATTAACAGCTTATTATAGGAGGAAATTATTATGCCAGAAGAATTAGAAATGATTATTACTAAAAGTATTTACAAGAGTTTAAAAGAACGAATAAGAGCAGGAATTTATGTAGTGACAAACGATAAGTATGGATTGATAGTCGATATTAAATATGACGGATTCACATTCGGATATTATTATAGTGATTATCACAACGAATCATTTGCAGATTACGTAAGAACCGGCAAGGATATTCTTCGGATTGTAAATGAGATAGTAGCAATGTACAAAGGCGCAATATTGAATAAGTATTTTATAAGTTAATGAATTATAGGACTCAGAGAAATCTGGGTCTTATATTTTGCCCTACACAGTACCCTATGAATCATTATATTTTTGTATCATTAAATTCGCGAAAAAAACAAGGACTAATATGAGAGAACAGCGGTTCGTAATATTAATAACTTACGGCACCTATAGGGTTAGTAACGCGTAATGGCAGGGTTGATAAAACGAGCTGTTCTTATTTTTTTGTCTTTTTAAGGAGGTGAACACATGGGGACAACAATAATCATAGTGTCAATTGCAATGGCTTTATCTTTTGCCGTAGGCGCCGTTACAGCATCTATATATGATGATATGCATTACAAAACACATCACGTAGGAAGTCTGAATTATCAGAAAAATCCAAATGGAAGCTATATTTATTGGATTGCATTTGACAATGAGAAAGCTATGGAGTCGCTGAATGATTACAAAGAGATAATTTTAGATGTGTCGGAGGCGCGGTAAAAACATGGCCTATAATGATGCATATTAACACAACACAGAAAGGAGAATCACTATGAGTGAGGAAAATTACACAGTTGAGGAGAGATTGGAGGATGCTCTGAATAATCAAATAGTAGCGTTAGACAAAGTCGAACCCGGTAGCGATGAGTATACCAATATTTCAAGAGCGATTACAGACCTGTATAAGGTGCGCAATGAACAACAGAAAATTGAGTCTGATTATGCGTTAGCAACAGAGTCGCAGGCAATTGACAGAGAGAAGATTGCAGCGGATTCAGAAGCAAAGGCAAAGCAGGCTAAAGTAGATACTGTTGGACACGCAGTGAATGCAGGAAAGACTATTGGAATTGGATTACTTACAGCAGGATTGACAATGCTGACAATGGCATTTGAGAACGATGGACATATTCCAGGGCTTTCAGCAGCAAGTAAAGTACTTACAAAGTTCAAGATTCTGTAAAAAAGTTAAGGAATCGAAGTAAAGGGTCGTGTATAATACATGGCCTTTTATTTTTTCGCGAAAATTACAACTCATAATATGAGAACAATCAACACGATTATTTAAGGAGAAAATATTATGAGTAGAGTAAAAAGTTACAGTGAAAACGTGATGATGGCTTTTACAGACAGTATGAGCAAAAAATCAGTAATCACTACAATGGCAAACGCTATTATCACATTAGTGGTAGTAATGGTAGTTGAAGGTTTAAAGGAGCTCTAATTACAAGGGCTCTTTTTTTTTTCGCGAAAATTACAAGTACTAATATGACACAAATAAATACAATTTTTATGGAGGAAACTATTATGAGAAGAGTAATTTATTTAGTATTAACAGCAATGGCAGTTATGATGTTATTATGTGGATGCAGAAGCAAAACTGAAACCACTGAAACAAATCAGACTACAGAAGTTGAGCAACAGGAAGTTAAAAACATTAACGATGATGTAGATGACTTTATAGATGATTGGTCAGAAGACATTGAAGCAATGTATATTCTTGAAGCATTAAGACAAACGTTCGGAGAGGACTTTGATATTAATGAAGCAGAAGACATTACTAGAAATGGATCTGAATGGATTATCTATAATAATCAAATAGTCAGCGTTGAGTATATAAATAACCTGGTGGACAACCTTATGCAGAATGAAATGTAACAGTGATAGCAGTGATGCAACTGCGTACATATAAGGACAGCTTAACTGCTGTTCTTTTTTTTTCGCGTAGAAAACATAGATTAATATGAGAAAAAAGTACTATATTTAAGGAGGAAATATTATGAATAAATTTTATGAGGTAATTGGATTAGAGAACTTAAACAAGGATGGTTTGAGAGATGATATTATTCACTACACAACATTTGATGAGAATGGAGTGCGTGAAAGATACATCATCAGATTAAATCCTATTGAGGCGTTTACTATGAAGATGAGATTATTGAAATTTAATTTAAAGTATGACACAAGAATTGGACTTATTCCAGCGTAAGGGGCTTTACAGCTCCTTATACTTTTTGCCATCTATGAGATACCATTATACTAAGCCTCAATTATATTTTAATAGATACGGTATTACATATGAATGCAATCATCCGGTATACAGTAAATGCACTTTATATTTAGCGAATAATAAGGGATTATCGGTTATTCAGCAACGCTATAATCCTGACGATAAATCAACAACTTGGACAGAGCTAGACCCATGGCTTGTCGACGATATTTATACTCAGGTTGGATTCAAAGATTATTTTGAAAAACATGCAGGACCTCCGCAGAATCATATTTATCCAACAGTTACTATAAGACAAATTATGTGGGCACTTAAGATGAAACCACTAAAACGACAGCCATGGGAAACGGCATTTGATAAGTGCCCTATTTAAAATTCGCGTAGAAAACATAGACTAATATGAGAAGAACACAGGAGAAAGAAGCGAGTATAACACATGATGAGGGTTATACAATATATTTAAAAGTATATTATGCTATAGATTAAACTATAGAATCGTGCGAGCCGTTGGGCGTAACGGATTTTGTAAGAACGTCAAGTCAAGAGATAGTGGGCGGTGATATATACACTTTCTTCTACTTTTTTCTTTTTCGCGGTAAAAACATGGACTATAGTGAAAAGGAGGTGAAATGTATGAATTATATTTTTGCGGGCCTTTTAATCGGATTCGCATTATTGCTAATCTGTGGAGGCAACAATAATAAATAATTATATCCACCACAACAGTAGAGCTTGAGAAATCAGGTTCTACTTTTTTCTTTTTCGCGTAGAAAACATGGACTATAGTGAAAAGGAGGTAAGTGATATGATTACATTAATGATATTAGTAATTATAGCAATTGTTATTTTAGCAATAATATTAGCTATAGCATCGGTCGGAGTGGCAGGTATTATAGGAATACTATTAGCTTTTAGCGATGTTATAATTGCAGGATTAGTAATTTACGGAATTGTAAAGCTTATACAGCATTTCAGAAAAAAGTAAATAATTAGAGACTTAGAAAAATCTAGGTCTCTATGTTTTGTGAATCGAAAGGAGATTAACATTATGTGTAAAAGAGAAATGACATTAGGAGATAAGACATTTATGGAATTGGACGGGCTTGGAGTATTTACAGCAACAGTGCATAAAGTTACAGACGATAAGGTTATGCTTATCTTCGATGATTATGTAGCTGAGAAGCCTATGAATGCGACAGACACAAATAATGGAGGATTTGAAGACTCTGATTTGAATGTATGGTTGCATACAGAGTTCGTAAAGGCATTACCTTATTCGATTAGAGCAAGACTTACTGATGTAACTATTCCGACAGTAGGTGAGATGTTTGGCTGGGACGACGAGTGGGATAGAAATCACTTTGAGGCTGACAATGACAAACAGCTTCCACTTATGAAGCAGAGATGCAATCGAGTTGCTCATTATAGCGTTGAGCTCTGTTGGCTACGTAATGCTACTAAGAAAGAATTTTCTTCGGCTTATTTCGCTCTTGTGCGCAACTATGACAGTGCAATCTGCGACCGTGCTTCGAACTCTCATGGGGTTCGTCCGGAAATCTGGTTGGTTAAGTGATAAATTCTCGCGTAGAAAACATAGCCTAAGATGAAAGGAGGTAAACGTAATGAACAAAAAAGATATTTTACGTTATATAACGATCGGGTTACTTGGAGCACTTACAGCTCTATCAACTCAGATTAACAACGAGAGTAAAATAGAAAAAGAGGTTACAAAACGTTTAGCAAAGAAAGAGGAGTCTTAACAGGCTCTTCTTATTTTTCGCGTAAAAAACATGGACTATAGTGAGAAGCTTATCAATTAGAATTATTTAAGGAGGAATTATTATGAGCAAAATTACAGAAGCAACAAGCGGATTAAAGGTGGCAGCATATACAGTGCACCATAATGAATACATTAAAGGATTTATCAGTGGTGTATTAGGAACGGCTGGAAGCATGTTAATAGGACTTGCACTTGCAGATGCTGTAACAATAGCAAGAACTTATATAATTAATAAACAATAGCTTACACGGAGGCTTAGAGAAATCTAGGTCTCTTATTTTTTTATATTTAAGGAGGAATCATATTATGACACCAATTGAAACAAAAGTAGTAGTGAGCGCATTTGACTCGGTAGCAAAGACTTTATATAGGCACAGAAAATGCATCAAGATGCTTGGTCTTGCATTTTTAGCGTCAACAGGTCTCCATTTTATTACTCAGCAGGAGGTAAAGGAGTTGAACATGCGCATCGAAGACCTTGAAAGGAGATTAAACCATGATTCAGAGGATAAAGAATCTTGCAAAGACTGCGATTAATTTTACAAAAGCAAATAGCTCAACGATATTATCGGGTATTGCCGTGGCTGGGGTGTTCACTACTGCATTTCTTGTCGGGGAAGCAACACCAAAAGCAATGACTCTTATAGCCGATGCTGAGGAACAGAAAGCAAAGTCAATCACTCCGATGAATAAACCGGGTGAAAATGTGGTTGAGAGAACTGAGCTTACAGTGTGGGAGTCTATGAAAGCAACATGGAAATGCTATATTCCAGCTATATTATCTGGAGGATTGACAGTTGCATGCATCATAGGAGCAAATAATATTTCTCATAAAAAAGAAGTAGCCCTGACAGCAGCATGTAAGCTTACAGAGTCTGCATTTTCTGATTATAAGGCAAAAGCTGCTCAGATAATCGGAGAAGAGAAAGAACGCGAGATACAAAAAGCGGTAAATGAAGATAATTTGAAGAAACAACCACAGCAGCCTATATCAGCAAGTATCATAATTAATGGCAGTGACGAATGCGAATTCTTCGAAGCCGTGTCACAAAGGAAATTCATGAGCACCGTAAATAAAATAGAAAAGGCTCGCAATGATATGAACTTTGACATGACATACGGAAACGAGTATTACAAGTCATTTAACGAATGGCTTGATGCTATTGGCGTAGAACCAGTGCCATACGGTGATGATATGGGATTTTCTGCAGAGCGCGGTATGATAGATACTCGTATTGATTCATATGTAGACCCAGATACCATGAAACCGACCATGATATTAGACTATGGAGCAAGACCTGTACATAATTATGACAGATAATTCGCGAGAAAAACATTGCCTATTATAGGATAAAAAAGAAAGGAGACTATATTATGTCAAACAAAAATCAGGAAGTTGAGGAAGTAACAACAGAGGAGATTGAAACAACAGAAGTTGTAGAAACGGAGGAAACAGAAATGAATGACAAAGTTAGTGTAGTAACAAAGATCAAAGCAGCAGCGGAGAAACATCCAAAGATTGCAAAAGCAGCTAAGGTAGCTGGAGTTGCAGTATTAGGTGTTGTAGCCGGAGCACTTGGATACAAGAAACTTACTAATAAGGATTACGTTGATGTAGGCTTCATTGATGCACCTGCCGATGATTCAGAGAACTATGGAGAAACTTCAACAGAAGAAAGCAATGACACAACGGTAGACCAGAATTAATTATCAGAAGGGAGACTTAGAGAAATCTAGGTCTCTTATTTTTTCTGTAAAGAAAGGAGAGACTAATGTCAGAGTACAAGTCAAATTCTCACAAGTCAAAAACGGCTGAGGCTAAAAAAGAACCTGTGAAGAAAGTTGTTACTGGCAAAGTAATAGCTAAAAATCGTTCACTAGGCCAGAAATTCTCGGACACATTTCTTAGTGAGGATATTTCTAATGTAAAGAGCTATGCAGTTAACGAACTTATAATCCCTGGACTGAAAAATATGTTCTTGGATTGTATGTCAATGCTGTTAAATGGATCAACACGAAGGAGCTCGTCAGGAAGCAGAACAGGGTCTGTGTTTAATTATGGTGGATATTTCAATTCATCAAGTTCGGGCAAGACCACTGCAGCAAAAACATATTCTTTAAAGAATGATGGCTACAACTACAAAACCATTATATTAGAGAGTAAAGGAGACGCTGAGTATATTCTGGACATGCTTCTTGAGGAGATTGATAGATACCATAGAGCATATGTTTCGGATTTATATCAGATGGTTGACATTACAGGAACATATATTGATACCCAGTACGGATGGGAGAATCTGTCAGGAGCGAAGATAAAGCGTGTTCCAGAAGGATATTTGCTCGATTTACCTAGAGCATACAAATTAGATTAGGGGTGATATTCTATGAGTTCTATTTCTATTACGGAAATGAGAAAAGCAATAGCTAAAGAATATCCAGATAGCATGAGCTGGCAGGCAAGAGTATACAAGATGCCAACATACCAGGTTGTTGCTATATTTAAGAAATTTCAGTCTGATGGCAGGTTTGACAAAAAGAAGAAAACCAATAGTCAACCTGTTGAGTTCAGACAGATGACAATATTTGATTATATTTAGGAGGATTAATAATGAACTTATTAGCAAGCATTAAAACAGTCGCTAATTCAGCATCATTTGTGTTGAAGAAGCACGCTCCAGAGATTCTTGTAGCCCTTGGAGTGGCAGGAAGTATTACAAGTACAGTTCTTGCATGTAAAGCAACACTCAATCTTGAGGATATTATCGATGACACAAAAGATAATTTAGACAAGGCTAAGAAATTACATAATGGAGAGCTTAAATTAAAGGAAGGAGCGTCATTCGACGACAATGAATACAATAAATTTGTAGCACAGACTTACGCTGGTTGTGCAGGAAGACTTCTCAGAATATACGCTCCATCAATCGTATTAGGCGGATTGTCTATAGCAAGCTTTGTTACATCATATAAAATCATGATGAAACGATACGCACTGGTTGGGGCAGCATATGCAACTACTAAGAAACTCTTTGACGAATATAGAGCTAGAGTTGTGGAGAAGTATGGTGCAGATGAGGATAAGCAGCTTATGCTTGGAACATCAACAATGAAAGTTAAGGAAAAGGTTATTGATGAGGGCTCGGGCAAGGCTAAAACTATCACAAAAGAGATTGAAGTAGCAGGTGATGAGACTCCTCTTGACAGAACTCTTACTGTTATATTCTGTAAAGATACTTCTACGGAATGGGTTCCAGATGCTGAGTATAATTACTCAAAGTTACTTGGCGAGCAGAACTTAGCAAATTGTGACCTTACGGCAAATGGACGCGTTATCTTAAATGATGTACGTGATAGATTAGGTTTACCAAAGACAAAAGCGGGTTATCGTTTCGGATGGAAATTCGAGAAGGACAATCCAGATGGGGATAATGCCATAGACTTTGGTATTCGTGAGATACATTCTTGGGACAAAGATATTTCACCAGATGTAAAGAACATATTTGATAAAGACAAGTATTGCAATACTCTTTATGCTCTCGAGTTCAATTGTGACGGAGATGTTTGGGAGGATTGGGACCGAGAGCTTAACGAGTGGTAATAAGAAACTACAACTCTACTAGGAGGTGCATATCAGAATGAAATTTAAAAACTTTATATTCGCAGCGGTACTCAGTATTGGTATAATAAAGGGAACCACTGTTAATGCAGAGGAGACGGTAAACTCAAAACTCACGGCCGGAGTTACGAGTATGCTGTCTTCTATTGATTTTACAGCTGAAACAGAACCTATTGATATTTCTGAAAACGAGCAAATAGTTGTTGAACAGTCATATGAAGAGTCGGAACCGAATTATATTCAGATTGAATCGACTGCATACACCGGTGACCCATATTGCGCAGATGGTACTAGACCGAGACCTGGTGTATTAGCTGGTAAATCTGAATGGATTGGCAAATCAGTTGAATTGTACGATTGCAACTACAACTATATGGGCGATTACACATTTCACGACACTGGTTACGGACAGAGCACAGGTTGGGGAAGAAGCTCCCTTATAAAAGGAAGATATGTAGGTACTATTGAGGCTGGAGAATGCATTGATATTTATATGGATTCATATTCTGAGTGCATCGACTATGGTAGAAGGACCGTATATTTAGTATGGAAGGAGTAGCCTTATGGGTATTAAAGAAGTAATCATATTTGCAGCAGGATTCGTAGCAGGTGGACTTGTTGTAAATAAATTAGTAGAAAAGAAGTATGAGGATATTTCTAATCAGGAGATAGAATCGGTAAAAGCAGTATATCATAAGAAGTTAGAAGAAGCAGAGAAACCGCAGGAAGAAGCTCCTGATAGCAATGATATTCCAGATGAAGCAGCAGAAACAGAACAGACAAGAAAGGGGACATCTGCAATGAGAGCATATTCAGATATTATTAAGAGTAGCAATTACTCTTCACCAGTAACAAACGAACCAGATTTACCATATGTAATTACACCAGAGGCATATATGGAGCCAAATGGATACGACAAGCTCGCATGTAATTACTACAACAATGATGTTTTAACTGACGAGAACGACGAGCCTATTGAGATTGAGGAGATTATGGGAAGCCATGATATGCTTGACAGAATGGGCGAGTATGAGACAGATACATTATATATTCGTAATGACAAGACAGAAGCAGACTACGAGATTACACAGATTGATGGAGCTTATGTAGAATAAGACCACAGAAAGGACAATAAAATATGCTTGACTTTATAAAAATCAAAGAAAAGTCTACTAAAATAGGTCTTGAGATATATCCGGCCTTTATAATTAAGTCAAGCTTTGATGATTTAATGATACGAGGCGGTGATTTTTATGCTGTCTGGAATGATTACACTCAACTATGGTCAACTGATGAAGGTGTATTAATTAATCTTATCGATTCTGAATTAGAACAATATGCAAAAAACTATGAAACGCGAACGGGTACAAAGCCTGCTCGCGTTTGTTATTTGTGGGATTCAGATTCGGGAAGCATTGATAGATGGCATAAATATTGTCAGAAGCAATTGCGAGACAATTATCATCCGCTAGACGAAACCATCACATTTGCAAACACTGAGACAACTAAGAAGAATTATATTAGTAAGCGTCTCAAGTATCCACTTAAGCAAGGGCCTACTGATGCATATGACGAAATTATCGGTACTTTATATTCTGATGAAGAACGCCATAAGCTTGAATGGGCTATAGGAGCAATTGTTACTGGCAACTCTAAGAACATTCAGAAGTTCATAGTTATGTATGGTGCTCCAGGAACAGGTAAATCAACTATATTAAATATTGTTCAGGACATGTTCGACGGATATTATGCAGTGTTTGATGCAAAGGTGTTGGGCTCTTCTTCTAATGCTTTCGCGTTGGAAGCTTTTAAAGCAAATCCATTAATTGCTATACAGCATGATGGTGACCTCTCACGTATTGAAGACAACACTAGACTTAATTCAGTTGTATCGCATGAGGAAATGACTGTAAATGAGAAATTCAAATCAACTTATGTTAATAGGTTTAACAGTTTCTTATTTATGGGTACGAATAAGCCGGTTAAGATAACGGATGCCAAGTCTGGTTTATTAAGACGATTGATAGACGTGTCACCGACTGGAAACAAAATTCCTACCAAAAGATACGATATTCTTATGAATCAGGTCAAATTCGAGCTTGGAGCGATTGCCTATCATTGCAAATATGTATATCTGGAGAATCCAGATGCCTATAACAATTATGTACCTACAAGTATGATGGGTGCATCTAATGACTTTTACAACTATGTATTAGACTCATATGATATTTTCAAAAGGCAGAATAGTACAACTCTAAAAGCAGCATATGAGATGTATAAGGCATATTGCGATGATTCAAATGTGAAGTATCCATTATCGAAACTTTTATTTAAAGAAGAGCTTAAAAACTATTTTGCAACGTTTAACGAGCGAGCGTTGTTAGACCAAGGTGAAAGAGTAAGGAACTATTACGAGGGCTTCAAATTAGACAAGTTTATATATTCGGGTGACAAACTTGAAAAAATACCAGAGCCTATATTGGAATTGAACTGCACAGAGTCTTTACTAGATGAGTATTGTGCAGATTGTCAGGCCCAGTATGGCAATGAAGACGAGAAGCCTGCATTCAAATGGAATAACGTGAAGACAAAACTCAGAGACCTTGATACACACAAATTACATTATGTGAACTTGCCGGAAAATCATATTGTGATTGATTTTGATTTAAAGGATGAGAAAGGAGAGAAGTCGTATGACAGGAATATTAAAGCTGCTAGCAAGTGGCCTAGGACGTATGCTGAGGTTTCTAAAGGCGGTGCTGGTATTCATCTGCATTATATCTATGACGGAGACACTTCTGCTCTTAGTCGCATTTATAGTGATGATATCGAAATAAAGGTATTTACAGCAAACGCATCACTAAGAAGAAAGCTGACTAAATGTAATGATATTCCGATTGCAACTCTCAACTCGAATCTTCCTTTGAAAGAGAAAGGAGATAAAGTGATTAACTTTGAAGGCATAAAAAGCGAAAAAGGGTTGCGGAAATTCATAATACGTAATCTCAATAAAGAAATTCATAACGCAACAAAGCCATCAATAGATTTCATATATTCTAAGCTTGAAGAATGCTACAACAGTGGAATGAAGTATGATGTAACAGATATGAGACCTGCAATAATGGCTTTCGCAGTTAACAGTTCGCATCAATCTGATTATTGTCTTAAGCTTGTTGCTAAGATGAAATTCAAGTCTGATGAAGTGTCAATAGACAACCAAGGATATTCTGATGACGAGCTTGTGTTTTATGATGTAGAGGTATTCCCAAATCTATTTATTGTTAACTACAAACGCCGGAACACCGATGTTGTTGTCAGACTTATAAATCCAACGCCACAGGATATTGAGCAGGTGCTTAAATTCAAATTAGTTGGATTTAACTGTAGACGCTATGATAATCATATTATGTATGCGCGCTTGATGGGCTATGATAATGAACAATTATTCAATCTGTCGCAGAGGATTATTGGTAAAAGTGCTAATTGCATGTTTGGTGAAGCATATAACTTGTCATATACTGATGTTTATGATTTCTGTGCAAAGAAGCAGTCTCTTAAGAAATGGGAGATTGAGTTAGGAATACATCACCATGAACTTGGACTACCTTGGGACCAGCCAGTACCAGAGGAGTTATGGACAAAAGTTGCTGAGTATTGTGATGATGATGTTCTTGCAACTCAAGCAGTGTTTGAAGCCAACCAAGGTGATTTCACAGCAAGAGAAATTCTGGCAGAGTTAGCAGGTGGTACAGTAAACGATACTACGAATAGCTTGACAACTAAATTTATATTTGGACGTAATCGGCACCCTCAAGACCAGTTCATGTACCGAGACTTATCACAGCCAGTGACAGAGCTCCCGGATGATGTTCTTGCATTCTTAAAAGAAGCAAAACCTGAAATGATGGCCGAACCTTTTGATGGACCACTTGGAAAAAGCCTATTACCATATTTTCCAGGATACAAATTTGAATTCGGAAAGTCCACGTATAGGGGGGAAGAAGTCGGTGAAGGTGGTGAAGTATGGGCTAGTCCTGGAATGCATGGACGTTCGCAAACAGAAGATGTTGGTTCTATGCACCCAAATTCTGTTATTTGTGAATGTACATTTGGACCGGAATATACTAAGAAGTTTAAGGAGATTAAGGATATTCGTATTCATATTAAGCATGGCGAGTATGATGCCGTACGGGATGCATTCGGAGGAAAACTTGCTAAGTATTTGAACGATAAGAGTACAGCTAAAGCATTGGCTCAGGCATTAAAGATAGCAATTAATTCAGTATATGGATTGACAGCTGCTAAGTTTGAGAACCCATTTAGAGACCCTCGCAACAAAGATAACATTGTGGCAAAACGAGGTGCTCTATTTATGATTGATTTACGTCATGCAGTTGAGGAGCAGGGGTATAAGGTTATTCATGTCAAGACTGATTCAATTAAAATTGCTAATCCGGACGATTATATTCTCAACTTCATTGTTGAAAGAGGAAAACGTTACGGCTACGATTTCGAGGTTGAGCATATATTTGACAGAATATGCTTGGTAAATAACGCTGTATACATTGCAAAGTTAGCAGATGATGATCCTGAGGACCCAGGAAAATGGACAGCAACTGGAACACAGTTTGCGGTACCATATGTATTTAAGACACTATTCAGTAAAGAGCCTATACAGTTCAATGATATGTGTGAAACAAAGAACTCTGCTGTAGGTCCTATATATTTGGACATGAATGAATCATATCCTGATGTTACAGCGGAAGAGAAACAATTTAAGAGTCTTGAATCAAAGTATAAGAAAGGCGAGCTATCAGATACTTTGTTTGAGAATGAATGTGCCAGCTTGAGAGAACGTATCGAGGCTGGCCATAATTATATTTTCGTAGGAAAAGTTGGATTGTTCTGTCCAATTAAGCCTGGTTGTGGTGGTGGAACACTTGTATGCAAACGTGATGAAAAATACAGTGCTGTTACCGGAACAAAGGGCTACCGTTGGCTAGAGTCAGAAATAGTCAAACAGAACGGAAAGGAGGATGACATTGATAAATCATATTACAACAAATTAGTAGATGATGCAGTTTCTACTATTTCTGAATTTGGTGATATAGAGTGGTTCATTAATGGCTAGTTATATTTAAGCCGAGGTTAAAAGTAAAGGAGATAAGACTTATGACTAGAAATGAGATTATTGAGGTACTTAAAAACGGAGTTTCAGAGATATTTAATGATGCGATTGTCGACGTAACTGTCTACAAGAAAAACAATGCACAAAAGAAGATAGGAATCAGCATTCATTATAATAAGCACAACTTTGAAGTTGCTCCTATCATCTACATTGACGATATTATTGAGGATATTGAAGACAATGCCATTAGTGTTTGTGATGGTGTTGAAATGATAGCTAATATATACGATAAGGCAAAAGCTGATATTCGTTTAAGCATCAACCGGGACATGATATTGGAGAATCTAAAGTGCGTTGTCATAAACTACGAGATGAACGAGGAATATTTACAGACAGTTCCTCATCGCAGATATTTGGATTTAGCTATTATGTACAGATTCACAGTAACCATTGACAAGGTTATGGAGTGCCATGGAAGCATTGCAGTAAGTAATGAAATCATGACACAGTTTAACTTGTCACTTGGTGAACTGGATTATGCTGCAAGGAACAATATTTATGAGGAAGATTTCCGAGTACTAAGCTTATGTGACCTAATAGGAGAGTCTTCTAGTGATGTTCTTCCTGACGACATGTTTCTTAACGTTCTTACGGACAGTGCTGGATGCTATGGAGCTAGGACCATACTGAATAAAAAGCTTTTAGCTTCATTCGGAATGGACTTGTATATTATCCCATCGAGCATATATGAGATAATAGTATTTCCGGCAAACCCATTTTACAAAGGTGTCCGTGAGACGATTAGAGAAGTTAATGGTACACTTGACCCATCTGACATTTTAAGTGATAACCTATACTATTATAACCATAATAAAAACTGTATCACAATTGTAACTGATTAATTTATATTTATGAGGACCTGAGTTCGAGCGCTTGGGTCCTCTTTTATTGGAGCAACAATGAATAAAAGATATTTACAATATTTGACTAAAGCCGGAAAAGAAAATGATGAAAAGACGGCTACAGCTCGAGCAAAATTTAAACAAACACCATATTTTATGAAAGTAAAGGAGAATGAGAACAATGGCAACAAGATCAAAACATGCACAGAGAAGCAAGAGAAGTAACAAGAAACAAGAGGTAATGCTGAATGTCTTTGCACAGATTTCAGGACGCTATGCATATGGAGTCGCCGATAATAAGAAATACAGATAGGAGATAGCAACATTGGGCAACGACAGAAAAGATTTGAGGCGTTCAAAGGTACTGTCAGTTATTGATACCGAGGAACAGAATAAAGGGTATGCCCGTATTTCATTAGAAAAAATTGCTAAATCTTCGTGTACATCAAAACGGCATGTAATGGATGCAGTAAATGAACTCGTAGACGCGAGACAATTAGAAATAGTTGTAAAGGGTGCTGGTAATTCAGCGTCTTTATATAAAACATTAAAAGAAAAAGGAGAGAATCACAATGAGTAGACCAAACAGACCAAACGATTTAGAGATTGAAGGAGCGGTATTCGGATTCAGGAATTTCAGTGGAAAAGAGACTGATTATTCACCAGAAGGAACAAGACAGTTCGGAGTAATTATTGACCCAGAGTTAGCAATGCAGCTTAAGGCAGATGGATGGAACATTAAGGAGCGAGCAAATGCAGAGGAGCCTGCATATTATCTGTCTGTTGCAGTACGTTTCGACCCATTTCCACCAAAGATTACTATGTTCACAGAGTCAGGTGGAAGAACTATTCTTACTGAGGACACAGTATGCTTACTTGACAGTGCTGAGATTATTACTGCCGACTTGATTATTTCTGGTTCACCTTGGGAGAGCAAGATGGGAGGTGCAGGCATCAAGGCATATTTGAGAACTATGTATGTCAAGATTCACGAGGACAAGTTTGCAGCTAAGTGGAACCGTGAGTTTGATAATTAAATGATAGGAGCTGATTCTATTGAGTATTCAGTTGAAGCCGGAACAGGAAGCAGCTCTTAAAAAGATGAAAAACGGTTGTATCTTAAACGGAGGTACAGGTTCAGGAAAGTCTATCACTGCTCTGGCATATTACTTTTATAGTAATGGCGGAATATTTAGCAACGGCTATTACATCCCAATGCCAGATGACGGTGAAGGCACTCCTCCGGACCTTTATATTATTACTACAGCTCATAAAAGAGATACTCGCGAATGGGATGGCGATATGATTAACTTTCTGTTATCTACGGACCCAAGCATAAACATATATTCTAATACTGTTGTGGTGGATAGTTGGAATAATATACATAAATACACAGAAGTTAAAAATGCTTTCTTTATATTTGACGAGCAAAGAACTGTAGGTAGGGGTACATGGGCAAAAAGTTTTATTAAAATAGCTAGAAACAACGAATGGGTATTGCTTACTGCTACACCTGGAGATAAATGGCCCGATTATATTCCGATATTTATAGCAAACGGATTTTATAAGAATAGAACAGAATTTAATCGAAGGCATATAGTATATTCTGCATTCTCTAGTTATCCAAAAATTGATAGATATGTTGATACCGGCCGATTGATTAGGCTAAGAGACAGTATATTAGTTAATATGGATGTTCAAAGGCACACAGTTCAACATCATCTTTATATTTCTGTCGAGTACAGTAAAGACACATATAAGGATATCCAAAAGAACAGGTGGAATTATACAAAGGATGAGCCTATTCAGAATGCATCAGAGTTGTGTTATGAGCTGCGCAAATGCGTGAATGGCGATTTATCAAGAATAGATAGTATCATTGATATTTTGCATGAGCGTAAGAAAGCAATCATATTCTACAACTTTGATTATGAGCGTGATATTTTACTTGAGTACTTACCTAAGCTATGTACTGTAGCTGAATGGAATGGTCATAAGCATCAGGAATTACCAGAAGGAGATAACTGGGCATATTTAGTTCAGTATACTGCAGGCTGTGAGGGTTGGAATTGCATTAAGACAGACACTATTATATTTTACAGCCAGAACTATTCATATAAGACAATGATGCAGGCAATTGGTAGAATAGACAGACTCAACACCCCATTTATAGATTTATATTATTATCATCTTAAGAGCAAGGCACCGATAGATTTGGCTATAGGAAGAGCATTAGCTCAAAAGAAAAAATTTAACGAAACTAAATGGGTAAATAGTTTCGCGTAAAAAACATTGACTATAATGAAGAGAATGATCTTAGCTCAGATGGTGAGAGCGCTAAAGGAAACTTTAGAGGTCGTTGGTTCGAATCCAACAGTTCACTCTCTTTATTTTTTTGTCTAAAAGTAAAGGAGGATATTTCAAATGAAGACAGTAACAAAGACAATTACTTTTTCAAGGAAGACTAGTTCAGAGTGGACACCCGATGCAGAGTACAACAAAAATCTTGTTAATTCAGAAATCGTTGTGCTTAGAAGAATGTTTCATATGTGGGGGTTTGTTTCTTTGAATCAGATTAAACAGCGTTTTTTAATCAAAGATTCATTAAAGCAGGTGAATTATTTGAAGGAGTGCATGTTTCTACATAGCAGAGACGATTATGAGAAGTTTGAGCCGGTTGTCAGCCAGGATAAGAATGACCCTACAAAATTCAAGATTACTATGCAGTTTGTTGATTATTCAAAGGAGAATAAATAATGAACGAGGATGGATATAAAGAAGTACGTTTCGACGTGTATTGCCCAAGATGTGTGCATGAAAAGGAAAGTCAGGATGCTGACACTTGCAATGCTTGTTTGCATGAGGCAACCAATTTATATTCTCACAAACCAGTTAAGTTTGAAGAGAAAGACAAGAAATAGAAAGGAGCCGGCGGAATGTATAAATCAATACGGCAAGAAATATATGCAACATTTGTAAAAAATCCTGGATGGCAAAAAAGCAGTAAATTTATGGATAAAAGCGAGCTAAATCAAATGTTCATTACAAGAATTGCAGCTTTGGATATTTTAGCAGAGATGAATAAGTATCCTACAAAACCGCCGGTGAATATTGTAGTTGACTATAAGGATAGAATGGAGAGATTTGCATACATGGCACCGTCTATGGAAAGCAAAAACTTATTTTCTATAATGGCAGACACAGCGGATAAAATTATGGATTTATTCAATTAGGTGAAAGGAGACAAAATACTGATGAATGAAAAAGTAGAAGACTGGAATGGATTTCCAATTCATTTCGTACAGTTTGAAGGTTCATGGTTATGGGTTGCTGACCTTGAAGATATTTGCGATGCATTGGATTTATCAGCAGATGTTGTACTGAATGATATTAATCGTGATTATGTTTTTGAGATGTATGAAGGCAATCCATTTAAAATTGGTATATCGGAGGAAGGTATTTACCAGCTTATATATTTTAGCCACGAGCCTATGGCAATGAAGTTTAAGACCTGGTCATATCGTACACTGACTAAGTTACGTAAAATGGTTGGATTACAACCGTGGGAGTCACTAAAGCTACTGGATGAAAAAGTTCAGAGAAGTGTAGACCATATTCTTGATACTATATATTGGGATGAGGAAAAGAAATGTGTAATGCAATCTGTAACACTTCCTGGTGGCGATGTTGATCAGGTTCCGTTTTTCGAGAAAGGAGAATAAATAATATGAATGAAAAGTGGTTGCCAACTAAAGCAGGAGCTTTAGAAGAGAGAGCAATAAGAAATGCACTTAATAGTGTATATGGTACATATGGCATAGCTGATGTAAGGCCGACATGCATGAACGATCAGGTTTGGATGGATATTGGCAAACCTTATCTTATACCATTTGATAGAAAATTATTAACCCGCGAGGATATATTCAAAATAGTGGACACAATGATTGCAAACGCTGGATATCCAGATACAAGAAACATTAGAGTATTGGCAGGTGCATCAATTATGATAAAGTTATCATGCATACCTGGAGAGGTGCCTGAATCCATTAATACGCGCGAAGGGGTGACATATGTACATAACAAATGGATGAAACCGCGCGAAATGCAGTTGCAGCAGAAACGAGTAACAATGCGATATGATCAGTTCTTTAAACCAGAGCCACAGGATATTTATAAGAATGTGTATACTGCTAATGAATTATCATCATTGTTTAGCAGCGGTATTGCAAATTTAAAAGAAACGTTAAAAGAGGCATTCGGAGAATTATTTAATTTGGAGGAAGATAATATGTCAAAAAAATCATTAGAAGTTAAGAAGGTTATATATTCAGGTCCATGCACTATTGTTATTTGGGCAGACGATAGCAAAACAATTGTACGCTGCCAGGATGGTGATACATATTCAAAAGAAGTTGGTCTGCTTATGTGCTTAGCTAAGAAGGTTTGGGGCACTAATACATCAGGCTCAAACTTTAACGACTATATTTCAAAGGTTATTTCAGAGAAAGAGGAGAATGAATGATATTTGTAATTAATAGCCTTAAATACGATACTGATAAAATGGAGTTGGTATCAACAAAATGTAAATATTCGTATTCGAGTACACTATTTAATGCGATAGTACATTGCAGTGGCAGAAACGTAAAGATATTTAAAAGTTTAAAAAATCATTGGCTTTTGACATATGAAACAGATTACAAAAACTGTGCTGTAGCATTATCTGAAGATGAAGCTAAGGTATATCTTATGAAATATGATGTGGAAGCATACGAAAAATATTTTGGAGAATTAGAGGAAGCGTAAATGATTGAAATTATTAAACCCGGAACCAAAGAGAAAATCAGTTGCAAATCGTGTGGATGTCTATTCAGTTATGAAAAAGAAGATATAGAAATCGGGCATCCACATAATTTGTATCCTTTGGTTACAGAAATCAAGTATATAACTTGCCCACAGTGTAACGAAAAAAATAGAATTGGAGGCTACAAAATGATTAAATTAATAGTAGATGGATATTGTGAAAACTGTCCTGAATTTTGTGCCGATGTAGAAAAAACATATACATACGCCGGTGAATTACGGATTACTAATACGGTAATTACGTGCGAGCATAGAAACAGATGTAAATGCATAAAAGACATGATACAAAAAGAAAAAGTGAGGTAAGGCAATGATTAAACTAGAAGATCTATTATTAACTGCATACTGCGACGTGGCTATTATGGACAATATATATCCTGCGATAACAATTAATTACAAAAATGATGCATGGAAACATTTTTCAAAAGATTTCTTAGATAGAGAAGTTAAAAAAATCGACACTTACAACGATAGAGTCAGAATTTGGCTAGAAGAGGAGGTCACGAAGAAATGATTAAATTAGAACACACAATTCTGGCGAGTCCAGATCAGATGGAGTTTATTATTGAAGGGATGCGAAATCCTATGAATAGCTGGGAGAAGAGTGATAGTGGTGAAGGATGTCATGAGAGAAGAATTTGGGGTAATATAGAAAGAGATGATCTCCTTTGTAAAAAATGTGGTGCCACATATGAGTCGCATTATGTTTGTTCTGGTAAAAAGCAGTTCGTATTAGGAAATAACGACCACTCACTTATGCAGCGTTTAGCCAGTGCAGGTACTGACCATAGAAAATTTATGAGAATGATGCTGGTGTATGTGAGAATTACGGCACCTTTATATTGGTGGAAAGAATTCGATACATACAAAGTTGGAACGGTCGCTAACAGCTGTAGTACGATGCACAAGATCCAGGAGAAAGAGTTTACACTGGAGAATTTTAGCTGTGAGCATTTGATTTCAGACTGGACCGGAGATAATAACGATGCTATCTGGTATAAAGACCCGCCTAAAAATGGATCGATTGAATGCCCAATAATATTTTCTCCTCTGGATGCTTTAAGAACCACTATTGGAGTATTAAATACGAACCGAGAAGCTTATCTTAAAACAAAAGACAAAAAGTTCTGGTGGCAGATTATTCAGCTTCTCCCTAGCAGCTATAACCAGACACGTAATGTCATGATGAATTATGAGGTGCTGGCGAATATTTACAAGTCTCGCAAGGACCATAAGCTGGACGAATGGCAGGAATTCTGTAAGTGGATTGAGACTCTTCCATATTCTGAGTTGATTTTGTCCGCGCAGAAAACATCTCCTATTATGAAAGGAGAGTGATATTTATGGCAAAAAAATATATTGTTAAAGCGACTAAGTACGGAAGAGACTGAAAAAAAATAGGAGAGGGTATTGATTTTCTAGAAGATAATAAATTATATCGACTAGAGTTTCATGCTGACGGATTAATCCAGGCTATTCAGGCAAAAATAGCGTTTAAACAAAATAAAAGATTTAAATATTTCACTTATTGAGAGAGGTACTCAGCGTTATTGCTGGGTCTCTTTCTTTTATATTTCGCGAAAGATACATCTCCTATTATAGAAAGGAGTGATGGTATTTATGAATTATACAATAAAAAGTATTTCAAAGCTTCTAAATGTATCTGAAGAACAAGTAAGAAGGTGGTGTAGAAGTGGACAACTTAAATCACTAAAGCATTCGAGAAAAGAAGGATATGTTATAGAAAAGTGCGATTTATTTGCGTTTTTAGATGATAATCCAAAATATAGGAATGCATTAGATTTAGGATCTGACGATAATGCACTAAAAATATTAAAAATACGTTTTTTAGAAACACGATTAGACATTATAAAAGAAGAAATTGTAGAGTTAGAAAATACCATAAAAGCACTTAAAGGCTCAGAGTAAAATCTGGGTCTTTTTCTTTTGTATTTGTTTGCGTGGGAAACATTTTAAATAATTTGAACCAAAAAACTAATATATTTTAGCAAAAGAGGTGATATTTCATGCGATGCCCTAAATGCAATAGTAATGTGTACTCGCATCATCAAAAGATAAATAAATCTGGCACTGAGATAAAGCGAGACTATGCTTGTCGTAAGTGTAAATATGTATTTGAAACAATAGAACAGATTATTGAAAAAAGGTAAAAGTATTGCTTTTATATTATTTAGAATGAACCTGTAGAGGCTATAACCTATGCCTTCTGGGCGGGGGAGTAGGAAACGAAGCCCATGAAAACTGAAATGGTGTCCTATTGTTTTTAATTATTATATGTGAAGAAAATACGAAAAGGAGTTTAATAGCCTATGAGAGTATATTTTTATGACATTATGAAAGATGAAACTGTAATTAAGCTTAAGAAAATCAAGTCAAAAGACTTTCCAAGCTTAAAATATAAAGGATTAACATGCCCAGGAATCGTAGACAAATTCATGGATGCAGTATATGATGCTAAAAATCTTGTTGAGGAGCATCTTTGGCTGATATGCTTAAACACTAAATTAGTACCAAATGCAGTGTTCGAAGTATCACATGGTAGTATGACTGATGCTAATTGCAGCCCGGTTTCTATATTCCAAAGAGTCTTATTGACCGGAGCAAGCAGTTTTATAATTGTACATAACCATCCGTCAGCGAGTACATACCCATCACAAACGGACGACGATACATTTAATGATATACGCAAATTAAGTAAAATGATGAATCTTAATTTTTTAGATAGTATCATCGTCGGTGACGGAAAACCATATTCTTATAAATACGATTGTGATGACTGGAACGATTAACAGAAAGGAAAATATTATGAAAAAATTATTTGTAAGTGTACCTACGAAAGGTAGAACAGCAGAAGAAATCAAAGCTAGTATTCAGAAGATGAAGAATATTGCTGAGACATACGAAGGTGAACAGTTAGAGCTCATTGATAGCTATGTTGAGGATAATCCGCCAAAGAATAATAATCAGGCAATATGGTATCTTGGTAAATCACTTGAAAAGCTATCTGAGGCTGACATTTTCATTGGAATTGAAGATGATTATAATTGGAGTGGTTGCTATATTGAAAGACAGGCTGCACATAGATATGACATTAAAGCTTATCATGTTCCAGCAGATTACGTAATAAGCAACTATTGGGAAGTACGCAAAAATGCAGACTCAATGGTACAATGTTAAACACTAAAGCATGCCGATTCTGGTGGAGAGGAAAATGTATGCTTGGTAATAAAAAGCCTTGTGTACATACTCTTTGCCCGGATTGGGAAAGTAAGTATATTTACCCGGTTAGAGAGACTTGGGTTAAGGAGGGAAAATGAAAGAAAGAATCATAGAATTTCTATCCGGTATTATTGCAGCTGTTGGATTTGGTATTACACTAATTGTTGTATTTTGTATATTTTGGGGCGGAATTTCATTATGTGTGTGGCTTGTGCTGGCCCTATTCAATATTACAAGAAATATTATGACAGCTGCTATTATAGGACTAGCATTTGCACTATTGTATATTGTTAGGCAACGATAAGGAGGAACGTAAATGATAGAACTTTTAAAATTGTGTGCTGAATATCCTATTGAATTTAACGTATGTTATGAGCCATTTCTGAGTGCTTTTGTTATTAAGTCCCGAAACCTTGAAACAAATATGGCAGTAAGCATACGTATTACTACTTCCGAAATTGAATTGGTACCATCAGAAATAATTAGTCGGCGCATCATAGACCAAGTACGAAAAAGTCTTATAGACTGTTAGGAGGAAAAATAGATGGGAGATAAACAATATAAATGGAAATGCATATACACGGATGCAATATCAGGTCACGCAAAAGTATGGAATTATAATAAATTGGTAGGCCGTATTAATGATGCCATGCGTCAATATTGTGATTTAGATGATTTAGATAAATATTATCGCTTAGAGGTAGGTAAAGGCATAGTTGATTTTATGCAAAACGCGCCGTTAGAAGAGATAACACAAATACCATGTACGTCTATCTATAATAATTTATCCTTATGTGATAATGAGTTTCGTATTATGGAAAGAGTAAAAAATGTAGACTGTTTTAATGTTGATGACGTTGTAAAAGTTCCTGATTATAATGTTTCCGATAAAATATGTATCAACCCAAATCCTATATCACCAGAACACTATAAAAGACTAAGCCCTGAGCCGAAAGATGTTATTCGAAGCTGGGGCTTAAATTTTAATCTGGGTTCGGCAATTAAGTATATTTCAAGGGCTGGACATAAGGATGATATTATTCAGGATTTGAAGAAAGCTCAGCGGTTTATACAGTTTGAGATTGATTATTTGGAAGGAGATAAAGAGTAATGAGTGTACATTATATTTTAGACATGATATTTTTAATCATGTTGATTGGGATTGCAGGGTGGTTGATGGTGGATTTGTTACTTAAGTTAACTCATAAGATTCGTCGTCATATTCCACCTGCAGCGGTACCTAAAGCTAAATGCCATTGCTGGAACTGCAGATTTAGGTCTAGTAGATATTGGTGCACCATATGGGGTAAGGGCATATTTTTAGATGACTTTTGCAGCTATGGAGAAAAGAAAAAGAACAAGGAGAAAACAGATGAATGAATTAGAAAGAGATGCTAAGATTGATGAATTGTCAAGTGAAATTGCCGATTTAGCTTTATCTGGTGCAACACCTGACGAATTAAAAGATGCAATTGTGCATAGTATGAAGGTACTTGATAGCTTTAAGAAACTTAAATAAATCGCGTAGGAAACATGGCCTTTAGTGAAAGGAGTGATTAATATGTTTAATTTAGGCGAAAAAATTGCATTAAGTATCACGGCAGTGGAATCTATAATATTTGCAGCAGGTATCAAATATGTTAAAAAAGTCTATGATGATACTTACTTAGATAAGTATGGAATGACTGCAAGTGAATATGTTAAGACAGTTATAAAGTCAAAAGATATGAGCGATTATAAGAAACGACTTAATAAAAGGGAGTCCTAACAAGGGCTCTTTCTTTTTTTTCAGAAAGGAGAGTAATTCATGAACAATACAACAAAAATCAGAATAATGTCTTATGCCTCACAGCCAGATAAGGATTACAACTATGACGGTGATTATGTAGACTTTGAAGGTAAGCGATATTGGGTTTGTTTACGAACGGAAACCGTTGAGTTTGTTGGAAATTTGGAGGTGAGTAAGTGATGGATGGATTTAATTTTGAGAAATGTAATGGATGTCCATATTATTTTGGAGAGATAGACCAGTGTATGGTTGGAGAGGACGATGTTCCTGATAATTTAGAAAAGAAATGCAAAAAAAGAGATAGAAAGTCGAAGAACTAATTAGCAAATTATATGATGTAAAGGAGAAAACAGATGACTAAATTAAAAGACGTATTAGGCTACATTGACAATGATGTCAGACTCATTATTGCGAATAATGGTGAAATAGCGATTATATTTCAGGGGTTTCAAGATGCAGTATCGGATAAATATCTTGAATGTAGGGTGTTAGAAATATCAATTAATGAAGCGATGGATGCAACTATAGATGTAATGATTACGAATGATGAGGCAGAGCTTTATAACTAAATTAAGATGGATTGCGGGGATAATATTTATTAATGCGTTGTGTGGGCTATTGCATTTGCATCCATATAACCCAGATTGGTGGATATTGACTGTTAGTTTTTATTTTATTTTAGGATTTACGGAGGATTGATTTATATGGTAACAGAATATGAGAAGCGTATGGAGAAGCATATGGCCAGTATTGATAAGAGCTTGGCTAGCATTTCTAAGTCATTAGAGAGAATTGCTAAGGCAAAAGAGAGGACACAGGCTGAATCAGACAGAGAAATGGTTAGAGAGTCATTGGATAAGTTATCAAAATTATCCGGTACGAAGACGAAGCTATTATAATAAGGAAGAAAGAGGTGCAAGTAATGAGTTTTCAGGATGTATTAAACGTAGCAATTGTTGTGATTTTGGTATATTTATGCTTAAGTGGACTTGTTGGAAGGATTTGCAAGGCTGTTGAGATGATCGCGATTATCAAGTGCTTGGGTGATATGAGTAAGAGTTGTGATAACAGTGCTGTTAATGATATTTTTGAGGAAATGACAAAGTCTTTGAAGAAATAATCAAATTTAGGGCTTGTTGAAAGAAACAGGTCCTATTTTTTTGTGATTTTTACTAAGAAAAGGAGGAAATTATGATTCTGACAGTAATTTTAATACTATATTTAGCAATTGGGTTAATGATTGTGAGTGTTTTGAATGCATTTTTGGACGAAGTTGGTGAACACCTGTTCATGTTTACAGTATTATTATGGCCGTTGGCTATTGTTTTAGGCATTATTATACTAATTATGTGGTTATTTATTACAGCAGGAAGTAAAATTGGCGAGTTTTTAAGGAGGAAATTTGATGAAAAGTGATATCACAGGGCCATATTTGAAGGTAAATGGCAAAATTAGGGGTTATTGTGAGCTTTGTGGCAGAGAAGTTGGGCTGAATGAGCCTGGAAGCAAGTGCCCATTATGTGGTGCAGAGCTATATTATGAGCCAAAAGTGTATGGCATGTACAAATATGGACAGAAAATTGATGATATCTGCGAAAGGGAGGACAAATAAATGGGTAGAAAAGGTAAAACTAACGTGTATGAGTCTGGAAAAGCTGAGGATGGTTGGTCATCTTCGGTCGCTGAGAAGCGAAATGGTGCTATTTTGAACGCATATTTGGCAGTAAAAAGGGTCACTGAGACTTGTAAAATTGGTGATTTAGTGGCTGTTTCATGCAGAAAACAGTATCCAGGAGGCAGTAAAATTGACGTCGAAAGCCAGAAATTTAAGGGCTATTTTATAGGAGAATACCCTAGATATTTTAGGATTTTGGTGCATGGAAAAGGTGGAGATTACGTCAGATGCGTTAACAAAAATGACCTGATTGCTGGCGATTTACGTATCAAAAAGTTGTGCGGGAAACCGTTTTTGATGCCGGTTGTTGAGTGATTTTTGTGGACATTTTTGGCCATTTTTACTGAAAATTAGTGTTTTTAAAAGTGGCCATTTGCCCACTTTGGTGGCCACAAGGGTAAATTGAAAAGTTGAAAAATGACCGTTTTGGACACTTTTTGGCCACTTTGCCCACCTTCTGCCCACTTTTAAACACCAAAGTGGCCACAAAGAAACCCAGTATTTATGCGGGTTTGAGGGGGGTTGTGGCCATTTGCCCACTTTTTTTCTTTAATCGGACAAAAAAATTGAAAAATATTACATATATATAATATTTTACCTATATAGAAATAAAATGGGCTTTAAAAGTGGGCAAACGGCCACAAGCATATTTTTAAGGAGGTAAAACAAATGGATGAAGATATTTGGCGCAGACTCATATGCTACTGCGACGACGAGTATATTTCACGAATAAAAGCATATTCTTTAAATTCGCAAGAAGCGTCCATTACGTTTCAATTCTATGACGGCACTTATGAAATATTTTATTATATGGAGGAGACGTGGTTTAAGATAGGCAAACTTCCAATGAGTAAAGAGAAGATGAATGAGTATTTTGGACATAAGTTACGAAAGTATATGTACATGCATGCCATGACACAACACCGGTTAGCAATGGCGTCTGGAGTTTCGCAAAAACAAATTAGTGAATATATTAATGGCGTACGCATTCCTAACTTCTATGCAATTTCTCGATTTGCAAATATTCTGCATGTTTCGACTGACGTATTTAGATTCCGTTTTGAGAATCCAGTTAAATTTGAGCCACCAAAAAACGGAACCACAATCGCGTAAAAAACATAGATTATAGTGAGAGGGTGACCATAATTGGTTGCTCTTATTTTTTTACGCGCGCACGAAAGGAGTCAATTATGTTAGAAAGCAAATTCCAGTCAGGTCTGATTAAAGAAATAAAATCCAGATATGACGGATGCGTTGTTATGAAGAATGATGCAGGGTATAGACAAGGTACCCCGGACCTTTTAATTCTCCATAACGACAAGTGGGCTGCTCTTGAGTGCAAACAATCGAGCAAAGCAAGTCATAGACCAAATCAAGATTATTATGTGAACAAATGGAACGATATGTCTTTCGCAAGATTTATCTATCCAGAAAATAAGGAGGAGATATTAGATGAGCTTGATGATGTATTCGGACATGCTAAAAGGTAAGCATGCCAAATTTCCACCAAGTCAGGCAACTCGTTGGGCAACAAAGAATCTGACACCCGATGATATTTTCAGAATGATATGTTCTGGGTACGCTCAGGAAGTCGGAACTTTAATTCACGAGTATGCAGAAAATGCAATTAGATATCGTATTAAGATACTAAAGTCTGACAAGAAGGAAGTACGTAAGCATCTGCTGATTCACGGAATACCTGAAAACGTAGTCGCGTATTATGTTGACCGTATATTCCCGAATCTTATGACTTACACAAATGATGCTATTGGATTCCGCATGGACACGGAAGTTCCAGTATCATATTCTGCAACACCTTTAGCAGAGTTTAAGAGCCGTGGTAAGCTGCCACCTATATTTGGTCATGCTGACGCGCTCAAATTTTCAAAGAATAAACTCATGATATTTGATTTAAAGACTGGACTGTCACCTGTTCATATTGAGCAGCTTCTGACATATGCCAGTCTTTATTGTTTGCAGGAAAAACTTAAACCAGGCTGCATAGACATTGAACTGAGAATTTATCAGAACAATGAAGTATCAGTCACAATACCAGAAGCTGACGATATTCTGCCTATTATGGATAGAATCGTAGCTTACGACAAGATGTTAACAAACTTTTTGATTTCGGAGGAAATGTGAGATGGAACAAGAGCTAATGCACTATGGCACCAAACAGCCTTATGATGGTTCACCAACAGGTTCTGGTAGATACCGTAAAGGTTCCGGTGAAAATCCTCAGAGATCAAAAGATACATTGGGTTACATCAAAGAGCTTCAAAAAGAAGGCATGACTGAAAAAGAAATAGCCCAATGCATGGGAGTGTCAACAACTAAACTTAGAGAATTGAAAGCCAATGCTGTAGCTCAGGAACGTGCTAACAATATCAGGCAGGCTCAAACTCTTAAGGAAAAAGGCTACCGCGCTTCTGAAATTGGCCGTATTATGGGCAAGAATGAATCATCAGTTAGAGGATGGTTAGACGAGAAAGCCAAAGAAAATGCAAGCCTAACCAAGACAACTGCTGATGTACTTAAGAAGAATGTTGATGATAAAGGATATATTGATATCGGTTCTGGTGTAGAAATCGATATGAATGTATCAGCAACAAGACTTAAGAATGCAGTTACCATGCTGACGGACCAAGGATATGTAACTCATGAAGTAAAAGTACCTCAAGTCAGTAATCCAGGAAAGTACACAACTGTTAAAGTATTAGCACCTCCTGGAACAGAATGGTCTGATGTTATTCATAACCCAGATAAGATTCATACTGTCACCGAATATTCAAGAGATGGTGGTGCACACTTTGATGTAGTTCGACAGCCTACAAGTATCGACGGTAAGCGAGTAATGATTCGCTATGCAGAAGATGGCGGTATTGATAGAGATGGAACAATCGAAATCAGACGAGGTGTCGATGATATTTCTTTAGGCAATTCCAACTATGCGCAGGTTCGTATTATGGTTAATGGAACGCATTACCTTAAAGGTATGGCTATGTATTCACCAGATAAGATGCCTGATGGAGTAGATATCATATTCAACACTAACAAAAAGAAAGGCACACCACCGGAAGATGTCTTTAAGAAGATTAAAGATGATCCTGATAATCCTTTCGGAGCTTTGATAAAAGCCAACGGCCAACGATATTATTCTGACCCAAATGGAAAGTACATTAAGGTTGGAGAGTCATATTCAGAAGCTACTAAATCTACAAAGAAAGACGAGCCTCGTTACAGCTTGTCGCCAGTCAACAAACTTAGAGAAGAAGGCGACTGGTCAGAGTATGCAAAGTCTTTGTCGTCTCAGTTCTTGTCTAAGCAGGACTTGCCGCTTATCAAGAAGCAGCTCAACTTAGCTTATGACGAGAAGAAGACACAATACAATGAAATTATGTCATTGCAGAACCCAGCTCTTAAAAAGACATTGTTGGAATCATTTGCAGATGACTGTGATGCCTCAGCAGTTCACTTGAAAGCTGCAGCCTTACCAAGGCAGGCTATGCAAGTAATACTACCAATCCCATCAATGAGTGATAAGGAGATTTATGCTCCAAACTATAAGAATGGTGAAAAAGTTTGCCTGGTTCGTTACCCTCATGGAGGAACGTTCGAGATACCAGAGCTCACAGTCAACAACAATCAAGCTAAAGCAAAGAAAGCATTGGGTAATGCAAAGGATGCTGTTGGTATCAATTCACACGTAGCAGGTATACTGTCAGGTGCAGACTTTGACGGTGACACTGTCATGGTTATACCAGCAAATAATCGTGGTTCATCAGTACGAATCAAACATGACAAACCTCTTGAAGGATTGAAAGACTTTGATCCAAAGAAGTATAAGTACACGGATGAGCAGCTTGCCAATGGCGCAAAGGTTATTACTTCTGCATACAAACAGAAGCAAATGGGTGTGGTATCAAACCTTATTACAGACATGACACTAAAGGGTGCACCAACAGATGAAATAGAAAGAGCTGTTAGACATTCAATGGTTGTTATTGATTCTGAAAAACATAAGTTGGACTACAAGCAGAGTGCAATTGATAATGGCATAGATGAGCTTAAGAAGAAGTGGCAAAGCGGAGGTGGAGCTTCGACTATTATCTCAAGGTCTAAGTCGGAAGATAGGACAGTGCCAGAAAGAAAGGAAGGTAAGTACATTACTGACCCAGCAACTGGTAAGACTACTAGACATTACATAGACCCTAAGACAGGAGAGAAACTGTATACCGATACCGGATCTACATATACCACCACTAAGACCCTAAAGAACGGGACTACCCAGGTAGTAACCTCCCTACGTACCACTTCGGTACCTAAGATGGAACTGGCTAAGGATGCTATGGCTCTTGTCGGTGACAAACATGATCAGAAAGAGTTAGCTTATGCAGACTATGCCAATAAGCAGAAGGCATTAGGCAATCAGGCTAGACTAAGCCTACTGAATACTCCTAGTGCCACCTACTCCCCTGAGGCTAAGAAGAAGTATGCTGAACAGTGTGCTTCCCTGGATGCCAAACTCAAATTAGCTTTACAGAATGCCCCTAAAGAACGTCAGGCACAGTTATATGCAAACATAATTGTGAAAGAAAAGAAGGAACAGAGCCCTTCCCTGACAGACAAAGAAAATAAGGATCAACTTAAGAAAGTTAAATCGCAAGCATTGGCCACAGCTAGAGCTACATATGGAGCCAAGAAGCCAAACATAGTTATTGATGATAAAGAATGGGAAGCCATTCAAGCAGGTGCTATAAGTAATAGTAAACAGTTACAAATCTTCAAGAATTGTGATCAAGATGCTTTAAAGCAAAGAGCTCTACCGAAACAAACAAATGCACTTAGTGATGCAAAGGTTAGTCGTATCAAGTCTTATAGTGCAAACGGATTCACTATTGCAGAGATTGCTGCTGCAATGGGCGTTTCAACAAGCACAGTTTCTAAGTACTTGTAATTAATGAAAGGACAAAGCAATGGAAACAGTTTCAAATGATTGGATGCTAACAACTTCCGACAATCCTTACAATCCTTTCACACAGTTTGATGAATGGCAAATGTTCGATTCGTTGCAAGGTTACAACACTTGTTCTTACTTAGATAGAATTTGTGTAACTTCTGACAATTTATCAAAGTCTTTTAATGATTCTGAAATTGATGAAGCAATGAATGAGATTCTTAAGTATGATTTGTTAGGAAATTATGTGAAAGTTAATAAAGAAACAGCACAAAAGTTTGCTGATTATGCAAAGAAAATGATGTATTCATCAGAAGAATCATCATAAACAAATAAAATTGAATATTATTACCTCTATCAGTAGTTTGGGACAGATGAGTCCCGGCTTTGATAGGGGAGGGGGTCCTGAAAATTGACACCCCCTACGGCATCGCGGCCGTCTTAAAAAAATCTCCGGAGGGATATTTTTGAAAAGCAATTTGGACCCGGTGCATACTTTTCGTAGACATCTTTATAGAACATACAAGCTCTTATCGGTATTTTATCTCCTTTCATCTGGTACCCCAGGTGCAAACAAGTTCACATAGCCTCTTTAAGCTCGAAAAAGAGGTATAAAACAGGTTTGTATGTTCTATAAAGATGTCTACAACTCTATATAAACATATGTGAACAATAGGAGATGAGATAGTAATGCCTGAAAAAGAAGACAGAAAACCTGCAGCTTCATTAGAAGAGCGGGAGAATCGTATGGTGGCAGCAGCTATGGATCTCGCAGAGAAGCAATTATTAGAAGGAACAGCATCAGCTCAGGTCATTACACATTTTTTGAAGATAGGTTCTTCTAAAGAAAGACTTGAGCGAGACATAATGGGCGAACAGAAAGATTTAATAAGTGCAAAAACACAGGCGTATAAGTCAGCAGATGAGCAATTGAATATGTACAAGAATGCAATACGTGCAATGGGTATATATTCTGGTGAAGATGACCCAGGAGACGACATTGATATATGAAAACATATTCAGAACTTATACAATTTTCAACTTTTGAAGAGCGCTTAGCATATCTTTCTTTTAAATCCGTTATTGGACACGAGACCTTTGGAGGAAGCAGGTGGCTAAACCAAACTTTCTACAGGTCTCCAGAATGGAAGCATTTCCGGCGTAGTGTTATATTGCGTGACAATGGATGCGATTTAGGTATTGACGGTTTTACGATATACAACGGAATTTATATTCATCATATTGAACCTATAACTCCTCAAGACATACAAGCAAGGAATTTGGAAAAATTACTGAATATGGATAACGCTATATGTTGCTGCCTCAACACTCACAATCTGATTCATTATGGAGATATTTCAAATGCTGTTATTGCACCTATAGAACGATCACCAAACGATACCTGTCCATGGAAACAATAGGAGATACGACAATGAATGATGTTTTAATAGAAAGTATTTTAGGTTCTGTAAAGAAGCAGGTCAATGTAGCTCCGGAATGTACATGCTTTGATGAAGACTTGGTTATGTACATAAATGCACAACTTGCAATATTGAATGATATTGGAATCGGAACAGACGGATTCACAATTTCTGATGACACAAGCACATGGGAAGACTTTATACCGGACAACGTGGCCTTGGCTAATTTAGCAAGAACATACACAGGCACAAAAGTAAAAATTATATTTGACCCACCGACAAGCTCGATAGTTTTGGAAGCAAGTAAAAGCTATGCTAAGGAACTTGAATGGCGAATGAGTGAAAAGGTCAAATTGTTACAGGAGGAATAAATGTGGCAATACAATTACGACGCACTATTAGCTCCTGATGAACTGGAGCATTCTGGACGTAAAGGTATGAAATGGTATCAGCATATTTTTACGAAAAAAGATGGAAGCTTGAATTATCTGGGTAAACGAAAAGCAAATAAAATGAAGGATGACTATACCAGGCTAACGGGTAAGCAGCTTCGTAGGAATCCAACAAAAAGCAAAGGGTCTAAACCAGTAAACGAAATGACCGATGCTCAGATTCGCAAAAGAATAGAACGTATCAGACTTGAAAACGAATTAAATAGCTTGCAACCAGCCAAAGTTTCAAAAGGTAAAGCAATTACACAGAAATTAAGTAGAAACTTAACGGACATGGCTGTTGAACGTGGAACACGGATACTTGGTGATTACGTTGAAAAGAATGTGAGGAACAAGTTAGGTCTTAATTCTCAGTCCACTAAATCCCAATCTCAAATACTTGCAGATAAGGCTAGAGATTTAGAAAATCAGTGGAAAATCATTGAAAATCAAAGAAAGATTGACAATGCCAAAGCTCGTTCTGCAGCAGCGACCCAACAACAGTCTGATAAGAATAATCAACAGCAGTCGAATTCTCGAAAAGAAGAGCAGAGTAATAAGCATGAGGCAAACGGAACAACGTCTCAGCACACAAATTCTGATGATATTCTTAGAGGCACTGTTGAAGACATTCCATCTGGAACACGCGAGACTGGAAGACAGTATATAGCGTACTTGCTAGAAGATAAACATAGGTAGGTGAACAATAATGGCATTATCTAATACGGCTGTGCCTTACTATTACGGCCAATTTAGAGATGCTGTAATTAGAGGTGAAATCCCGATATCTAATGAAATCGCCATGGAAATGCAACGAATCGACGAGTTAATTGCTGATCCACAATATTACTATGACGACAAAGCGATAAACGGATTTATAGCTTTCTGTGAGAACGAGCTGGTTTTAACAGACGGTTCAGACTTACACTTACTTGACTCGTTCAAACTTTGGGCAGAGTCTATATTTGGCTGGTATGAGTTTGTAGAGAAAACTATACCGGAGCCAGATGGTCGAGGCGGCATGCACTATGTCACTAAGACAATCAAGAAGCGACTCATTAAAAAGCAATATTTAATTGTTGCACGAGGAGCCGCTAAATCAATGTATGCATCATGTATACAAAACTATTTTCTATGTATTGACAAAACTTCATCGCATCAGATTACAACAGCACCAACTATGCCTCAGGCAGAAGAGGTTATGTCACCAATTCGTACTGCAATCACTCGTTCAAGAGGCCCGCTGTATACATTTCTTACAGATGGTTCAATCAACAACACAACAGGTTCAAAAGCCAACAGGCAAAAACTCTGTCCTACAAAGAAAGGAATTCAGAATTTCCTGACTGGTTCACTACTTGAAGTTCGTCCAATGACAATTGATAAGCTTCAAGGATTGCGAGTAAAAGTTGCAACAATTGATGAGTGGCTTTCTGGTGATGTAAGAGAGGATGTAGTTGGAGCAATTGAGCAGGGAGCAGCAAAAGAGCAAGGTGGAGGAGCAAATGATGACTATCTGATAGTAGCTATCAGCTCAGAAGGAACTGTCAGAAATGGTTCCGGTGATACAATCAAAATGGAGTTAATGAGCATCCTTAAAGGTGACTATAAAGCTCCACATACTTCTATTTGGTGGTACAAGCTTGATGATATTAAGGAAGTTAACGACCCACGTTATTGGATGAAAGCAAATCCTAACATTGGTATCACTGTATCTTATGAGACTTATCAGTCCGACGTAGAGAAAGCAGAAGCTAATCCTGCAGCAAGGAACGATATTCTCGCAAAACGTTTTGGTATACCAATGGAAGGCTATACATATTTCTTCACTTATGCTGAAACACTTGTACATCGGAAGAGAAGCTATTGGCAGATGGCGTGTTCTATGGGAGCTGACATGTCCCAGGGCGATGACTTCTGTGCATTTACATTTATGTTCCCAATTGGTAATGGACAGTTTGGAATTAAGACACGTTCTTATATTACAACCTTGTCATATTCGAGATTACCAAGAGCGCTTAAAGATAAATATGATGAATTTATTGCTGAGGGCAGTTTGATAGTTATGGAAGGAACAATCCTTGACTTAATGAATGTCTTTGATGATGTAGATGCTTATATAACTAAGAATGAGTATGATGTTCGATGCTTTGGATATGATCCATATTATGCAAAGGAATTTGTGGAAAGATGGGAAAGAGAAAATGGTCCATTTGGTATAGAGAAAGTGCAGCAGGGAGCGCGAACAGAGTCCGTTCCACTAGGTGAGTTAAAGAATCTTGCTGGTGAACGAATGCTCTTATTTGATGAGCAAATCATGTCGTACACAATGGGTAATGCTATTACTCTTGAAGATACAAATGGTAACCGTAAGCTTTACAAGAAACGAAGGGAACACAAGATCGATAATGTGGCAGCTATGCTTGACGCATTTGTGGCATACAAGCGTAATTTAGATGCGTTTTAGGAGGAATAAATAGAAGTAAAGCCCATACTTAATCTAAGTACAGGCTTTTATTGCTCGATAATCTTCATATAAAATTTTCTCCATAAAACAGTTCACATATATTCAATTGTGCTATCCGACTTTTTTAAATAACTTCTTTTTGGCGGTCTTAATCAAATTTTTATTAATAGAAATCTGGTTATTTTTTATAAGGGTTGCTATTCCGCTTAATAAAACTTCATCGTTATATTCTTGAGGTCCGCCAATTTTACTAATGTAATGATTCAATGCAGCAGTACCACCAATTTTACGTCCGTTATCATTTACATAAGGGTGATATAACTCTTTCTGATCCATGCTTTCATACTCCTTTCTATGTTATTTGAAGATTCTAATATCTCCATAATCAATCATAACTAAATAGCGTGAGTATGTCAATACTATATTTTTAAGGAAGGATAAATTATGTGGCAATATAACTATGATTATTACGACATAGCCCCAGACGAGCTTATGCACTATGGTAAGCTTGGCATGAAGTGGGGCATAATACATAATCCAGCTAAAGCTTATGCTAAAGCTGTAAATAAACGTAATTCATTAAATTCGAAATTAGATAAGAATAGAATTGCGTATGAGAAAGCCAAAATAAAGGCCAATAATGGTGCTTCTGCTAAGTATAAAAAATATCAGGCTAAAGCTGATAAGATGCATTACAAAAGCAGCAAGGCATTGGACAAAATGTATAAACATGCTAACCCATTGATTCGTACAAGCATATCAGATGATTTGTATCAACGTTCTAGGAGAAAGGCCGATAAATATCAGGCTAAATTCATGAAGTCTCAAAGAAAAGCAGATAAATACAAATCCACATATGAGAACAGAGCTGCTAAAGCGGGAGCGGCAGAATCTAAGTATTTAAGATCTAAGCATAAAGCTGAAAAATGGCAGGAAGCAATAGATAAATCATTTAGAAATGTAGACGTTAATTCACTGCCTATTCAATATACATCCGCTGGTAAAGCATATATTGAGAAGCTTAAAAATGCTGGATAGCAAAGGAGCCTTATGCGGCGACATGAATTATTAAATAATTCAAAATGGTATCAGAATCCGTAAGGGTTCTTTTTTTTTATACCAAACTTTAAAGGAGAAAAAGAAATGGCATTATCAGTAGGCACACGTTTGAAACATGCCTGGAACGCATTTTTAAATAGAGCACCAACTCAATACAGAGATATTGGAAATGGCTCAGGAATAAACCCAGGGCGAGCCAAGTTTACAAGAGGAAATGAACGCTCGATTATCAATTCACTTTTCAATCGTATTGCAATGGATGTGGCAGCGCTAGATATTAAGCATTGCCAATTGGATTCAAACGAACGATATAAAAGCACTATATCGTCAGGTCTTAACGACTGCTTGACACTAAGTGCAAACATTGACCAAACCGGTAGGAATTTAAAGCAGGATATTGTTATGTCCATGTTTGATGAAGGCGTTGTAGCTGTCGTACCAGTAGATACAACCGATGACCCGAATAATACAGACAGTTACATTATTGACACTATGCGTACCGGAAAAATTGTTGAATGGTATCCACGCCATGTAAAAGTTCAGTTATACAATGACCGAACTGGGCATAAGGAAGAAGTTATTTTACCGAAGTCTGACGTGGCCATTATAGAGAATCCATTTTATGCAATTACGAATGAACCAAATTCATCAGTTCAACGACTTATCAGAAAGTTAAATCTGTTGGATGTAATTGATGAGCACAATGGCTCAGATAAGCTAGACCTTATCATACAGCTTCCATATACGGTTAAAACACCGGCAAAGAAAGCTATGATAGAGGAACGTCGAAAAGAGATTGAAGAACAGCTAACTGGTTCAAAGTATGGAATAGCATACCTCGATGCAACAGAGCACATAACCCAGTTAAATAGATCTTTGGAGAATAATCTCCTTAAACAAATCGAGCTACTTATCAACATGGTCTATAGCCAGTTGAGTATTACAACGAGTGTAATGGATGGCACTGCAGACGAGCAGACCATGTTTAATTACAATAACAGAACTATTGAACCTATCGCATCTGCAATCGTAGACGAGTTCAAAAGAAAGTTCTTATCTAAAAATGCAAGAACTAGAGGACAAACGATCATGTTCTTTAGGGATGCTTTCAAATTAGTTCCAGTTAACAACATTGCAGATATTGCAGACAAATTCACACGTAACGAAATCATGTCTACCAACGAGATGCGTGCCGTTATCGGTATGAAGCCGGTTGATGACCCTCAGGCAGATGAACTTCGTAATAAGAATCTTAATCCTGGCGAAAACCAGGACTTTGCGTCCACTACAGAAGAAGACCCAGATGAAGATTACGACTATGGAACTGATTACTAATAAAACAAGGAGGAAAACATCAAAATGGGATTCAATCCAAATGATTATGATTTTGCAGGCTATGCAACAATGAATGACATTTTATGCAGCGACGGAAGAATCATTAAACGTGATGCATTCAAAGCTCAGGATGGCAGCCGTATTCCATTACTTTGGAATCATGACCATCAGAACATTAGCGATGTTATTGGACATGCTGATTTGGAAAATCGTTCTGAAGGTGTGTATGCATATTGCAAATTTAATAACAGCGAAAACGCCAAGATGGCAAAGGAGATTGTCCAGCATGGTGATATTTCATCACTATCTATTTATGCAAACAAACTTAAACAGATGGGTAACGAAGTCTTACATGGCGTTATCAGAGAATTAAGTCTTGTCCACGCTGGGGCAAATGATGGTGCTCAGATTGACTGGGTATTAGCCCACAGTGACGATCCAGAGGCAGGCGAAGGATTTATCTATAACGGTAATTTACCTATTACCATCCTGTGTCATTCAGATGATAAGGCAAATGAACCAAAGGAAGGGGATACAAAGGTGCCAGATAACAATCAGAACCATGCTCAGCAGCAGAGCGACAAAACAGTAGAAGATGTCATTAATTCTATGACAGAAGAGCAGCAGAAAGTTTTATATGCACTAGTTGGAGCAGCTAGTGAAGGCGAATTAGACGACGATAATGAAGGAGGAGAACCAACCATGAAGCACAGCGTTTTCGACAACGATAACAATTCAGAGGAGACACTGTTACATTCAGCAATTATTGATGAGGCAATCAAAGACGCTAAGAAGTATGGCTCAATGAGAGAGAGCTTCATCGAGCACGCAGCAGCAAATAACATCACAGATATTAATATGCTTTTCCCGGAGCCAACAGAGCTCAACGTACCACCAACATTCATTAAGAAAGATGAGACATGGGTAAGTGATATTATGGGCTCAGTTCATCATGTACCTTTCTCGAGAGTAAAGACAACATTTGCTACTCTTGATGCTGATGAGGCAAGAGCAAGGGGTTATATTAAGGGTAACATGAAGAAAGAGATTGCTCTTGCTCTTCTTAAGAGAGTTACAACCCCTACAACTGTATACATCAAGTTAAAGATGGATAGAGATGATGTTGTAGATATTACATCATTTGATGTAATCGAGTGGCAGCGTGCAGAGATGCGTAGCCAGCTTAATAAGGAGCTCGCACTTGCTATGCTTCTTGGCGATGGCAGAATTGCATCCTCTGATGATAAGATCAATGAGCAGAACATCCGTCCTGTAGTATCTGACGAAGATATGTATACTATCAAGTACACAATCAAAGAGGGTACAGATTACAAGATCAAAGGCAGCTCATACTCTGATAACGATTCAGAGTATAAGGGAGTTATTCGTGGATCTGTTAAGGCACGTAAGGATTACAAGGGTTCAGGAAGACCTACGTTCTACACAACAGAAGATACGCTTACAAACCTTCTTCTCCTTGAGGACCAGAATGGACGTGTACTCTATGAGTCAGAGGAGAAGCTTGCGACAGCTATGCGTGTAAAGAAGATTGTAACTATTCCAGAGATGGAAAATTACAAAGATATTTACGGAATCATTGTTAACATGGCCGACTACACAGCTGGTGCTGATAAGGGTGGTGCAGTTAACACATTCGACGATTTCGATATCGATTACAACCAGATGAAGTACTTAATGGAGACTCGTATGAGTGGCGCTCTTACAACACCATACTCTGCAATCGTCCTTAAGAAAGCTGCAGCGGCTAGCGGCGGTACACAGTCAGCAGGTGGACCATCGCAGACAACTGGTAAATAAAAAGTCTGAAATAATCAAAATGGGATACTAGGAGGCAACATGGGTAGATTTCATGGAAATGTCGGATTCAACGTACCGGGTGAAACAGCACCGGGTGTTTGGTCTGACTCATACATAGAACATCATGCATATTTCGGTGATGTTACAAGAGATTATAGAAATCTCGAAACGTCTGGCTCTAACGTCAATAGTAGCCCAAACTTGAGCACCATTATAGCAATTGTTGGGGATAAGTTCGCTTTTGAGCATATTCCTGACATGCGCTATGTGGAATATTTAGGTTCTAAATGGACTATTAAATCTGTTGAACCTAAGGACAGAAAATTAATCTTAACTATTGGAGGAGTCTATAATGGCGGATAGAATCACGCTACACAATAAACTGGTGGAGATTCTCGGCACAAAAAATGTATATTTTCAGCCTCCACCGAAGTTAAATTATCCTTGCATAAAGTACGAACTGGGAAGCCAGAAATGTATACAGGCAAACAATAACAACTATATAAAGAAACAAGGATACACAATTACTCTTATTGATTATGACCCAGATAGCAAATTCAAGGACAAACTTGAAGAATTGCCGTACTGTGCTTTTGACACGCACTTTACAACTTCTGGGCTTAATCACTTTGTATTCACAATATTTATTTAAGGAGGAAACCTAATAATGGCAGGTAAGAAATTAGTATGGGACCAGACAGGCGAGAGAGAGTTTGAGACTGGTGTCAGCAAAGGTGTACTTTACGTTGCTGAGGGCGGAGCTTATCCTAAGGGAGAGGCTTGGAATGGTCTTAGTAAAGTATCTGAGTCTCCAGAGGGAGCAGATGCTACAGCAGTATATGCCAACAATAAGAAGTACTTAAATCTTGTTGCAGATGAGCAGTACAAGGCTACAATCAGCGCTTACACGTATCCAGATGGATTCAAAGAATGTAACGGTGAGTCTTCACTTGGCAAGGGCGTTACAATCGGACAGCAGAAGAGAAAAACATTTGGGTTCTCTTATCAGACACTTATCGGAAACGATACAGATGGAACAGATCATGGCTACAAGATTCATCTCGTATACGGTTGTACAGCAGCTCCATCATCTGTTGATCATTCATCAGTTAATGAATCACCTGAGGCAGCCGAGATGTCATGGGAGATTTCTACAGTTCCTGTAGATGTACCAGGCTTCAAGCCAACTGCAACTCTCGAAATTAACTCAACAAAGACTGATGCCGCTACACTCAAGAAGATTGAGGATTTATTATACGGTACAGAAGAGGCTGAGGCTAAATTGCCTCTTCCAGCAGAGATTATCACTCTTCTTGGCGCAGCTACAAACGTGTAAAATAGTCGACAGATAATCAAAATAGTGCTATACTGGCAATAGTTGATGCATAGGAGGAACGTATTATGAAACTTATTTCACTTACATGTCCAAATTGTAATGCCAACTTGGACGACATAGACTCAAGCAGGCCATTTTGCTATTGTCAGTACTGTGGCACTAAAATAGCTTTAGATGATGGCACTATTCGAAAAGAAACTCATATTTATGATGAGGCCAAGATTAAAGAAACAGAATCCTCTGAGCGAGTTAAAATGCGAGAAATGGATATCGAGCGCGAACACTCTAAGCAAATGAATGCAATATTAAAATATGTTTTAATATTTGCAGCCGTATTATTTGTAGTTGGCATTGTACTTGCTGCATTTGATGTTGAAATAGGTGGCGATATCATATTTTTTGAGATTTTAGCTGGTGCCTGGGGAGTTATATTAAAATTGGCACATGATAAAAAATAATAAATTGATTTACAGATCATCATTTAGATGGTCTGTTTTTTTGTTTTAAAATGAAAGGAGATAATTATTATGTTATGTAAAACAATAGAGTATGAGGATTTCCTCGGTAATAAACGTAAAGATGATTGCTACTTCAATCTTTCAGAAGCAGAAGTAGTAGAGATGGAGCTTTCAACAACAGGCGGCTTGTCAGAGATGGCAAAACGTATTGTAAAAGCTAAAGATACTCCATCAATGGTAAAAATATTCAAGGAGCTTATTCTTAAGTCATACGGAGAGATTTCTCCAGACGGAAAACGATTCATGAAAACTCCTGAAATCTCAAAGGCTTTTGAAGAGACACCAGCTTACTCTAAACTGTTTATGGAATTAGTTGCAGATACCGATAAGGCAATTGATTTCTTTAATGGAATCACACCTGGCGACAAGGATACTGCAGAGATCAAAAAGCAGGCATTAGAGCAGCTCGAACAGTAATATGCTTACATTAACAGTCCCACCATCAGATGCAATTAGATTGTGGGATGAACAAAATGAAGTATTTTACACTAAACCGCCATTTAAAGGCGGAATTCTTAAACTAGAACATTCTCTAATTTCAGTATCTAAATGGGAATCCAAATGGTGCAAGCCATTCATAGATTCAAAGAAAACTAACGACGAGGTTTACGATTACATACGTTGTATGGCATTGAATGTAAACGAATCAGACCCAATCTTCGATTATTTATCCACTGAAAATCATGAAGCAATTAATAAATACCTAGAGCGTCCAATGACAGCTACAACTTTGCCAAAAGAAAGAGGCACAAGTAAAAAAATAATAACTTCGGAAGTTATTTACTATTGGATGCTTGAGCTTGGTATTCCTTTCGAATGCGAGAAATGGAATATCAAAAGATTGATTGTTCTCATTAGAGTTACTGAATTAGAAAGAAATAAAGGAACAAAGAAAGTACCTCAACGCGACATGATATCTAAATATGCTGAGATAAATGCCAGAAACAGAGCGCGCTTTCATTCAAAAGGATAGAACTTGACATGATTACATTTAGACAAAAGGGAGATTTCTCAAAGCTTAATCGTTATTTCGAGAAGCTTAAAGAAGGAATCAAAATAGGGGATTTAGATAAATACGGACGTGCCGGAGTCGAAGCATTGTCCAATGCAACCCCAAAAGACACTGGACAGACAGCAAGTTCTTGGTATTACGAGATAAAACGATCAAATGGTTCAGTGTCTATACAATTTAAAAATTCGAATGTTCACGAAAGAGTGCCGATCGCCGTTATTTTACAGTACGGTCATGGTACAGGAACCGGGGGCTGGGTAGAAGGAAGAGATTACATCAATCCTGCTATTCAGCCTATTTTTGATGCAATAGCAAACAATGCTTGGAAGGAGGTTACTAGCGTATGAGTCAAACTGTAGATAATAAAGTTGTAGAGATGCGATTTGATAACGACCAATTTGAAAAAGGTGTCGCTACGAGTATGTCTACAATTGATAAACTCAAAGCTAAACTCAATTTTCAAGATGCAGATAAATCGCTCAGTTCACTTTCGGATTCTGCAAAAAAAGTGGACATGAGCACACTAGCAAATAGTGTTCAGAAGGTTGGTCTTCAATTTTCATCATTGCAGGTTATAGCTGGAACAGCTTTAGCCAATATTACAAATAATGCTGTAAATACTGGCAGGAAAATACTTTCTGCTTTGACTACTAATCCTGTTAAAGATGGTATGTCAGAGTATGAAACCCAGATGAATGCTGTACAGACAATTCTGGCAAATACTCAAAAAGAGGGAACAAATGTTAAAATTGTAAATAAATATCTTGATGAATTAAATACTTATGCCGATAAAACTATTTACAATTTTTCAGAAATGACACGTAACATCGGTACGTTCACAGCAGCAGGAGTAAAACTTGGTACATCAGTGTCATCAATCAAAGGTATTGCAAACCTTGCAGCAACATCAGGCTCTAATGCTCAGCAGGCATCTACAGCTATGTACCAGCTTTCACAGGCAATTGCAGCGGGTAAAGTCCAATTAATGGATTGGAATTCGGTTGTGAACGCCGGAATGGGAGGACAAGTATTCCAGGATGCATTAATACGTACTTCTGAGCATTTAAAAACAGGTGCTAAAGAAGCTATTAATACTTATGGATCATTCAGAGAAAGCTTGACAAAAGGTGAATGGCTTACAACTCAGGTTTTAACAGAAACTCTCGACCAGTTTGCCACAGCAGCAGATACACAAGAAGAATATGAAGCAGCTGTAAAAAAGTTCGTTGACGAAGGATATTCTCAGGAAGAAGCAGAGCAAATCGCAACAATGGCTAAGACTGCTGGAGAAGCTGCAACAAAAGTAAAAACATTCAGCCAGCTTATAGACACATGCAAGGAAGCCTTGGGCTCTGGATGGACCACAACATGGCGGCTTATATTTGGTGATTTCGAAGATGCTCGTAAACTCTGGACAAGTGTTAGCGATGCGATTGGCGGGTTTATTAATAAATTCTCAGATGCTCGCAATAAAGTACTGGACAGTGCATTATATAACAATTTTAAGAGTCTCGGCGAAAGAATTAAATCCGTCGGAGAAGCAACAGAAACTGTTACTAAAGTCACTGAAAATTTCGGAGAAGTAGTAAATCGAGTTATTGGTGGAGAATTTGGAAATGGTGCAGAACGAGTTCAAAAACTTACAGAAGCAGGTATGGATTGGGCTCATATTCAGAATCTTGTAAATGAGCAACTTGGTGACTCAACAAGACATGCAACAAATTACAAAGAAGCTCAGGAAGAGGTAACAAAAGCTCAGGCCGAAGCAATTGAATCATTTGCAGCAATGTCTGATGAACAGCTTACGAATATTGGATTTACACAGGATGAAATTTATGCTTTACGAGACCTTGAAGCTCAGTCAAAGAAAACTGGCAAATCTATGCAGGAACTTCTTGAAGAAGAGTCAAGCAGAAAAGGCGGACGAGAGCTTTTAATAGAATCATTCACAAATATTGGTAAAGCTATAGGAACAGTATTTAAATCTGTTGGCGAAGCATGGAAATCAGTATTTGACCCAATAACATCAAGTGACCTGTATGGTGTGATTGAGAAATTTCACAGCATGTCTGAGTCAATGCTTGGGGTGGGTGAACATGCAGACCAATTAGTATCTACTTTTAGAGGCTTATTTGTTATTTTAAAGTGGGGTACAAACATACTTGGTGGTGGTTTTAAGATTGCCATAAAAGTTGTTTCGCTTTTATTAAAAGCATTTGGTTTAAGTTTCCTCGATGTAACTGCAATAATAGGCGACTTCTTATATAAGATTGACCAGTTTCTTAGCGAAAATGACTTTCTTGCTGCTGGCGTTAATCTTTTGGCAGAAGGAATCAAAATGGTGGCTTCTGGACTAAAAGAATTATATGATTACATATCTAGTCTTCCAGAAGTGCAATCTTTCTTAGAGAAAATAAAGTCCATAGACCTAAGCGATGTAGCTCAAGGATGGATTGAGTCGCTATCAAGCGGAGTTAAGGAACTTAAGAATCTCGATTTAAAAGAAATAGGCGCTTTTATAATTGAAGGCCTCAAAGATGGTATGAGCGGAAAGATTGGTTCTATTATAGAGGCCATTTCTGAAATCGCTAATACTATTATAGATACAATAAAGGACATTCTTGATATTCATTCGCCTTCAAAAGTAATGATTGCAATAGGTGGATTTATCGTAGCAGGTTTAATAAAGGGTATTCTTGACGCATTTCCGGATGTAAAAGAATCATTAAACCAATTGACTGGTGGAATGGTAACTTGGTTTGAAAACATAGACTGGAATCAGATATTCGCAGGGATTGCATCAGCTGGATTGCTTAACATATCAACTCAGCTTTCCACGGCAATAAAGAATTTCAGTGTTTTCGCTACTCAAATCGGAGGTGTGGCAGCTTCAATATCCGATGTGTTAAGTAACATATCAACCAGTATCAAAGTGGCTACTAAAAGCTTTAAGAAAGTTATGAAAGCTAATGCTTTTAAAACAAGAGCGGAAGGTATTAAAGAAATAGCGGAATCTCTTTTAATTTTGGCAGGAGCTGTATACATTCTTGGCAAGATGAATGGAGATGAATTGAAGCGCGCAACTAAATGCATTGCTGTGTTGGGCACTGTTTTAGTAGCAATGACCCTTGCTATATCAAAGTTTTCAGAATCATCAGCGTCGCTTGACAAAAACGGTCTGAACATTAAAGGACTTAAAACATGTCTTATTCAAATGGGTATGGCACTTTTATTAATGGCCGAAACAGTCAAAATCATGGGTAAACTAAACCCAGATCAAGCGACTCAGGGGTTTAGAATGCTAGTTGAATTGTGCGGATTGACAGTAATATTAACATATGTTCTTGGTAAATGTGTTGACGGTGAACAAATGGCCAATATAAACAAATTCGGTAAAATGATGACCAAACTGGCTATAGCTTTATTACTCACGATTGCAGCGGTTAAGTTAATAGGGCTTTTAAAACCTGATGAACTTACAAAGGGACGAAACTTCGCAATAGCGTTTACGGCATTCGCAATATTCTTAGGTATAGCAGCAAGACTTGGTGGACCAAACGTAAGCAAATTTGGAACAATGATGATAAAGTTAGCAATCGCAATTGGATTAATGGTTGCTGTTGTTAAACTTATAGATTGCTTATCTCCAGAAGCGGCGATAAAAGGCGGAATATTTATGACTGCTTTTATGGCATTTATCGGTTATATGGCAATTGCCTCTATGTTGACCAAAAACGCAAAAGATTTTGGAAAAATGATATTGTCGATTTCTGCCTCGCTATTATTGCTTGCAATCACTATGCAACTCGTAGGAAGATTAAGTGCCAGTCAGATTGGTGCGGGAATAGTCTTCATGATCGCTTTTGGTGTGTTTGTAACTTGCATGGTTAGTGCATTATCAAAATATGGGGATAAACAAATTGCAAAAGTTGGACTTACACTTGTTGCATTAAGTGTTTCTTTAGCTATTATGGCCGGAGTATGTATATTATTAGGTATGATATCACTCCCTGCGCTTGCAAAAGGAATTGTTGCTATGGGATTTTTAGCAGTATTCATGTCAGGAATGATAGCCGCTACAGAAGGTGCAGAAGATTGCAAAGGTTCAATTATAGCAATGGCAGTTGCAATAGGTGTTATGGCTGCAGCAGTAGCCGCATTATCATTTATAGAATGGCAAAAGCTTTTACCAGCAACAGCTGCATTATCAATGGTTATGCTTATGTTTACAATTATGGAACACGGCGCTAGTAACGTAAAAGGCGCGATGGGTTCAATCATAGCAATGTCTGTGGTTGTTGGATTACTTGGCATAATGTTAATTGCGTTGAGCCAATGCAAATGGCAAAATACATTAGCAGCGGCTGCAGGACTGTCAATAGTAATGCTGGCATTCGCTGGAACACTAGCAATTGTTGGCGCTACCGCTCAGGTCGCAATCGCAGCAATACCGGGAATAGCAGTTATGACATTAGCACTTGCCGCTATAACGTTTATGATATATGAATTGGCTCAGTGCAAACCGGAATCAGTTCTGGCGTCGGCAGCTAGTCTGTCAGTCTTGTTATTAGCTCTTTCTGTAGCTTTAGCAATAGTAAGTCATATACCAATATCTGGAGCCATAGAAGGTGCATTGGGATTGTCCGCATTTATCGGCATAATGGGATTGGTTCTTGTCGCATTAGGTGGGTTATCGCGAATACCGGGACTTACAGAACTAGTGGAAGATGGTGGAAGTTTCTTATCCTCTATAGGATATGCATTAGGCAATTTTGTCGGTAGCATAGTTGGCGGATTTGCAGCCGGAGTTACTTCTGGATTACCAGAAATTGCCGACAATTTATCTGCGTTTGGAGATAAGATTCAGCCGTTCATAACTTCTTTATCTGCAGTTGACCCTATCGATTTTGTAGCAAAAGTTGGGGCACTCACGGCAGGCATATTATTACTCACAGCAGCAGATTTTGTGTCTAGCATAATGACGTTTAGCCCAATTTGTAAAAGCTTTGCAGATTTAGGAACTGAATTATCACAGTTTATGATAAATGCAATGCCGTTCTTAACAGCTGCATTACTTATAAGTCCCGACATGATGGAAGGCGTTAAAGCACTCGCTGAAACCATTATGATAATAACAGCAGCAGACTTATTATCAAGCATTAGTTCATGGATTAGCGGTGATAATTCCATGGACAAATTCGGAACTCAATTGGTTTCATTTGGAAATGCTATAGCCGAATTCTCATCATCTGTAGCTGGTAAAGTGGACGCTAGTGCTGTAGAAGCTGCAGCAAACGCTGGCAAAATAATGGCTGACATGGCATCCACAATACCTAATTCAGGTGGCGTACTAGGATTCTTTGCTGGCGAAAACGATATTGATACATTTGGTACAATGCTTAAGTCATTTGGCAAATCCATTGTGTCATTTTCTGAAACTGTAGCTGGTAATATAGACCAAGATGCTGTTCAGGCAGCTGCAGACGCTGGTTCTATAATGGCGAAGTTTCAAGAGACAATACCTAATACAGGTGGAGTTGTTGATTTCTTTACCGGTAAGAATGATATGGCGACCTTTGGCAATAATCTTGAGTCATTCGGTAAGTCAATAGCGTCATTCTCTGAAAAAGTAGCTGGCAAGATAGACTCTGATGCGGTTCAGACAGCAGCAAATGCTGGAGCCATGATGGTGGAATTAAATAAAATAGTTCCAGATGAAGGCGGAGTTAAAGGCTGGTGGTTTGGAGATAATGATTTATCTGATTTTGGCGATAACATTGCTGATTTTGGCGAAGCAATAGCGTCATTCTCAGCATCAGTGTCGGGAGCTGTTTCAGCAACAGCAATCGGTAGTGCAATTGATTCTGCCAAAGATTTAGTCGACTTCAACACCTATGCAAAAGACGCTAAATTTGATAATCTTTCAAATTTTAATTTAGCAATAAGCACCGATTTTACAGGTATTGCTGGCTCATTGCAATCAGTATCTTCAACTATATCAGAAGGCATTAGCATAACGAATATAAACAGCATGATTTCATGTTGTCGTTCGTTAGTTTCATTTTCTGCGGAAATCGGAAAAGATTCAGGAAGTAATTTAAAGAGTTTTGCATCAGCATTATCTGATTTTTCAAAACAGATGTCAAATGTCGATACAAGCGGTTTATCTTCATTCTCAAAACAGATGAAGACAATTGGCGATTCAGGTGTGAACGCATTACTTACTTCATTCAAAGGCGCATCTGCTAAAGCTACGGAAGCAGGCTCATCAGTGGCTAAAGCGGTTAGCAGTGGCTTTTCAAAGAATGCATCGTCATTCAATAAAGCTGCCACAAGTGTACTTAATAAAATGATACAAACCATAAAGGGATATAGTTCAAAAGCGTCATCTGCTATGAAAGCTGTAGCTGCTGGTATGGCCGATGGAATTATATCGGGTAAAAGCATGATCGTGAATAACGTCAAAAATGCAGTTAAGGCTGGAGTTACAGAGGCTAGAAGTTATAGAGACGCATTTTATGGAGCTGGCGCTTATCTTGTAAGGGGACTTGCTAACGGTATAAGTGACAATGACTATATTGTTAAAGCAAAAGCAAAAGCTATGGCAAAAGCCGCTACAAAAGCCGCTCAGAAGGAACTCGATGAGCATTCACCATCTAAAGTATTTTACAAAATAGGTAAATACATTCCTATGGGAATGGTTAAGGGTATTGACGCATATGCTTCACAGGCTAAAGATTCATCTAAATCAATGGCTAGGTCTGCCGTTGATGGAGCATCATATGCTTTAGCAGCGCTCACTGATATGATAAATGGTGACATCGATATGTCTCCGACTATTAGACCAGTTGTAGATATGAGCAGTGTTAACGCAAGTGCAAGAGACATGAATCAATTGCTCGGTGGTAATATAAATTTGGGCTTAAGCGCTCAGTTAAATGCCATTAATTCAAGAATGCGCTCACGCAATCAAAATAGTGGTAATGCAGACGTTATCACAGCAATCAATGGACTGCGTAAGGATATTGGAAACCTTAGCAATACCACATACCAGATAGACGGAATAACATATGACGACGGCTCTAACATAGCTGACGCAATATCTACGCTTATCGGAGCAGTACAAACAGAAAGGAGGATCTAACATGCCAGCAGTATCGAATTTAAATGTTAAGTTGCAGAGTGGTACCGCAAACACATATTTTGCGACTTGGGATTTCAATGAATGGACAAAATCCACAGTAGTGACAGGTACTGCTATGGGTGTTGGGTCTCTTGTCTCAATAGCATCAAATGCAACATATTATAATGGACAGCATATGCCAGACTGGGTCAAAAACGACAAATGGTATATTAAGCAAATAACTGGTGATCGAGCAGTAATCGATAAAAATGAGTCTGGCACTCATAGCATTAATTCGCCGGTTAACGTTGCATATTTATCAGGCGGAACTCAACAGACTTCTGTTGTTGACGTAAAAACACTTGATCACTATGCCACCGAGTGGGATTATAATACGGGTGATGGTATTTGGTTCGTTGGTCAAAAGGGTGACACCACCGACAAATATGTTACATATAATGCCCCATCTAATGCATTAATGGTACGATGTTGGTTACTGCCAGTTTCAACATCGCATGACGTGAATGGCACTTTGACTGCATATTGGACAGGGACATGGGTATACGCTGATCATTCCCCAGCTGGAGATCCACCACCACAGATGGGCACCCCTTCTGTAGAAATAAAAAAATATTCATTAACAGCTTCATTAACAAACATTGGTGATTACAATGAGAATGGAGATTACAACAAAGTTGATGAACTGTCATTTGAAATATACAAAGATGACGTACTTTATAAAACTGGAACAGTAACAGTCCGGCTGGCTCAAGGCGCTTTCACTTGTAATGTTGAAGCTGGAAGTGAATATATGGCTCGAGTTAGAGCTATAAACGATTATTATGGAGCTCAAATATATGGAGCTTGGTCAGATTACTCAAGCAAAGTAGGTACTATTCCGGCAGCACCAGCTGGTATTACATCATGCAAGGCAACTTCAAAGACATCTATTCAGATTCGATGGTCAGGTGTTAAAAGTGCTACAAGTTATGATGTTGAGTATGCGACTAAACGCTCATATTTCGACTACACAGACCAGACAAGCACAAAGACCGGGATAAAGACTACACAGTTTGAATTCGTTGGTCTTGAAGCTGGAAACGAATATTTCTTCAGAGTGCGTGCTGTAAACGACAAAGGAGAGTCTGAATGGACTGATATTATCTCTGTTGTAATTGGTACAAAACCAGCAGCACCTACAACATGGTCATCATCGGCAACTGTTATAACTGGAGAGCCATTAAAACTCTACTGGATACACAATGCGGAAGATGGCTCAAAATGGAAGTACGCTGAGCTTGAAATCACGGCGGACGGAAAGAAAGTTGCTACTAATCCAGACCCGATTAAGAATACAAAGACAGAAGACGAAGCCGATACAACCGCATTTTATAGCATTGACACTTCTATATATAAAGAAGGAACGGTCATTGACTGGAGAGCTAGAACATGCGGTATCACAAACGAGTATGGTGACTGGTCTGTTATGAGACGAGTTAACATCTATGCCCCGGCTACTTTGTCTCTGAGTATTCGAAATAAAGACAACAACCCGACGGAGGTTATTACACAATTTCCATTTTATATTTATGGTCTTCCGGGACCAAAAACGCAGGCACCTATAAGCTATCATGTGGCAATAGCAGCGGCAAATAACTATACAACAGTAGACCAAATAGGTCAGACCAAAGTAGTTAATGCTGGTGAGGAAGTATATTTTAAGAACTTCGATACATCTGAAGCTCTTTTAGTAGAAATGTCTGCAAACAACATAGACCTTGAAAACAATCAAGATTATATTGTAACAGTAGTTGTATCCATGAACTCTGGACTTACAGCTACGGCCACAGCAAACATATCTGTCAATTGGACAGAGAGTAAATATGAACCAGATGCAGAAATAGGAATAGATGAGACATCATATTCTGCATATGTTCGTCCATATTGCATAGATGCAAATGGAGACCCGGCTCAGAATGTAACTTTGGCTGTATATCGAAGAACATATGACGGTGATTTTGTTAAGATTGCAGACAATATAGAATGTAACCGTAACATACACGTTACTGACCCGCATCCGGCTCTTGACTATGCTAGGTATCGCATAATTGCAACCGAGATATCGACGGGAGCAGTGAGCTTTTACGACCCACCGGGGTACCCTATAAATGGACCAGCTATCATTCTACAATGGGATGAGGAGTGGTCAAGTTTCGACACGAATAATAGTGATAAAATGGTAGAACCCCCGTGGGCTGGCTCAATGCTTCAACTTATGTACAATGTCGACGTAACGGAAAATACAGATCCAGATGTTGAACTTGTTTCGTACACTGGGCGTGAAAATCCCGTCTCTTACTATGGAACTCAGATAGGTACGTCAGCAACATGGAATACTGATGTATGTAAGAGTGACAAAGAGACAATTTATCAGCTTCGACGTATTCAAAGATGGAGAGGCGACGTATATGTGAGAGAACCATCAGGTGCAGGCTTTTGGGCAAACATCAAGGTATCATTCTCGCAAAAGCACTGCAACGATTTAGTTCCAGTGACATTAACTATAACAAGAGTAGAAGGAGATATGTAACATGACTGACTGGAGTAAGTCTATGACACAAACTTTCGAGTATTATACAGTCAATCCGACAACTTGGAAAGACGTAGACTTACTCAAAAATGTCAAGACATCTACAATAACACGAGATTCAAGTGCCGAAACTCTCGGGTCTGCATCGTTTGATATAGATGATAAGATTGGAGAGTGCTATATACGAGTTTACCTCAAAGCAATTCAAAATGGGGTAACAGAACGTGTACCACTTGGAACGTTTCTTTTACAGACGCAGAGTTCTACATTCAATGGCAAGAGAGAAACAACTTCTATTAGTGCCTATACCCCTTTGATTGAGTTGAAAGAGAACCTACCAGATTTGGGTTATTCGATATTCAAAGGAGAGAATGTCATGGACAATGCGAAAATGACAATCAGAGAACATGCGAGAGCCCCAGTTATTCCAGTTAGTAGTGGAGTTACCTTATATGGTGACTTTGTTGCTAATTCAGATGACACGTGGCTCTCTTTTCTTTCTGATTTGATAGCAAACGCAAAATACGAATTGGGCTTAGACGAGTTAGGTCAGATTCTTTTCTTACCTAAGCAGGACGCAATGGCTTTACAGCCGGCATGGACATTTACATCTGATAATTCCTCAATACTCCATACTGGTATGAGCATTGAAAGGGACCTATACGGCATTCCAAACATCTTGCAGGTAATATATACAAAGAACAATGAACACTTTGAGTCTATTGTAAAGAACACAGACCCAAACAGTCCGGTATCCATTCAAAATAGGGGTAGAGAGATTACTAAGAGAATCACAGACCCGGATATTGGTGGTATTCCTACAAAAGATATGGTTGATGAGTATGCTAAGAGTATGCTTAAAAGCCTATCAACATTACAATACACAATTTCCTATGTCCATGGCTATTGTCCTGTAAGAGTAGGGGATTGCATTAGATTTATGTATCCTGAGGCAGGACTGAAAGATGTAAAAGCTAAGATAATTAGCCAGTCTATATCCTGTGAACCAGGATGCCCAGTGACAGAGAAAGCGACATACACAGTTAAATTATGGGGGTGATATCATATGGCATTAAACAGTAAACTCGCAAAAGAGTTTGCTCAGATTATTAAGGAAGATAAGACTGCTTCCAAAGATACAACCGTGTATGGCACTTCCGTGAAATTTAACGGTAAGATGTACGTTAAGATAGATGGTTCAGAGCGGATGACACCGGTTGAGACTACAACAAGTATTAAAGAGGGAGACAGAGTAACCGTACTGATTAAAGCGCACTCGGCTACAGTAACTGGCAACGTCTCTGATCCAGCATCAAGCACAAGTGATAAGAAAGCTACGGATGAGAAAGTTAACGACTTATCTGGTAAAGTGACCGAATTCGGTACAATTGTAGCTGGTAAAGTAAGTACTGACCAGTTGAATGCCGCCGAGGCTAGGATTGAAAGTCTGGAAACATATAATGTAACGGTTAAGGAAAATCTGAAAGCCAATAGTGCAGATATTAAGAACCTTAACGCTGATAATGTGACTATTAATCAGATACTTAAAGCCAATAAAGTAGCTATAGATAATCTTAATACAAAAGTTGCAGTTATAGATACTCTCGATACAACATATGCAACAATCAAAGATTTAAAAGCCACTAATGGCACAATCTATAACTTGTCTGGCAATTATGCCGATTTTAAGCGAACCACGACCGATACGTTAAACGCTTTAAACGGTAACTTCAAAAGCCTTGACAGTAAATATGCTAATATTGATTTCTCTAATATCAGCAAAGCAACAATGGGAGAGTTTTATGCTAACTCCGGTTTGATTAAGAATGTTGTTGTCGGAGACCAGACTATTACCGGAGAACTTATCGGTGTAACTATTAAAGGTGACCTTATTGAAGGCGGAACTATAGTTGCAGATAAGCTTGTAATGAAAGGCAATAATGGTTTATATTACAAACTCAACACTGACGGAAACATAGTAAGTAGTGAACAGACGGCTTACAATAGTATAAATGGTCGTATCATCACAGCTAAATCTATAGCGGCTGAAAAGATAGCGGTTAATGATTTAGTGGCATTTGGAGCAACAATAGCCAAATATCATATTACTAAAAACGCTTTATATTCTGGTACAAAAGAGACAGTTGATAATACTACTCGAGGAGTGTTCTTAGGCGAAGATGGACATGTTAACTTTGGTGATAGCAATAATTACATTAAATTCTTCACAGATACTGATGGTAAGTATAAGCTTAAAATTTCAGCAGACAGCTTAGAATTTTCAACTGGAAAGAACCTGCTAGACAGTCTTAATAGTATTGACGACAAAGTAAATGCTATAAAATCTATAGACACGGTAACTATCGGATATTTGGTAGGCGATAGCGGAACGGAACCACCTGCAGGTACATGGAGTGATGATATTCCTGTTATACCGAATGGTAAATTCTTATGGACCCAGACTATTACTACATACACAGATAAATCATTCAAAATAGGATACTCCGTAAGTAGTAAAGGTGACCGGGGAATCCAAGGACCTAAAGGCGAAAAGGGTGATAAAGGAGACCAAGGTATTCAAGGTATTAGAGGTTTGCAAGGTGAAAAAGGTGAGCGGGGAATACAAGGCCCGAAGGGAGAATCTGGATTAAACTCATATTTCCATGTTAAATACTCATCAGTTGCTAAACCTACATCATCTTCTCAAATGACTGAAACACCATCCAAATACATAGGTACATATGTAGATAATACAGCAGCAGACAGTAATGACCCGACGAAATACACGTGGCAACAGCTTGAGGGGTCTCAAGGAGCAAAAGGTGTCCAAGGTATTAAGGGCACTGATGGAACAAATGGAAAGACTTCATATTTGCATATAGCTTATGCCAATAGTGCAGACGGAAAAACAGGATTTGATGTTTCAGTCAGCACCGGAAAGCTTTATATCGGACAGTATACCGATTTCACTCAAAATGATAGCACAGACCCAACTAAGTATTCTTGGACAAAGATTAAAGGTGAGACCGGTGCAAAAGGAGATAAAGGTCCGACGGGAGCAACAGGCAAAGGTATCAAATCCACATCTGTAACATACCAAGCTTCAGCATCCGCCACATCATGTCCGACCGGTACGTGGCAATCCTCACCTCAAACGACCTTAGCATCGTTACCATATATGTGGACACGCACAATTATCACATATAGTGACAATACCACCTCCACGTCATATTCAGTAGGATGCACACCAGAGGGTGTTAGTGTAGGTGGGAGAAATTTAATTAGAGGTTCTGGTAAATTAGGAGACGACTTTGCAGCTGGAAATGGAACTGCGGTTACCGGTGGATATAATGGTAATAAAGCAATATCTACTAATACGGCACGGACTGGGTATTATATACATTTAAAAGATATAGTGAATAGAGCAAAAATAACTGCAGGCACAACTGTAACCATTTCTATATATGTCAGCACAACATCGAAGACTGAAGTAATGACACCTGCTATTTATTTGTACAGAGGAAATGGAAATGAACAAACTGGAGCATTTGGAGCTTTGAAATTGATAGCTGGTAAATGGGTGAAAATATCTAAAACATATACAATCACGTCAGCCATTTCTAACCTATTAAATACTACACGTTTTGAAGCCTCGGGAAACACAACGTTTACAATATTGTGGTCATCTCCAAAACTCGAAATCGGTAACAAAGCCACAGACTGGACACCCGCCCCCGAAGACCAAGTATCTAAAGGCGATGTGGTTAACCAAATTAATTCCGAACTCAAAATATCCGGCAATTCCATAGCACTCACAACCGGGCATTTCACCATCAACGCTAAGAACCTGACCTTAGATTCTGCAGGAAATGCGGTGTTTAGTGGCAAAATTAAAGCAGCTGCTATAGAGGGCGGAACTATTTCTGGCGCTACTATAACTGGCGCAGCAGGCGAATTTACGAAGAGTTTTGAAGTATTAATACCATATGAAGGTGAAGAACCTGGAAATTATGGAAACTGGAGAATGCTCATAACTGATTCTGGTTTAATAATCGGTTTTGAAGGGTATCCAGGTGGGTCAGCTAAAGATTCATATATATTGTTTAATCCACCACAGACATCTACTGCTGGGGGCAGTATTAACACCGGCGATATAGTAGTACATTCACAGGGTTTTTCGACATATACAACAACCGCATCAAGTCTTTATGCTATTGATAATTCCGATAATGTAAAAAGCAGTATCCATGTAAAACCGGATAGCATAACTTTAAACCATAATCCGTCTTTTATAACAATGGGCAATGATTTAAGTTTAACATGTGATTATGCAATATATGTTAAATCTGCATGGGGGATATGTGTAGAGTCTTCCCGTATTGGAAAAGGATATGTAATGCATGGCTGGGACCAAGGAGCTCACAGCTATAATTGTTGGTGGGATGGCTCTAAACTACATTTTTGTGTCGATAAAGGTGACATATGGAATTCCTCAGATATAAGATTAAAACGTGATATATCAAGTATTCGGGATGAATATATCGAAGCTGTAGGGAAAGTTGATATGGTTCAATATAGAATCAACCGGCAAGGATATAACGATAATACATTGCATTTCGGTGTTATTGCTCAAGATATATCCAAGGAATTAATGTGTAAGGGATATTCGGATAGCGGTCTTGCTATGATTTTTAAAGATAAAATACATATGGATAATCCAACATTATATTATGGTATGGATTACGAGCAATTTCTCATTCTTAGACTTGCCTATAATGAGAAAATTATAAAACAGATGCAAAAAGAGATTGCTAAATTAAAAGGAGAACAAAATGAAAACATTTAACACAACATTAGGACAGTTATACGACATCGAGCAATCCATTATTAAAAACGGAGTCGTAAACATGTTATTTTCGAGAAAGGGTAGTTTCTCGATTGCTCGAAACTTAAAGAAAATCACGAATGAACTTGAGACATACAAAGAGGAAAGAGCTAAACTTATCAAACAGTATGCTGGGGACTCAGATTCAATCAATCCGGACAACCCTAACTGGACTCAGTTCTATACAGAATATAAAGAGCTGTCGGATGTAGAGGTTTCGCTGGAGATTAACACAATTACTGAGGAAGACTTCCCAGAAGAGTGTACACCTATGACATATGTAACACTTGAGTTCATGACTGAAGATAATAAGGAGGAAAACTAAAATGTTAGACGCAAGCACAACAATTTCAATGACAGGAACATCTAAGCATCCTACAACACAGCAGGAGCTTATGGGTATGGAGGCAAGACTTGAGTATGATGGTAGAATCAATATGTACAAGAGCTACCCTGACCGCAAAATATACAACGACAACAAAGCTGTAGCAGATGCTGATTACGATAAGTTTGAGGCATATGCCAACGCTATATTTGATAAGGTCTTAGCAGGAGAATCTGCAACAGAGGAGGTGTAAAATATGGACTTTAATGCATTAACTTCGTATTTTGTACCAGTAGTAGTGATTGCGTGTCTTATCTTGGGATACATATTTAAACACGCATCATTATTCAAGTTTATACCAAACGATGATATTCCAGCAATTCTTGCGTTAGTAGGCGGTATTTCAAATCTGATTGTTACCGGATTATCATTCCAGAACTTCATATTGGGTGCTTTAATGGGATTAGCTTCTACTGGTATGCATCAGACATTTAAGAATTTCGTAGAGAATAACGACGAGGAATAATAATGGATACAATGCAATTCATAGGCTACCTGATTACTTCAATAGTTGCATTAGGAGCTTTTGTGGGAGTTGTAATGACATTTGTTCAGCCTATTAACGATTTGAGGGTTGTTATTCAAAAGCTCAATGATGCTATTGATACTCTGACTAGAGATAATCAGGAGCAGAACAACAGAATAAATAAACATGGCGAACAGATTGACGATCTCAACACCCGAGTAGCATCAATTGAATCGAACATGAACAGAAAGTAGCATACACAGGGGTCAGACCTCAACATTACGATTTCTTCAAAATAGTATATGGAGGAATCAAAATGAACAAGACAAACAACAAACTGACCCCTAATGTTATAACTGTAGACATAGATAAGCTATCTTCTATGCTGTCGTGTGGGCATGCAACTGCCCGCAAAATAGGAGAGCAAGCCGAAGCCAGAATCTATATAGGTCGCAGAGTGCTGTATTCAGTCAATAAAATTCAGAGATATTTGGATAGTATTGCGGAATAGCTATTTAGAGTGATATTTGTTATAATGAACACAACGAAACGTGTTGGATTATTCTAAATAGCTTGCACAACGACTTATGGAGGAAAGATCGTGGCAAGTAGAAAAGATTCAAAAGGTAGAAAATTAAATACTGGAGAGAGTCAAAGAACTGATGGTATATATGTATACAGATACATAAATGCACAAACTGGCAATCGCGAGGCTGTGTATTCTAAGGACTTAAAAGAGCTTAGACGTAAAGAAAAAGAAGTAAACGCTGATATTGACGACCATATTTTAACAGGTCCATCAGTTAAAGACGTTACATTAAATTCTTTATGGGAGGTATATTTGTATACTAAAGTTCTTGATGATGGCACAAAAGCAAACTATAAATCGTTATGGGATGCACATATTCGTGACACGGTTGGTCAATTAAGAATCACAGATGTGAGAACATCTACTATTAAAATGTTATACGCTAAGATGGATAAAGAAAAATATGCTTGCAGTACATTACAGTCAATTCACAACTTATTAAATCCATTATTAGAGTTGGCAGTGGATGATGACTATATTCGTAAGAATCCGGCACGAAACATTACTATTGGTGATTACGGCAAGAAGACTAAATTCAAAACAGCAATATCCCCAATTCAGCAAAAGAAGTTATTAGAGTTCATGCAACAAAGCAAAATGTTTAGTAAGCATATTCCAATGATGACAATTATGTTGGAAACATCACTTCGTTGTGGTGAACTAATAGGTCTTACATATAATGATGTAGATTTGAAGAATAAAGAGCTACATGTAACGCATCAGTTGACGTATCGTAACTACCAAGATGGTGAAGGTTGCAAATTTCGCATCAAAAAGACAAAAACAGATGCCGGTAAGCGAACAATACCATTAACAGACGCTGCTTGTGATGCGTTTAGAGCAATAAAGTTGCAGAATTTCCAACTAGGAAAAATATGCTCCGTTACGATAGATGGTTACACAGATTTTATATTTGTGACGAAGCATGGACGACCTATGATGCCGAATGGTGTAAATAACGCTTTATACAATGTAGTTAAGTATTATAACGAGTATGAGCTGAAAAAAGCATCGAAAGAGAAAAGAGAGCCAGTTCTTATTCATCAATTCTCTTCTCATGTTATGAGGCATACTGGATGCACTAATATGGCAAGGTCCGGTGTGAACATTAAAGCGGCGCAATATATAATGGGACATGCTAAAAGTGATGTAACATTAGACGTGTATAATCACCTAAATAATGCATTTGATGCTAAGCTTGAAATTAAAAAACTTGAAAAAATGGTACAGTAATGGTACAGTAAACGCCAAAATCAATTTAATATAAATTTAATAAAGCCTGAAAACCCTTGATTTTACAGGGTTTTAAAAATTACTTAAAAAAAATTAGCACTCAAGGGTTGACATTGCTAATAGGTGGTGGTATGTTATGTACAGATAAAAAATTAGCACTCCAAAATACAGAGTGCTAACAAATTAAAAGCATACTTCAGATGGAGCGTGTGACCAATGGAAAATGAAAACAAAGAACTAGAGTTGAGTGAGAGACAGCTTACCATACTGGATGCAATCATCCGCAATTATCTCGCCACAGGAGAGCCGGTTGGCTCACGTACAATTTCAAAATATACAGACCTTAATCTGAGCTCGGCAACAATCAGAAATGAGATGAGCGACTTAGAGGAGATGGGCTATATAGTACAGCCACATACCTCAGCAGGAAGAATTCCTTCGGATAAGGGCTACAGATTATATGTAGACCATCTTATAGAGACCAATGATAAGAAGGAAAAAGAGCTTTCTGATATGAAGGAGCTGGTCATTGAAAATACCGAGAAGATGGAGCAGGTGTTAAAGCAGGCGGCAAAGGTACTTGCAAACAATACCAATTATGCCACACTTGTTTCTGCACCGGATGTCAATCACAACAAGGTGAAATTCATCCAGCTTTCACAGGTTGACGAGCAGCATCTGTTAGCAGTCATAGTGATGAACAACAATATGGTCAGAAACAAGATGCTTGATTTATATGAGCCGCTTGACAATGAGACAATACTTAAGCTCAACATTCTGCTTAACACCTCATTAAACGGACTCGCAATGAACGAGATTAATCTTGGAAACATTGCAAGCATAAAGGAGAGAGCCGGTATTCATTCAGGAATTGTCTCTGATGTGATTGATGCATTGGCACAGACCTTCGCTGAGAGTGAGGATCTTAAGATTTACACCAGCGGAGCAACAAATATTCTGAAGTATCCTGAGCTTTCGGATTCCAATAATGCAGCGACACTTTTGTCAGCATTTGAGGAAAAGGAAGAGCTAGCAAGCCTTGTTACTGAATCCCTATCCGATTCCGAGAAGAAGGACAATGGAACAGGTATTCAGGTTTATATAGGAAATGAATCTCCGATCCAGACCATGAAGGACTGCAGTGTTGTCACTGCGACATATGATCTGGGTGAGGGCGTAAAGGGCACGATAGGAATTGTCGGACCAAAGCGCATGGATTATGAAAAAGTAATGGATAATCTAAAGACTCTTAAATCCCAGTTAGATGGAATTTATAAGAAGTCTGAGGATGAAACATAGGAAGGTGGTCAAAGATGCCAGAGGATATTAAAAAAGAAACAATCGACAATGAGACTGCAGAAAACAAAGCAGAAGAGATAGAGATTGAAGGAGCTGATGAGGAAAGCACTCAGGCAGCCGAAGAAGCAAAAGATACAGATATGAATGAAACTGAATCAGATGATGATGCTTTAGCTGATGCAGATGCAAAAGCAGATGAAAAGTCAGATGAAAAGAAAGGTCTATTCAAGAAAAAGAAAAAAGACAAGAAGGATGAGCAGATTGAAGAGCTTAACGACCGTCTGAAAAGACAGATGGCAGAGTTTGAGAACTTCCGCAAGAGAAGTGAGAAGGAAAAATCCCAGATGTTTGACATGGGAGCAAAGACAATAGTTGAGAAAATCCTTCCTGTAATCGACAATTTCGAGAGAGGTCTTGCAGCAGTACCGGATGATAAGAAGGATGATCCTTTTATCACAGGTATGGATAAGGTCTACAAGCAGATGCTCACAGAGCTTGATGCTGCAGGTGTAAAGCCAATAGAGTGCGTAGGACAGGAGTTTGACCCTGATTTCCACAATGCAGTGATGCAGGTTGAAAATGATGAACTTGAGTCAGGCACCGTAGCGCAGGAGCTTCAGAAGGGCTATATGTACAAGGATTCAGTGGTACGCCACAGCATGGTATCGGTAGTACAGTAATGATGTGTACATCTATCCGGCATGACAGTGAATCAGATTTATATGAATGCAGACAGCATTTAAGGGATTCATGTGGGACAACGGATGGTTACAAATAAATGAAACATGTAAAAAACACTATATTTAATAGGAGGAAAATAAAATGGGCAAAATCATTGGTATTGATTTAGGAACAACAAACAGCTGCGTAGCAGTTATGGAAGGTGGAAAACCTACAGTTATAGCAAACCAGGAGGGTGCAAGAACCACACCTTCAGTAGTTGCTTTCACAAAGACAGGAGAGAGACTTATCGGTGAGCCTGCAAAGCGTCAGGCAGTTACAAATGCTGAGAAGACAATTTCTTCTATCAAGAGACATATGGGTACAGATTACAAGGTACAGATTGATGACAAGAGCTACAGCCCACAGCAGATTTCAGCTATGGTACTTCAGAAGTTAAAGGCTGATGCAGAGGGATACCTTGGTGAGAAGGTTACAGAGGCAGTTATCACAGTACCAGCTTACTTCAACGATGCTCAGCGTCAGGCTACAAAGGATGCCGGCAAGATTGCAGGTCTTGATGTAAAGCGTATCATCAACGAGCCTACAGCAGCAGCACTTGCTTATGGTCTTGACAATGAGAAAGAGCAGAAGATTATGGTTTATGACCTTGGTGGTGGTACATTTGATGTATCTATCATCGAGATTGGTGACGGAGTTATCGAAGTATTATCTACAAACGGTGATACACACCTTGGTGGTGATGATTTCGATAACAAGGTAACACAGTGGATGATTGACGAGTTCAAGAAGGCAGAGGGTGTTGATCTTTCTACAGACAAGATGGCACTCCAGAGATTAAAGGAAGCTGCTGAGAAGGCAAAGAAGGAGCTGTCTTCAGCTACTACTACAAACATCAACCTTCCATTCATCACAGCTACAGCAGAGGGACCAAAGCATTTCGACATGACTCTTACAAGAGCAAAATTCGATGAGCTGACACATGACCTCGTAGAGAGAACAGCAATCCCAGTACAGAACGCTATGAAGGATGCAGGCGTTACAAATGCAGACCTTGGACAGGTATTACTTGTAGGTGGTTCTACACGTATTCCGGCCGTACAGGACAAGGTAAAGCAGATGACAGGAAAAGAGCCAAGCAAGTCTCTTAACCCTGATGAGTGCGTAGCAATCGGTGCTTCTATCCAGGGTGGTAAGCTTGCAGGAGATGCCGGTGCCGGCGAAGTACTTCTCCTTGATGTTACTCCACTTTCTCTTTCAATCGAGACAATGGGTGGTGTTGCTACAAGACTTATCGAGAGAAATACAACTATTCCTACAAGAAAGAGCCAGATATTCTCTACAGCCGCTGATAACCAGACAGCCGTTGATATCAACGTAGTACAGGGTGAGAGACAGTTCGCCCGCGATAATAAATCACTCGGACAGTTCAGACTTGATGGTATCCCACCAGCACGTCGTGGAGTTCCACAGATTGAGGTTACATTCGATATCGATGCAAATGGTATCGTAAATGTGTCTGCAAAGGATCTTGGAACAGGAAAAGAGCAGCACATCACAATCACAGCAGGATCTAATATGTCTGATGATGAGATTGATAAGGCTGTTAAAGAGGCTGCTGAGTTTGAGGCACAGGATAAGAAGAGAAAAGAAGCAATCGATGCAAGAAATGATGCTGAGAGCTTTGTATTCCAGACAGAGGATGCATTAAAGCAGGTTGGAGATTCTGTTGATGCCGCTGATAAGTCAGCAGTTGAGGCTGATATCGCAGCAGTTAAGTCATTCCTTGATGCACATAAAGAGGCTGAGGCTATGACAGAGGCTGATGTTGCAGAGCTCAAGGCTGCACAGGAGAAGCTCACACAGAGTGCGCAGAAGGTATTTGCAAAGATGTATGAGCAGGCTCAGGCAGCGCAGGGAGCAGCAGGAGCAGGACCTGACATGAATGCAGGAGCAGCAGGAGCAGGTCCTGATATGAATGCAGGTGCTTCAAACGGTGCAGATGATGATGTCATCGACGCAGATTTCAAGGAAGTATAATTAAACAGATGCTGCCATAATGATATGAGGATTAATGACCTGTAATCCGGGTTATCAATCAAAGCATCATAATGGCTGCGTAAGTAAAATTACTCGCAAGGTTGGCCGCTTGGCCGGCCTTGCGAATTAGTTGTATAATAAAAGGAATTTTCAATTATGGCAGAAAAAAGAGATTATTATGAGGTATTAGGAGTATCTAAGACCGCTACAGATGCAGAGATTAAAAAAGCCTTCAGACAGCAGGCAAAGAAATATCATCCTGACATTCATCCGGGTGATAAAGAGTGTGAGGAGAAGTTTAAGGAGGCTCAGGAGGCCTATGCCGTATTGTCTGATCCGGATAAGAGACGCCAGTATGATCAGTTCGGTCATGCAGCATTTGATGGCACAGGCGGTGGAGCCGGTGGCTTTGATTTCTCAGGCATGGATATGGGGGATATTTTTGGTGACATTTTCGGAGATTTCTTCGGAGGTGGAAGAAGCAGTGGCAGAAGAAATGGTCCTGCACAGGGTGCAAATGTCCGTCTCAGTGTAAGAATTTCTTTTGAGGAAGCTATATTTGGCTGCACAAAGGAGCTTGAATTCAACTATAAGGAGACATGCTCTACCTGTGGCGGCAACGGAGCTAAGCCGGGCACATCTCCTGAGACATGTACCCAGTGTAATGGTACAGGTAAGGTTGTCAGACAGAGTCAGTCTCTGTTTGGTGTAGTGCAGAATGTCACAACATGTCCATCCTGCGGTGGTTCGGGCAAGGTAGTAAAGGATAAGTGTCCTACATGTCACGGTACAGGCTACAATACCAAGAAGGTCAGAAAGACTGTTGAGATTCCAGCCGGTATAGATAATGGACAGTGTGTCAGAATACGTGAATACGGCGAGCCGGGCATAAATGGCGGACCGCGTGGAGATCTTCTTGTTGAAGTTATTGTTTCAGGCAGCAGGGATTTTGAGCGTCAGGATGTTAATATCTTTTCAAAGGCATCCATCTCGTATGCTATTGCAGCCTTAGGTGGAGATATAAGAATCAAGACTGTTGATGGAGATATTATATACACAGTTGCACCGGGTACACAGACAGGTACACGTATCCGCTTAAAGGGCAAGGGTGTTCCTTCAACAAGAAATAAAGCAATAAGAGGTGACCATTATGTCACACTTGTTGTCAATACGCCTACAGGTCTGTCTAAGGATGCTAAGGAGGCTCTTAAGAAGTTTGATGAGCTTTCAGGCGGTTCTCTGACCAAGGAGGGCGGAGCTTCTACTGATTCTAAAAAGAAAAAAGGATTTATGGATAAGCTCAAGGAGTCTTTGGACGATCTGTAAATAGATGATCTGTAATAGATGTCCTATAATATATGTCCCGCCATGTGTGGCGGGGCATTTTTTAGGCTATTTTTACGTATAAAAAAATGGGGCTTTTATACAGCACATTTTTATGGTATTATATGAGATAAGTTGTGGAGGCAGTCGTATGACTGCCTTGTAAAATGTACGGAAATGTTTTGAAATAAAACTGTATTTATACTATATATCTATTTTATTAAGAGAGGATTTTTATATGAAGTGGAAGAAATACACGATTGAGACAACAACCGCGGCTGAGGATTTCATGAGCAGCATGCTTATGGAGCTTGGTATCGAGGGGATCGAGATTGAGGACAATATTCCCCTGACCAAAGAGGACCAGGCGGATATGTTTATTGATTTTCTGCCGGAGCTGCCTCCGGATGAGGGCATAAGCCATGTCAGCTTTTATATTGAGGATGATGGCAGTGATCAGTCAGATATGCTTAGAAAGGTAAAGCTTGGACTTGAGGATTTAAGAGATACTGTTGATGTGGGAAGCGGTATAATTTCGTCATCTGAGACAGAGGATCTTGACTGGATTAATAACTGGAAGAAGTATTTTTCATCATTTACAATCGGTGATATATTGATTAAGCCTACATGGGAAGAGGTAAAGCCTGAGGATGTGGATAAATTTATGATAGAAATTGATCCAGGAATCTCCTTTGGTACAGGAAAGCACGAGACAACACAGCTTTGTATCAAGCAGCTTATCAAGTATATTGAGGGCGCAAAGGAAGCACCTACAGTGCTTGATGTGGGCTGTGGAAGCGGAATCCTTTCAATTGTAGCTTTAAAGCTTGGTGCAAAGGAGGTTGTAGGTACTGACCTTGATGCTGACTGCATGATTTCTACGCGTGACAATATGCAGGTCAATCATCTGGATGAGAAGCTTGGCACGTTTTATGTCGGCAATCTCATAGATGATACAGAGCTTCAAAAGAAGGTCGGTACAGAAAAATATGATATCGTTGTTGCAAATATCCTTGCTGATGTCATCATTCCTATGGCACCTGTTATTCCTGACAGGTTAAAGGAAGGCGGATATTTCATCACATCGGGTATCATAGATTTCAAGGAAAATGAAGTTAAAGAGGCTATCGAAGCAGCGGGGCTTAAGGTGATAGAAATCAATCATCAGGGTGAATGGGTCAATATCACTGCGCAGAAGCTGACTAAATAGTTTGGTGGATTATGTATCAGTTTTTTGTAGAGGAAGAGCAGGTTCATTCTGACAGCATCTCAATCACCGGAGGTGACGTAAATCACATAAAGAATGTACTGCGCATGAAAAACGGGGAAAAAATAAGAGTAAGCTCAAAATCCGGACAGGCATATTTCTGTCACATATCATCGATTCTGGATGATGAGGTCATCGCAGCTATTGACAGTGCAGATGAGACGGGCACAGAGCTTGATAATCACATCGTGCTGTATCAGGGGCTGCCAAAGGGCGATAAGATGGAGCTTATTATTCAAAAGGCTGTGGAGCTTGGTGTATCTGAGATAGTACCGGTTGCCATGAAAAACTGTGTGGTAAAGCTGGATGAAAAAAAGGCAGCAAAAAAGCTGCAGAGATGGCAGGCTATCGCTGAGAGTGCAGCAAAGCAGTCAAAGCGCACTGTGATTCCCACTGTGAAGCAGCCGGTTACATACAAGGAAGCTTTGAAAATCGCTTCAGAGCTTGACATCACGCTGGTGCCATATGAGAATGAGCGTGGCATGGATGCGACAAGAGAGATAATGGAGCAGCTTAAGGCTGGTCAGACTATCGGTGTTGTCGTGGGTCCTGAGGGCGGCTTTGCACCGGAGGAGATAGCACTTGTGGATGAGCATGCCACAATGCACAGAATAAGCTTGGGACGCAGGATTTTACGCACGGAGACAGCAGGACTTGCTGCACTTGCCATGCTTGTATACAATTTGGATGTATAGACAGTAGAGATACTTAACAGTTAAGAAGTAGAAGTTAGGAGCAAAAATGGAAGCATATTTGGATAATTCTGCCACAACCAGATGCTCAAAAGCAGCGGCAGATATGGTTTATAAGCTGCTTACAGAGGATTACGGTAATCCTTCATCACTTCATATGAAGGGCGTTGAGGCAGAAAATTATATTAATGATGCTAAGAAAAAGATTGCAAAGACACTCAGGGTGCAGGACAAGGAGATACTATTTACATCCGGCGGCACAGAGTCGAATAATACTGCAATAATAGGTGCTGCAATGGCCAATAAGCGCGCAGGAAGGCATATCATCACATCTTCTGTAGAGCACGCATCGGTTTTGTCTGTGATGCAGTTTCTGGAGGAACAGGGCTTTGAAATCACATATCTGCCTGTAAACCATGACGGCGTGATAAGTGTTGAAGAGCTGAAAAATGCCGTAAGGGAGGATACAATTCTTGTATCGCTTATGCATGTAAACAATGAGATTGGCGCAGTCATGCCGATTGAGGAGGCGGGAGCAGCTATAAAAGAGAAAAATCCTGCCACACTTTTTCATGTGGATGCCATACAGTCCTACGGCAAGCTTGAAATCAGACCAAAGCGCATGAATATAGACATGCTTTCAGTCAGTGGACACAAGATTCACGGACCAAAGGGCAGCGGATTTTTATATATAAAGGACAAGACTAAAATCAAGCCGATTATATACGGAGGCGGCCAGCAGAAGGGCATGCGCTCAGGTACGGAAAATGTTCCTGCATATGCAGGTCTTGGAGTGGCAGCAGAGGAAATTTACACGGATTTTGATAAAAAAATAGCACATATGTATGAGCTTAGGGATCATTTTATAGAGTCAGTGCAGCGTATTGACGGAGTATCTGTAAACGGACGCACGGACCATACAAATGCCCCTCATGTGGTAAGCGTGAGCGTAGATGGTGTGAGAGCGGAGGTTATGCTTCATACTCTTGAGGACAGGCAGATATATGTGTCTGCAGGAAGTGCCTGTTCATCAAACAAACCGGCAATCAGTTCAACACTAAAGAGCATAGGGCTTAAGCCGTCACTTTTGGATTCCACAATCAGATTCAGCTTTTGCGTGAATACCACACAGGAGGAAATTGATTACGCTGTATCAGTGATGGCAGAGGTGATACCAATGCTGCGAAGATATACAAGGCGCTAAAAAGTTACGTATACAATGAAATATTAAGTAATTAAAAATAATAAATAATAAATAAAACCAGAACAGGAGAGTTACATGTACAAGACATTTTTGATCAAGTATGCTGAGATTGCGATAAAGGGCAAAAACAGATACATTTTTGAAGACGCGCTCGTTAAGAATATCAAATATCAGCTTCGCAATGTGGATGGAAGCTTTGAGGTAAGAAAGGAAAGCGGACGTGTGTACGTGGAGACAGACGGAGACTATGATTATGACGAGACAGTTGCCACATTGTCAAGGATCTTTGGTATCGTGGGCATCTGTCCGGTTGAGCTGCATGAGGATGAGGGCTTTGACAAGCTCTGTGAAGCTGTTATCGAGCATATCAACCATGTATACAAGGATAAGAGCTTTACCTTCAAGGTAAATGCGAGACGTGCCAGAAAGAACTATCCGATGACCTCTATGGAGATAAATGCCGCAGTAGGTGAAAAGGTGCTGGAGGCATTTCCTGAGACAAGGGTAGATGTACATAATCCACAGGTTATGATCAATATCGAGATCAGACCTATGATAAATATTTATTCAGAGGAGATTCCGGGACCGGGCGGTATGCCGCTTGGCACAGCAGGAAAGGCAATGCTTTTACTCTCCGGTGGAATCGACAGCCCGGTTGCAGGATACATGATTGCAAAGCGAGGCGTGGTAATCAATGCCACATATTTCCATGCACCGCCATATACGAGTGAGAGAGCAAAGCAGAAGGTTGTAGACCTTGCAAAGAAGGTTGCCAGATATTCGGGCAGGATAAGGCTGCATGTTGTCAATTTTACCGATATACAGCTTGCCATATATGAGAAATGTCCTCATGATGAGCTTACCATCATCATGCGCAGATACATGATGAAGATAGCAGAGCACTTTGCCGATGAGGATAAATGCTTAGGCCTTATCACAGGCGAGAGCATCGGACAGGTTGCAAGCCAGACAATGCAGTCACTTGCTGCAACAAACGAGGTGTGCCATATGCCTGTATACAGACCTCTCATTGCCATGGACAAGAATGATATCATTGATATATCAAACAAAATTGATACCTATGAGACATCGATTCTTCCGTATGAGGACTGCTGTACTATTTTCGTAGCAAAGCATCCTGTTACAAAGCCGAATATCAACAGGATTAAGAAGTCTGAGGAAAGACTTAACGATGTGATAGATGAGCTTATGAAGACAGCTATAGATACTACAGAAGTGATTATGGTGGATGCTGAGTAATCAGTGCCACCTTAGAGCAAAATAAAAAGGACCTGAGCTTCAGGTCCTAATTAATCAAATCATTGTGTCTGTATTACTTGGCTTCGTCGATGATATATGGCTTTAATACTTCCATAATCTCGTCAAGTCCGGTTTCTGTATGTATAGCGAGCTCTATTGGCTTAGAGAGGTCTAGGCTGAAGATACCCATAATTGATTTAGCATCAATGACATATCTGCCAGATATTAAATCAAAATCGAAATCAAACTGAGTAATAGCGTTAACGAATGATTTTACTTTCCCAATGGAATTTAATGAAATCTGTACTGTTTTCATATTGAAAACCTCCTTAAATAACTACTGTCATATAGATAGTAATAGTTTTTTAAGGAAAAGTCAATTAAATAGGAGTAAAAAAATAAAATGAAAAAAGCAGCCTTACATAATTTAGGATGTAAAGTAAATGCATATGAGACAGAGGCCATGCAGCATCTGCTTGAGGAGGCGGGCTATGAGATAGTTCCATTCACACAAAAAGCTGATGTGTATGTTATAAATACATGCTCAGTCACCAACATGGCTGACAGAAAATCCAGACAGATGCTTCACAAGGCAAAGAAAAATAATCCGGACTCAATAGTTGTGGCAGCCGGCTGCTATGTGCAGACAAGTGAAAAAGAGGTATTAAACGACTTATCGGTGGACATAGTCATCGGAAATGACAGAAAGCATGACCTTGTAAGGCTGCTTGAGGAATACTCTTTGGACAGTGTAAACGATACCGTGGACGATATAAATGACGGAAAGCATGATTTTGAGGAGCTCTTTATAGACCAGACAAAGGAGCACACGAGAGCCTTCATCAAGGTGCAGGACGGCTGTAATCAGTTTTGCAGCTATTGTATCATTCCGTATGCCAGAGGACGTGTCAGAAGCCGTAGGTTTGAAAATGTAATAGCAGAGGTTGAAAGGCTCGCGGCAAACGGCTTCAAGGAGGTTGTGCTGACAGGTATCCATCTAAGCTCATACGGTGTGGATTTTGAGGAAGATACAGGCCTGCTTGAGCTGATACAGGCGGTGAACGCAGTAAAGGGCATAGAGCGCATCAGGCTTGGGTCACTCGAGCCTAAGATTGTGACAGAGCACTTTTCGAGCGAGCTTTCAAAGCTTGATAAAATCTGTCCTCATTTCCATCTGTCGCTTCAGAGCGGCTGCGATGCAACACTTAAGAGGATGAACAGAAAATATACCACTAAAGAGTACGAGAGAGGCTGTGAGCTTTTGCGTAAATATTTTGTTCATCCGGCCATCACAACCGATGTGATTGTGGGATTTCCTGGTGAGACAGAGGAGGAGTTTGAACAGACTAAGGCATATCTTGAGCATATACATTTTTATGAGATGCATATCTTTAAGTACTCAAAGCGAAAAGGCACCCGCGCAGCAGTAATGCCTGATCAGATAGATGAGCAGATTAAGGCGGCACGAAGCGAAAAGCTCATAGCACTCGGTCATGACATGTCTAAGGAGTTCAGGAAATTCTATATCGGAAAGAATGAGGAGGTGCTTTTTGAGGAAAAGGCCGTAATCGGTGATAAAGAATACTTTGTCGGATATACTAAGGAATATGTCAAGGTCGCTAAGAAAACTGCCGAAAACCTTGAAAATCAGATAGTTTCAGGCCGTATATCGGGTATGCTTACAGACGAAATATTACTCTTCGAATAATAAAAGGTTGTAATTTTATTACATTTATAATAAAATAATATTACAAGAAGGGCGAAACGTATGGAAAAAAATATTAACAACACACAATTTTTTACAGTTCAAAAGGAGCCTGAGCTTCAGGTAAGCGATGTACTTGAGATTGTGTACAAGGCATTAAAGGAAAAGGGCTACAATCCTGTTAATCAGATTGTTGGATATATTATGTCCGGAGATCCAACATATATCACAAGCCACAATAACGCGAGAAGTCTCATCATGAAGGTTGAGAGAGACGAGCTTGTGGAGGAGGTTCTCAAGACATACATTGAGAACAGCGCATGGGATTAATATGAGGATATTAGGTCTTGATTTTGGTTCAAAGACAGTCGGAGTAGCGGTGAGCGACGAGCTCTTAATCACAGCACAGGGCGTTGAGATAGTGCGCAGGAAGTCGCCATCCAAGCTCAGACAGACTTTGGCACGTATTGAGGAGATTATTGCAGAGTACAAGGTGGACAGGATTGTGCTCGGCTATCCTAAAAACATGAATAACACGGAAGGAGAACGCTGCGAGAAGACGAAGGAGTTCGGTGATATGCTTGCAAGGCGCACAGGTCTTGAGGTCATATACTGGGATGAGCGTCTTACAACAGTCGCAGCCGACCGTTCTATGATGGAAACCGGCATACGCAGGGAGAATCGCAAGGAGTTTGTTGATGAGATTGCGGCGATTTTTATTTTGCAGGGATATTTGGATTATCTGTCAAATAGTCGGTCTTAGTTTTTATGCAGAAAATTAAATTTACTGATCCGCAGACCAATGATGTTGTCGAGTTTGCGGTTGAAGAAGAGACAACACTTAATGGAACACGATATCTTTTAGTTTCCGAAGGAGAAGAAAGCGGAGACTGTGAAGCATATATTTTAAAAGAAGTAAGCACAAAGGATGAAGAGGTGCTTTATCAGATGGTTGAAGACGATGTTGAGTTTTCGGCTATTGCTAAGGTATTTTCTGAGCTTACGGATGATGACACTGCACTTGAATATTAGGATTGCAGTTGTACGTGAAATAAATTTGGAGGTAATATTTTGAAGAAAACAGAAAAACAGAATACAGGTAAGCTTAAGATCATTCCACTTGGAGGATTAGAGCAGATTGGAATGAATATTACTGCCTTTGAGTATGAGGACAGTATTATTGTAGTTGATTGCGGATTGTCATTCCCTGAGGACGATATGCTGGGAATAGATTTGGTTATCCCTGATATCACATATCTTAAGGAGAACATCGATAAGGTCAAGGGATTCTTTATCACTCATGGACATGAGGATCATATCGGTGCTATTCCTTATGTGCTTAAGGAGATAAATGTACCGATATACGCTACAAAGCTTACCATCGGAATTATTGACAGAAAGCTTGAAGAGCATGGCATGCTCAAGACTGTCAAGAGAAAAGTAGTAAAATACGGACAGCACATCAACCTTGGCTGCTTCAGGGTTGAGTTTATAAAGACTAACCACAGTATCCAGGATGCAGCAGCGCTTGCTATATATTCACCGGCAGGTATAGTTGTGCATACAGGCGATTTCAAGGTAGATTATACACCTGTATTTGGAGATGCAATCGACCTTGCAAGGTTTGGTGAGATTGGAAAGAAGGGTGTGCTCGCGCTTATGTGCGACAGTACCAATGCAGAAAGACCGGGCTTCACACAGTCTGAGAAGTCTGTCGGAAAGGTATTGGACGGCATCTTTGAGGATCACAGGAAAAACAGAATTATCATTGCTACATTTGCATCAAATGTAGACCGTGTGCAGCAGATTATCAACTGTGCGGAGAAGTATGGCAGAAAGGTAGCCATCGAGGGACGTAGCATGGTAAATATCATTTCGATAGCCTCAGAGCTTGGCTATCTGTCGCTGCCTGACAATATTCTTATAGATGTAGAACAGCTTAGAAGCTATCCTGATGAGCAGACTGTCATCATCACGACAGGAAGCCAGGGAGAGTCAATGGCAGCTCTTTCACGTATGGCAAACGGTACCCACAGGAAGGTATCCATAAAGCCAAACGATACCATCGTATTCAGTTCAAACCCTATACCGGGAAATGAGAAGTCGGTTACAGGTATCATCAATGAGCTCATGATGAAGGGTGCAGACGTTATATTCCAGGATGTCCATGTTTCCGGTCATGCGTGCCAGGAGGATATAAAGCTTATTTATTCTCTTGTCAATCCAAAGTACGCAATCCCTGTTCATGGAGAGTACAAGCATCTTGTGGCACAGGCCAAAATAGCCGAGCAGCTCGGATATGATACAGACCACATCAAGATCCTTTCATCAGGAGATGTGCTCGAAATCAATGAGGACGGTGCCAAGGTGACAGGCAGAGTGCATGTGGGCAATGTCATGGTCGATGGACTCGGTGTAGGAGATGTAGGAAATATCGTGCTCCGTGACAGACAGCGTCTGGCTGAGGATGGAATCATCATCGTTGTGATGACACTTGAGGCAGGCTCAGGACAGCTGCTTGCAGGCCCTGATATAGTATCAAGAGGATTTGTATATGTGCGCAATTCTGAGAGCCTGATGGATGAGGCGAAATGCGTGCTGGATGACACAATGGAGCGTCTGACAGACAACAATGTGACAGACTGGGGCAAGATAAAGACAGAGGTAAAGGATGCATTGGGAGACTTTGTTTGGAAGGAAACAAAGAGAAGACCGATGATTATACCTATAATTATGGAAGTGTAGGATTAGCTTATGGATTTTAACAAGGCTTTATTTGGTTTTATAAGGGTTGCTTTTTCAATAATGATTGCTCTTTTAGTGCTGTTTGCGGGCATAAAAATCTGCAGCATCTGCTATGATTTTGGCTACAGAGTTTTTACTGAGCCTGCCATGACAAATGGCGATGGTCAGGATGTACTCGTTCAGGTGGAAAAGGGCATCTCCGCAGAGGAGCTTGGACAGCTTTTAGAGGACAAGGGCCTTGTAAGGGATCACAATTTATTTTATCTCCAGCTTAAGCTGTCTGCTTACTCAGGACATATAAAGCCAGGGATATACACACTCAACACTTCAATGACGGCAAAGGATATGATGGTAATCATGTCCTCCGACAAGAGCGATGAAGAACAGACACAGACTACGGAACCTTCGGATACACAGTAATTATCCGTTAAGCGCATTTGTGTCAATAATTAGATTAGGAAATACAAGAATGATAGTTGATGAGAGACTTGTCACATATATCAATTCCTTGGACAGAGGCAACACGCCTGTATTAGATGAGATAGAGAAGGAAGCCTTAAGAGACTTCGTTCCGATTATCAGAAAAGAGATGCAGAGCTTTTTAAAGCTGCTTCTTGCAATGCAAAAACCAATGCGTATTCTCGAGGTGGGAACAGCGGTTGGTTTTTCTGCCGTTTTGATGGCAGAGTATGCACCGAAGGGTTGTCAGATAGTGACGATTGAAAATTATGAAAAAAGAATACCTATCGCAAAGGCCAACTTTGAAAGAGCCGGGAAGCAGGAGCAGATTACACTCTTAGAGGGCGATGCAACGGAGATACTTCCACAGCTTGAAGGACAGTTTGACATGATATTTATGGATGCGGCAAAGGGACAGTATATCAACTTTATGCCGCAGGTGCTTCGCCTTTTAAAGACAGGCGGGGTGCTGGTGTCCGACAATGTGCTGCAGGATGGCGATATCATAGAATCGCACTATATCGTTGAGCGCAGAAACCGTACCATCTACAAGCGTATGAGGGAGTATCTCTACGAGCTTACACACTCCGATGAGCTGGTGACGGCAGTGATGCCTATAGGCGATGGAATTACGGTGTCAACAAAGCTATAGTAACCGATGTAAATATATTTGATGAATACAAAACTGTATGGGAGAAAAAATGAGAAAAATAGAATTACTTTGTCCGGCGAGCAGCCTGGAGGTACTTAAGATAGCAGTTATATATGGAGCTGATGCAGTTTACATCGGTGGAGAGGCATTTGGACTAAGGGCCAAGGCTAAGAATTTCTCCATGGAGGAGATGGCAGAGGGTGTTGCCTTTGCACATGCTCACGGTGTGAGAGTGTATGTTACTGCCAATATTTTGGCTCACAACTATGACCTTGACGGAGTGCGTGAATATTTTACAGAGCTTCACAATATGAAGCCGGACAGACCTGATGCACTGATCATTGCAGATCCGGCAGTTTTCATGATTGCAAAGGAGGTCTGCCCGGAGATAGAAAGACATGTCAGCACACAGGCCAACAACACGAACTACGGCACATATCAGTTCTGGTGGAATCTCGGAGCCAGTCGCGTGGTGACAGCCAGAGAGCTTTCGCTTAAGGAGATAAAGGAGATAAGAGGGCACATAGATGACAGGATGGAGATAGAGACCTTCGTGCACGGAGCAATGTGTATCTCATATTCCGGCCGATGCCTGCTTTCCAACTATTTCACAGGCCGTGATGCGAATAAGGGCGCGTGCACACATCCGTGCCGCTGGAAATACTCTGTTGTGGAGGAAAAGCGCCCGGGTGAGTATCTGCCGGTATACGAGAATGAGCGTGGCACATATATCTTCAACTCAAAGGATCTGTGCATGATAGAGCATATCCCGGATCTGATTGATGCAGGAATAGACAGCTACAAGATAGAGGGACGTATGAAGACAGCTCTCTATGTGGCAACAGTAGCAAGAACCTACCGCAAGGCGATAGATGATTATCTTGAGTCACCTGAGAAATACGAGGCAAATATGCCATGGTACTTAGAGCAGATAAAAAGCTGTACCTACAGGCAGTTTACCACTGGCTTTTTCTACGGAAAGCCTTCGGAGGAGACTCAGATATACGATAACAATACTTACGAGAAGGGTTACACCTATCTCGGAATAGTTGGTGCGCCAAATGAAAAAGGCCTCTATCGTATGGAGCAGAGAAACAAGTTCTCAGTTGGCGAGCAGATTGAAATCATGAAGCCAAACGGAGACAATGTGCTTGCAACAGTGCTTGCACTCGTTGATGAGGACGGCAATGAGATGGAATCCTGCCCACATCCACAGCAGGTATTCTATGTAAAGCTGTCAGAGACACCTGATGAGTTTGATATTTTAAGACGTCAGGAGAATGAGGCTATCGCTTTAGATTAAAATAATTGTTTTTTAGGAATGAATCCGCTATACTAAATTATAGTATTGCGGATTTTTTCGTAAAAAAATACGGATTATTTGAAAATTTGTTGAAATAATAACTGAAATACAACAGATAGTAATGGAGAAAAAATGTTAAAAATAGCTATATGTGATGATGAAAAAGTATTTAGAGATAATATAAATAAATATGTTGCAGCCTATTTAAATGAAAAAGAGATTTCTTTTGAAATAGATACATTTTCATCAGGTAAGGAAATAATTGATTTAGGAATTGAAATTAAGCAATACAACATCATTTTTTTGGATATTAATATGGATGATGTTGATGGAATTGTTACGGCACAAAAAATCAGGGAATATAGTTCTGAAATATATATTGTATTTGTGACAGCTTATATAAATTATTCGTTGGAGGGCTACAAGGTCGATGCCATAAGATATCTGTTGAAAAATAATACTAATTTGGAGGCTTCCATAAGCGAATGCATGGATGCCATTCTTTATAAGATGAATTTGGTAGTAAAAAAGAAAAAATTCAAGTTCAATGAAGGAGAAAAGGAGATTAATATAGACAATATACTATATATTGAAAGCAAATTACATAAACTGCAATTCTATATCATGGAGGATAAAATCAAAATCTATAATTTATATGGCACATTAAATGAGTTGGAAAATGAACTAAAAGATTTCCATTTTATTAGAATTCATCAAAGCTATTTGACTAATTTGAAATATATTAGGAGTGTTAAATGCTATAAAGTACTGTTATGTAATAATCAGGAATTGCTCATACCTAAGGCAAGATATAAGAATGTGAAGGATGCATTCATTTCATATAAGGGAGAATTGTGATATATGTTTACATATTTTTTCAGCTTAGTAATTATTATATTTGAAGCGATATGCTGTAATTTATTTTACGATGTTTTTTGCAAAAAAAATCTAAGATTAAGAAAAAGTCAAAAGATTTTGCTGATGCTATTATTGATTTGCTGCTATTATTTATGCGGATTATTTTTGTCTGATATGCTTGTAATGAAAATGACATTAGTTATACTGGCTGCAGTTATAATTATGAGTTTTTATTTTGAAATAAGTATAAAAAAATCAGTCATTTTTGCTTTATTATATCAAGGATTATCAATCATAGTTGATTATATAGCTTATATTAGTAATAACACAATTATTTCAAAAGAGGGTGAGGTACAAAAAGGATATGCGTTAGAGGGAAGCTTGGTTGTTATTTTTAGCAAGATTACAGTGTTTTTATGTATCTTACTGCTAAAAAAACACTTTGGAAAAAAATCAACAGAGACTTTACCTGACAAAATATGGGGAAGATTTTTGTTTTTTCCTGTATTTACAATAATTACAATTATAGCAATGATTATGACGTTTCAATATACAAAAAATGAAGTGCAGGCGAACGTTTTATATTCTATCTCCTTGGGATTGGCTGTGATGAATATATTTGTATATTTCCTGATTAACGATATTGTAACCAGTGAAGCTAAATTGCATGAAAAGGAAATATTGGGACTACAGTTTAAAAACCAAATTGATATGTACTGTTCTATTTCGGAAAACTATGAAATTCAGAAGAAAAAGTCACATGAATTTAAAAATCATATATTGTGTATAGAATCTTTATTGAAAGCTCATGAATATGACAAGGCAAATAAATATGTAAGAAATATCAGCAATACTTTTATTGGAGAAAAAAATGTAATCAATACAAATCATGTGATAATAAATGCGATTCTTAATACAAAGTATCAGGAGGCTATCAGTAAGAATATTGTTTTTGTGTTTAAGGTAAATGATTTATCAAAAATTGTAATAGAGGATGAGGATCTGGTAGTGATTTTAGCAAATCTGCTAAATAATGCCATTGAAGCATGTGAAAAATGTGAGGAAAAGAAAACTATAAAACTAAAGTTTGTGATAGAGGAAAATCTTATAGTTCTTTCGGTGAAAAATACATGCAGTCATCCAATTATTTACAGTGGTAATGAAATAAAAACAAGTAAAAAAGATGAACCGGAAATGCATGGCATTGGTATAAAAAATATTATTCAAATTGTAGAAAAATACAATGGCGAATATGTTATTAAAAATGAGAACAATGAATTTAGTTTTTCTATTATTATCCCATTATAATATGTGACCATAGTTTATGTCCATTTTCTGCAAAAAATGTTCGTTTTGTGCATGGATTGTTGATTTTATCTATTATGCTTGATAAAATTATACAAAAGGGGAGAAAAAGACATGGTGAAAAATATAGTTAATGCTATAGTGGAACAAATGGAAAAAGAAAATTTATTGAATATAGAGATGAAAGAATATTTCACATATAGTATAGCTATGATTATAGAAAAATGGATTACTATTATATCAGTACTATTTGTTGGCGAGATTTTTAAACAGGTTGTTCAAATGATGTTATTTTTATTCTTTTTTCTATTATTAAGGAAAAGGACTGGGGGATATCATGCAAGTTCATTTTTGCATTGTTATATAGAAACAATAATTATTAGTATAGTTGTTATTCATATGTGTTTAATATCAGTTCGTTACATGATGGTTATTTATTTACTGGTTATATGCTCTGTATTAGTAATTAGTTTTATAGGAACAGTAAATCATCCTAATTTGGCAATGGATTATATTGAACTTCACGAGTCAAAGAAAGCTGCTAGATGTATATTAGCAATGGAAAGCATTATAATAGCATTGCTTTTTGTACTTGATATATGTAGGTTATGTGTTTGTTATATGTCTGCTTCTATTATATTATGCGCATTACTTTTAGGGTTGGCAAAAATTATTAAACAGGAGGTGAAATTTGAAAATGAATAGTTTGAAAAGACTAACATTAGAACTTGTCAAAAAAGTAGTTATTTTCGAGATAAAAAGAGATAATGAAACCCATCCATTTTGCGCTTGTATTTTATATCAACCTAAAAGACCTGAAAAAGGAAGATTTCAGGTAACAAATAATAGAAACATATAAATAATTATATCAAAGAAGAAGGAAAAAATATGAACAAAATCACAAAAGCGAATTTTAAGAAATTGGTTTTAGTACTCACTTTAACATTAGCAATGACTTTAGGTATGAGTATATCGGTGTTTGCAGCTACAGGTGCTGTTAATGGATATACAGCTACAGGTTCATCTACTATAACCCGTACAGCAGCAAGTGCGTCAACAACATATGGAAAAAGTACAGGCTCTATTTCGGTAGATTCAACCTATAGTTATGTTAACACATATACGCTTGCGACAGGTACTAGTACTAAAAGTAAAGGTTATTATTCGTCAGTTACACTTATGTTTTCAGCACCATATAATTGCCATAGTGTTAGAATAAGAAGTTCACATAAAGTTTCTGCATATGGTCAGACATGGACTGCAAATTCAACGGCGGTATATTGATTTTAACAGTATAATTAAGTAAAATTATAAAAAAGATGAGGGGTTTAACATGAAGAAAAAACGCATATTAATCGCATCAATCATCTTCATACTTATCATCTGTATTGTGGCTGCGGTTTTTATAATAAAGAATAGAAACCGCAGTACCTCCAATACAATGTACACATATGACTCTGCAGATGTACTATGTAATTATTCAGAGGACAATGTACTGTATCTTGATGATTCCGGAATATTACATCTTATCGATACGGCATCAGGCAAGGACATGGTCTATTGCGATAAGCCCAACTGCACACATGAAGGATTCTCAGGCTCCAATGAGAAGCCCTCATGTCCTGCAGTTTTTTATGGTTCAGAAAGAGCCGGAACGGTGCTTTACAATGACCATCTTTATTATGTAGGAAATATGTCGGATGAAGATATGACAGTTCAATATCTGTATGTTATGGACTCAAACGGTGAGAATCGTAAAAAAGCAGCCAAATTAGAGAATGTTCAGAATGTTACGGCTGTTTTGTACAGGGATAATTATGTTATAGGAGCTTACAGTAACAGAATAGAGCTTAATGATGAAGGACAGATTATAAATGATGATAAGCCTGAAGCCGGTATTTTTGTCATAGATCTCGATAATTACAAGGTGTATATGAGTGATAAGATAACAAGCGAACAGGCAAATATTACGGACATATATTATGAAGACGAAGTAGTGTACTATTCGACTGTGCGGTTTGGAGATGATGTTACAGAGCTGATGATAGAGGAGGGAGCGTCAGATGATGCGGAGTCTTTTGCTTATGATAATATGCTTAATGGAATATATCAATATGATATAGCAGATGAAAAGACAACATGTCTGACGGAAATAGACCATATTAACGATCTTAGGCTGTTAGATGGCGATGGGTATTATTCGTCAAAGGATGGATATTTTGTGTTCGATAAAAAAAGCGGGGAGACTAAGACACTGCCGATAGATATTGATGAGAACACGACACAGTATGGTTCATTAAGAAAGGCAGGAGATTCCTTATACATTGCTTTTTCTAAGGAGAACAGCGGTGAGGTGGTATATTATCGTTTTGAAAATGACAAGAAAAAGGAACTGATGTCGCTGCCGGTTGAAAAGTCTTTTAGCATTGCAAGTATCTGCGGTCAGTCGGTATATGTCACATATACAAGTGATAACGGAAAGTTGTGCCTTGGGGTAATAAGTCTTGATGAATTGAACAAGGGAGTATTTGAGCCAAAGGAATTGAGGTGTTTTGATGATGAAGAATAGTAAGAAAAAGGGTATTTTGATAGCGATTGCAGTGGCAGTCATTGTTGTTATAGCAGTGGCGGCAGTCTGCCTTAACAGAAAAACGGATAATGCCGGAGCTGTCAGCGAAGGCCGGACAGAGTCGGCTGATAAAACAAAAAAGTCGGATAAAGCTGACAAAGAAGAATCAGAGAGTACAAGAAATCCAGATGCACAGGTTATAACGTTTGCTGTGCCTGATATCTGTAAGATTGATAAGAATAATCTAAAGAAGTTCAACGATGCACTTGCTGCTGACGGACATGATTATGAGCTTGAAATCAAAACCTTGTCCTATGACAATTACGGACAGGCTGTTGAGGGAGCCTTGGAAAACGGAAAAACAGATATAGCATTCCTGGGTTTTGGTGATGCTGCCGGAAATAATCCGGTGTATGATCTGGTACGCTCGGATCTGGTCCTGAATCTTGATGATATCTTATCGGGCGATAAAGGAAAAACACTTTATGAGGCTTTTCCAAAGAATCTTTGGGAGATGGTTAAATGCGATAAGCATATTTATTCGATTCCGTCAGCACTTGCAAGTGATGAGGGCGTTTATGCAGCCTTCAACAGGGATTACGTTTCTGACGATGCGATAAGTGCATGGGATGGCAGCATAGACGGAATATATCAGATACTTCAGGGTGTTAAATGGGATAAAAGTGATACTCCGAGGTTCGAGTATCTCATAAACGGATATAAATTTGATGATATGCTTGGCTGTGAGATAAGAAACGGGCTCTGCTTCGACTATGATACTATGTCTGTTGGAAATCCTTTAGAGTCACAGAAATTTACCGGGTATCTGAGGGTGCTTGACCGGATGAAGAAAGACGGCTATATGTCTGATGATTTGACAAATGAGATAACATATCTCAACAATCCGGGGCTGAATGATGCTCAGATATTAAAAAATATCAAGGCAGGCAATTTTGCGGCTGCTTTATGTGTCGGTAGCGTGGATGAAAATTTCAAAAAGGACAATATCACGGTAAAGGAAGTAAAGACTTACCTTTCATCAAGGATAAACGGCTCCATCGGTGTAGCAAAGAAAGCAAAGGATGCTTCTGCTGCGATGGATTTCCTTAGTCTGTTATATGGAAATGAAAAGTATGGCAATATCCTTTTGTACGGTGAAAAAGATAAGGATTATAAGCTAAAAGATGGCATTGCAGAAGCTTGTGATGGAGGCAGTCTGGATGATGACTATCTGACGAAGCTTAGTCTTAATCTTTTCGTGAATGTTTATCCGACAAAGAACGAGAAATATGTGGACAATCGTAAGAAGGAGTTTTTTGACTTTTATGACAATGCCACATTGTCTCCGTTTATCGGCTTCGAACCGGATACTAAGAATATGGGCAGTATTTCAACAGATTTAGATGATTTCATGACAGGACTGCATGGTGCCACTGTAGATGATACTTTAGACGGTGCCGTACAAAGGCTTACAGTAGATGGAATAGACAGCTATCTTGAAAGTGTGAGAAGTCAGTGGGAGGAATACAGAAAATGACACTTGAATTGGAGGGGCTTACAAAAGTTTATAAGGATAAAACTGCGCTGGATGATGTGTCTTTTTCATTTACACCCGGCATATATGGGCTTTTGGGACCGAATGGAGCCGGTAAATCAACTATGATGAATCTCATTTCTGACAATCTGACTCCATCAAAAGGCCGTGTGCTGCTTGACGGAAGGGGCATAGACGAGCTTGGAAGTGAATACAGGATGCTTCTCGGATATATGCCGCAGCAGCAGAATATATATCCGGAGCTTAGTCTTAGGCGTTTTCTTTACTTTATGGCATCCCTGAAAGGGTTAAAAAAGAGTGAAGCCGGGGAAGATATAGATCACTATGTGCGCATGGTAAAGCTTGATGATGTCCTTGGAAAAAAGCTTGGCGCTTTTTCGGGTGGAATGAAGCAGAGAGCACTGATAGCACAGGCACTCATAGGCAATCCCGGCATCCTTATACTGGATGAGCCAACGGCAGGGCTTGACCCGAAGGAGAGAATCAGAATCCGCAATCTGATATCAGAGGTTGCAAAGGACAAGATTGTTATTATTGCGACTCATGTGGTTACGGATGTAGAGTTTATCGCCAAAGAGATAGTTATGTTAAGCAACGGCAAAATAATAAGGAGTGGTTCTCCGTCAAAGCTGCTTGAGGAGCTGGATGGAAAGGTATGGAATATTTTTTTATCGGATAATGAGATAGATGAGGTGAACACCAGATACAAGGTGAGCAATATTTCAAGGGATGCAGACGGTGTCATAGCCCGCATTATTGCCGATTCGTATGATGGCAGATGGCAGAAGGAGGCTGTGCGGTCAAATCTTGAGGACTTGTATTTGTATCTTAATGGGGACTGAAAATGGATATAGTAAAAAACGAAATATGTAAACTATTGACTAAAAGAACAGTGCTAATTCTTTTGTTTTTGCTTGTTCTTAATCCTGTTCTTGGACTGTATACCATGAATACCGTAAATGATGATGGGTATACAGGTAAGGATTACAGTGCGCTGTATGGCGAAATAAGCAATTACAGCCGTGAGGATGTTTTGCCGGAAATTGAACAAAGGCAGATGACGGCAGAAACTTATGGCAGGATTAGTCTGTGCGATAGAGTATACAAGGAAGTCGGGGCGTGTCTGTCTTATGATGAGTATCTGGACTCTGTCAATGAAAAGGCTGATGAAATTTCGATTATGAATAAGTTTTCCGGCAATGGAGGCTTTGCAGAGAAAAATGCTGCTAAAACGAGCAGAGTTTACAGTAAGCTTAATGGTACAGTGCCTGAGGTTATTGATGCATCGGGACTTTTGAATATTACAGACAATGAGCTTACCGACTATGTGTCTGTGATTATGCTTTTTATCATTGCGCTCAATCTTGTGTTTTATGAAAAAAGCGAGAATCAGCTTGCATTGCTTAGAACAACTGCAAGGGGCAGAAGGCAGCTTATGGCGTCAAAGTCATTTGTGATGATTATGGCAGTCGTGCTTATCACCTTGCTGTTGTATGGCATCAATGCAGTCATAAGCATGTGCTTTTACAATCCGATAAATCTGAAAAGTCCGCTTCAAAGTGTTTATCTGTACTATGGCAGTCCGTTTAAGCTTAGTATAGGACAATTTCTGGCATGCTATTTTCCTGTGAAAATAATAAGCTTTATATTGCTTGGCTTGTTTTTTATGCTGATATGCGCAGCGCTTGACAATATTATATTTGTGTTCGTTGCTTCTGCAGTGACCGTGGTTATTGAGGCTATCTGCTACACAACGATATCAGGAACCAGTTTCCTAGCCTTCCTTAAGTACCTAAATATCATGTACGGAGTCAGGACAGGCAGACTTTTTTCTGATTATGTCAATATCAATCTGTTTGGATATCCGCTTAATACCGGGGTATTGTATGGCTTATTCTGGCTTGTGTGTATAGCTGTATGTATTTTTGCGGTTACAAATTATCTCAATTCGGTGCATGAAAAAAAGCAGCTTATATTGCCCGGCTTTGCCTGCGGTAAAAATACAGGCTGTCATACATCATTATTTTTGCACGAATGCTATAAGGCACTTGTTCCGGGAAAAGTGTTACTTATTTTGATTGCGGCAGCTCTTTTTGTGGTATGGTGGAATCCGGCAGAGAAGCTTTCCTTTGACTCAATTGATGAGGTGTATTACAAGGAATATATGGACAAATATTATGGACCTTTAACTGCCAAAACCAATGAGCTTCTGGATGAAGAAAGAGCAAAATACGACAGACTGTCAGATAACATTGCTTACGATATGGAGCAGGGGAAGAGCGAAAGCTATATCAATATAAAGTACAAGGATGAACTGAGCAGACAGGAGGCATTCAACAAGCTTACAGCACATGTGGATTACCTTAAGACGTTAAATGAGGGCTGGCTGTTTTTTGAAAAGGGCTATGATATCCTTACCGACAGAACAGACTTCAAAAACCGTGATACAGCACAGGCCTTTGTGTATGTTATTCTCCTAATAGCAATAGCCTGCGGTATATGCGGAGCGGATTATGCAAACCATGAAATCCGGCTTTTAAGGACTACCCGCCGTGGAAGGAAACAGCATATGGGAATCAAATGCATACTTGGCTTTTTTGGCACTGTCACAGCATTTGCACTTGTATACATTGTGCGGCTGTGCAATGTGCTTTCGGCATATGGCACGCAGGGGCTTAATGCTCCGGCGGCAAGTATGGAGCATCTGTGGCGTGTTTCGCAGAATATATCGGTAGGGCAGTATATACTTATCATAATGCTGATGCGCTTTATAGGGGGATTACTGGTCAGCCTGTTTGTTTTTGCAATGTTTAAATACTTAAGAAGCGGCATGTCTGTGATTATATCATGCGTCCTTTTTATTGTGCTGCCACTGGCGCTTGTGGCTTTTGGGGTGACTAATGCGCAGTATATGTTGTTAAATCCGCTGCTTCTTGGAAATATATTCTAAAATATATTTTGAATTCACTAGGAAAAACATTACAGATTGTTCCAATGAAATAGATAAAAAGCATCTGTCCGGAAAAACCGGATAGATGCTTTTTACTATAGGACAAAGTTATAATTTTTTATAAAAATCTGTGATGCGATCCATGCGTGCCCCCATATTCATAAGCAGTGCATCCGCAATAGTAATTGCAGCCATAGCTTCAACAACAACAACAGCACGTGGCACGATAATCGGGTCATGACGTCCCTTGATGGAAATCTCTATATCTTCACCGGATTTATTTACGGTGTGCTGTGTAGCTGCGATTGAAGGAGTAGGCTTTATGGCAGCTCTGAAAATAAGCGGTGAGCCGTCTGTCATGCCGCCGAGAGTACCACCGGAGTGATTTGTCTCTTTTGAAACAGCGCCATCCCTCATAATAAAGGCATCATTGTTTGTAAGTCCTGTAGCCTTTGCTGTATCAAAGCCATCGCCGATTTCGAAGCCCTTTACAGCTCCGATAGACATGACAGCCTTTGCCAGATTTGCATCAATTTTCTCGAATACAGGATCACCGAGCCCTACAGGAAGACCTGTGATGACACATTCACACACACCGCCTGAGGAATTGAGTGATTTAAGGCATTCCTCCAGATATTCAGAAGCCTTTAGTGCTGCATCGGCATCAGGCATATAAAGCGAATTGTTGTAAATCTCATGGGCATCAAAATTAACCTCATTAATTGTAACAGGACCTATTGATCTGGTGTATGTAAGAAATTTTATGCCAAGGCTCGAGAGCATCTTTACAGCGATAGCACCTGCTGCAACACGGCCTATTGTCTCGCGTCCCGAAGAACGACCTCCGCCTCTGTAGTCTCTGAAGCCGTATTTCTCATCAAAGCAAAAGTCAGCATGCCCCGGACGATAGTACGAAGCAATCTCACTGTAATCCTTTGATTTCTGATTTTTATTCCACACAACCATAGAAACAGGTGTACCTGTAGTCTTTCCCTCAAACACACCGGAGAGAATTTCAACCGCATCATCCTCCTTGCGTGGAGTAGTGAACTTAGACTGTCCCGGCTTTCTTCTGTTTAAGAATATCTGAATATCCTCCTCACACAGCTCAAGCCCTGCAGGAACGCCGTCCACAACGACCCCTAAGCCCTTTCCGTGTGATTCTCCCCATGTTGTTACCCTAAAAATATTTCCGTATGATGAACCTGCCATGATGGTCTCCTTTTTATAATAATAGGTATATTATAAGTAATACCAAGTTGAATAGTCAAGAAAACTATGATATTATTTTATTTAGATAACTTTCGAACTATGTTTGTATATAATTATGTATATATGTAACTATATTTGCATGCCTGTATATGCAAAGCGCAAATTAGGCGAAGCATAATTTAAGCAAGTATAATTAAGCAGCATCATTTGTAGCAATTTTGCCACAACGTAAGGCACGTAAGCCGCGGCCACCGCGAGCGTCCACGTGTTGCCCTGAGAGCGAATAGTGAAGCTGTTTAGAGTCTGTAGAATTATGCTTCGATACACAGAAATGCACCGGCAGGGACGCCGGGGCAAGGAGCTATCGAGCCACGGAGGGCGAGTAGCGACGGTTTCGTCAGCAAAAGAAAGCCTATAAGCATAATTCGTACAGAATCTTAACAGCGTAGCGTAGCGAACAGGGCAGCGCGTGGACGCTCACGGTGGCAGCGACATACGTGCCGTCCTCAGAACCACAATGAAGCAATGCAACAACGACTTCAATAAAGACAGAAAAAGAGGGAGAAAACATGGAATTTAACGGGGTATTTCACCAGGCATACGACAACTACTGCTATCCTTTAAATGAGGATGAATTAATCATAAATATAAAGACCGGTTATGATGTGAAGGAAGTAAATATCATACTCGGTGACCCGTTCGCAGCCGGTATCTTAGGCGGTGGTGAGACCTGGAATGGCGATAAGCAGCCGATTATATTTAAAAAGAAATTAAAGCACCAGATATGGTGGACCACCACGGTAAAGCCACCATTCAAGAGACTTAAATATTATTTTGAGCTCATCACAGAGGATGAGAGATGGTTTTACTTTGAGGATGGCTTCGTGAGTGCAGAGCAGATGGCACTTGAGGGCAGAAGCCGCCAGTGTTTTGTATTTCCATGGATGAATCCGTGTGATATTCCGGTCACACCGAAGTGGGTAAATGACACTATATGGTATCAGATATTTCCGGATAGATTCTGCAATGGAGACCACTCGATAGATCCTGATTATGTTGTTCCGTGGAGAAATAGAGGCAAGGTCAAGAATGAGGAATGCTTTGGCGGAGACCTCGCAGGAATCATTCAAAAGCTTGATTACTTAAAGGAGCTTGGAATAAACGGAATCTACCTGACACCGATAAACGAGTCGCCGAGCAATCATAAGTATGATACAACGGATTATGCAAAGATTGATCCACGCTTTGGAGATGAAGATACCTTTAAGAGGCTTGTTGGAGAAGCACATAAGCGTGATATGAGAATAATGCTGGACGGAGTGTTCAACCACTGTGGCTATTATTTTGCACCGTGGCAGGATGTTTTGGCAAAGGGAGCGGATTCAGAGTATTATGACTGGTTTATGATCAATGAATGGCCTCTTGACTTTAAGCATGGAGCGGCCAAAAAGGGACAGTTTTATACGTTTGGATTTTTTGACAATATGCCAAAGCTCAATACAAATAATCCGGCGGTGAGAAAATACTTTATCGATATCTGCGCCAATTGGGTAGAAAATTATCATATCGACGGACTGCGCCTTGATGTGGCAAATGAGGTGTCACACCGCTTCTGTAAGGAGCTTAGGGCAAGGCTTAAGGAAATCAATCCGGATATTTACATTTTGGGAGAAATATGGCATAATGCTCTTCCGTGGCTGCGTGGAGATGAGTTCGATGCGGTTATGAACTATCCGCTTGGAGAGAGCATCAAGGATTTCTGGATAGATAAGAGCCAGACGAATCAGGATTTTGAGTATACTATAAACAGATGTTATACCAACTACATGCAGCAGACCAATGATGTGCTTTTCAATCTGCTTGATTCACATGATACAAAGCGCCTTCGCTCTGATACAAAGAATCTCGACCAGTACTTTGCACAGCTTGCAGTGCTTTTTGCTATGCCGGGCAGCCCATGTATATATTACGGCACTGAGATTGCCATGCCGGGCAGCTATGACCCTGACTGCAGACGATGTATGCCGTGGGATGATATTGAGGCAGGCAGGTTTAAGGAACGCATTGAGATGGTATCAAAGCTCATTCATTTAAGGGCGAGTGAGCCGCTTTTAAAGGGCAGAAACTTCCATTTTCCTGACGATTTTGCTGACAATCCAAGGGTAATCCAGTTCAGAAAGATGGGCTGGGTGGATACATATGTGGAGGTTATAGTCAACTGCTCTGATGAGGATATTGAGGTGCCGAAGGACGGCGAGGTACTTTTTGAGAGGCATTGCATAGATAACACATTGCTGACCAACGGAATATTAATCAGAAAAATCGTAGGCAATGGCGATAAGTAAAAGAAACAGGAGAATTAAACGAAAATATGGCTAAATATGAGTTACTAAAACAGGAGGGACGTGCCAAGAGAGGTACATTCCATACTGTGCATGGAGATATACAGACACCTGTATTTATGAATGTAGGAACAGTAGGTGCGATAAAGGGCGCTGTCTCTACGGACGATTTAAAGGAGATAAAGTGTCAGGTTGAGCTGTCAAATACATATCATCTGCATGTAAGAACCGGAGACAAAATAATTAAAGAGCTTGGCGGACTGCACAAATTCATGGTGTGGGACAGACCAATCCTTACAGATTCCGGCGGATTCCAGGTGTTTTCACTGGCAGGTCTTCGCAAAATAAAGGAGGAGGGCGTGTACTTCAACTCGCATATTGACGGTGCCAAGATTTTTATGGGCCCTGAGGAGAGCATGCAGATACAGTCAAACCTCGGCTCTACGATTGCTATGGCATTTGACGAGTGCCCATCTAGCGTTGCAGACAGACAGTATGTGACAAACTCTGTAAACAGGACCGCGCGCTGGCTTGAGAGGTGCAAAAAGGAGATGGCACGCTTAAACAGCTTACCGGATACTATCAATAAGGAGCAGCTTTTATTCGGTATCAATCAGGGAGCTATTTATGATGATATAAGAATTGACCATGCAAAGCGCATTTCTGAGCTTGAGCTGGACGGCTATGCTGTCGGAGGACTGGCGGTAGGAGAGAGCCATGAGGAAATGTACCATATTCTTGATGAGACAGTGCCTCATCTGCCTGTGAATAAGCCTACATACCTGATGGGAGTAGGAACTCCTGCCAATATACTTGAGGGCGTAGAGAGAGGTATCGACTTCTTTGACTGTGTATACCCAAGCAGAAATGGCCGTCACGGACATGTATACACGAATCACGGCAAGCTTAATCTGTTCAACCAGAAGTATCAGAAGGATATGCGCCCTATTGAGGAGGGCTGTAACTGTCCTGCCTGCCGCACATATTCGCGTGCATATATCAGGCATCTTTTAAAGGCAAAGGAGATGCTCGGAATGAGACTGTGCGTGCTCCATAATTTGTATTTCTACAACAACATGATGGAAGAGATAAGGGATTCACTTGATGCAGGCCGTTTTGCCTCATACAAGGCTGAAAAGCTCTATGGAATGACACAGGGAGAGCAGAGCTAGAAGGCAAATATAAAAAATCTCGAAAATGATAAAAAAGCCTTGCCGTTAGCACGTTTAACGTGTATTATGGTAATAGTGCTTAAAACACATCAATTATAGAATATTTAGGAGGAACAATTGATGACATCAATTTTAGCAAACGGTCAGGCAGCAGGAACAGTTGGAATGATTGTCTGGTTAGTAGTACTTTTCGCAGTTATGTATTTTCTTATGATCCGTCCACAGAAGAAGGAACAGAAGAAAAAGGAGCTTATGCTCAATGAGGTTGCAACAGGAGACACAGTTCTTACAACAAGTGGATTTTACGGTACAGTTATCGATATCGAGGACGATACTGTAATCGTTGAGTTTGGTAACAACAAGAACTGCCGTATCCCTATGCAGAAGGCAGCTATCGCTGACCTTGAGAAAGCAGAGGATTCAGCTAAATAATGCATATTTGTAAAGCCGTCACATAAGTGGCGGTTTTCTTATTATCCGCATCTCTTGCAATAATAATAAAAAACTGTTATTATAGTATGCAGTTATTATAAGCTGCGGTTATAAATTGCATGAAAAAGTAAAATATCCTGGCATATTGAAATAACTACTTTAATGCTTTAATATAAGAATATGTATTTTTATATAAAAGAGGTAAGAAATTATGGAATATAAAGTTGGTGTAATTTCCGGAGACGGAATCGGACCGGAGATAGTCGCTGAGGCAAAGAAGGTATTGGATAAGATAGCAGATAAGTATGGACATAGCTTCAACTATACAGACATCCTGATGGGTGGCTGCTCAATTGATGCAACAGGTGTTCCTCTTACAGATGAGGCTATTGCGACTGCACTTGATTCAGATGCGGTGCTGATGGGTTCAATCGGTGGCAACACAGCGACATCACCATGGTACAAGCTGGCCCCTGAGCTTCGTCCGGAGGCAGGACTTTTAAAGCTTAGAAAGTCGCTCAATCTGTTTGCAAATCTCAGACCGGCATACCTGTACAAGGAGCTTGCTGCAGCATGTCCGCTCCGTAGCGATATCATCGGAGACGGCTTTGATATGATGATTATGCGTGAGCTTACAGGAGGTCTTTACTTCGGAGCCAGAGAGACAAAAGAGGTGGACGGAGTTGTTACGGCCACAGATACACTGACATACAATGAGAATGAAATCAGAAGAATCGCAAAGCGAGGCTTTGATATAGCCATGAAGAGACGGAAAAAGGTCACATCCGTAGACAAGGCAAATGTGCTTGATTCTTCCAGATTATGGAGAAAGATCGTCGAGGAGGTCGCAAAGGATTATCCGGAGGTTACATACGAGCATATGCTTGTTGATAACTGTGCAATGCAGCTTGTCAAGGATCCTAAGCAGTTTGATGTTATCCTCACAGAGAATATGTTTGGCGATATTTTATCAGATGAAGCAAGTATGGTGACAGGCTCAATCGGTATGCTTTCATCAGCAAGCCTTAACGATACAAAGTTCGGACTTTACGAGCCAAGTGGCGGATCTGCTCCTGATATTGCAGGAAAGGGCATTGCAAACCCTATCGCAACAATCCTTTCAGCAGCCATGATGCTTCGCTACTCGTTTGATCTGGACAAGGAAGCACAGGCAATCGAGGATGCTGTAAAGCAGGTGCTTAAGGAGGGCTACAGGACAATCGACATCATGCCACAGCCGGGTGAGACTACAGAGGGTATCACACAGGTAGGCACAGCGCAGATGGGGGATCTCATCGCAGAACGTGTGTAGCTGCATGACTTATAATAGACAGCTAATAGGTTATAGATAGGCAGATCGTTATGTATACAGTAGTAATGATGAAGTACTCAAAGAAATAGTCGGAGATAAATAAGGAGATAAAATATGATAAGTGATAACGCAAGAGCCGGAATGCAGCAGGCACCGGCAAGAAGTTTATTTAATGCTCTTGGTTTTACACCGGAGGAAATGAAAAAGCCTATGGTCGGAATCGTAAGCTCATTCAATGAGATTGTTCCGGGCCATATGAATATAGACAAAATCGTTGAGGCTGTAAAGCTTGGAGTTGCAGAGGCAGGCGGAGTTCCTGTAGTATTTCCTGCAATCGCAGTGTGCGATGGTATTGCAATGGGACATGTAGGCATGAAATATTCCCTTGTCACAAGAGATCTGATTGCTGATTCTACAGAGTGTATGGCAATCGCTCATCAGTTTGATGCACTTGTAATGGTTCCAAACTGTGACAAGAACGTGCCGGGACTTCTGATGGCGGCTGCACGTCTTAATCTTCCTACAGTATTTGTATCAGGCGGACCAATGCTTGCCGGCCATGTAAAGGGCAGAAAGAGAAGCCTTTCATCAATGTTTGAGGCTGTAGGCTCATACGCTGCAGGTACTATGACAGAGGATGATGTATGCGAGTATGAGAACAAGGTATGTCCTACCTGCGGTTCATGCTCAGGAATGTACACAGCCAACTCCATGAACTGTCTTACAGAGGCACTCGGCATGGGACTTCGCGGAAACGGAACAATCCCTGCTGTATATTCAGAGCGTATACGTCTTGCAAAGCATGCCGGAATGGCTGTTATGGATATGTACAACAAGGGCATCAAGGCGAGAGATATCATCACAAAGGATGCAATAATGAACGCACTCACAGTTGATATGGCACTCGGCTGCTCTACAAACTCTATGCTTCATCTTCCGGCTATCGCTCATGAGATAGGCTTTGATTTTGATATCAGCTTTGCAAATCCAATCAGTGAGAGGACACCAAATCTCTGTCACCTTGCCCCGGCAGGCCCTACATATATGGAGGACTTAAACGAGGCCGGCGGTGTGTGGGCTGTCATGAAAGAGCTTGCTGATATCGGACTTTTAAATACAGACTGTATGACTGTTACAGGAAAGACAGTTGGAGAGAATATAAAGAATGCGGTCAATAGAGACCCTGAGGTCATCAGACCGGTAGACAATCCATATTCAAAGACCGGAGGACTTGCAGTGCTTAAAGGAAATCTGGCTCCGGACGGCTCTGTAGTAAAGCGTTCAGCAGTTGTCGATGAGATGATGGTTCATGAAGGCCCTGCAAGAGTATTTGACTGCGAGGAGGATGCAATTGCAGCAATAAAGGGCGGCAAGATCGTAGAGGGTGATGTGGTTGTCATCAGATACGAGGGACCAAAGGGCGGCCCTGGAATGAGAGAGATGCTTAACCCTACATCCGCTATTGCCGGAATGGGACTTGGAAGCTCTGTAGCACTCATCACAGACGGACGTTTTTCAGGAGCTTCAAGAGGAGCTTCAATAGGTCATGTTTCACCCGAGGCCGCAGTAGGCGGACCGATTGCCCTGGTTGAAGAGGGAGATATCATAAAGATTGATATTCCAAACATGAAGCTTGAGCTCGATGTGTCAGACGAGGTGCTTGCTGAGCGTAAAGCAAAGTGGCAGCCAAGGGAGCCGAAGGTTATAACAGGCTATTTGAAGAGATACGCAGCGCTTGTTACATCAGGAAACAGAGGAGCCATCCTTGCACTTCCGGGCGAGCAGAACGCGTAGTATATATTTTGATAGAAAATTCAGTGCGAAATAAAGCTTTTACGTATTTTCGTATAAGGATTCGTATAAGAAAAAGAGGAATACAAGATGCAGTTAACAGGATCACAGGTTATTATAGAATGCTTAAAAGAACAGGGTGTTGACACAGTATTCGGTTATCCGGGAGGAGCCATCCTTAATGTCTATGACGAGCTCTACAAGCATCCGGAGATTAAGCATGTGCTGACCTCCCATGAGCAGGGAGCAAGTCATGCGGCCGATGGCTATGCGAGAAGCACCGGAAAGGTTGGTGTCTGTCTGGCTACAAGCGGACCGGGCGCGACAAATCTGGTCACAGGAATTTCGACAGCTTACATGGATTCGATTCCGATTGTTGCAATTACATGTAATGTCGGAGTCTCGTTACTTGGAAAGGACAGCTTTCAGGAGATAGATATTGCCGGAATTACAACGCCTGTAACCAAATACAGCTTTATTGTAAAGGATGTAGAGAAGCTTGCAGATACAATACGCAGAGCTTTCAATATAGCAAGAAAAGGCAGACCGGGTCCTGTACTTGTGGATATTCCAAAGAATGTTACGGCAGATCTGGTAGAGTACACCAGGCAGGAAATTAAGCTTCCTGAGCGTGAGACAGAAACAATTACAGACAGTGACATTGATAATGCAATTGAACTCATAAAAGCATCCAAAAAGCCATATATATTTGTTGGAGGCGGAGTGGTTCTCTCCGGAGCAAGTAAAGAGCTTAAGGAGTTTGTAGACAAGGTAAATGCACCTGTCTGCGATACACTTATGGGCAAGGGTGCATATGACGGCACAAGTGATAATTACACAGGCATGCTTGGCATGCACGGTACAAAGACCTCAAATCTTGGAGTTTCAGAGTGTGACCTTTTGATTGCGATTGGCACACGTTTTTCTGACAGAGTACTTGGCAATCCTAAAAAGTTTGCAGACCAGGCCAAGATATTGCAGTTTGATGTAGACGCAGCAGAGATTAATAAAAATATCCGTGTTACATCGAGTGTTATAGGCGATGTGAAGGAAATACTTACACGCATCAACGAAAAGCTTACGCAGCTTGACCACAATTCATGGGTAGAGCATGTGCTTGCATATGCAAAGACTTTTCCTCTTACATATCACAAAGAGGGACTTAGCGGACCATTTGTTATTGAAAAAATCTATGAAATGACAAAAGGAAATGCTATAATGGTTACTGAGGTCGGTCAGCATCAGATGTGGGCAGCCCAGTATTACAAATACAGTAAGCCGAGAACTCTTCTTACATCGGGAGGTCTTGGTACCATGGGATATGGTCTCGGTGCTGCAATCGGTGCCCAGACAGCTAATCCTGACAGGACTGTAGTCAATATTGCAGGTGACGGATGCTTCAGAATGAACATGAACGAGCTTGCAACAGCTTCAAGAGAAAAGCTTCCTCTTATCGAGGTTATAATAAACAACCATGTACTTGGAATGGTACGCCAGTGGCAGACTCTTTTTTACGAGAAGCATTACTCGGCAACCGTACTTGATGATGGGGTGGATTATGTAAAGCTTTCAGAAGCAATGGGAGCCACCGCACGACGTGTTAAGACCCAGGAAGAATTTGAAAAAGCATTTGCAGATGCCTTAAAGAGCAAGACACCGTTTGTCATCGATTGTATCATTGATTCAGATGACAAGGTATGGCCTATGGTTGCACCGGGCAAGCCTATCAACGAGTCTTTCGATGAAGAGGACTACAATGCGACACAAGGAGGAAATTAGAGTGAGTAGAGTTTACAATTTTTCAGCAGGACCTGCAGTTTTACCTGAGGAGGTATTGCAGGAAGCAGCAGCAGAGATGATGGATTATAAGGGAAGCGGAATGTCGGTTATGGAGATGAGCCACAGATCTAAATGGTTTGATGACATCATCAAGGATGCCGAGAAAGATCTCCGCGAGCTTATGAATATACCTGACAATTACAAGGTACTTTTCCTTCAGGGTGGTGCTTCACAGTTCTTCGCTGAGGTACCGATGAACCTTATGAAAAATAAAAAAGCAGGATACATTATCACAGGTCAGTGGGCTAAAAAGGCGTTTGCCGAGGCTAAGATTTACGGAGACGCCGTAGAGCTTGCTTCGTCTGCAGATGAGACCTTCTCATACATACCTGACTGTTCAGATTTACCAATCACAGATGATATGGATTATGTATATATCTGCGAGAACAATACTATCTACGGAACAAAGTACAAGAAGCTTCCTAACACAAAGGGAAAGAACCTTGTAGCTGATGTTTCTTCATGCTTCTTATCAGAGCCTGTAGATGTATCAAAATATGCTGTTATCTATGGCGGAGTACAGAAGAATGTAGGACCTGCCGGAGTAGTTATAGCAATTATCAGAGAGGACCTTATCACAGATGATTGTCTACCGGGCACACCAACCATGCTCAAGTGGAAGACTCAGGCCGATAATGATTCTCTTTACAATACACCACCATGCTACGGCATCTATATCTGTGGCAAGGTATTTAAATGGCTCAAGAAGATGGGCGGTCTTTCAGTTATGAAGGAAAGAAATGAGGAGAAGGCCAAGATTCTCTACGATTTCCTTGATCAGAGCAAGCTCTTTAAGGGAACAGTAAGAAAAGAGGACAGATCACTCATGAATGTTCCGTTTGTAACAGGAGATGCAGAGCTTGATGCCAAGTTTGTAAAGGAGGCAACTGCAGCCGGATTTGTAAACCTTAAGGGACACCGTACAGTTGGCGGAATGAGAGCATCTATCTACAATGCTATGCCAAAAGAGGGCGTTGAGAAGCTTGTAGAGTTTATGAAGAAGTTTGAGGAGGAGAATGCATAATGTTTAATTACACATGCTTAAACCCAATCGCAGGAGTAGGCCTTGACCTGTTCTCTGACGATTATAAAAAGGTTGATGATATTAAGGATGCGGATGCAGCACTTGTAAGAAGTGCCGCTATGCATGACATGGAGCTTGGTGACAAGGTGCTTGCTGTGGCAAGAGCAGGAGCAGGAGTAAACAATATTCCGCTTGACAAGTGTGCCGAGCAGGGAATCGTTGTATTCAACACACCGGGAGCCAATGCAAACGGTGTTAAGGAGCTTGTGTTTGCCGGAATGCTTTATGCATCAAGAGATATCGTTGGAGGTATCGACTGGTGTCTTGCAAACCAGAACGATGAGAATATTGCAAAGACAGCCGAGAAGCAGAAAAAGAACTTTGCAGGAACAGAGATTTCAGGCAAGAAGCTCGGTGTTATCGGACTTGGAGCCATCGGTGTACTTGTTGCAAATGCTGCAGTACATATGGGCATGGATGTTTACGGATATGATCCATACATCTCAGTAAATGCCGCATGGAACCTTTCAAGAAGCGTTAAGCATATCAGCAATGTTGAGGACATCTACAAGAACTGTGATTTCATCACAATCCATGTACCTCTTCTTGATTCAACAAAGAAGATGGTAAACGCTGATGCTATTGCAATGATGAAGCCAACCGCTATCGTATTAAATTTTGCCAGAGATCTTCTCGTTGACGAGGAGGCTATGGTAGATGCACTTGCCAAGGGAAAGGTTAAGAAGTATGTTTCAGATTTCCCTAACAACACAACTGTTGGAGCAAAGGGCTGCATCGTAACACCTCATCTTGGAGCATCTACAGCAGAGTCAGAGGACAATTGTGCAGTTATGGCTGTAAAGGAGCTGAGAGATTACTTGGAGAATGGTAATATCGTTCACTCAGTCAACTTCCCTGACTGCAGCATGGGTGCATGCACAGCTTCAGGCAGAGTCGGAATCCTTCACAAGAATGTTAAGGGTATGATTGGACAGATTACAACAGCTCTTGCAGAGGCTGATATCAATGTATCTGATCTGACAAACAAGGGCAAGGGTGACTATGCATATTCACTTCTTGATCTTGATTCAGCTATTGATGCTTCTACCGTTGAGAAGCTTTCTGCCATTGACGGAGTGCTCAGAGTGAGAGTTATTAAATAGTGAATTAATATTTGATTTAAATACTGATCCCCCATATTTTATATGGGGGATTTAGTGGGTTATAAGGAAATATATAGAAAATATATAGAAAATATATAAGAGCTATAAGAAATATAAGAAATAGAAATATAAGAAATATATAGGAGATTATATGATCAGACAAATTCTTGGTGAAGTATCAGTGCCGGTTGCAAATACCGAGGTACAGCAGGTTATTGAAAACCCGGGCATTGTAAAGACGTATCTGGAGAAATATATGCCATCGCTTATAAGCTTTCTCGTGCAGCTTGTTGTTGCGATTGTGATACTGCTTATTGGTATTAAGGTGATTAAATCAATCGTAAAAATAATAAAAAAAGGATTTGATAGAAGCAGAATGGACGCTGCAGTGGCATCGTTTCTGGCAAATGTGATTAAATATTTTTTGTATTTTATCCTTGTCATGGCATTGCTTTCGGGCTTTGGAGTGGCGACCGGCTCTGTTATAGCGGTTCTTGGCTCTGCCGGACTTACTGTAGGTATGGCATTGCAGGGCAGTCTGTCAAATTTTGCAGGAGGAGTGCTTATTCTTTTGATGAAGCCGTTTGGCGTGGGCGATTACATAGTTGACGGTTCAAGTGGTACAGAGGGCACTGTAAAGGATATAAATCTGTTTTATACAAGGCTTTTGACAATAGATAACAAGATGGTTATGATACCAAACGGAAAGCTTGCTGATTCGTGTATCACAAATGTATCTATGATGGATAAGAGAATGCTTGATTTGAGAGTGACAGTATCCTACAGTACAGATTTAGCATTTGCAAAGAGTATACTGGAGTCTGTTGTCACGTCAGCAGATACGATGCTTCACGATGAGCCGTGCAATGTGTTTGTGAGCGAACTGCAGGATTCCGCTATAGAGCTCGGCGCGAGGATCTGGGTGAAGAACGAGGATTACTGGAACACAAAATGGCAGCTTACAGAAGAAATTAAAACAGCATTTGATAAAAATAGCATACAAATTCCGTTTCCGCAGGTGGATGTTAATATTCAGAAGAGGAGCATAGACTCTGACTTTTAAAGCTGGATGTTGCAGAATATTACGTTAACAGATTTTTTGTGGTAAATATACTTATAATTTAACTATAATATGTAAAAATGTGGTATACTATCATCATCGCATTTTAGGAGGAATAATTGATGACGATTCACGATTTGGCTGAATACGAGATTTTAGATGAGCACAGAGTGGAGGATGTCCAGTCGGATGGATTCATTCTGAGACACAAAAAAAGTGGTGCAAGGATTGCCATTTTATCAAATAATGATGATAACAAGGTCTTTTATATAGGCTTCAGGACTCCGCCGGAGGATGAGACGGGTGTACCGCATATTATTGAGCATACCACACTATGCGGTTCAAAGAAGTTCCCTGTAAAGGATCCTTTTATTGAGCTGGCAAAGGGCTCGCTCAATACATTTTTAAATGCTATGACATACCCTGACAAGACAGTTTATCCTGTTGCCAGCTGTAATGATCAGGATTTTAAGAATCTCATGGATGTGTATCTGGATGCAGTGTTTAATCCAAATATCACAAAGTACGAGGAGATTTTCAAGCAGGAGGGCTGGCACTACGAGCTTACAGGCAAGGATGATGAGCTTAAGATAAACGGAGTGGTGTACAATGAGATGAAGGGAGCATACTCATCGCCGGATGAGGTGCTTTCAAGCCAGATTTACCGCTCACTTTTCCCTGACAATACCTACAGCAAGGATTCAGGCGGTAATCCGGAGTATATTCCTAAGCTTACGTATGAAGCATATCTGGACTTCTATCACAAGTATTATCATCCATCCAATTCATACATTTATCTGTATGGTGATATGGATGTTGTCGAGAGACTTGAGTGGCTGGATAAGGAATATCTGAGCCTGTATGATTATAAAAAAGTTAATTCAGAAATTAATAAACAGCCTGCATTTGATGAAATAAAGAATGTTGAGGCAGAGTATTCAATTACCATGGATGATTCACAGGAGAATAAGACTTATCTATCTTATAACCGTGTGGTAGGGGATTCGCTTGATGAGATGCTCTATCAGGCATTTGATGTGCTTGACTATGCACTTGTCAGCTCACCGGGAGCACCGGTGAAGCAGGCATTGATAGATGCGGGAATCGGTGATGATGTGTATGGCTCATATGATGCGGGCATTCTGCAGCCGGTGTTCTCGTTTGTGGCAAAGAATGCCAATGCATCTCAGGCGGATGAGTTTGAAAGCATTATAGAAAACACTCTTAAAGAGGTTGTTAAAACAGGAATTAATAAAGAAGCACTCCTTGCGGGAATCAACAGCAGTGAGTTTAAGTTCAGGGAGGCTGACTTCGGACAGTTTCCTAAGGGACTCCTTTTTGGGTTAAACTGCTTAGACAGCTGGCTGTTTGATGATATGAAGCCTTTTATACATCTGGAGTGTCTTGATACATTTGCCAAGCTTAGAAGGGCTGTTGATACGGATTATTTTGAAAAGCTTATACAGGAATATCTGCTTGACAATACCCATGGTTCATCTGTCACAGTAAAGCCGAAGCGTGGCCTTGGCAATGAGAGGGAGGAGGCTTTGGCAAAGGAGCTTTCCGATTACAAGGCATCTCTTTCGGATGAAGAGATTGACAAGCTGATTGAGGAGACAGAGCATTTAAAGAAATATCAGGAGGAGCCTTCGTCAGATGAGGACCTGCGCAAGCTTCCGATGCTTACAAGAGCTGACATGAAAAAGGAGGCTATGCCTTTTTCAAACATTGAGGACACACTTTCAGATGTAAAGGTTGTGCGCCATGACATAGAGTCAAACGGCATTGATTATATATCATTTTTATTTGATGCAGGTGATTTTGCACAGAGCGAGCTTGGCTATCTTGGCTTTTTCACAAACGCACTCGGATTGGTGAGTACCGAAAATTACAGCTATACCGATTTAGCCAATGCGACCAATATATATACCGGCGGAATCAGCACAGGTACTGCAAGCCACCCGGATATTAAGGATAGAAATAATTTTGTTTTTAAGTTTGAGGTGAAGCTGAAGGTATTGGAGAAAAATCTTGACAAGGCACTTGAGCTTATGGAGCAGATGCTTCTTTCATCGGATTTTACCGATACAAAGAGACTGGGCGAGATTGTAGCACAGATTAAGGCAAGGCTTCAGGCTAACCTGAGCAGCTCAGGCCATCTGGTTGCAGCTATGCGAAGCATGTCGAGCTTCTCACGCTATGCACTTTATCAGGACGAGCTAAAGGGTATTGCTTTTTACCGCTCTATATGCCGTATAGAAAAGGAGCTTTTCGAGTCACCGGAGAGTGTGTCAGATAAGCTTGCTGCAATAGCCAAAAAGCTGTTTGCAAGAAACAGAATGCTCATCAGCTTTACCGGAAATAGTGAAGCATATGGCAATGCAAAGCTATCATTGGAGAAAGTTATAGCTGGATTTAACAAAATGAGTGCTATAGGCAATCAGGCAGAGGTGCATTTTAACACAGCAAAGGAAGCATTTATCGATGCATCACAGATACAGTATGTGGCAAAGACCGGTGATTTCATCTGCGAGGGCTATGAATACACCGGAGCACTGAGACTGCTGCGTATCATCTTAAGCTATGATTATCTCTGGATAAATGTCAGGGTAAAGGGTGGTGCTTACGGCTGCATGAATACATTCCTTAGAAGCGGAGAGAGCTACTTTGTCTCATATAGAGACCCTAACCTTTCAGACACACTTGATGTCTATGACAGAATACCTGAGTATATAAAGAGCTTTTCGCCTGATGAGAGGGATATGACCAAGTATATTATCGGTACCTTCAGTGCACTTGATACGCCTATGAATCCGGAAGCAAAGGGTAGCAGATCACTGTCTGCATATCTCGAGGGTATTACCTACGAGCAGATTCAAAAGGAGAGAAATGAGATACTAAATGCACAGCCAGAGGATATCAGAAGGCTTGCAGACCTTGTAGAGGCAGTACTTAAGAAGGACAGTATATGTGTCATCGGCAATGAAAATATGATTAAAGAGTCGGCAGGGCTCTTTGAGAATGTTGAAAAGCTTATATAAATACAGATTCACATAGGAGGAAAAATGATACAGAATTTCAAATCGGGTTTTGTTACAATAATCGGTAGACCAAACGTGGGCAAGTCAACACTGATGAACAGGCTTATCGGTCAGAAAATTGCCATCACCTCAAACAAGCCTCAGACCACAAGAAATCGCATCCAGACAGTATACACGGATATGGAAAAGGGACAGATAGTGTTCCTTGATACTCCGGGCATACACAAGGCAAAAAACAAGCTGGGCGAGTATATGGTCAATGTAGCGGAAAAGACATTAAATGAGGTGGATGTTGTGCTGTGGCTTGTGGAACCGACCAACTTTATCGGGGCGGGAGAGCAGCATATCATAGAGCAGCTTAAAAAGGTTAATACACCTGTTATATTGATTATCAACAAGGTAGATACAGTGGAAAAGGAAAAGGTGCTTGAATATATAGACACCTACCGCAAGGTATACGACTTTGCAGAGATTATTCCTACATCAGCCTTAAGAGGACAGAATACGGATGATGTTATTAATTCTATATTTAAGTATTTGCCTTATGGCCCACAGTTCTATGATGAGGACACCATCACAGATCAGCCGGAGCGTGCAATCTGTGCTGAGATTATCAGGGAAAAAGCACTCCATGCTTTAAATGATGAGGTACCGCATGGCATTGCCGTAGGAATTGACCGCATGAAAACAAGAAAGACAAAGAGTGGTTCTATTATAGATATGGATGCCACAATTGTCTGCGAGCGAGACTCCCATAAAGGAATCATTATAGGAAAGCAGGGCAGCATGCTCAAAAAAATCGGCACCAATGCGCGCTATGAGATGGAAAGACTGCTTGACTGCAAGGTGAATTTAAAGCTATGGGTCAAGGTAAAGAAGGATTGGAGAGACAGCGACTTCCTCATCAAGAACTTTGGATACAAAGAGGAAGAATAGTATTTTGAAAGTAAGATTAAGATGTCACAGAGTGTAGTGTTGACCGGTATGGTGCTTTCGGCCATGCCGGTAGGGGATTTTGACAAAAGAATAACGATTCTCACAAAGGAACGGGGAAAAATCACAGCCTTTGCAAGGGGCGCAAGACGTCCAAACAGCCAGCTTATGGCAGGAAGCAATCCATTTTCGTTCGGTGAGTTTGAGCTGTTTGAGGGTAAAAGCGCATATTCTCTTTCAAAGGTCACAATCAGTAACTATTTCAGGGAGCTGACACAGGATTTGGAAGCAGTATACACCGGGTTTTACTTTCTGGAGTTCTGCGGATATTTTTGTCAGGAGAACAATGACGAGAAGGATATGTTAAAGCTCCTTTATCAATCACTCAGGGCTCTTGAATCACCGGCATATAAAAATGAGCTGGTCAGGGCTGTTTTTGAGCTTAAAGCTATTACGATAAATGGCGAGGGACCATCGCTGTTTTCATGTATACACTGTCATTCAAGGGAAGGACTTAATGTCTTTTCGGCAAGACGCGGAGGCGTGTTTTGCGCTAACTGTGGCACGCAGGTGCAGGGCAGGCATATACTAAGTGATACACTCTATACCATGCAGTATATTGTTTCAGCAGATATCACAAAGCTATACAGGTTTGCAGTGTCAGATGATGTGCTTGAGGAGCTGAGGAGCATAATGAAGGAATATCTTTCAATCTATGTGCATCATGATTTTAAATCAGCAGCTTTCCTTTGATAAATTAAAGCAAGAAATTAAATCATGAAATAATTAATAGATACCATGTATATCGTTGTTTAAGCTATAAGCATTACTGTAATTGCTCTTTTAAATATGATACTTGAAATCATATATACAAAAGGGTATAATGGCATAGATTATATTTTAGGAGGCAGCTATGAATAAAAAGCTATCAATGCTGTTGCCTGTTATTGCGACATGCGGTTTGCTTGCCGGGTGCGGTACAGATTATTATACCAAGGACAGCACGGTGTTTGTTGCAAAAAACGGCAGTGTGGTATCTACGGATGTCGAGGACTTTGATACAGCTACATACAAGCAGGATGACTTACAAAGCTATGTTGACAAGTCAATAGACGATTACAATAAGAAAAATGACGGTTCGGTCAAGCTCAAAAAGCTGACTGTCGAGAAAAAGAAAGCATCACTTACCATGAGCTATGCTTCAACTGACGAATATACTGATTTTAATGGGACAAAGCTCTTTTCAGGGACTATTGCAGAGGCTCTGGCAGCCGGATATGATTTCAAGACTGATTTTGCTGCAATAGATGATGGTAAGGCAAAGAAATGTGAATCATCTGAGTTTCTGGATGAAAACGGCTACAAGGTAGTTATTTATGAGGGCAGTTCAAATCTGCATGTGAAAGGCAAAATATTATATGTATCTGTCGACAATGTAAAGCTTGTAGATGATAATACAGTTGCGATTGGTGACAAATACAGCATGCTTGCCTCACAGCCTACAGGGACAGAGAGTGTCACAGAGGGCACAGAAGCAGTAAAATCCGATGCGACGGAAGGAACGGAAAACGGAGCGGATGACAGTGTCAGCGATGATGATATATTAAACTCGGTCAAGGAAGATAACGAGGTTACATTCGACTTTGACAGCGAGGAGGATAATTCGGTGCCGGTGTCATATGTCACATATGTTATATATAAGTAGTATATAAGCAGACTGATAAATAGATTAGTGCATTAATACTTAAATAAACTATAAATAAAATCTATTACAATTCGGATTGTTAAATCGTTATTTAATTTTAAATAAGAATAAAAATCATAAGATAGAGAGGAAACAAGAATTATGGAAAAGACCATGGACAAAATCGTACAGGTAGCAAAAGCAAGAGGATTTGTATATCCGGGCTCAGAAATTTACGGAGGTCTTGCAAATACATGGGATTATGGAAACCTGGGAGTAGAGCTTAAAAACAACGTAAAAAGAGCATGGTGGAAGAAATTTATCCAGGAGAATCCTTATAACGTAGGTGTAGACTGTGCCATCCTCATGAATCCTCAGACATGGGTTGCATCAGGACATCTCGGCGGCTTCTCAGATCCGCTTATGGATTGTAAGGAGTGCCACGAGCGATTCAGAGCCGACAAAATCATCGAGGATTTTGCACAGGACAATGGTATTGAGCTTGAGACATCAGTTGATGGCTGGACAAACGAGCAGATGGTAGATTTCATCAAGGAGCACAATGTTCCATGTCCATCATGCGGCAAGCACAATTTCACAGATATCAGACAGTTCAACCTCATGTTCAAGACATTCCAGGGTGTTACAGAGGATGCTAAGAATACAGTATATCTTCGTCCTGAGACAGCACAGGGTATCTTTGTAAACTTTAAAAATGTACAGCGTACATCACGTAAAAAGATTCCATTCGGTATTGGACAGGTTGGTAAGTCATTCCGTAACGAGATTACACCTGGTAACTTCACCTTCAGAACACGTGAGTTCGAGCAGATGGAGCTTGAGTTCTTCTGCGAGCCTGGAACAGACCTTGAGTGGTTTAAGTATTGGAGAGGCTTCTGCCGCGACTGGCTGATTTCTCTTGGAATCAAGGAGGATGAGATGAGACTGCGTGATCATGATCCTGCCGAGTTAGCCTTCTATTCAAAGGGAACTACAGATATCGAGTTCTTATTCCCGTTCGGATGGGGCGAGCTGTGGGGCATTGCAGATCGTACAGATTATGACCTCGGACGTCATCAGGAAGTTTCAGGACAGGATCTCACATACTTTGATGACCAGAAGAATGAGAAATATCTGCCATACGTTATCGAGCCATCACTCGGTGCTGACCGTGTAGTACTCGCTTTCCTTTGTGCAGCTTATGATGAGGAGGATATCGGTACACCGGAGAAGCCGGATGTAAGAACAGTATTCCATTTCCATCCTGCACTTGCACCAGTAAAGATTGGAGTGCTTCCACTGTCAAAGAAGCTCAATGAGAGCGCTGAGAAGGTATTTGCACAGCTGTCAAAGACATACAACTGTGAGTATGATGACAGAGGAACAATCGGAAAGAGATATCGTCGTCAGGACGAAATAGGAACACCATTCTGCGTGACATATGATTTCGATTCAGAGGAAGATCACTGCGTGACAGTGCGTGACCGTGATACAATGGAGCAGGAGCGTATCGCAATTGATGAGCTTGATGCTTATTTTGCAAAGAAATTTGAATTTTAATTTTGTAATATAATACAGATAATAAAGGGCAACCAAAGATATAGTAAGCTATTCTTTGGTTGTTTTGATATATGGAGGTTGTGAATATGGAAGCAAAAGAATTAAAGAAGCTGAGCAGAAGTGAGCTGCTAGAGATGCTTTTAGACAGAAGTAAAGAGGTTGAACACTTAAGAAAAGAGCTTGACGAGACAAAAAAACATATTCAGACACTTGAGCGTGAGGTAAAGACATCGGGTGATATCAATGCTGCAATTAACAAACTCACGTCAGCAACAGAGGAAATCCAAAAATTTGCTGCTGTAATATCAATGGCTTCAAATAATCTGACAAGAAAATAATATAGAAGCAATATTTTGTGTTTATGAATGGATAATTGGACAAAAGAATGATAGAAAAAATATATAAAAGGGCAATATATGCTCTGGCAAGAGTTGCTGTAAAGTACATTGAGCTAAGAAAAAAAAGAGAACAGAAGAAAATTAAGCAGAATAAATCAGCTAACCTTACAAATTCGACAAAAAGCTACACAGATGCTGAATACAATAAAAAGGTAGTTGCAGAGATTAATCATAACAATACTGCAGCTGTTGCAGAAAGCAAAAATAATATTGATGTAGTGGATTTAAGCAAAGATGAGGAGCTGAAGGATGTCGAACAGAAACCACTTACCAATGAGGATAAGCTTGATTTACTTTTGGCACATATGATGGAAACATCTGTTAAGTCATCTGAAAAAGTAACGCAGGTACATAAGCAGACCAAAAATGTTGATGAAAATATATCACAGGAAATAGCGGAAATAATTCCGGTCAAATATGTAACACCTGCACCTGATATAACCATTGATATAGAAAAAAATATTGAAATAGAAAAGGAATATCAGCAAACTAAAAAAGAAAACCGGCCGGAGGATATATCTGTACATATAGAAAAGGAAATATCAAGGAAGGTTTCAGAAGAAAACAGAGTTGAGAATAAAGAAGTTGAGAATAAAAGTGCTGAGAAGACTGAAGATACATCGGGCTATCGCAGTATCATGACAGACGACTATGACCGTTATAGCGATGATCTTGGCATAAAGGAGCTGCGTCAGGAGCTAAGAAGAGTGAAGTATAACAACAAATTTGCAGCAACACTCTTCAATACCGTAGGAACACTTGTGGTAGTGGCAGCGGCAGCAATATTGGTCGCAAACCTGTGGCTTCCGATTTTGCAGGTGACCGGAACCTCTATGTCACCGACGTTACAGGAGGGGCAGGTGCTTATGGCATCAAAGGGACATGACTTTAAAACAGGAGATGTCATAGCTTTTTATTACAATAACAAGATACTTGTAAAAAGAGTTATTGCGATGCCGGGTGACTGGGTCAATATATCGGATGATGGAACTGTTTACGTAAACGATATTGCGATTGATGAGCCGTATCTCAAGGAAAAAGCTTTAGGAGACTGCAATATAGAGCTGCCTTATCAGGTTCCGGAGTCGAAAATTTTCGTGATGGGCGATAACAGAAGCGTATCACTTGACTCGAGAAATACAGCTATAGGCTGTGTCTCAGAGGAACAGGTGGTCGGCAAAATCACATTTGCCATCTGGCCGTTGTCTAAAATTGGCAAAATTGATTAGTGTTATTTGAAACTTTTTGGTAAAAAAATAGAAAATCCCGATTTAAAGTCCCGTGTGACCGTTGTGTGACCAAAAGGGTGTAATATATTAGCTGTTGAATAATGATTAAGAGATTAATTAAATGAAATTATATATAACTCTATGAAAGGAGGATGCAGAATGGATAAGGATATGGAACGTCTCGGCAAAGAACGTCTTAAAAGAGTGAGAAGACGTAGACAGCTTGCTACATTTATTATATCGATGGCTGTTATAGTGCTGGGCATTACTGCATACAGACTTATACAACCTGCATCAGCAGCAGATCAGAATCAGAAGGATTTTACCATAGATAATGTCACAGAAAACTATGTTAATCTTCAAAAACTGCAATCAAATGGCTCATATACCAAAATGTCAAGTGAGGGCAAACCGGTGGACTGGAACGGCGAGAAGTTCAAGCTTGAGGTTCAGTTGGACTTTGGAATCGGAAAGAATGATACGGTAGATGCCAATGGCAATACTGTTAAGAATTACTATTATGTCTATGATCCATCGGTGACTATTCCGGATGAGCTGTGCAATTACTGGAAGACAAAATGTGATGACAACGGCGATAAGGAACAGTTTCAGTACAGATATATCAAGAATGAGGATGGTACATATGCAATTCTTATCAAGTTTGCAGATGGTTATATTGAGGGTAACAGCAGCGATATAAAAGGCTGGGCAAAGGCAGAAGCTCTTGGCGAGGGCAAGACCAATGATTCCGGTGATGTGGATATCTATATCGGTGGTGATGTTACCATAACAGTAGACAAGGATAATATCCACTGGAACGGAAATGATTCCTTAAACTACGATATTTCTGTAAAGAAGAGCAATACAAATAATAATAATATTGGTATTGATGAAAATGGTAATTATTATGTTGAGTTTACTGTGGATGTGTCCTCTACAAAAGGTACACCTGATGATATCGAAATCACAGATGAATTTAACGGCAATGGTATGAGGGTTGATACTACCGGATTTACCTACAGCATAAAGAAAAACGGTCAGGCTGTTGACCGTAGTTATACTGCAAAGGCGACAGGAAAGGATGACCCGGCAGATGCGGGAAAGGCAACACTTACTGCAAAGCTTCCAAAATTAAGTGCAGGTGAGAGTTGTTCTATTACATACAGGTATTACCTGACCAATGCCGGAGATTTGGGAAATAATGCTACATGGCAGGCAACTAATTTCGTTACAGGTAATTCAACAGACCAAAAATCAAAAGAAACTGTCATAGATACATCAAGCAGCTATGTGAAGTATTACAAAAATCTTATAGAGAAATCCGGTAAATATGATAAGACTAATAACCGGATTATCTGGACGGTTACAGTAAATAAAAGCTGTGAGGATATTGCGGGAGCTGTCCTGACAGATGATATGTTTGATAAAATTACAGGCATTGATATATCACCTAGTGACGGATATACAATTAACAAAGACAGCAGTGGCAAGGTGACATCGGTTACATTTAATCCTACAGATGGTAACAAGAACTGCAATAAGTATACTGTCAAATATTATACAGACGCATTGCGGACATTTGATGACCAGAAATTTAATAATAAGGCTACCCTTACTAAGGATGATAAGTCATATGATGGTTCTTCAAGTGTAAATGTTCCAAAAACAAAGCAGGATATTACGAAGAGGCTTGTTGAAGCTCAAAAGACAGATAACGGGCTGTATACTTTAAAGTGGCAAGCAAAATTTACAATTCCGGCATCGGGATTTCCTAAAGAGTTTGGCATAGCCGATACAATGTCATCCAAATCCCGGAAGAATTGTCATTACATGACTTATACCCAGATGAAGGATTTTGTAAGTCAGGTTAAGGAAAAGTTTGATGGATATATCGGTGACATTACTGTTAAATATCTGGATAAGAATAATAAGTCAAAAACGGCCGATTTTAGTATATTATCAGAAGCTGATGACTACAGATTTACCTCGGTAAATATCAGCTTTAATAAGGATTATCCGATAAGCAACAGTGAAAGGACAGTCGCATTTACATACAGCACAACCGCCGACACAACGCCAAGTGGAAGAGTTGAATATGTGAATAAATTTGAAGCTTTAAATTCAAGTGCATCTGCATCTTACAGCCATACGACATCAAAGATTGTAAAGACTGATGGAAACGGTAATACAAGTCAGACTTATTTGAAAACAACAGAAAGCGATGGAACACTCACATGGCGCGTTGATGTACTTATGGATGCCGATGCAACAGAGTATACCATCACTGATAAGCTTCCGGATGGTGTCACACTGCAGAGCGTAAAGACAATGCTGGCATATCCGAATAACGATGGCTTTACAGATTATGACTTTGACGGTACATTGCATACCGTAACTGACGGCGACTGGTTCATAAACGGAATTCAAACAAGTACAACGTTAGATGAGTCCACTAATACCGTTGTTACAGGGGTTACAAAGCCTGATGAGAACAATACAACGATACATGGTTGGTTTGAGAACTCTCACATATATGTAGTATATAAGTGTACGATAGATGACTTTGAGAATTTTGAGGCCGGTAAATCAGTGGATTATAAGAATATGGCTACAGCATCCTCGAATACAAACAATGATATGGGATGGGCTCAACAGACACAGACCATGTCAAAGCCTGGCGAGTCTGGTAGTGATAATCCTACTGAGGGCGATAAGGTTGTTTCCAAGAACTTCAAGTGGGATGAGGATAATCACAGGCTGCGTTATACAGTTATAATAAACCCTGATGGCAAGGACTATCTGCATAATAGTGATACATTAAAGCTAACAGATGTGCTTCAATTCAAGACGATGACATTCAGCCCACAGGCATTGTGGTATATAGATCTAATGCCGGCTACTGTTCAGTTCAGGCAGGCAATAAAGCAGGATGATTGCACATACAAAGCAGGCGATACGGTAGATGGCTGTAAGTGGGCGTATACAACTAAAGATGGCACGTATGAATGGAATGATACATCATACAGGACAATCAGTGCAGATATACCTGATGGCAAGGCGATAATGCTTACTTATACATATCAGGTGAATGCAAAGGTGCTTGGTACGCCGGATCAATACAATACTATAAAGATGGATGTCAGCAATACAGCAAAGCTTGAGGGCGTCGAAAAAGGAGAAGACAGAAAGGATAACCAGACTGTTTACAAAGAGTCAAAATCATCTGCCGGAGTAATTAAGAGTAATACATTTACCTTGTATAAGGTAGATAAGACTAATTATGGAAAGCAGCTTGATGGCGCAGAGTTTGAGCTGTTTGGATACACATCGGGTGGTTCTTATGCGTGGTTAGGCAAGTATACCACTGATAAGAACGGCAGAATTGATATCAGTATGAGTACTGATAATCTGGAGTATAATACGCAGTATTATATAGTTGAGACAAAGGCTCCGGATGGTTATATACTCTCGACTGAGCCTCATAAGGAGTATTTCTATTTCAGTGCAGATACTTCGGCACACCCTGTCGTAGCTGAAAACAGCTCATTACAGGGAAGTGATATGGCGAAGGTAAATACACCGTACTATTATGAGGATGTAGCTGTTTCGACAACAAGCATTTCGGTTGATAAAAAATGGACTGATTCAAAGAACAATCCATTAAGTAAGACTGATGGAAAGATTTATCTGCAGCTGCATCAGGTGGATTCAGCTAATAATGATAAGAAGTATGGCAATCCGGTTGAGGTGACAGCTGATTCGGCAGGTGAATGGTCATATGTATTTGAAAATCTGCCATTGCAGGGTGTAAATGAAAATGGTATTCTGACCGGTACCACATATAAATATTATGTGACAGAGGTTGGAATAAATCAGAACAACAGTATGTCAGGCTATGATGTTTCATATATATTTAAGGATATAAATGGTACTCAAATCACAAAGACTGATGCAAACGTTGCACCGGGCAGCGCCAATGCAATAGAGTCCGGTACTGTTGAGATTACAAACAAACTCATAGAGTATCAGCTTCCGGAAACAGGTGGAAGCGGTAACAGATGGTTGTATATGTTAAGTGGAGTTGTGCTTATAGCAATAGCTGCAATAACACTTTTCTATAAAAAACATAAAACATTATAAAAAGGAGAATGCAATATGAAAACAATCAAAAGAAGCATTGCTTTAGTTCTTGCGATGATACTTACACTTGCAATGAGCGTTACAGTATTTGCTGAGGGCGAAGGCGCCAAAAAAACATTTACCATCACGGTTAATAATGCAAAGGCAGGCCACACTTATGAGGCTTACCAGATTTTAAAGGGTGACCTTTCAGAATCAGAGAAAACACTTTCAAACGTAGGCTGGGGTAGCGGTATCCAGGAAGACAAACAGACAGATCTTGAGTCTAATAAGGATGCAAAAGTTTATGTAGAGAAGCTTTCAGGAATGCAGTCAAACTCTTCAGCCCTTAAGGCAGAGGCACAGAAAATTGCTCAAGCTTTAAGCACTACAGTAGCAGGTTCTGTTTCAGTAACACAGGACAATGCCAAGACTGAGATTACAGGACTTGAGCCTGGTTACTATCTCATCAAGGATAAGGACAGCTCTTTAACAGGTGACGAGGCTTACACAGAGTATATTCTCAATATCGTTGCTGATACAACAATCACACCAAAGACAGATGTACCTTCTGTTGAGAAGAAAGTAAAAGATACAAATGATACAACCGGTGATACAACCGGATGGCAGGATTCAGCCGATTATGATATCGGAGATGTGGTTCCATTCCAGCTTACAGCTACATTACCTGTAAATGTTGAGTCATATAAGTCATATTTCCTCAAATTTGATGATACTCTTTCACAGGGACTTGATTTCAATGAAGGAACTGTTACTGTTAAATTAGGTGATAAGGATGTTACAGAATTCTTTAAAACAAATTATGACGCAGCTGGCAAAAAGCTTACTTTTACATGTGACAATATTTTAGCAGAGAAATTTGAAGCAAAAAATGGTGATACGATTGTAGTTGAGTATAATGCAACTCTCAATGAGAATGCTGTTATCGGCTCAAAAGGAAACCCAAATAAGGTTAAGCTTGAGTTCTCTAACAACCCTAACAATGGCGGAGAGGGAGACAAAGGGGAGACTCCGGAAGATACAGTAATCGTATTTACATACAAGGTTGTAATCAACAAGGTAGATGAGAACAATAAAGCACTCGATGGTGCAGAGTTCACTCTTTATAAAAAGATTAAAGGCGAAGCAGACAAAGAAATCAAAGCGGTAATTTCCGGTGATAAGAATGATGTCTTCACATTCAGCGGTCTTGATGATGGTGATTATGTACTTAAGGAGACAAAGACTCCTGATGAATACAATACTGCAAATGATATTGCATTCACAATCACAGCAGACCACTCAATTGAGTCTGATGCTCCTGAGCTTAATTCATTAAGCGGAGATAAGGTGACCGGTAATATTACACTTAAAGCAGATAAAGCTGAGGGTAGCTTAAGCACACCTGTACAGAACTTAAAGGGCTCAGTCCTTCCTTCAACCGGTGGTGCCGGACGTGTTGCAATTTATGTAATCGGTGCTATATTAGTTGTAGGTGGCGGAATTGTTCTTGTAACAAAGAAGCGTGTTAAATAATATCATTTTATGATAAAATATATCTGCCATGAGCCACTTTAGTGGTTCGTGGCAGTTACAATAGGCATAATTATATTATGCAAATGATAACAGTAAGGAGAGTGCTATGAGAAGAAAATTATCAACTATTTTGTTTGTCATAGTGTTTCTTGCAGGACTGTCCTTACTGCTATATCCGACGGTGAGTGATTACTGGAATTCATTCCATCAGTCAAGGGCAATCGCAAGCTATGTCGATGCAGTAGACAATACAGATGAACAAAAGCTTGAAGAAATGAGACAGGCGGCAGAGGCTTACAATGAAAAGCTTTTAAGCAAGCAGGACAGATATGATATGTCTGATTCGGACAGAGCAGAGTATGAAAGCCTACTTGATGTATCTGGCACAGGAGTCATGGGCTATGTTGAGATTCCGTCCATCAATGTCTCATTGCCGATTTACCACGGCACAGATAATACAATACTTCAGATAGGTGTTGGCCATATCGAGGGCACATCGCTTCCGGTTGGCGGAGCAAGCACACATTGTGCTGTTTCAGGCCACAGAGGACTTACGTCATCTAAGCTTTTTACGGATATTGACCAGATGGCGGAGGGTGACACCTTCAAGCTGTATGTGCTTGGTGAGACGCTGACCTACGAGGTTGATCAGATAAGGATAGTTTTACCTGATGAGCTTAATGACTTAAAGATTGAGGAAGGTCAGGATTACTGTACTCTTATCACATGTACACCGTATGGTGTGAATTCCCACAGGCTTCTTATCAGGGGTCACAGGATTGCGAATGATGCACAGGGACTTATTGTCGAGGATGTAAGGCAGATACAGCCGTTACATGAAGCCATAGTGCTTGGTATTTTGTTTCTGGTTTTGTATATTGTAATTTGTAAGATACTTAGTAAAACGATATTGTATAGATTCAGATAGAATCAGGAAGGAGGAAAAATGCACAATAGTATAAAAAGAGCTGTCAGTATAGCTATAGCAGCGATAGTCTTATTTTCTCTGCCATGTGGAAGCATTTTTGCAAGGACGCATATTGATATTGATAAGAAATGCTCTATAACAGTTGATATCCCTGATACATGGGAGGATTTGTACACTGTGGATTTTCCCGTAGAGCTTTACAGAGTGGCAGATGTAGATGAGAACGATGCATACACTGCAACGAAGCAGTTTGATGAGCTGGCTAAATCTATATCAGATATCAGCAGTAAAACTACCGCAGATGACTGGGAAAAGATGGCAAAGACAGCTTCGGACATTGCAGACAAAGGTTCTTTGACAGCAGATGAGGTAATAGATGTTTCAAACGGAAGGGGAAACGTCACAGGTGTTAAGACGGGACTATATCTGGTGTATGCAAAGCCTGCTAATTCGGCAAGGTTTGGATACACATTTGTGCCGTATCTGGTTTCGGCTCCTAATAATGAGTTTGCCATGACAGGAAGCGGCTCGGATTCATGGATATATGATGATATCGATATCGAGCTGAAGCCTGAACAGACCGGGCTTATGGGAAGCCTACAGATTAATAAAACATTAAAGACATACAATACAGCACTCGGGGAGCCGGTGTTTGCATTTGATGTTGAAGCCTATGACAGGGATGGCAATGTGGTGTTTTCAGATATTGCATCAATCAGATTTGACAGTACAGGGGCTAAGAGTGTAGTTATTGACAATATTCCGGCAGGGTCAAGGGTGATAGTAAAGGAGGTATATGCCGCTGGCAGTTATCAGGTGACCTCCTCAGACAGCATAGAGACACAGATTGTGGCCGGTGAGACCGCAGATGTTGATTTCACAAACGATTACAACGACAAATTGATTTATAGTACCGGTGTCGTAAACCATTTTGAGTATGACGGAACCGGATGGGAATGGGTGCAGAATTAATGAAAAAATTATCAGAGTCTTGTAAAAAATTTAATAGAAATCACCGTATTCTTGTATGTGCAGCCTTTGCTGCAACACTCATTGTCTGTGGTGTTTCAGTTAAACCGACACTGGCATATTTTACAACCTATGCTACGGCAAAGGGCGGTATCTCAGTAGATATCGGTCCTACAACTGATGTCAAGGAGAAGTTTAAGGACTGGAAGAAAACTATTGAGATTGAGAATACAGGAAAAGCAGACTGTTTTGTCAGGGTAAAGGTAATTGCAGCAAGCCAGTTTGATATACAGGCATCAGGCTCAAACTGGAGCCTTTCAGATGATGGCTACTGGTATTACAGTCAGGTAGTGCCGGTTGGTGGTAAAACCGAGCCAATTGTTGCAGCTATCACAGTTAGTGAAAAGGTAAAGACCAGCTTCAATGTAGTTGTGGTTCAGGAGTGTGCTCCTGTCGCATATGATGAGAATGGCAATCCGTGTGTCGCACCTGATGCAAAATGGGATGCGACAGCACAATATGATAAAGAGGAGGGCGAAGAGTAATGAAGAGAAAACTTCCAATTATACTTGTAGCATCCTCTGCGATAATGCTTGCAGCATCGACAATCGGATCTACAAAAGCTACTCTTACATATATGAGTGATAATTATCTGGCTCAGATTGATATCAAATCCATCGGTGTTACTTTGACTGAGAATGGCAATGATGTGAGCTGGCGTGATTATAAGCATAAGGATGACGACTGGAGCGAGGCAACAGGAGTGCTGCTTGGAGATATGCTAAAGAATGCCGGAGATGAAAAACTGATTCTCGACAAAAAGTACGATGAGAAGCTTGCTGTCAAAAACAGCGGCTCGATAGATGAGTATGTGAGAGTGACTGTGCAGCATTACTGGGCAGACAAGGAGACAGGTGATAAGCTTTCAAACCTTGATCCATCAAAGATACAGATTGACTTTACAAACGATGGCTGGACAGAGGATAAGAGTGCTGAGACTACAGAGCGAAATGTATTTTACTACAATTCTATTTTAAAAAAAGGTCAGACATCCACTGATTTTACAGACAAAATCAGTATATCCGGCGATATCGCAGCTATTGTGGGTCAGACATCACAGACTGATGATAACGGACTTACAACCATCACTACTACCTATGAATATGATGGTGCGCAGTTTGTGCTGGAGGCAACTGTTGATGCAGTACAGACACACAATGCAAAGGACGCAATTAAGAGTGCGTGGGGTGTTGATGTAAATATATCAGATGACGGGGCACTTAGCTTAGAGTAAAGGAGGACAATATGAAAAAATTTATCGCATTATTATCATGCATGTTGTTTATCCTTGGTTCGATAGGCACTGTATTTGCAGATGAGAATACTACTACAGCCGGCTCATGTGAGTTTACCGGCAAGGAGATGGTCAGTTCGTTCGATTCAAATAAAATAGCAGCCTCTGTCTCACAGATGGAGCCCGGAGATTCTGTAACATTTTCCGTTGATATAAAGAATAACAGCAGTATTTCGACGAAATGGTATATGTCCAATGATGTATTAAAGAGTCTTGAGGATACACAGGCTGTGGCTGAAAATGGTGGATACTCATATATTCTTACTTTCGTAGGACCGGATGGAAAAGAGGACACTATATACAGCAGCACCAGTGTAGGTGGAGAGAAGGAGGCAACAGCCGGAAAAGGACTCAATGAGGCTACAAATTCTCTGGATAAGTTCTTTTATTTAAAGACATTAGAGCCTGGAGAGGGAGGCAGTGTGAAACTTTTAGTAGGACTTGACGGAGAAAGTCAGGGTAATATATATCAGGATACACTCGCAAAGCTCATGATGAACTTTGCTGTGGAGGACAATTCAAATCCGACTTCGCAAAATCCACCTACATTTACAACTACAACGAGCAAGGTGAAGACCGGAGATATCTGGTCAATAGCGTCAGCTGTAGTGTTTGTGATTGGTATTATTTTGATGATACTGGCTTTCGTAAGTGACAGAAAGGGGGCTAAGCAAAATGAAAAGATTGCTTAAATATTTTCTTGCAGCTCTTGTTGTCATAACCGGTGTTTTCTCACAGACAAAAGATGTCAGGGCATTTTCATATACATACACTGTTTCCTTCTCAGCCGGAGGCCAGGGAAGCATAAACGGTGGCGTGCAGGTACGAAAGGCATCAGGCAATGAGGCTTCGGTTTCTGTTTCTGCTAAAGGAGACAAAATAATTGTCACAGGTCTTGAATATGGAGATGTCATCAGCTGTGATGCACAGGGCAGTGTGGCACTTAATGAAAACAGCAAGTACTACGTAAAGGGAATCAGATTAAGCGGCCGTGACAATAATACAGTTGCACAGTCGGCTTTTCTCGTATCGGGAGATCAGGACTATGTTGTTGCATATGGCATACCGGGCGAGCTTGCTGAGTATACAGTCAACTATGTGGATACAGATGGCAATAAGCTTGCAGAAAGCCGTACCTATTATGGTAATGTGGGCGATGAGCCGGTTATAGCTTATCTGTATATAGATGGATATATTCCGGACAGCTATAATCAGACAGGAAAGCTGTCGTCAAATGCGTCAGAAAACGTGTTCAATTTTGTATATTCAAGGGCTGCATCAAGCATGGCTGCTGCCGGAAATGGAGCAAATGACAATACTGCGGCAGGCGGCAATCAGGCAGCCACAGGAGCTGCAAATGCAGCCGGGGCAGCTAATGCAGCGGGCAATGCAGCAGGAGCGGCAAATAACGGAGCTGCAGATGGAGCAAATGCCGGAAATACAATAGTGCCTGACGGACAGAATGATCCGCAGGATGGCATCCAGGCACCACAGGCACAGCCAAATACTGATATAGCAGATGAGCAGGTGCCGCAGGCGGCAAATGATAATAAGCATGATATAGCAGACGAGCAGGTACCGCTTGCCACCATGATTAGTGAGAGTGGAATGGTCGTTCCTTTAGCTATAGGTGCGCTTGGAATAGTTGCAATTCTTGCAATTATGATATTTGTCATAGTAAAGAATGTTAAGTCTGTCCGTGTTCAAAAAAATAGTATGAAACATAAGGGAAAAGATAATAAAAATTAGTTGATATTTGCTGAAATTATGGTATTATTAATGTGTGCGCTTACATAGGTGCACACATCAATCAAGTATATGGATGGTTTTTTTACCATACCAGAAATAAAATTTAGGAGGAATTGCAAAATGGCAAACAAGTGGGTATATACCTTCAAAGAGGGTAACATGACCATGCGTAATCTTCTCGGTGGTAAGGGTGCTAACCTCGCTGAGATGACAGAGATTGGACTTCCTGTACCACAGGGTTTCACAATCACTACAGAGGCTTGTACACAGTACTACGAGGATGGACGTAAGATCAATGATGAGATTATGGCTCAGACTATGGAAGGTGTAAAATGGATGGAAGAGGTTAACGGAAAGAAATTCGGTGACCTTAAGAATCCTCTTCTCGTATCTGTTCGTTCAGGTGCCAGAGCTTCAATGCCAGGTATGATGGATACAATCCTTAACCTTGGTCTTAATGATGATGTTGTTGCAGCTATGATCGCTGGTAACCCAGATCCAGCATTCGAGCGTTTCGTATATGATTCATACAGACGTTTCATCCAGATGTTCTCAGACGTTGTTATGGAAGTAGGAAAGAAATACTTCGAGCAGCTCATCGACAAGATGAAAGAGGACAGAGGTGTTAAATTTGACGTAGACCTTACAGCAGCTGACCTTAAAGAGTTAGCAGAGCAGTTCAAGGCTGAGTACAAGAATCAGTTAGGAACAGACTTCCCTTCAGATCCTGTAGAGCAGTTAAAGCTTGCTATCGAGGCTGTATTCCGTT
>ERZ772820.40-NODE-40-length-132975-cov-51.391604_pt1 | contig 132975 bp, 97 predicted proteins | sample MGYA00511377_ERZ772820 | MGnify/ENA primary metagenome ERZ772820 (study PRJEB29015, sample SAMEA2737684) | human gut metagenome | biome: human gut; feature: human-associated habitat; material: faeces | place: China | collected 2012 ... | reverse complement strand
CGCTTGCGGTGAATCTTGATATGCACGCAGTCAATGAACAGGACTGGATAGTATGCTTCCAGACTGCGGCTCAGCCACTCCTGGACATCCTTTCTCAAGTACTCCAGCATCCTTGAGATGCTCGCCTTGCTGTAGTGTTCACCGTATATGTCGTTGAACACATCACCGACCTGTTCCTGAGTCAGGCCTTTGCTGTACAATGTGCCTGCAAGTCTCTCACACTCTTCCTCCTGGCTCCTCAGCACTGCGAGGATGCGTGGGTGAAAATTACCATATCTGTCACGCGGTATCCTGAATGTCAGGGTGCGGCCCTGGCCGTATGTGTGGCCTATTCTGAAGCCGTTTCCCTTGTCGCCCGGCAGGCTGTCTTCGCGCAAATACTCACGCCTCTCGGCTACCATCATACTCTCAATCATTATCTCCATCAGGTCCTGGAGACCATTTTCTCTCTCCGCATGCTTGCATAATACCTCGGAAAGTTGTTCCTTTGTGAAATCCATAAGTCTACGATTCTTTTGTATTTGTTGTTTCTCTTTTACAAATCTAAAGAAATCCGTAGACTTTCTTTTTATCTCAGCTCAGACACACTTTTTGAAACAGTATCCGTTGCTCAGAGCCGACCTATTGGAGCGATACAAGTATTTCCGACAGTATGGGAAAGATGCTCTGCTATTAACGGTCTTGGCTTACAATGTGGGACATTCACGATTGCTTGGCTATGGCAAACGCCCGAAGAGTAACCTTATCAAGAAAATCGAGTCCGGCGAAAGGGAGATCTACGAGGAGTATATCTCGTACCGATGCTACAAAGGCAAACCAATACCCAGCATCGAACACCGCAGGAAACGAGAGTTTCAATCGCTGTATATGCCTTAAAAAGATAGAGGCACTATCATTTTGTATAGTTGCCTCTATCTTCAATTATCATAGTCCATATTCATTCATGTTTTTCATATATAAGTTATAGGTATAACCTGAAGATATAAAGTGACTAAATATCGGATTATAATCATTAGATTTCTTAAGAACCTTATTCAATAGGATAAAATTACACATCTGATTCTCATCGAATTTATTTATATCGCATTCTACTTCTTCAGGTTTTCTATCAAGGAATGTAACATATTTGCGAATTATAGAGACAACGTAATCGCTAATTTGAATCATTGCATTTGATGATGAGTCTACAAAAGAAAAATTCTTTATGGTAATTCCGCCAATCTCTATTTCTTCTGCATCTAGTTCTTTATGAACTTGTTTTTCTTCATCGAAAATTAAAGTTTTATTATAAAACTGCATAATCTCCTGTCTATAGAATTGAGTGAACTGTTTTACCCATATATGAGTTTCTTCATCTTGTATAAATGGTAGCTCGTCTTGTGATTTGGCATCATCAATTCGTTTTCTCAGTACTTGCAGGGGAATTCTTATAGGGGTATTAGTTGGCAATTTGCCAATATACTGATCTACCATATCTACAATGCCCGATATGAAACTCACTTTATCTCTATTTTTGACATTTGGATATTTATATTGTTTGAAGTGGTTAATCGTTCTTATTGGATCTGCCTTCAGTACTTCATACAATAATGATTTAAATAGCATCGGATTATCATTAAATCCATCTATTGAATCTACAATATCGACAAATGCATAATATAAAACTTGGACGGCATTAAAGTGAATATGCCAATTCCTATTCAGTATTAACTCCAGAATTTGTTTGAAATTATTTTTGCGCAAAATGTTAACAAAATCGCCTTTAAGATCGTCTTTTGCCTTTAATTCTGAGTCTTCACTTTTGCCTAGCAAACTTTTTAACTCAGTTGTTGACATTGAATCTTCGGCTTGTATGCCTCCAAGGACAAATACCGAATCTATATCTGCATTAAGTGATTGTCCTTTAATGGTTAGATGCTTGATATTTCCAGATTCATCATAAAATAATGTTTCATGACGCTCAAGGAATGATTCGTCTATACCTTGCGCATATAACATTTTCTTTATACATCTATAAATTTCTGTATAGTCCATAATAATCAAATTAGGAGTTAATCTTAATTGTCTTTAATCGTTATTGAAGATAATTCAAAGACGGATTTAAATAGATTTGTGTTATTTCTATCATCAATGCTGTGACAATATACAATCCATGGAATTTCCTTGCCTATATTTTTGATTATTTCTCTAAAATAAGGCCAATCAACTTTAGACATTGAATGACCTATTACAATTATCTGTTTGATGTCATATAGAGAATCAAAAAAAGAAGAATGATTAGCAATATTTCTATTATACTGTTTGGTAAACTCGTTCATCCAAACAATGATATTCTCATAAGTTTGTTGTTCAAATGTTAAGCCATCATCATCCCATACACTGGAAGGATTACGATTATTGTTATGACCTATTATATATTCCTCATCATTCAATCTACTTCCGTGAATATGAGTTACCTGATTCTGGGCTATTCCATATTCTGTTTCAAGAGTGTCAGTATAGTTAAATGATAAATATCGAGAATCTGTATTAAGTTTATAAACCTTTTCAATACCACTTATTTCTATGCTATTTACCCAATCCCGAAATGCTTGTCTAAACTCTTCCAATACTGGTCGGAAAATGGCCATAGCAGAATCTTCCACTCTAGCAGATGAACTTAATGAATGTTCGTAGTCAAATTCTTCGTCAGGTCTGCAATAATCTAAAATGCTTCCTTCATCGTACTCTCCCAAAGCTTGTTCAATACTACTCCATACATCTCTTTGATTGCTAAAAAAGATATCCATCATTCCAACAAGATTGTATTTATTAAGAACAAGCCATTCTCTGAAATTCCAATAACTGGATTTTATCCCATGTGCCAAATCAAAACCGTTACCGATAATATATAGAATACGATTATCTGACAATGTATCTTGAAAGAGTTCTAATTGATGATCCATATTGATGTTATTTATAGTTCTACTGCAAAGTTAGGGATTATATTATTAGTGGATATATAAAGAGAGAAAAACATAAACATCAATTAACCTTTTACCGCTTAAACATCTTTTGCAAAACTCTTTTGTTTGAGATTAGAATATTAGCTGTGCCATTCACTCCCTCAAGTAGAGTAATGGTATTATTGCTTTGACTATTCAAATATACTTTGAAATAATTCTGCCCATTATTTTTATGTACAGTCTTGTCTATATGTGAGATTGTTGTAGATACATATCCATAATCAGCAGACGGATATCCCTCAAATTCTATTGCTGCACACATGTCTTCGTGTATGGTATTTATATGTGAATATGGAATATACGCACATACATTCAACTTACCATCGGCATCCACTACCACCGTGGCATTCGCCTGTAGATTCTCAGGATATGGAACGAAATATGAGACAGCCAATAGTATAGCAATGATAATTGTTATAATTAGTGTACCATACCTGACAATACCAGAAGGAACCATTCCTATTATCTGTCTTGTCTTCTCACTGCAGAGTTCAATATTATCTATATCTGCCATGACTAATTTCCTAATTCAAGTTGATTCTTAACAAGATTATAATATGTGCCTTGCTTTGCTATCAATGTACTATGATCTCCAACTTCCACGACTTTACCGGCATCGAGGACGACTATCTGATCTGCATTTTTAACCGTACTGAGTCGGTGAGCCACAACAACAACTGTTCGACCTTTGTAAAACTCGTTTAAGTTTTCTACAATAGCACGCTCATTCTTAGCGTCCAATGCATTTGTTGCTTCGTCAAGGAAGATGAACTGAGGATTTTTATATACAGCACGAGCAATAAGAATACGCTGCTTTTGACCTTGACTCAGTCCAACACCATCACGACCAATCTTTGTGTTATACTTCAGTGGTAGCCCCATAATATAATCATGAATGTTAGCAATTTCTACTGCTTTCACGAGACGCTCTCTGTCTATCTTACAATACTATCGTTATTTAAACAGGTACATTGTTGTTCTTAGTTAAGACCAAGCTGCCTGACGAATGTAGAGCTTGCTTGGTACTGTACGGTTGATTCCTTGGTGACGACGGTGGTAGTTGTAGTTGTCAATAAATCTCTTGATTCCAAAGAACAGATCCGCGCCGTTTTCCTCCGGCTGGATGTAAATATACTCGTATTTTATCGTTTTCTAAAATCTTTCTATCCAGATATTGTCTTTAGCACGGCCGCGGCCGTCCATGCTGACCTTCATTTCAGAGTGCCGAGAGCAGGCGTCAGCCCATTCCTTGCCCGTAAACTGGCAGCCCTGATCGGAATTGATTATTTCCGGTACTCCATGCCTTGAAAAGGCTTTTTTGAGTACCTCTATGCAATTTGACGTATCGAGTGAGTTGTGCAAATGAAGCGACTGTAGACGTCTATTATTGCGGTCAGATACATAAAGCCGTTCTTCATGGGAATGTATGTGATATCAATGCTCCACACATGATTCCTGTGGTCAACCTTGAGTCCCCTCAGCAGATAAGGCTTGATATATTTGGCTGTGCCCAAAGTGCTCAGCGAGCGCTTCCTGTATACGGCCTGTATGCCCATCAGGCGCATTAAACGACGCACTCTGCGGAGACCGACCCTAAAGTTGTTTTCGAGAAGAAAGTCTGTCATACCCACTACGCCTTTAGCTGGGTGCTCAATGTGCTCCTTATCGATCTTCTTCATAATATGCAGGTTCTCCTCGCTCTCGCCTTTGGGCTTGTAGTAATGAGCCGTGCGGCTCAAGCCAAGGATCTTGCACTGCTTCTGGATGCTGACCTTGCTCTTCGGGGAAATCAGTCGTCTGCGGGTATCTCTATCCCCAATTTCCTGGATACCCGCTTGGCAAAATCCAGCCGCATCTCCAGATCGCCTATCTTACGGAGATATCGGTCCTTCTGCTTCTCGAACGCAGCTTCATCCATCTTCGGGGTTTCGAAAGCTGCGGCTGAGTTCTCAAGGAACTCCTTTTTCCAACGGCTGATCATCACTGGTGACAGCTCATACTTTGCTGCGAGTTCATTGAGTGTCTCGCGCTCTTTGAGGGCCTCAATGGCCACTTTTGCCTTGAACTTGGCGTCGTACTTTTTCCTTGTCTGCTTCATGGTGCGATGTTATTGTTTTTTAACTTAAGCACCTGTATTAAAATCCGGGAGTATTATATTTCGTTGAAACGCCAGATTATAATATCAAGAAGGGATATGTCTTGTGCAATGAGAGGGAAATACTTCAAGAAGGAGCGATTACTTATCTCCCGATCTATTTTGTTATGTTCCTTGTTCCTTCTACACCGCCGGACAAGGTGATAGTAGACATATCGTAGTTACAGAGTCAATCAGAAATCATATTGCCGTCAGGGATGCCTGACGACCTTTTTTGTATGATGAGCATGCTGAAATACTGAATCGCCCGGCCCGAGTACGCCATGGAGGAGATACCGGAGATAAGAAAGAGGAGGAGCTACACCCTCAGGGACTCCTGGAACAGGGTGGCGTCGCGCGGCAGCGACCAGCGGAGCTGACCCCCGGAGTCCCGCAGCTCCATGAGGAGCCGTCCCATCAGGTTGGGTCCGACATATAGGGTCCCGTCACCGGGGAGCTTCGCGCCCCAGGTGTCGGGATTCTTCTTAGGGAAGGACGTCTGGTCCTCGACGATGAAAAGGCCCCTGCTCTCTTCCAGGGCCTGCCGGAACTCCGCGCTTTGGCGGTACTTCTCCGCGATGCAGAACTTCATCGCGTCAACTATGATCTCTCCCCAGTCGGCTCTCACGGTGCCGGCTTTTTCGAAGTGCTTGGCCTTCATCTTCATGGTCTGGCCCTTGGCCAGGTAGACTTCCCGGCGGGAGACCTGGTCCGCGAACTTCATCACCTGGAAGACTTTCTCCGAGCAGTCGAAAGCGACGCCGTCGATCACGAGGGGGGTCCTTCCGAAGTTTGAGAAGATTCCCCAGGGAGCGTCCACCTTACAGAAGGGTGCGGTCCGCTCCGCAGGGTATCTCTCGATGGAGCAGTACTCCGGGTAGTTCCTCTCTATGAATTCCCTTACGTGCATGGCTCTTTCAGTATTTGGCTACGGTCTGCTGGGACCCTTCGATGAACTTGGCCTTGTCGTCGAGCAGGACCCTGTCCACCTGGAGGATGCGGAACGCGCCGTAATCCATCAGCGCGTAGTTGTCCCCGGCTTCCGGCTTGGTCTGTGCCGTGGGCCAGGCGAGGAGAACCACGCCTACTGTGGGGAGGAAGGCCGAGGCGGCTTTCTCTGCCTCCAGAGAGGTTGAGCCTGTCATCTTCTTGACCGTGCCGGTGTTGCCCGAGAGGAGGTTGCCGAGCCACTTGCGGAAGAACTTGCCGCTGGTGGCGGCCTCAGCGGGGATCTCCACGCCGAGCCTCTCAGAGACGCGCCGGAGGATGTCCGGAGGATGGACGGGAGAGAGGGACCGGAGGTGGTTGTCTGGCGTGAGGTCCGGGATCTGTACCGTGTAGACGTAGTGGTCGGGACTGGACGTCGCGCCGGAGTAATGGGCGGCAGTGGTGTAGCGGGATGTGAGGTGGGCCCCCACTCCGAACTTGAACTTGCCGTCACCCTCGAGAAGGTGGGTGGGGGTCGAAGCGGTCAAATAAGGCCGATGAGCCGTGATATGCTGTTGCCATGATGCATTGTTTTGGAATCAGTTACAAAGATAGCAAAAAATCCCTTTTTTTTCGTAACTTCCTGTCTTTGACTCTTTGATTTTGTAGAAACAAGGATAATTCAAGGCTCCAGACCGTTGAGTTGGCGATTTGGGGCCTTGGGATTTTTTCTGACTTTGTAGTAGACAAGCCCTTTCGTGGTCTGCGGCCGAGGGACTTCGGGCCGGTACGCACCTGTCGGTGCTATCCCTCCCGCGCCTTGAGCGCGGGCCCCTCCCGTCTTCTTTTCTGAACGATTTGATTGCGTACAAGTAGGTGTAACTGCCGCTTTTCTTCAATTGGAGAGTCATATTTGCATCAAAATATCGTAATGTCTAGCACTATCTAAATACAAATATAAGAATTAAATTTGACAAAAAAAAAGAGTTCAGAACGAACTCCATCAAATATTTTTAACTTTTTTCGGATTTTAAAGTGTCAAACTACCGAGCTCCTCGACGGTCCCGAACTTCTCGACGACCTTGGTCGTGCACCTTCCGTCCTCTTTTCTGAACGATTTGATTGCGTACAAGTAGGTGTAACTGCCGCTTTTCTTCAATTGGAGAGTCATATTTGCATCAAAATATCGTAATGTCTAGCACTATCTAAATACAAATATAAGAATTAAATTTGACAAAAAAAAAGAGTTCAGAACGAACTCCATCAAATATTTTTAACTTTTTTCGGATTTTAAAGTGTCAAACTACCGAAAAGACAAAATAAATTAGTAACTGAATAAAAAAATATATATCTTTGCAAAGTTTATGGGTGTAATACCCATTAATTGAACTATTAGTCATGACTGATCTTGTTAAAAATCTTCTCGAGTATCTCGCATCGACTTCTCGAGAACAGCAGCTTAAAGACTGGGAGTCATTATCTTCCTATGGAGAATTTGGTCCAGACGTCTTTGAGTATTTGGATTATGTCCATGAAAGAATTCCCGAAATTCAATTGTCAAACAGACTTAATAATCCAGAGTTCTCTCTGGATTATTCTTTTTAATACAACACTCAATTAGATTCACAATGGAATTAGCTCGCTTTTCTCTACTTAATTATCACTTTGATAAGGTTTCGATGGACTTGCGTAATCTAAGCGCAAAATCTTCATTTAATATTGAGTTCGAACCGTCAGGCGTTTTCGACAAAGACAAGTCTCAGTACTTGTTGACTTTTAAGTTTACAGCAAAAGACGACGGAACTGGACGAGAAGTCGTATCCGTGAATTGTGTCGCCTTGTATATGTTCAAAGGCGTCAATAGCATTGAAGAGATTCCGGCTTTTTTCTATAACAATGCAATCGCCATTTTGTTTCCTTATATTAGAGCTTTTGTTAGTACAGTTACTCTTCAAGCCAACATTAAACCTATCCTTCTCCCTACATTGAACCTTTCCGACTTACAAGATAGGCTCAAAGAGAATACGAGAAACGTGTAAGGTCTATGCGTAAGGAGTTGTATCAAACAGTAGAGGATAGAGATAACCCAGACTATGTATTGGAGAATGGCCCGTTTAAATGCATAAGTAATGCTTGGCTTGGAGATGGGTATTATTTCTGGGACACTTTTATTGAGTACGCCCATTGGTGGGGAGAACAAGGCTACAATGGGCGCTATATTGTTACGAAGTACCTAATCGATTTCAATCAAGAGGAGATCTTTGATCTTCTCGACCCGCCATATATTCGCCAACTTGAAGATTATTCGGAGATAATGAGGGACCGTTTCGGCATATCAAATTTGACTGTCCCAAGAATCATCAAGCATATGCAACAATTTGCGGGTTTTGATTACAAAGGCGTGCGGGCAGAAAGTCGAGGATGTGTCTCTCATACGGAAGAGAACCAGTCGTTCTTTAAACGTTTGTTTTTCATTGGGAAATCAAAAGCATACTTAGCACTTAGACCTCCTGTTCAAATCTGCCTTTTCTCAAAAGAATTGCTATTATCTGGCTCTGAAGAAATAGTATTTCCCGAGATGTATATCGAGACCATTTAGGTCTTTGCGGACGAGATAGACCATATTTCATGGCTATCTCGTTTTGCTACTATCGCGTTAATAGTCGCTGTAAATCTGCGATGTTTTCTTATTCGAAGCAAGTCGATTTATGGACTAATAATAGTAACGATAGTAGACAAAGAATGGTATTGAGACCGATATCCAGTCACGGTATCGAGCAAGATGTACCGCATATGAATCTGGTAGGCATCAAGGTCAAGTCCCCAGATGGTCCGGTAGTCCTGGATGAGGAAAACGATGTCGGAAACCGGCCCGCAAGGGACAGACACGGAGAGGACGTTCCGCATCTTGCCGGGATTCCGTCCATAGCCTGGAGTCTCGAACTGGATCTTGCCCAGTACCCGGTACCTGGAATACTCTTCAGTCCCATACAGCGTGAGCCGGGTCTGCAGCAAAATGTCATTATCGCCAACAGCGCCACTTCCGCCAAAGTCCAGGTTGAAGATCGGGAAGGGGAAGAAGGCCTGCGGCTCCGGAACGTGCTCGTGACCCAGCAGTGCAAATCCGTGATACGCCGACACGAAGAGATTGTAACCGCTGATGTGATTCCGGTTGTCGAACGGTGGTCGGTGAGCTACGACATTCTTGGAGAGACTCCTCCAGACCATCTGCGTGGCATGGTCGAGTCCCTGCCAGGCTCTAATAGCCCTGCGGTGCAGATCCAGACGCACCATTTGTTCGCTGGTACCCTTGAACTCAGTGTATGCCTTTGACCGGAAATAGCAGATGCCATTGCGGTGATAGTAGGTGATGTCACCCACGGACGACCAGCAGTCTGAGAATTGTATGTTGGGATAGAAGCGAGGCATCGCGCTACAAGTCTTAATCACATAGGTACCTCAAAGCACCTTGCCCAGAGGTTACCCAAATGTAACACGAATATCCACACGAAAAAGAGCAGCGGCGGCGGAAGCCGCTGTCTGCTTCTTGTTGCATATTTATATACCACTTCGTATCCCTCCGGGCGGGGTAGGACGCACAAGGTCGCACTGACTTTTGAGCGTAAGACCCCGGTTGGCCTATGGTGCTGTCCAGTCTCTTAGACGCCGACGCACCGGCGGTCGAACAATGATGCAAGACTCTTTCGGCGTCTAAGAGTCTGGCAGTGCCATAGGGCGCGGAACGAAGTGGAGCGTGGGCGGGGAGGCGGTCTGGTGTGTGGGGGCGGCTGGGCTCTGGAACGGAGCATCGGCAAGACCGCTTGCGGGCTTGACGGCGGAGAGGAAGAGACCGGACCTGAAGGGGAGACAGACGGCCTCACCGCCCTGAGCCGGAACGGCTCACTACTCGAATCGGGGCACTACGTTCGAGGCGAAGCCAGGCATTGTCGCTCCGGCGCAGTCTGTGGCGGGTGTGGCGAAGCGGAATCCCGACACTGTCTGCGCCAGCAGCCGGAACGGCTGCCTCCTGGACGCCCTCCACACTTCCGGCGGGGTTTACCCCGGCGGAGGTGTGGAGGAATAGCGGCCAGGTATAACCAAGCCGTAGGCTTACCGCGGAGGGGAGGGACGGGACTCTTCTGACGGAGCCTGCGGAGGAAGAGGAGTCACGGCCTGGAACGACCCAGCAGCGGATGCTGCGTAAGGCGGCAGGATGATCGCATACCACCATCGTTGAAGGCGAGAGATGCCCGTCGCAAAGCACTGACGGTCTTCGGGGCGGCACTTTCCGGCCTCGCATACCACAGATGCCTCATAGATGCAAGTGGCGGATGCAGTGGTGCGCAGCGCCTGTGGCGCAAGCACGACTGCAGGAGCGGGCCTGGAGAATTGATGTCGGTGAATCGAAGCACCCGGAAAGTGCGGAGTGAGCGACGGAGGGGAGGGGTGGTCCCCTCCCTGAGCGAACTCCTTTCCTGCCGCCGCCTCGCCCGGGAGTTCGGAGGTAGGACTCTCGCAACTCACTGATGGAGCGTACTTAACACAATCCCGATGGGATTATGTTAATGTACGCGGATTCGGGGCACCGACGGTCGCGCTGGCACTACGGCTCCCGGGCGATTATGGCCCCTGGGGGCGGTGGGGGACAAACCAGCAAGAGTCTGTGGCCGGCTTGTCCGGTCACAGACTCTTGACCGCTTTTCCTTTATTGGGCGGGGAGGGAGCGAAGCGACCGGGCGGGGACAAACCAGCCGAAGGCTGACCGCTTCATTGCACGGGCTTTCGAATACTGATTCCGCTCAATCTTGTTGCTGCCCTTCGCATACTGACCGGCGAAGCCGGGGCGCGGAACGACCGCAAGTCTCTGACCGGAGCGCCCGGCGCGGAGGGAAGAGTCTTGCAGTGGAGCTGCCATAAGTGGAGTTCGTAGGGGCGCATCGTGCCCCGGAGGACGGAACCAAAGCGAGTGAGCGTAGCTTTAGCGCAGCGAACTGGCTTTGACCGCTTTCAATATCGGCCTGAATTCAGAATTACAACAACCCAATATCAATATGGACTCCTTCTTAAGTATCAGCTAATATGTGAGAATCATTCAGTAGGTCTCCGGTATAAAACTAAATCTCCCAATGCTGGCGGATAAAGGATAGAATCTTATCTCTTCGGTCCTTAATCTGTGCTTGTCCCCATAGGGCTGCATCACCGTATTCTGCTTTCAATCTCACTAAAGTGTTGCGTATTTCTTTGTTTGAATAATACTCTCCGTCGAAGAGATGTATGTTATCAAGTGGATTATAGTTCCTTTTTTCTGAATTGTCTCCCCATAACATCAGTGCAAGATTACCGATATTGTTCAGCCACTCATCCTTGAACTCTTGGGTATACTCGATAAACTCAGGGTTCTGGGGCGTGATATGATCGAGGGTGTTCTCCTTGTTCTTTGACTGGTATTTGTTCTTGTATTCAATAGGAGACACACTCCTTGCTCTTGCAGGCGAAGTTGCCCTTAGATAATTCTCATATTTCCACAAAACATACTTGATGGTGTTCTTGTAGTGGTATGTTCCATTGAAATATGCCAGGCAACTGCCGTTGAAATCCCACCACCATTGGAAACCGGTCACGCACTTCTCATTCAACAGCGATTCCAGTTGCTTAAGGTCACCCTGATAGTTGCGGGCTATTGATGGCAAAGAATTTGTCCGATAATCTGCGTTAGTAAACTCCAACTTAAATAGAATCTTCTCTACTATTGCTGCAATACCCTGAATAGCCGATTCGTCTTCTGCGTGGTAATGGAATAGTTTCAGCAGCAGTGGCATCGAATCATATTGGTCAAGTATCATGACATCGGCAATAGGGCAGTCAATATCAGAAAGAGCTTCGATTCTAACTACGTTCTTATAGCTATCTTTCAATGCGTTGACGAAATCGAAAATCCATTCCTCTTTGTCATCAGGAGGGACAGTTGACAAAGACGAATTGACACGTTCGATAGGTGTTCCATCTTTACCGATGAATGCTGTCAAATGATGGTTGAGAACAGTATCCTCATTCATCGAGATATTCTCTGTGAAACGATAGATGTCAGAAAAGATGCCTTCCACAGCACGAATTTGATCTTCCGGGATTGAAGAATCAGAAACCACATAAAGCTTGTGCATCAAGTATGCTTTCAGTTTCTCCAGATTAGTTAGGTCTTTCCCTCTATCGTTTTGGAATGCGAAGATTTGAGTCGCCTGCATTTTCGCATCTGGCCCATCGAGGGGGAAAGTAGTTATGACTGCTTCATCGACTATCTTCTTCCATGCAAGGATCTCTTCAGTGCCGGCTTCTGCCAGTTCTTTCTCAAAGAACTCTCTTGCTGCCAGCATTCTCTTTGATGATGCGGAGTCCGCATGGGTATTCTCCTTATTCTCAAAGATGTTACGAATTAAGAATTGATTGTCATAGTCCACAGTGGCGAACTTATAGTTCCTGTCATACTTGATATAGCACTCAATATCACGTTCAAATTTGATTCTATCGCCATAGGAATCCACTATAGGGGATACGGCATCCCTCTTTTGTAATTCGCGGATAGCGCATGACATGAATATGATAATTGTAGTCAGTCGTTGCTGGCCGTCAATTACATAGTAATGCTTATTGGATGAGCCATCCTTTTCAAATAAGAAGTGTCCAAAGAAATACTTCTTATTGGGGTTTTGTTCCTTTAGGTCTGCTAAGAACTGGCGCACCTGCTTCCTATCTTTATCAACCTCCCAGGAGTAGGCTCTTTGATAAGAAGGAATCGAGAACCGAATCCCTTCAACGTGAAATAACTCTCGAACTGTTGTTTGGCTTTCCATATGATTATTAGTTGCTTAATTACAATGTTATGTTCATTATGCCAAAACCGCCACCTGGCGGAGTCGGCAAACCTGACGATTAAGGCACAATGCCTTTCATGCTGAATATGAAACTATCCTCTTGTTCCGAGGCGAGACGGAGGCCCATTTCGTCGCATAGGCTGTCGAGAGAGATGTCATCGTCATAGATGTCCTGGCCATAACCGGTCAGCATGAAGAAATGGTCTTTGGTCAAGGTGTATGGCGTGTCTCTGGTGGCTTGCCGCCCGATGGCATATAATACTGCTCGAACATCGGACTTGATATGATTCTTTAGGCTTTCTTCTGCGTCCGCCCAGTAATTGCGTCCTTCTTCAGTCAGGCTCCAATGGAAAGCACTGGCAATGAGATTTGCCGGTGATTTCAGGCCATCGAGGAATTCGTTAACAGGCACCTCTGATGAAGACTTGAAGTTCTTCTTCCACGCATTCCACCAGCCTTGAAGGCGAGCCCATTCCAAAAGCCTAAACATCCCTCTTTGGCGGTAGAAGTCGTCCATCGTTGTATTGGTTGGCGATGACGATATTGTGACTGGAGTTTTAGTAGAGGACGTACCTGTCAATGAGATCGGCTTGGAGGCTCCAACATCATCGTGCGCGGTTACGATTTCTTTGCGCCAACGGTTATAAGTGGAGACGGTCATACCAGCACCCAGCGGGGTTGAATATGACTGCGGATTAGTGACGTGACGTTTGTTAAACTCCTCTATGATTGCCTCCGGAGCAACGCCAGCAAGGACCTGGGCCTTAAACCACTGATAACCTTCGCTGGTATCTTTCCACTTATCAAGGTTGTCCTTGGCTTTACCGCCTGGCCTTACGTCGTACCCGAGTTCTTTTGCCCAATGACTCAAAATGGCCTTTGTGATTGGCCTGCCTTGTTTACTCCGATACTCTTTATGGCCTGATGCTTCGAGCTGCTCGAATTCGTCGATTATCTGGTCATATGACCAGCCCTCAGAAAGACGCTGCCTAACGAGCCGGAAAGCGGGTAATACGTCGTTTTTGCTCTTCTGTACGGGGGCCGACGAAGAGGCTGGGAGCGTCGTACTATGTGCAACTTGAGTCTTCTTGACGGGGACGAACTTGGTCGTGTAAGGTTGCTGCGAGGTTTCTTCTCTTTCTACCGGTACTGTGGACGTGGAATCCATCTCAATGCCCGACCGGAACCGTTCAAGCACCTCATATGTTAATCCGCTGCCTCTCGAAACACTGTATACTTCTGGAATTGTGCTGTGAAGCACGCGGAAGTCATCCATTATTTCCTTGTTCGTCGCTCCGAGCAGAATCTTATCACGAATGAAGCGGAAGGCCTCTGCATAAGGATGTTCCAGAGCCACTCTTTCTCTCGCGTAGAGTATGTCGTTGAGTTTCGTCATTGCAGATTATCTATCTTTTTGCCAAAACCGCCAGTGGCGGAAGTGGCGGATTGGCGTTATAGGAACCAGAGGGTTTTGCAACCAAACTCGGGATTCGGTATTTCTTCGTAGCGGAAGTAGGGTAGGAACTCTGTCAGGAGTGATGGGTACTTGATGGTGATGGGAATGTTCTGCTGGTCAACGGACTTCCAGTACATGCGCGAGAGCTGGAAGATCTGTTTCAGCAGGTCCTCGATTGTTGCTTCGTCATCAAGAACGTCGGCATTGCGGCAGTCGAACCGAACCTTGATGGGGAAGTGGTATGGAATCTTTGCTTCAGAGTGGCTTTTCGTCTTCTTCGCTACCATATCATCCCAAGCCTTCTGATTGGTTTTCGAGTTGTTGTACAGGAGCCAGGATTTCTCGCTGACCTTAAAGTATGTACCGGCAAGGGGCATCAGGTCGCCACAGTCACGCTTGACGCCGAGGATGTCCTTTGATTCGTTCTTGCCGATAGTGACAACGATAACTGGTATTTCTTCAACACCAAAGTTGGTCAGCATATCAAAGATTGGTTCCCAGTCTCGTTTGCTCATCTCCTTGTAGAAGTGGATGATGATGCGACGGGGAAGGACGCCGCCCATATTCTCAAGGAAGCCTTCAAGGGCCTTTTTGATCTTGGCTACAAGGTCGTCACGGTCTTTTTCCTGTATACAGGAGAACTCCTTCATAATGCCTGTTCCGTCGAAGCAAAAAGCGCTGCCAAGGTACCGTTTGTCTTTCTTCCTTGAGTAGAATGCGCCCACGCCAATGATCAGATCCTCGGGCGTTTCAGTCTTAATCTTCCAGGGAATACCGCCGATTTTGCCCAGGATTGCAGCATGGATATTAGTGAAGGAATAGGCGAGACCATCTCCATCGTTGATACGGTCTTGGAAGAACCCCTGCACGGTCACGAAATGTCGGATGCACTGTTCTTTGATACCAGCATATACTACCTGCCGGTATTGGCTACTCCAGCTCTCCTTGCTGATAGGGCTGACGTAGAAGGCCAGGTAAGTGAAATGAGGATCTATTGTCTTTTGCATCAGTTTGGCTTCGACTTCTGAAATCGCAGTATCCAAACTTGTAAACTCCACGTCTCCATCGGTATCATACGTGAAGGTATGCTTTATGGCTCTTGCGAGCGAGCGTATCTTGGTATAGTTTACCGTCTTCCCAAATTGATTGACAAAGGAAGCGTCTATCGCTCCATTCTGCAGGGCATTGAGCAGGAAATCTCTTGCCGCTTCTCCGGAATCCTTTTGGTAGATGAAGAAAATCTTCAGGTTCTCAATGTTGGCCTTGGCATAGGGACCGATGTTCTTGAATCCCTGAACAATATCCTGCTCTACTTTGATATTGCCATTTTTGTCGGTAAAAAGGAGGTCTGATGCCTCTTTTGGGAGCATCTTGACCTTGTCGTCAGGTAGTGTATAGAATCCGTTTCCTCGCTTAATGATAATGGAATTGTCCAGCTTCCCTCTGAAGAGATACCTCTTACAGAATCCAGATACCATCTTGTCGACTCGGGCATACTTATTATCCTGAGGGCGCTCCGTCAAAGGCAACTCAAAGTCATCTTCAAGGTCTTTGTTAACAACCGGATATGATTCAGCGGGATTGTTTTGGAACGGTGCTTCTTTATCATCATAACGATATGTATGCCCCTCATAGACCACCGACGAGAAATGTGAAGGGTCGATACTAATCAAGCTTGAAACAGACTGACTCAGCACACGCGATATGCCGTTGTAGGTAACAATCAGTTCGGGACCTTCCGTCATGTGGCCATACTGTACCTTGACCTTGAAGTCAAAATAAACCGTGAAACGAGAATCGTTCTGATCTTTTGCCGGAAGCCATACAGAAATGTCACGAACAAAGTCGCTGGAAACTATGGCATTGGGGATGGTCTCAAAAAAGCGGCGAAGAATGTGGCGTGCATAATGCAGCGAAAACGTCGGCTGCTCGGACAACTTGATAGTTGTTTTGAAATCGACCTTGTCAGGTTCGCCAAAATTGGTGTACAACCGCTCAATCTTCTTGAGACGCTTCTCATTACCCTTCAATAATGTTTCGGGGAACTCCTCTTTCATCAAAGGCTTGTAGTGCTCCTTGCCCGGACGTTTATCGGTATGAACGACCAGACTGAGTTCAAGTTCGTCTTTGGCGAAGGTGAAGGGTATGAGGTTAGTTTCGATCATCGATTGGGGGTTATTTCGTCATTCGCTCAACTATTTTGACAAGGGTCGTAAATGCGATACGCTTGTCGGTGGGTAGCTGGCCACTGTCGTACAGGGCCTTGTTCTCTTTGTACCAGAGGGCTTCTTCGGAAGTGTTCGGAGGGAGAGCCTCATTGATGGTGATGTAGGTCGCGAAACTTTCCAGACGATCCATCCACGGGACAGCGTCTTCCTTTGCAACACGTTCTTTCTTGCCCTTGTATTGCTCGTATTCTGTTTCGATTCGTTCGATTGCGGCTTGTTCATCTGGCTCGAGCAGGCCTTTACGGATGTTGGACTTGCAAACGGCCAGGAATCGGCTCAGGCGTATTTCCTCCGCGGTAACTCCGGATGTGTAAGGGAAGCGTTGGTTCTCCTGAATGAACTTCTCCAGGATGGCAACGCTATCTTTGAAGCTGCGGCGACCCTGACGTTTTTCCTGTACCTCAAATGATTCATCGAAGGTGTAATCGGAGTAGCCGATGTACATCTCTCCGTTCTTGTAGTATAGGCTGAACTTGTTGGATGACTCTGCAAGGAGATTGGATTTGATGCTGCTCTCCTTAACATTGTCGCGGAACTTTGCGACGTGTTCGCAAATATCGGAGAGGGTGGCGATTGGTTCAATCAGGCTATTGAGGTATTCTTCCACGATGTCACGGATGGTGCCACCACGTTTCTCGGTGAAATTCCATTCCGCCAGGGCATACGTGCTGCTTCGGCTAACGGCAACGATATTGCTGTTGCGAAGTGCGTTGGGGCCAATCTTGGAAGGTATCTGCTCGAGGTCGGGATAGCGCTCATTCAACTGTGCGCAGATTTCTTCAGCGGTCATCGGACGATTGAACTCTCGAAGGATGTCTTCAATGAGATTGGGGATTGTCTTTCGGGCGTTAGCCGGGAAGTATATCTGGCTGTTGATGATGTTGTCGGGATAGCCTTTCTGGAGAATTTGCCTACACTCTTTGATGATGTCGTAGAAAACTTCCTCCGTGATAGACTTCTTGATCTGGCCACGGACAAAGGTCTCAAGATCGTCACGGTATGGATAGAACCGCTTTTCGTTCAGCATGTCTTCTACCGAGACGATAAACTTATTGAAATCAAATATGTTGTGCAGTTTGGAAGGTACAAGGTATAGACGGCGTACCGCTCCAGATGTCTTAAGAAGCGACTTCCTGTAGTCCCCAATTATGTGCAGATCCGGATTGGAAATGGCAATGCAAACGGTGATGTATTCGTTGCTGAATTCGACGCCCTCCTCGGTGCGGATATGCTTGAAATCGTATTCTGACTGGACGGCATACATATACTCATCGAGGAGACCGGCACGGAATATCTTCCTCGGGTAAGAAAGAAGGTCGTCTAAGCAGTCATCGCGCAGTTGCCGAACTCTTTCGCGTGAGATGCCCAGCGATTGGGCTAATTCGTTGAGGTCCTGGACGGATTGTCCGTAAACTGTATTGAGTCCCTTTCTTGCAATCTTCAGCTTCCGCTCGTCCATCTGAGACATCAAATAATATATGGCTGTGAACAGCGGGAAGTGGCCGCAACGCTCTGTGCGGTTTACAATGTCGTCACGCTGCACATCTGTCAGATTGAGTTTGTGGAGCTGACTGTTGTACATCACCGCCGGGGCAGTCTTTGCTCCAGCGAGGAATGCGTCGATCTGCGGAAGGACGTTTAAGAATTCGTTGAGAAGAGCCTGCGATTTAGAAGGATTTAACCCGGGGAATTTTACGGCTGTATGAGGCATACCAACGACCTTCAAGTAGAAGTCAAGGACCGAGTTATTGCAGGACTCCATAAACTTCTTGTAGGAATGGTATGTCCGGATATGTTCCGTGGCCATCAGCTTCTCAATGCGTGTAGCGAAGAGGGCCGCCTTCTCACTTTCTTCAAAGACGTGCTTTGAGCCGGGATGCTGAACGATGGTGCGCATCATATCGCACAATTTCTTCACTTCCTTGGCGGATACTTCGCCTATTCCCAGTTCCTTCCGGGCCTTGGGCAGGTCCATATCCAGCACCTTCTCGTAGAAGATGCTCGCGTATTCCGTTCTGCTACGAAGAACGCTGAGGAGGATGGCCGAGGCTGGATACTCCTTCGTTACGATATTGTCGTAGATATAGTTCAAGAAGGGGACATTTCCGGGCTGAGTAGTGTCAAATCCTTCTGGTTCAGATAGCGCTTCTACCTCATTCTGTATTTCAACTGAGGACTCCGGCTCCGTGGTACTAACCGGTTCGGCAATGGGCTCCGGAGTGACTATTTCCGGTTCTGCTTCGACGGCCACCGGCTCAGAAACATTATCTTCCGTGTATTGCTTAAGATAGTCGTCAACAGAAGCCTTGAAGGATAGTATCTTCTCGTACATCAAACGAGATGGCTCCAATCCAATTCCGTCGAATTTTGGAGCTAAGGGGGCAGTGATCAGTGTCCGGTAATAGAGGATTCTCACCGAGCGTGAGCATTTATCCCGCCAATACTTATTGAAGACGTTGGTAAAGCGAGTGTCAACAGACCCCATATCCTTAAAGAGTGGATCTGTAAGAGTAGACAGCTCGTCCTGGTGCAGGTATACATAGTAGGCGAGTTCGTCGTTGACAACCTTCTTGTATGCATTCAGGAACGGCTCCGTATAGAGCGCAATCATCTTTCCTTTACGGTATGCCTTACCCAGTAGCTCGTCACTGGATGTCAAGAGCATAGAGAAGAATACACTGTCGCTCGGGCATGACTTACGTTCTCCGGCGAGAAAACCGGAGGCCTTGTAATTCGAAAACCTGATTAGGGTCGTGTATACGTCGTTACGAAAACTGTATTCCTCTGCTCTTTCCATAACTCTATAACTTTACGCGAATGTCGGGCATCGGCTTCGAAAAGGAACTCTCGTTATCGATGTTTGCGCACTGCTGACGGACCTGGTCACGACGATGGATTGCAGGCTGTAAGCAGAATCTATCGAACTCTGCCTTGTCGATTTGGTCTGCGCTGGTCAGATGCGGGAAAAGGAGTTTGCAGTATGCGGTAGCAATACGCTTGACAGCGTTCAAATGGCGCGTATCGGCCTTTGCGGGCACCTGGATGGCATTGTTTACCAGCTCGGCGTATTCCGGGGCAACACGGAGTTTATGCATCACCTCAGAGAAGAATTCCACGTTGATGGTCCAGTCGCGCAGAATCATATCGTTGTTCATACGCGGGAGGAGCCAGCCCTCGATGAAGCCGTGGAAACGGTCGAGGAGAGCAGATTCGTGGAAGACGCCAGGGAGTTCATCAAAGTAGCGGTCACTGCGAGGGAAGCCCTCGGAGGTCAGCTCGATGTTACCCAGGAGCATAAGACCGCACTCGGACATAAACTCATAGTTGTCCACGGTGGCCTTTCCGTACTCGAGGTAGCCCTTCAGGATGGCCCGCATTTCCAGCGGATCGGTAAAAGTGATACTCTGAATCTCATCGAAGGACACCAGGTCGTGGTCGTGCATAATACCAGGAGTGCGCCGTGCTTTGTCGAAGAAGAGTTTGGCGCGAGAGACGGCACCGCCACTGACCAGCCAGGAGTACTTGCTGAGATTGCCGAAGACGTATGACTTACCGGTTCCCTTAGGAGCCAACTCGACCATATTGAGACGGGGCTCGATGAAGGGGAGGAGACGGGAAATAAACTCAAGCTTCTGCGTCATGCTGACGAAGGATGCAGGATTATACTCCATCGCCGAAATGATAACGTCAATCCATTCTTCGGTCGAGAACTCTGTGCGGAACTTGCGATACAGGTTCAAATCAAGCTTCTGGAGAGGCTTGAATGGCTTGAAATCGACGAGTTCTACGTGGCCGGGGCCATCTTCATCCGGCGGCATATAAACCACCTTCAGAAGGCCCCATTTCTCGCCATCAATCAGGTCGGCAGGGTATTTCTCCACAAGGTACGGCGGGATGAGCGTCTCGTTCTGCTTGATGCCCATGTCGGGAATCTGGAACTGTACCTTATTGGCGATAAGGTTCGTAGTAACGATGAATCGGGTCAGCAACGTAAGCGTCTCTCCGTTGCGCAGACGTGCCTTTACAGCGTTGTTGTTGCTGGGTATATGCTCGTCAAGATAACGGGCAAGGTCCTGCTTGCGAAGCGTTCCATCCGGCTTGGCGTATTGCGAGATCAGGAAGTCCTTCACAAAGGAGGGGAGGTTCCGACCCAGGAAGACGTCGTAATTCTGGGGGTTCTTCAGTATGGCCGCAGAGCCGAATACTGTTCTGATTTTTTGTCCTAATTCGCTCATGTGCTAAAAGTCTAAGAAGTCATTCCCACCGAAACCGGTGCCGATAACCTTGATTGTTGCATTGAATGATGTTCCACCAGGTATGGTGAATTCGGCCTTGTATTCTCCCTCGTCCAGGCCATTGACAAGAGCACTCCATTTACTGCCAGCACGGATCATCTTGAAGTCCTGACCATTGATGTGAAGCCTGACTGTCGATGGCTGCGGCATCACATTGACAGTGATGGTCGGGTTGGAAACTTCGATTTCCTTGGTGAGCAGCGTGTAATTGTAGCGGACAAGATTCTGTTTCTTGTTCGTGATGATGATATACGGAACCAGCACCTCTTCGGGCGTACAACCACCGTGTACCTCGTGGACCGGCTTGCGACCCAATGAAGCGTGGGTAAGGGCGACTTTGTAACGTTCTCCATCGTTCTCGTTGGTGTGAACGACATAATCGGCATCATGGTATAGTTTACCATCTGCTGCGACTTTGATGTAGCGTCCATCGTGCTCCACCTTCGCATCATATTTCAAAGAATCGAGCTTGCGAGAAAGGCAGCTCAAGCCGTGGTCAGAAACAATGACAATGGTGTGCTCACCGTAAGCATTGCTGGTGATAATGTCCATTATCTTCGACTGAAGGACCTGGAGTTCCTTAACCAACGTTGCGTTCTTCTTATAGCCAGCGCTGTCGTGGGCCAGAGCATCCAACTCGCCGAATTTGATGACATCGTCGAAGCGGTTCTGAGCGGTCGCCGAAGGAATCGTGCAGCGCGTGACCTCGGAATGAAGAACCCGATAGTTGACACCACAATCTTCAATCAATGAAAGGATGTAGGGGAGGAACTCGTACCCCAGGGCGTCTATCCAATATATCTTATCGGGCCGGCATTCATCGGAAGACATATGCTGAGCGAGGCGGTTGTGTGATTCCTCAAACGAGTGATACCATCCGTAGAAGGAATCTCCGTCGTGGTTCTTTTCGCTAATGAAGGCCTTGATACCCTCTGTGTATTCATCAACGAGCTTAGCATTGCGGTACTCCTTCAAGTACTCGATGTGCCAGTTGTCCTCGGCTTTGACCGTGGTGTTGGGGTCGGAAAGATACATTCCCAGGGCAGGATACTTCTTGGCCGCCTTCTCCAGCGTAAGACCCGTGCGATCCTTGTCGGCATACCAAGCGGTGATGAGTACCTTCTCGAAATCGAAAGCCCCCGTGCAGAGTGCTATCGCAAGCTGGGTGTTGTTTTGCTCAATCTCTGCAATACGATTCTTAATATAGTCCTTTGTCTCCGGAGCAACAAACTCGCAGATGACATTCAGGGAATTCTTAATGAGGTGTTCACGCTCGGCAGCGTAACCCATCTGTGTCGAAGGCTCGCTGAAGTAGAAAATACGTTCAGCGACCTTCGTAGGAAGCTCGCGAAGCATTCCATACTCGGAAACCTCATTGAAACAAACTTTAAGGTAAGGGTAATTCTCGGCTGCATCGCAGGATAGGAAGTAATTCTTCATCAACCAACGATCATACTCCGTCGTTTCCGTCTGTACCCACTGTATGAAGATGTCTCTCGGCTCCAGATGGACAAAGTTAAAACGGCTGCATACGAACGAATTGAAGCCGAAGGCAGCTGGACCAGTCTTGAGAATGTCCTTTAGCAGCTGGGACCAGTACTTCTCCTCATGCTTTTCGTAAGGGAAGGGGATGGTGATTCCCAAGAACGACTCGATGTATTCGTGCGCGTTCTCAACATATTTGAAGGTGAAAATGTTGTCAGGAACAGAATACTTATTGCGGCGATAGATCGGCCCGGATGAACAAATGATCTGCGTCTGCGGGGCTTGATTCTTCCAGAACCGAAGCCATTCATAGACAGTGTTCAGACATACGATTTTGCTCTTTTGCCCGAAGGAGTTGGTGGCATTCTTAATTTGAGTCAGGAACACTTCGGTCTTGTGCTCTTCTTCCAAATATGCCCAAACGGGTGCGCTTTCCTCGATGCGGGCAAAACCGTTCAAAAAGCTGCTGAAGCGGTTCTGCAGACCAATTAAAGGGATATATATGCGCTTGTGAGGATGATCAATGTCCTCTGTGAGCATTATCTCGTTGAAGAAACCCTTAAAATCCGTATCGCTATAAAATCGAACCAATTCAGAAAACGGCGTGACAAGAGTGTTTTCTGTACATGCCTTTATGGCTGTCTTAAGGTCATCCGTGGTAATCCAACCATCGGGTTCATCTTGCTTCAGCAAATCCTCCAGATTCAATGCTTGTACACCCAGAACGCCAAGGTCCAGAGCAAAGCGCGTGAATACGTTGAAGTTGTTGAGCATGATGAAGCGGACGGGGTAGCGGCAACGGAGGGGGTCACCATCCTCCATGTCCCGCTTAATCTCCGTCAGCAGGTCATCATAGGACTCAAACTGAATGATTTTCTCTGTTGCATCCATAGCTTACGATAGATAGTTGGAAATGAATTCGGCCACTTCCGGGTTATTATCGATGATGTCAAGGACAACTTTCTGCCAGAGAACGCCGGGCATATTGGCTTCTTTGACAAGTGTCTTGGCCTTCTTAACTGCATCCGGGCTGACAGGCTTTGGCACAGCAGGTGCAGAAGGCGTAAAGAACGGCGAAGCAGGCGTGTTGGCAGGCTGTGTCGAAGTTCCGGAAGGAGATGACGGAGACGGCTGCGGTGCAGGAGCCGGATTCATTTGATCCCGCTTCATAATGTAGAAGTTGAGCACGCATTCACGCACATCGGATTCCTTGCGGAAAGCAACCTCGGACTGAAGGTGCGAAATCTCTTCAAGCATCTCGTCCCACCAGTCTCGCTGAATCTTCACGGTCTTGATGGAGCTGATGAAGTTCATAAAACCGTTTTCGTAGTTCTTCGGGCTCGAGACTAACTGGGCTATGTCGACCTTCTCGCTGTTGACAAGGCGATAGAGATTCTTAATTTTGGCAATATCGGGATTTTGATCCGCCTCCAGCACTTCGATAAGAAGTTTGATGATCTCTGCTCGCTTTTCATTGATATTGTCGCAGTAGGTGAGTACCCAAAGCGGGTAACGGGACTTCTGCATACAGAACTCGTTGATACCCCAGCGGACGTTGCTAAGGCTCTTTACCTCCGGAATATCCTTGATAAACTGCAGCTGGAAGACCTCGTACAGTAACTGCGTCAGTTCGCTCTCCTCTTTGGAACCGAAACGGAGCATCAGTTTGTTGTTGGACTCAGAATGACCGTCGTTCCACATTACGAAGAGGTCCTTGATCATATCGGCCAGCTTCTCGTCCGAAATCGGCTGTGAAATGGTCGTGACAAATAGGTCTGCCTTGTGCTTGCGCATTGCATAGGAGAAGGCTACCCAGTTGGCGCGGCTGGGGAAGAATCCGAACGGAGGGCGCATCAGTGGAGCAAACACCTCGGAGAGCGAGAACTTGTCCACATATTTTTTCTTGGCGGCCTCGATGCACTCGTCAACCTCGTTGCATACCTGGGCAATCCACGAGCCATTAGCAATGGCAGCAGGGGTCAGACGGCATTCTTCATCAATGAGGTGATTGTCGTTTTCCTCGAAGATGTATTTTGCCGGCATATCAGAGCCACTGAACTTGGTAAGTTTGTCGCGGGTCTGAGACTGGAGCATCTGGAGTACCAGGGCAGGGAAGTTCTTGTTAGCGAGGAATGTGTTAGTTATACCTCGGTATGCCTTGACCGACTCCATACCCTTGGTGAATACCCTGTGGCTGAATTTCTTATTGATAAGCGAGTATATGTTTCCGATGATGCCCTCGCTGGTCTGCTCTCCATTGAAATAAAGAGTGAAAGAACCATTGATAAGGCGATTGCCCCACTTATTCACCAACTGTTTGGCAGCCAGGTCACTCTCCTTTTCAATGGACTCCTGATAATGGCTCTTGGCGACATTATGGCTCGCGAGCAGACTGATAAACTTCGATCGTGATTCGTTGGTAAACACCTCCGTCGGGATGATATGGATGGAGTTCAGGAATTCGGAGGAGAAGTCCTTTACTCGATTCTCGACAGCCCGGCGTTCTTCTTCTGTCACAGCCAGGTAAATGGCAACATGGAGCGTATTCGGCTTTTCATAGGTGTATTTGTTCAGACGGCTACGCAGCACCGGCTCCGGGTCGGAGCAAGAGAAGAGCTGTGGCTCGCACTTGCGAATCAGGTAGTCTCCGACCACGAACAATTTGGTGAGATTCGCCTTAACTGCAAAGTTATAGTTGAGGAAATCAAGAGCCGACTTGAACTGAGCCGTCACTTTTTCCTCTTCCTTTCGCAGTTCTGCCGGGTTGAGGGAGCTGACAGAAATCTTAAACTCGCCAAAGACATCGCGGGCAATGATCTGGTTGGTGTCCAGGAAGCGCAGGATGTCATCCATCTTGGGTTCCAGGCGGTCATCGGCGAACAGTCCACGGATACTCTTCTCGTTAGGAGAGATGCGGGCAATAACATCAGTGCTCTTGGTTGCGAATTGAGTGGACAGGGTATTGAGCAGGAGGATTCCTTTATATACGCGCACGTAGTCGTCTCCGGCTTCCTCTACCCGGTGGATATGATTCTGGAAGTTAGAGGTGAACGCACCACACTGGGGATTAGCGAGGAAACTCTCGAAGAAGAAGTCCCAGAGCCATTCCGCCGTAAGCAATGAGCGCTGCTCATACACATACTCGTCAGCAATGAATTTGCGGAAACCTTTCTTCTCGTCGTTCATAAAGTTGACAACAGAGCGGTTGGCAGAGCCAACATAATCTGACAGCTTGGAACATAGGAATGCACTGTACGGATGCATCGGGAAGAGGTTAGAGATGCCTGAACGTTCTTCTTCAACGCCGCCCTCGCAAAGATAATCGATGAGTTCATTGAGACGGACGGTACGGTTGTAACGAAGCTGGTCGTAGCCCACCTTGTCGGACTTGATCTCGAACGTATGGCGCATCACACGATAGGTGGAAACTTCGTCCATCATATAGCGAATGGTGTCGAAGCGATCATTCATCGTGCGGACATCGTCTTTCTTGCTGCCGCTGGCCACCTGGTCTTCCACGCGGTGAGAAATCAGGAACAGGAAGAGGTTGCAGTTCTGTGCCTTCTCGGCGATGTTCTGCAAGACGTTGATACGATCACTGCCGATGGCTTCCATGATGGAGGTAAACTCATCCCAGAAGATAATGAGACCGTCAGCAATCCCTTCGTCTTCGATGGCCTTTTCAACCTCGGCAAGCCACTCGCTGACGCTCTTAGATGTGAGGGTGACGCCCACGGTGTTGTAGAGCGCTTCCTCCAACTCCATATAGGTCTGGATGTCATTGGCTTCAAGACGGGCGATTACTCTCTCCGGTGTAGGGGCGATGTCGTGCAGTTCATCGTGCTTATTGATGGCGTCCTGGGTGTAACTGTTGTGGTCCTTAACATACTGAATGGCACTTTCAAAATCAGACTTCACTACGATATTACCATGACCGGCTGCGACCAGGGCGTTCTTAACTTCGCGCTGTAAGGAAAGGGAGAAGCGACGCAGGTCGTAAGCGCCCTCGACACCCTTGATGACCACAGAGAAGAAATGCTTGTTCTTGCGGTAGTTGATGAGCTGGTTGCGCAGACTGGCGTCCTCGATCTTCTTGGTATAGAACTCAATGTCACCGAAACTGTCGCAGAGCAGATGCCGGACGACGGAACTGGCGTGGGATTTACCGGTTCCGAAGGTGCCCTGAACCCAAATGCTTTTGCGCTTGGATTTGTCGGCGGAGGAGACTGCCGTAAGCGTACGCTGCAGCAGGTCGCAAAATTGGTGTGTGGGTATGAAGGATGCCCAGAGATTGTTGCTGGAATCTGCGGTAATGTCATATACCGGCAGGTAATCCTGCATTTGGATATAATCTGAATAACGTGCCATAGTTTCGTGTATCTGGGTGGTTAAAGCATCATCTTAAGAATATCGGTTGACTTCAGGTCGTCCCGCAGATTAATGTTATCAAGGCCCAGGTTGAGCTGGACATTTAGGATATGGTTCCTCTCTTCCTGAAGAGAGCGGAGGCATCTTTCAAATGTTTGACGATCAATCCCAAATTGACGATATATGCCTTGATCCTGATTGCCATTATAAAACTCCGAAACAGTAAGGGAATACCGATCTTTCGATTCTGCATAACGGTATAATGAATATGCTACGGTAACGAGGGCAATGTCATTATTGGGAATTCTTGTATATAGAGGCTTGCCTTTCTCTTTCCGAATCTGAGCCACACCTAAAGCAGAACCTATGGGGCAACTGGAGAATGTATTACAAAGAGAGCCCAGAGCGTTTTTCCTAACAGACACACTATACTCGGGAAGAGAATTCTCCAGCATAATGCGAAGCTCATCCAAAGTGTATACGCGGTTGAAATTCGCATCTTGAATATACCACTTGCAGATGCCAGAATCATTTGTGAGATTGACCCACATGATTTCCCAAACCAAATTAGGTTGAACAGCATACTTTGCTGCGAGTAGTTTGCCGCTTTCAGATATAGTAGTATCCACATTCAATATACCAGAGTCTATCAGCCAATTTGTGAACGGCTTTAATTGATTATCTTTGTTAAGGCCGTGATCGAAATTGTCGAAATAAGTCTCGTAGTGCTCAAAGTAATACTCTACCCAGCGTTCACGCATTCCGAAATTGTTATAGCGATTGATCGTGGCTTTGGATGTGGTATTTGTTTTCATTCCTTCTGATTGTTTTATCGATGTAGCAGTAATGCAACCATTATCCTTGAAATCAAGACACTTACGACATCGAATACACTTATCGGAATTAATCTTCACGATTGGCGTTACCCTAAGCGCACCGGTCGGGCATTCAACTTCACATAGTTCGCAGTTTACGCAATAAGTGGCCTTGTTTAAGACACGCTTCAGATGGCTGATAAAGGTAATTTCGCCTTCCACATTAGGAACGGTCACGACAATGGAGTCCTTATTGCTATTGAACTCCAGCGTAATGCTAAATATACGTTCCTTCGAATATTTTACAGATACAGTGTAGACATTACCACTCTGCGAAACCTTCGAATGTCCTAGAACCTTTAGCCACTCAAAGATATTCTCACTTGGATTGGTGATGAATGCTTTAAAATCAGGCGACTGTGAAATGATTGTTATTGTTGATTTCGTTTCATACCCCTTGCCGCCAGCTCTAATCTTCCAGTTACCTGTCTTTATATAATTGTCAATATCGTGCTTTCCATCCTTAACGGCAAATTCCCTAATCTTATCAATGAAAGGACGAGTCGTTTCTGGATAAAGTTTGTTGCAGAGATAATCGTTCCAATCTGAGCCAAACGGACAAATAACGCATCCGACTCTTCCCAAACCAGACCGGTAAGCATTGTTAAACGGAAGAGCGTGAGAAATCAAATACAGCCAGATCTCCGTCGTGTTCCAGTCAAGGATAGGGCTAACATTGATGACATTCGCATGTTTTGCATCATTTGCAACACGCAAGTAAGATGCTCGCCTTGTGCTCTCTTCCGCGCGGGTTCCAATAAAGGAAAGGACATGAGGCTGTTTGCCTAATCCCGACAATTCTTTCAACTTGATATATAGTGGCGCAGTCTTCATTACGCCACAGCACCAACGCATAACATTGCTTGGTGACCCCATCTTATCCCAATAATATAGGACTGGTTTGTTATTCTTCGCCTCCTCAAATTTCAAATCCGGATACTGTTTGTGATAATACGAAGCAATATCTCTGTAAAGGGAGAGGGAAGTAGGTAATTCATATCCAGTATCAGAATATAAGACATAGAAGTCTGTACTGGGGATAACACGCGTAACGAGGTCCAGAAGCACTTGAGAATCCTTACCACCAGAGAAGGACGCGACGAACATATCGATCTTACTCGTGAGAACCGCACCCTTTCCTTGTGCATTGGCTTCAGCTTCAGACATAACATCGAAACTATCGCAAGACTCCTTCACGACTACTTGCTTCTCTCCAGTCTTTTTCTCTATCCGAGCAGCAAGGGCCTGGAAATCTATATCTGGATTAGTCTCAGATGCTTTAGTAATCCCTTTATATCTACGGTACACTCCATTAATGAACTCCATTGCTTCATGCTCGATTAGAAACATCGTATCAGCATTAGCGTCGCGGAGGTAATCAACATCAATAGGTGTTAGAACGATATTTTTTCCTTCTGGTGTAATGTAGATTTCAGGAGCATCGAAAATGTTTCCACCTTTCACCTCCATCACGAGCACACCACAATAGAAGTAGCGGCGATCACAGGCCCATAGCAGGGGAGCTACTGAGTGGGGATAGACCCAACCCATATGATTCAACCCGAGGAGATCCAGCTCTTCGTAAAAAACTGGCCTCGGTGCTATGCCGAGGGCTTCTCCTGCCGATGACATCGTGAGTATCACTCCATTATGTGGTCTGTCCCAGACAATCTTGAACATAAAAATCCATTTATAACTGATGACAAATATAGGTAAATATTTTGATTTTACAAATTCTGCGATTTTATTTTTATAGAAATTACGAGTTTATTTATTTGTAAAAAATAAACCCCGCCGGAGTGGCGGGGCCTATCATCAGGGCTTGCGATACTGACCGTGGAACGCTCGGACCAGTTTTCCTTCTTTACAAAAGGTCTGTATGTATCGTTCGGATGATCGCTGAGGGATATTGAGTTTCTGCGCCAGGGAGAGGTAGGCCTCCCGACTGAAATCTGGCGGCAACTGGTCGTAGAATGCTTGCTTAGCTTCCGTCTTCTCCGAGAGAGCGGATACCGCCGCCGAGATAGGCAGGGACTCGAATACTTTCGCCGTATGTTTGAGAAGGACCTGAACCATCGACAATGCGTTCTGGAAGTCGGTCTCGGAGCAGAAGACAATCTGCTGCATGGGCACGTTCTCCATGAAGCGCAGCGCCGTCATGACCATCGCAATACGGTAGGTGATCAACCCGAGACGGCGGATAGAACCGACAATGTCAAGGCCGTAGAGCTGGGCGTATTCCGTCTGGACGGAGCGGAAGAAATCATTGAATTCTTGCTCCTGAGGCGTTGTGAAGCGGAAGGTCATAGGCTCGGCTGCCTGCATCTGTGTATAGAGGTAGTCGAACCGTTTGCCCAGCTCGTCAAAACATTCCTCCATCGTCTTGTCAGAAGAACCGGCGAAGACATCGTTCCATACCAGGGCTACGTCGATGGAATAGAAGATAAACCTGCTGAAAAGACCGTTTTCGGCATCCGGGATCAGGCTCAGCACCTGACGCGGAGTGCCGGACAGAACAGCGGAAAGGCGGGGTATCTTCAGCTCGACGAACTCCCGGTCCTTGCGCCGGTTGTAGCTGATGGATTCGTGGTGGAACGCTTTGCGAAGCGCATCAGAATAGTTGCCGTGCTCTGACTTGAACGTGGTTGCGAGCGTGTCGCCCTCGGTTTCAAACATCAGGCCCACACCGTCGTTATCGTTAAGCGTCTGGCACATGGCCGTGGCACTGCTATTCGCCGGCATGATGAGCGTCTTCATCGCAACTTCCTTGGGACGGGACAACCCCTCCTTGCGGCTGCTCTTGAGAAACGCTGTCATCTCCTCGTCGTAGGTTGCCTTGAGCCGAGCGTATTCCTCACGGAGTTTCTCGTGAATAGGCATTATGATGTTTTTGCAGAGGGAGAGTCGACCTTTACCAGCAGACGCCTGAGCTGTCACGAATAAATAAAGGTTCGCGTACACGCGCCTGCGATCATATACACCAGAGAAGTTCGGCAGGCACGCCGATATTGCCGTGACAGTGCCCAGAATCAACAGGTCTGCATCCATTGCCGAGTTGGAGAAGGATACGATGCGCTGAAGGAAATCCGGGAGGTTACCTTTCACAAGATCGGAGAATGTGGGCATTGGCTCTGGCGGGTCTTCTGCCGCAACCGCCATTTTCGCCACTGGCGGAGTTGGCGGAGGTGTGACGGATTGGCGCTTGATTGATACGGATACACCAGCCTGTTGAGCCAGGTGGAAGAAAGTGCTGATGTTTACCTTTCCGCTTCCTGTAGCCATGCAGGAGGAGAACTTTTTATCGGCTTCATGCTCGTCATAACCGGGATAGAAGCGGCTAAGGCGCTGGAAATAGGAACGTCCAGCCTCGCCCAACTCTCCGGCAAGGGCGAAGCCGAGATCCAGCCAGTCCTGGTAGTTGGCGGTAATATCGATGCCAGCCGCCTCGATGCGCTGGGTGACGATTTCAATGTCGCTATCCTGAAGGTTCTGCGGAACAGCGACCGGTACTGAAGGAGCGGACTCCCTCTGCTGAGGCTGGGGAGTCCACTCAGTTAAGTTGAATTTCTTCTTGGTCATTTTTCAAGGAGTTTTGGATAGATGTACGCATCGGGATCGAACGGAAGATAGCAGGCACGTGATACGTTGCTGCAGTTGATGTCCACGTCAATCCGGTAAGTGTAGGCGACATAGGCCGCTATTGACTCGTAGAAGTTCTTATGGGTGCCTTCCGTAATGTCAATGGGTATCACCCACTTCAAGCCGTCTCCGGAAGGGCTACGGAACAATAATTGGGTCTCAAAGTACTCGTCCTGCAGCAAACGCTGGAACAATCCCTCAAGGTCAGTCACGTGATCAAAGTCGATGCATATCAACCCGGAGTGCGCTACCAGATCCCTGTCGTTGCGGGTAGCAAACGTGCCAGAGAAGGTGGCATAGTCGAATGCTGTTGACTTGAAGCGCTTAGCGGCCTTCTTATCAGTCATGGCGCGGAGCCGTTCAGTTCGCTCCCTGGCGTAATCGCTGGTGATGTACTTGTAGATGTCCACCACGTTGGCGGTACGACACGGCTTGAGATTCTGTATGGGCGCACGGAAGAAGGAGAAAGGCCGGATGGATATGGTCTCTTCCTTAAGCACCTCCGTGGGCAGATCTTTCAGCTGTGCATATTTCCGGACAGAGTAGAAACTGCGTTCCTCGCCGATATGCAAGAACATCTCCTGGTTGAGCGTATCCAGCAGTTCGTTACCGGTCTGATGGTAGTGCAACTCGGCGAAATCAAATGCGTTGCCTTCAGGAATGGCACCATCAAGGTCTTTATGCAAGGCCCATTCGGCAGACATCGCTTTGCCGGGAACTTCCTTGTGTAGCCATACGTGGAGTGTAGGCTTGTCGCCGTTGAACGGATTGCGGGTAAGCCCGCAATCACGTCCGACGACTTTGAGAACGACTTCTCCGGGATAGTAAATCCGGAGGATGTGAGCGTAGATACCCAGCCCGTAGTGGGTTTTGGCGAGGACAGCCTCGCGTGTCAGTTTACTGTTCTCCATAACGCTCGCTTATGTTAAACATTACATAGTTGTTGCGGAGAACACGCTCCAGGTCGCGCTTGAGATACCAGATTTTGTGACCAATCTTGGTGTAGGGGATGGTGCCGTTGGACCTAAGTGTCTGGAGGGTACGGGCGCTGATGTGCAGTTTCTGCATCACCATCTGGCCATCGATCCAATCCTCGAGAAAGGCCCGGTCGTAGAGGATATCGAGTTGCTTGTCGGTCAGGTCATCAATGCTGATGATCTTGCGCTTGAGCAGTTCTTCCTGGATGAAGGGGCACTGGCGTAACACCTTGGCGAAATCGTCTGTGGGGTCGGCTGCTATCGCAACCATGATGTCCCCAATTCTCTTAGGCTCACTCATTTTCCAAGGCGTTTACGGTTGACATAATCCTGGGCTGCGGCTTCCATCTCAGCTTCGGTCTGCTGACGGGCGGAGTTCATCCACTCTTCTATCTCGGAGCGCTTGAAGCTGAGCTTCTTGCCTTTTTTGTAGTAGGGGATGAGGCCGTTGCGTATCCAGCCGTAGATTGTGGGCGCAGCGGGATGGTCGGGCAGGAACGCCTGGAGTTCCTTGACGTCCATCCACTTGCAGGTAGGTTCAGGCGCAGGTGCCTGATGTTGTTTTTCGAGTAGCGACTCGAGGCGGTCGACCTTGTCGACGAGATATGCCAAGGCTCTCGGCATATCGTTGAACGAGAGTTCGTTCGTGTTAAAACTCGCTGCCATAATTGCTCGTTTTAGCGGCGTTTGTACTAAGACTTCCAGGTTTGCCGCAGAACGAGAAAGCCACTACTCGAACCTCGAATAGTGGCACAATAATCAGACGTTACTAAACAGTGAGAAAACGGTTATTTCTTGTAACCGAAATAACCGCTTTCACCTCGTCTAATTGACTGATTTTCAGGAGATATTTTTATATTCAAAATCTGCCAGTGACAGAAATAATAACCGCCGTAACCTACTTCTTTTTGCTCAGGGCCACCATCTGCTGAACGTCCCTGTCGTACGTGGATGGTTTTTGCCATTTACATTTTATCGTCCTAAACTCACGGTCTCGGAATTGGAAGAACACATCCTTGATGAAGGTTATCCACTCGTCTCGGGTCGGACGCATCGTGTACAGCTCTTTGTGCGTTAGGTAAAAGGTATGCTCTATGTGCTCGTTGGATAGGTTTATCGTTGGAATCTGTTGAACATTGGGAGGCGTAGCGTTATGCTCAACGAGATACTCTATGTACGTCATCAGCCGGGTGAAATTCTCGTCACTCATTATCTTCTCGTCTTGCAAATTGTACCCGGAGAAGTGAAGGAAACGTTTTCGGGCTTTCTGCTTGTTCTTATTCAGGTCTGACTTGGTCAGCTTCACAGGTATTGTCTTTCCGGCGCTACGGGAAAGAGGCGATGAAATGGGCGCGAAGGACTGGCTGATGTTCTGCTTGTATATCTCTTTCTGCTCCTTCAGGAACGCCAAAACCTGGGACGCCACTGAATCAGTGGATTTGCCCGAGATGCCCAGATCCGTCAATGTTCCAATCTCGCTTTCGACATAACGGAGTATTTCCCTGCCATCCGACAATGCTATGATTTCGTCGCTTATCCTGTCTTTGATACTCTTGAACGAATAATCCTCATCGTCTATGGCGCTGCTGTACAAGCTGTCTTCCACGAGGGAAATTGTGGATTTGAGGGACGACAAAGAAGCGTGTTTACACGAATACAGCGGAGCAAGGAGGCTTGTGTCCGCTTCGTCTGCTATGACCGCCTGTTGAGCCGCATGGATGCTTTTCATCTCATCCACATAGGACTCCAGATGGTATTCCTTCGGGAACATTTCAAGCACATCGTTACAAAAGTCCCTGACGGGATCAACGTCTTCCGGCTTGAGTACAGCACCGAACAAAATGCCGATTTCGTAGTACAGCTTGCAGGCATATTGCCACAGGAATCTATAGATGCGATATACCATATCATAAGCATCTTCATCTTCCGGTGGAACTTCGTCATATCGTATGTTTAGGGCCGGGTGTATCTTTTTATCGTTGATTTCGAAAGCAGTCCCAGATACGCGTTGGAGTTGCTTAAGAGTTTCTTTGACTTCATCTCTCGTAAGATCATCATCTTCGCGGCTCGCGGCGTTCCGGAGTAACGTTTCGACGATACGATACCCTTCCCATATAATAATAGCATTGTAGTACCGTTCCACAGGAGTTCTGTTAATTGAATCCAATGGCAGCACGACGGGGAAGGTATCTCGTTTGATCGCAGTGTACTTTGCCGCTGGTGTCATCCGCACCGGGATCTTCTTGGGAGCTGGCGGGAAGGATAGGGAAGTGTCACCCTGCAACTCGGCAGTTAACCACTCCTCGGCTTGCTCCAGGGAAGACGGAACATCATTGAAATGCTGTTTGACCAGATCACTCAGATGCATAGTGACACTGCACGGTGGGTACAGGTCGCCTTCGTTGATCTTATGGTAGATGGTAATGTTCATGCTTAGTCCTCCTTAATCTTTATCACCTCCGCAGCAGCCTTTTTCTTCTCGTTGACAAGGTCTGCGTAGATTTGGGTTGTACTGACGTTTTTGTGGGTGAGCATTTTGCTTACGGTGTAGATGTCTGTGCCACCGGCTATGAGCAGGGTAGCGTAGGTGTGGCGGAAGCAATGGAAGGTGATGTATTTTTCAATTCCGGCTGATTTTAGCCAGGGTTTCAGGCGGCTATTTACCATTTGCCTTGTCAACCCTTCAAATACTTTTCCTTCTGATGGAGTGCCGCATAGTTCGAGTGACTGGTCGCTGATTGGGATGGTAGCTTCCGTGTCGGTTTTCTCTGTTTTGATTCGTATGCATTTCCCTCCTCCCGGGTAGTCCTGAATATGGGACCATTCGAGCTGTAAGATATCGCTTAGGCGGAGACCGGTGAGGCAGGAGAAGATGGATGCGTTCTTAAGGACTGGGAAGTCGCATTCTGATTTGGCCAAAGTGGTCAGTTCTTCCATTGTCAGGTATTCTCGTTTTGTCTCTTGTGTGTCGAGTTTGTCGAGGTAGTCATTTACGTTCTCCTTGAGGTAGCCTTCTTTGAATGCTATGGCAAGGAATGCCCTGAATGTGCTCCAATAGCCTGCAGCGGAGTTTTGGGAGAGTTTGAGTGTATCACTCTTTATCCTTTTGGTCGTGCTAAGGTATTCTCTGAATTTGTTGCAGAAGTCGACTGTGATTTCATCAAATGTGCATTTGCCTTTGACGAAGATGTTGAAGTGTTCATATACTATTCTCCATTTCTTGTCGTGGCCTTGCAGGACGGAGTAGAAGTATTCGAGGACGCTCATTTGTCCTTTGGATTTGTCTAGGAATCCGTATTGTTCGTTGATGAGCGAGATTTCGCGTTGGGCACGGATGGCTTCGGCTTGTTTGAGTTTGGTGGCGTTGTTTCTGCGGTCGGCAGCTGTGCGAGGGCTTTTCATTATGTATATGCCGAGGTATTCCCGTCTTGTCATCTGCATTGTGCGCGGGTTGCGTATTGCAGGGTAGAAGTCGAGGTAGAGAGCGACTCTGCCGCTCGGGTATTCTCTCTTTCGAAGTGTTACTTTAACAGCTACCATATTACTTTCTGTTTGTGAGAAGGTTTTTGACTTCTTCTCTGTTGAAATATACAAAGTTACCGATTTTTATGCGTTCTATGCCATTCTCCTTGAAAATTGTGTATAAGTGGTTTCTGGACAGTTTGTAAGTGTCGGTGATTTCTTTCATTGTGATGTATTGACTCGTGTCCACTCCGTTGCCTTTGGCATTATCCCATTGCAGTTTTGAGACGTATGTGATTCCGTTTTTCCGTTCTCTTTGGATTTTGTGGCTTTTGCAGAAGTCGCAGATGGATTCGGTGCGCATTCCGGTTGTTTCTCTCAATTGGTCGAAGGTGTACCATTGTTCTGTGTCGGAGTAATCGGTGCGAGTGAAGATGGCTTCCATCATGTCCTTTTTGTAGAAGTTTCGGTTGCCAATGATGCGTGGTTTGATTTGATGTCGTTTGATTGTTGATGTGAACCAACTCAGGGTGAGGCCGAATTCTTTCATTATCTGTTCTCTTGTCATCCAATTGCTGAGGATATCATCTTTTTCTGAGGTGCTGGTGTCAAAGGCCGTGGTTTGTCCTCTTGCTGCTTTGTCGAGGTCTTCGCGGCTGATTCTTACTGTGCGGTCCGTGAATCTGTGCAACGGGATGCTATAGATGGTGATGATGCGGTAGAGGGTGGTGCGTGAGATTTGCATCAGCCTGGCTGCATCTGAGAGGGAGAGGAAGTTTTTGTCGAGAAGGGCGAGTCGTTTGAGTTCTCTGGTCTCGATGCTTGTTGATTTGAGTCTTTCTTCCCTCTTCTTGTTCTTTAGTGCGAGCGAAGCACAACGGTGAGAACAGTAAGCCGTGACGGATGTGAGTGCGATGAATTCTTTGCCGCAGTGTTGGCAAATCTTCCGGTAAGTTTTGCGTTCTGTCTGCATAGTGAGTTACTTAAGCAGCATCTCCGATTTTTCGTGTCCATCGTTGTTCAGTGTTGTTCAACGTTGTTCAGTTTGATGAGTTCTTGGGCTGAATAGTCTGTGAACAACAGAAATTTGTACCGCATAAGGTACAAATGCGGTACAAATTATGACAAAAAAGCGTAGAAATGCATTAAAAACCATTAAATTGTTAAACATCTGTTCCGGAGATAAGATGCTGATATTTAATGGTTTTGTGCTTTATTTCGATGGATGTTGATATTGGGCTATTTTCCGATGCAGAACCTCTCAAAGATATTCCCAAGGACTTCGTCGGGGGTGACTTCGCCGAGGATGGAGGAGAGGTGGTGGAGGGCTTGGCGGAGGTCTTCGGAGAGGAGGTCGGGGGTTTGGGAGGTGGCGAGGGAGGATCTTACTTTCTCCAGGGATGCGGCGGCGCTCATCAGGGACTGGTAGTGGCGTAGATTGGTCACTATTGTCTGGCCAGAATCCAAAGTGGCGGTCTTTTGGGAGTCTGAGAGGAGGGTGCGCAGTGTGTCAAGGCCGAAACCGGTTTTGGCGGAAATGTATAACTTAGTCACCTTTTCGTCAGGTGATGAAACAGTATTGTTTAATAGGCTAACATTTATGTTAGAGCCTAAAACGTCCACTTTGTTCAGAAGGACTATCAGTTTTTGCGACTTTACGTCCAGGTTATTCACTATGTCAGAAATCGAATGTTCGTTTTCCTCTTCCGGGACGGTCACGTCCAGTAGAGCCAGGACGATTTCGGCCTCGCTCATCTTCTTGTAGGATCTGGAAATGCCTATTTTCTCTACTTCGTCCTGGGTGGTGCGCAGACCGGCGGTGTCTATGAAGCGGAAGAGGTGGCCGCCTATGGTCATCGTCTCCTCCACGGTGTCGCGGGTGGTGCCGGCGATGTCGGAGACTATGGCGCGGTCATCACCTACCAGGGCGTTCAGAAGGGTGCTTTTGCCGGCGTTGACGGCTCCGACAATGGCGACTGGAACACCGTTGCGAAGGGCGTTGCCGTAGCGGAAGGAGTCTGTCAGCGAATGAATATGCCTGAGCGCGCCGTCCAGCAGGGCTGACAGTTCCCGGCGGCTGGCGAACTCGACATCTTCCTCGCTGAAATCCAGCTCCAGCTCCAATAGGGAGGTCATTTTCAGAAGTTCGTCGCGGAGGGTTTTCAGTTCTTTAGAGAAACCGCCCTTAAGCTGGCTGTAGGCGACCCTGTGGGCGGCGGCGTTCTGGGATGAGATCACGTCGGCGACGGCCTCGGCCTGAGCCAGATCCATCTTGCCGTTCACAAAGGCCCTTTGGGTGAACTCGCCTGGACCGGCCATGCGGGCTCCGGAGTCCACCAGGCGCTGAAGAAGCCTTTCGACAACGAACTTGGAGGAGTGGCAGGAGATCTCTACGGAGTCTTCGCCGGTGTAGGAGTGCGGTGACCTGAAGACGCTGACAAGGACAGTGTCCAGATCTGTGCCGTCCGCTTCGAGCGCTACTCCATATCGTAGCTTGTAACCTTCTGTTTCAGAGATGGTGGCACCTTTGCAGGATACTACCTTGTCGGCAATCCGGAAGGAGTCTTTTCCGCTCATGCGGATGATGGCTATGGCACCGGTTCCGGGGACGGTGGCCGGCGCGCAGATGGTATCTTCGATGTTCAACATTGTTCCTGTCAATTATATTGCCGGTCACTTCGAGGCGACCCGGCGGCCAAAATAATCTCCCTTAGGCAAATTCGCCATCCGAAGGCACCATTTCGAGGCAACCGAGGTGGCCAAAATAATCTCCCTCGAATCCGCCGCCCGAAGGCATCTCTTCGAGACAACCGAGGCGACCAAAGCTCTCTTCGAGGCAAGCCAGGCAACCAAGGTAATCTCTCTTCGAGGCAACCTATGCGACCTGCAAATTTATCAACATTCGCCAACATATTCAAGGATAAGGGTCGCGAATTTATATTCATTGAATATTTTGCCGCTTATTCCCATTTTTTTGTTTAAATTTGCAGGACAAACGAACTTCCAGATGCTTGGTGTGACTTCAATACCTTTAAGCGGCAGTGCGTCCCAGGATGCACAGAGGGGATGTTCTTTTGATTATTCAGACTTTCACCGACCATTTCATCACTGTTTGAGATGGTCGTTTTTTCTTCCTGACCGTGAGAGGGGAGAGCGTGGGTGCATCCGGATGACCGGCGGCACGGGGACGGCAAATGCCGGAAAGCCCTCCCGGAGCCGGCTGGAAAGATGGAACCAAATGGAAGCAAAGAGTTTAAGTTTACTATAAGTCAGATTTATTGGCAAGGAAATGAAACCAAGAAAAGGAGCGACATTAAAGTTGGAGAACGGGATCGAGTTCCGCGGATTCTCCTTTGGCTATGACGGGCCGTGCGACGGCGAGGTTGTCTTCTCGACGGCGATGGTCGGCTATCCGGAAAGTTTGACAGACCCTTCGTACTCCGGGCAGATTCTCTGCGTAACCTATCCTTTGATAGGCAATTACGGCGTACCACAGGAAGGAACGGACGAACTGGGAATATCCCGGAACTTCGAGTCAGAGAAGATCTGGGTAAGGGGAGTCGTGATCAGCGACTATTCCTTCGACTACAGCCACTGGGACGCGGTCAAGAGCCTCGACGAATGGCTGAAGGAGCAGAGGATTCCGGGAATATTCGGGATCGACACCCGCGCCGTCACGCAACTTCTGCGCGAGAAGGGCTCGATGCTCGGAATGATCGTTCCGGACGGCGTGGAGAAGGATTTCCCGATCGACGACCCGAACCTCGCCAACCAGATCGCCATCGTCAGCTGCAAGGATGTGATTGAATATGGCGGCGGCTCCAAGACAGTCATGATGGTTGACTGCGGAGTCAAGCACAACATCCTCAGGTGCTTCATGGAAAGGGGTGTGAAGGTCATCAGGGTGCCTTGGGACTACGATTTCAACAAGCTCGACTACGACGGGCTGTTCATCTCCAACGGGCCTGGCAACCCGCAGTTCTGCAACGTCACGGTCGCCAACCTTCGCAAGGCGATGGAAGGGGACAAGCCGATTTTCGGAATATGCATGGGCAACCAGCTGCTCGCCAGGGCCGGGGGTGCCAACACCTATAAATTGAAATATGGCCACCGCAGCCATAACCAGCCTGTCCGCATGGTCGGCACGAACCGCTGCTTCATCACCTCGCAGAACCACGGATTCGCCGTGGACGACAAGACTCTCGGTGCTGACTGGGAGCCGTGGTTCGTCAACATGAACGACGGCACCAACGAAGGCATCCGCCACAAGACCAAGCCTTTCTGCTCGGTGCAGTTCCATCCGGAGGCCTCCAGCGGCCCGACCGACACGAACTTCCTGTTTGACGAGTTTATCAGCAAATTGTAACTTTCGAATAAAGAAGAATTTATGAAAAACACGAATATAAAGAAGGTTTTGATCCTCGGATCAGGCGCACTCAAGATCGGTCAGGCGGGAGAGTTTGACTATTCCGGCTCACAGGCCCTCAAGGCCCTACGTGAGGAAGGCATCGAGACCGTCCTCATCAACCCGAACATCGCCACCGTGCAGACTTCGGAAGGCGTGGCCGACAAGATCTACTTCCTGCCGGTAACCCCGTTCTTTGTCGAGAAGGTCATCGCCAAGGAGCAGCCTCAGGGCATTCTCCTCTCGTTCGGTGGTCAGACCGCCCTTAACTGCGGCGTGGAGCTGTACGAGAACGGCATCCTTGACAAGTACAAAGTTCAGGTGCTTGGGACTCCTGTCCAGGCGATCATGGACACGGAGGACCGTGACCTCTTCATCAAGAAACTGGACGAGATAGGAGTGAAGACCATCAAGTCGCACCCGGCGTCCAACATCGAGGAGGCCCGCAAAGCCGCCCATGAACTCGGATTCCCGCTCATCGTGCGCGCGGCTTACGCCCTTGGCGGACTCGGTTCCGGTTTCTGCGACAACGAGGAGCAGCTTGACGAACTCTGCGAAAAGGCATTCTCATTCTCGCCGCAAGTGCTTGTGGAAAAGTCGCTTAAAGGCTGGAAGGAGATTGAATATGAAGTTGTCCGCGACCGCTATGACAACTGTGTCACTGTCTGCAACATGGAAAACTTCGACCCGCTCGGAATCCACACCGGAGAGAGCATCGTCGTGGCTCCGTCCCAGACCCTGTCCAACAATGACTACTACTTCCTGCGCGAGCTTTCCATCAGGATTGTCCGCCACATCGGGATAGTGGGCGAGTGCAACGTGCAGTTCGCCTTCGACCCTTACGCTATGGACTACCGCGTGATCGAGGTGAACGCACGTCTGAGCCGCTCCTCTGCGCTTGCCTCCAAGGCCACCGGCTATCCGCTCGCCTTCGTGGCCGCCAAACTCGGTCTCGGCTACGGCCTGTTCGACCTCAAGAACTCCGTGACCAAGACCACTCCGGCCTTCTTCGAGCCGGCGCTTGACTACATTGTCTGCAAGATTCCTCGCTGGGATCTCAGCAAGTTCCACGGTGTCTCCCGCAAGATCGGTTCTTCGATGAAGTCCGTGGGCGAGGTGATGGCCATCGGGCGCAGTTTCGAGGAGGCCATCCAGAAGGGCCTCAGGATGATCGGCCAGGGGGCGCACGGCTTCGTGGGCAACAAGGAGTTCCAGGTCGCCGACTTGGAGGAGGCTCTCCGGGAGCCGACCGACAAACGCATCTTCGTGATCTCCAAGGCTATGCGCGCCGGCTACACGGTAGATCAGATCCACGACCTCACCAAGATCGACAAATGGTTCCTCAATAAGCTGGAGAACATCGTGAAGACCTACGAGGACATGAACTCCTACGACACTCTTGAGGACATGCCGGTGGAGCTCCTGCGCCTTGCCAAGCAGGAGGGCTTCTCCGATTTTCAGATCCAGAGAGCCATCTGGAAGGACAAAGGAACCTCGACAGCCAACATGGATGTTGTCCGTGAACATCGAAAATCACACGGCATCGTCCCTGTCGTGAAGCAGATAGACACCCTCGCCGCCGAATTCCCGGCACAGACGAACTACCTCTACCTGACCTACAACGGCACGAAGAGTGACATTGAATATGAGCGTGACGGCAAGTCGGTGATTGTCCTCGGTTCGGGAGCCTACAGGATCGGTTCGTCCGTGGAATTCGACTGGTGTTCCGTGACCTGTCTCCAGACCATCCAGAAGCAGGGCTACAGGGGAGTGCTGATCAACTACAACCCGGAGACGGTCTCCACCGACTACGACATGTGCGACAGGCTCTATTTCGACGAGCTCACCTTCGAGAGGGTGATGGACATCATCGACCTTGAGACCCCGCACGGAGTCGTTGTCTCCGTGGGCGGCCAGATCCCTAACAATCTCGCCCTCAAGCTTCACAAGCACAACGTTCCGATTCTTGGCACCTCTGCCGAGGACATCGACAAGGCCGAGGACCGCCACAAATTCTCCAGCATCGTGGACAACCTCGGGGTTGACCAGCCGGAATGGAGCGAGCTCACGACCATCGACGAGGTGGACAATTTCATCAGGAAGGTTGGCTTCCCTGTGTTGGTGAGACCTTCGTACGTGCTTTCGGGCGCCGCTATGAATGTCTGCCACGACGAAGAGAAACTCCGTCACTTCCTCAGCCTGGCGGCGGAAGTCTCTCAGGAGCATCCTGTCGTGATCAGCAAATTCTACACCCGCAGCAAGGAGATAGAGTTCGACGCGGTGGCCGACAATGGTGAGATCCTTGCCTACGCCATCTCGGAGCACATTGAATATGCCGGTGTCCATTCCGGGGACGCCACGATCCAGTTCCCTCCGCAGAAGCTTTACGTGGAGACCGTCCGCAGGATCAAGAAGATCGCCCGCGCGATTGCCGGCGCGCTCAGCATCTCCGGACCGTTCAACATCCAGTTCCTCGCCAGAGAGAACGCCATCAAGGTCATCGAGTGTAACCTTCGCGCTTCCAGAAGCTTCCCGTTCGTGTCCAAGGTTCTGAAGATCGATTTCATCGAGCTTGCCACCAAGGTCATGCTGGGACTTCATCCAGCCGCCCCACAGAAGAGTGCCTTCGATCTTGACTATGTAGGTGTCAAGTCCTCACAGTTCTCCTTCGCGAGGCTTGAGGAGGCTGACCCGATGCTCGGCGTGGACATGTCCTCGACCGGTGAGGTAGGCTGCCTTGGCGATGACTTGAACGAGGCTCTGCTCAAGTCCGTCCTGTCTGTCGGACAGAGGATACCGGAAAGGAGGATCCTTCTTTCGACCGGTGATCCTCTCCAGAAGGCGGACATGCTGGGAGCCTGCCGTCTTTTGGTCGATAAAGGATATGAGCTTTATGCTACCGGCGGCACCTACAAGTACCTTGTGGAGAACAGTGTTCCTGCCACGAAGGTTCTCTGGCCAAGCGAATGTGACAACCCTAACTTCAAGGGAAGGTTTAAGCCGGCACTGGAAATGATTCAGAACAAAGAGATTGACATGGTGATCAACATTCCGAAAAACTTCTCCGAGCTGGAGTTGTCGAACGGCTACCAGATCAGAAGAGCGGCCATCGACTTCAACGTTACCCTCTTCACCAACGCCCGTCTCGCCACCGCCTTCATCCGCGCCTTCTGCTCCACCAGCGTGAACGACATCCACATCAAGTCCTGGGATCAGTATTGATTCATGATTGATTCTCCAGAATGGCAGTCGCCTCCGGCGATCCTCCCCGCAAATGCGGGTCCCCTCCCTCTTCGGGAGCCAAAGTCGCCGGAGGCGACTGCCATTCTGTAGGATAGGTGCATTACTTTTAGCGGAATGTTTGGTGCGGCAGACTATGGCCGCCCGTGGCCATATGAACGGGTGGCCCGCCGTAGGCGGGACGGGATGGAGCGCGCAGCGCGGAAGTCTGCCGCATCAAATATTCCGCTATGGAAACAATTCAAAAAAACAAAGGCGACTGAAGATATTCAATCGCCTTTATTCATATATTCCTTAATCTATTAGAACGAGTCGTAGAATTTGGCGTCACGAGGGGTGACCTTGTTCATGTTCTCAAGAAGCATGTCATTGGTCTTGTACTCGTCCATCAGCTGAAGCATGAAATTCATCGCTTCGGTAGGATTCATGTCAGCGAGCAGCTTGCGCAGGATCCAGATCCTGTTGGCCGCCTCACGGCTGTAAAGGAGATCGTCACGGCGGGTGCTGGAAAGAACCACGTTCACGGCAGGGAAGATACGCCTGTTGGCCAAGGTCCTGTCAAGCTGAAGCTCCATGTTGCCGGTACCTTTGAACTCCTCGAAGATGACATCATCCATCTTGGAGCCGGTCTCCGTCAACGCCGTGGCAAGAATCGTCAGCGAACCGCCACCCTCGATGTTACGCGCCGCACCGAAGAAACGCTTAGGCTTCTGGAGCGCGTTAGCGTCCACACCACCGGTCAGAACCTTGCCGGAAGCCGGCTGCACGGTGTTGTACGCACGGGCCAGACGAGTGATCGAGTCAAGAAGGATCACAACATCGTGACCGCACTCCACCAGTCTGCGAGCCTTCTCCAGAACCATATTCGCAACCTTCACGTGCCTTTCCGCCGGCTCGTCGAAAGTCGAGGCCACAACCTCGGCCTTCACGCTGCGGCTCATGTCCGTCACCTCCTCAGGACGCTCGTCAATCAGAAGCACGATCTCGTAGACCTCAGGATGATTGTCCGCGATGGCGTTGGCTATGGACTTCAGGAGCATGGTCTTACCGGTCTTCGGCTGTGACACGATCAGACCGCGCTGACCCTTGCCGATAGGAGTGAACATGTCCACGATACGGCAGGACGGGTCACTCTGGTGACCATGACCGAGAAGGTTGAACTTCTCCTCCGGGAACAGCGGAGTAAGGAAATCGAACGGAACCCTGTCACGGATGTAGTCCGGAGTGCGACCGTTGATGAAGTTGATCTTCACGAGAGGGAAGTACTTGTCACCCTCCTTAGGAGGACGGATCTCACCTGTCACGGTGTCGCCTGACTTAAGGGCGTTGTTCTTTATCTGGCTCTGGCTGACATAGATGTCATCCGGAGAGTTCAGGTAGTTGTAGTCGGAAGAGCGGAGGAAACCATAGCCGTCAGGCATGATCTCGAGAACACCCGTCGCCTCGACCGTACCCTCGAACTCAATCTCGGGAGTCCTTGCCCTCTGATTAGGATTCTGGAAATTCTGCGGCTTCTGCTGGGCGTTCGGATTCTGACCCTGGAACTTATTCTTCTGTTTCTTGCGGTTCACATCAGTCTGGGCCGCCGGATCATCCTTCAGATCATCGAACAACTGATGGATGAACTCCTTGCCATTCACAGGCTTGTCGGAAGCCTCGTCAGCCGCGGCCTCGGGAGAGACAACCTGTCCTTCCACGGCAGCGCCCTCAGCCGGAACCTGCTCCGCGATTTTTTCCTCAGCCTTCGCCTTGACAGCCACATTCTTCTCGGCAGCCTTGTCCTGCTCCGGGGTCTCGGCAGCGGACTTCGGCTTGCGCCCGCGCTTCTTAGGAGCCGGCTTGGCCTCCTGCTCCTGAACAGGATTCTCCTCTTTCACTACCTCCTTGCGCTCCGGCCTGACCTCTTTCTCCTTCTTGGCCGGAGCCTGTTTCTCCTCGGCGTTCTTCTCTTCCTTGACAGCCGGTTTGGCCTGTTCCGGAAGATTGCTCTTGCGAGGTCTGCCACGCTTGCCCTTAGGTTTCTCTATCGGTTCCTGCGAAGCGGCAGTAGCCTGGGCATCCAATATCGCATAAGACAGATTCTCGTCTGTCAATTTCTTAATGTTCTTGATCTGAAGCCCCTCTGCTATCGTTTCAAGTTGCTCTCTACCCATCTGAGAGAGTTCAAATAATTTGTAAGGCATAAAATTAAAATGATTCCGGACATACGTTCCGGACTGTTTTTCAGAAATGTTTGTGGATAAAGCCATTAGGCGGTACCTAATTTTCGGCACGCAAATATAGGGTTTTTATTGTAATAATCCAAACTATTTGTCCCAATAACTCGTGCTTTTCTTAAACCTGAGCAGATCGGCAAGCGCCGCCGCGTTCGCCGAGATCAGGAATGAATATGACTGGTACATTCCCGAAGGCACCCAGGACACCGAGATGTTGAAACAATGCAGGTCGTATCTGAAAGAGAACTGCGTGGTGGTCATCTTCATGGCCGTGAAATCCCAGCCGGACTGAGCCTGGACAGACATTTTAGGAGTCAGCTGAATGTTTCCCTGGACACCGAGCGTCTGCGTGTAGTTGTCCTTTTTCCGGAGCTGGTCATTGATGAACTCGTAGGTGCGGTTCATCGAGAAGTTATAGTTGAAGTTGACGCTCCACGGCACGTTAGGGTTGGTGTAGTACAGCCAGCCTCCGGGAATATATTCACCGGTGATCGGGTGGTAGTATATTCTTCTGTAATAGTCCGCGGCGTTGCCGGAATCGCCGCCGCCGCTCTTCGAGCCGTCGTTGCCCTTGACGGTTCCTTTGCCAGACAATGAATATGACAGCGAACCGCTCACGTTGGTCAGCCTGAGAGGGACGCCGGTCTCCAAGATGTTGTACCTGTTGACCCTCTTTCCCTTCCCGTCAATCGCGTAAGGATCGAAGTTCATGTTGCCGTTGATTCCAAGCTTGCCGAAGACGGAGGTGGACATCGAGACTCCCACGTTATTCATCTTCAATGAGTCAGCAAGGAAATTGTAGCCCGTGGTGAGATTCAGCTGGTCGAGGATCTTCACCTTCTTTGTCCCGGTGCCGGTCGTGTCCTTCATGTCCCTGACCTTGGCCTCAAGGTTGTTACCGATCGAGAGGCTCATGGTCGCGGACTTTCCCTTTCCAGGCGCGGAGTTGATCTGCCCCTGGTAGATGTTGTAGTCGTATGACTTCTGGACTCCGAGAGTGTCCACATAGTTGAGCGTACGCCATCCGTTGAACGCCTTGCCTTTCTCCGGACTGAAGCTCATGCTGACACTCGGTGAGATCACATGCCTTACGGCCTGTACTTTGTGGAACTTGCCGAAATCATACATACCGTACAGCCGGGTGCTCATCGAGACTGATCCGGAATAGTTGTGTGTGGTCCCGAAATGGCCGAACTGCTTTCCCATCTCCATCTTCACGCTGTTGGTCTCGCGGTCGAAATAGGCCTCGCTCTTGCGGAAGAACCAGTTCATGCCGTAGCTCACGCTCGGAGCGACATTAAGGTACTTCAAAAGGGTGAAATCCGGAAGCTTGATGGAGAAGTTGTGGGTCATGCCGTTCTGGAACTTGTCCAGGAAACCAGGCTCGCCGAACTCCGACGCCTTGAAATTGATCTTGTTCTGCAGGGACGTGTTGTAGCCCAGCGCGAATTTCTCGTAGATGCGTTCCTTGCCGACCCTGTTCTTTATCTTGAACGGGTAGAAAGTCGACACCGAGAAAGTAATGTTAGGAAGCGTGAATGAATATGAGCTGTCCCTTGAGTTCTGGCTATGCAGCGCGTTCACCGAAAGGTTGAACTTGCCGTTCCAGTTCTTTGAATACGAGATGGATGAGGAGATCTGGTTTTGGAGCGCCTCTGACACGGAATGCGAGTTGTAGCGGCTGTTGGACGGGCTGGAAAAGTTCACCGAGGCGGAGAACGATGTCCCGGGATGTGCCTTGGAATCCTGCGAGTGAGACCATCTCACACCGAAGTTCTTGCTCTGGAAGAAGTCCGTGCTGCCTTTCTCGCCGGTCTGGTCGACCGAGTAGTTGATGGCCAGGTTGCCGTTGAACTTGTACTTGACCATGTACCTTGAGTTAAGGTTGGCCGCCCAGGAACCCAATGTGTAGTAGTCGCCGGTAAGGGACATGTCGAAGTAGTCGCCGAGAACGAAGTACATTCCCGCGTCCCGGAGATAGAAACCACGGGCGTTCTCCTCTCCGAAGGATGGCATGAGAAGTCCCGTCGCCCTGTCCGGACGCTTCGGGATGAATCCGAACGGGATGCCGATCGGAAGGTCAACATCCTCGACCACAAGATGCGCCGGGCCGAAGACCGTCTTCTGGGAAGGCTTTGTCACCACCTTGGCGGAGGACAGTTTAAGATAGTAGTGGGGATGCTCAAGATCGCAGACAGTGTACTTTCCCTTGGTGATGTTGATGGATCTGTCCGGCATCATCTTGATGTTCTTTCCGTGAAGTATGCCGTCATCCTCTCTGGTGATCATGTTGGTGATCCTGGCCTTTCTCGTGTTGAAATTGTAGCGGATCTCCTCCATGCTGAAAGTCTGCTTGCCCTGCGTCATCTCCGGCTGCCCCTTCCACTCGCGGGAAAGGCTGTCGTAAGTACCTCTGGCATAAACCGTCCCCGTGGCCATGTCATATTCCATGTAGTCTGCCTTCAGCTTGATGTTCTCATAGGAGACTTCAACCTCGCCCCAGTAGTACATCTTGCGCTGGCCGTTGGAGAAATCCTGCCGGATGGAATCCTTCGCTCCCGAGAAAGCCGGCCTGGTGAGCGAACTCTTCTCCAGAAGCGACAGTGAGTCAGCCCTTGAGGTGGAGTCCGCCCTTCTAAGGGAATCACGTCTGAACGCCGTAGAATCGAGGCCGGTCCTCAAGGTGTCGATGCCCTCCGGCCTTTGCGGACTAATGGCGGTGTCGATGACCACAGCCTCCTCGGACTGCGACACGTCATGAGACACAGCAGCCTTGGCAAGGTTCCTGTTCCTCCTCACATCCTGGCCGAACATCGTCAGACCTGTCAGCGCCACAAGCGCCGAAACGAGAATAATATTATATGTATGCTTCTTGAATTGCAATTATTTTCTAAATTTGCAAAAGACAAATATACTACAATATTTTGGATTTATATCGCAATTTTCTTGCCGTAATGCTGACGGCGATCTCCATTTCCTCGACCGGATTCACTGCTTCGGCACAGAAACCGGCCCCGACCATCAAGTTGTCAACCGTTGTCATCGACCCGGGACATGGCGGCAAGGACGCCGGATGTGTCAGCCCCAGCGGGAAAACGAAGGAAAAGACGGTTGTCCTGGACATCGGCAAGAGGCTTGCGGCCAAGATAACCGCCGGCTATCCGGACATGAAAGTCATCATGACAAGGGATGACGACACTTTCGTCACTCTCCAGGGAAGGGCGGACATCGCCAACAGGAACGACGCCAATCTCTTCATCTCCATCCACGTGAACTCCGTGGACGGCAAGAGGAACGGTCCTAACGGCTACTCGATCCACATCCTCGGCCAGTACACGAGCAAGAACAAGGATCTGTACGCCGGCAACATGGACGTGGTGAGGCGCGAGAACTCCGTGATCAAGCTGGAGGACGACTACACCACACGCTACGAAGGCTTCGACCCCAACGATCCCGAATCCTACATATTCATGAACCTGATGCAGAACGCCTACCTTGAGCAGAGTTTCCGCTTCGCGCAGGAGGTGGACAGGAAGATGAAAGGCGGCGCCATCCGGCACAGCCGGGGAATATCCCAGGATCCCTTCTACGTCCTGTGGAGGACCGCCATGCCTTCCGTACTTGTCGAGTGCGGTTTCATGTCCAATTCCTCCGACCGGGAAGCGCTGATCACGGAGAAGGGGAGGGAGCGCATCGCGTCCGACCTTTACGCCGCATTCAGGAAGTACAAGAAGGAATATGACGGCTCGGAGGCCGTGAGCGTTCCGGAGGAAGAGACCGCGAGTGCCGCGGACAAACCGGAAGCGAAGGACTCCGTCCAGGCTGAGACACCTGCCGTGGACAAGTCAAGCGGACCTGCAGGCGATGAGCATCCGGTGTTCTACGGAACGCAGGTCCTTGTCTCGTCCAAGGCAATGACCGGAAAGGATCCATTCTTTAAAGGGTATGACGTGAAAGTTGTGAAGGCCGGCCGGCTTTTCAAGTACATCATCGGCTGCTCCGCTGATCTTGACACGGCCAAGGAACTGAGCCGGAAGATAAGGCGCGATTTCAAGGATTCCTTCCTTGTGAAAGTAGAGAACGAAACCACCGAGATTGTCAGATAAACGGTGGTTCGCGCTAATACTCATCGACTTAAAATTCACCTATGACTATTGTTGAATAATTCTAAATTATAACTTGCCTTGATATGAGCGGATTAAGAAAATTCGTGGTTGTAAAATATTGAGTATCTGTGTATTAAATTATTTAATTATTTTTTCGCTTTCGGTATATACGGAAAATAAAAATCAAAAACAATACAAAAAAAGATTTTTTATTAAATATTTTTCCCCCACCTTTGCACAACGAAAAATGAGGGATCAATTACCAGTTTTCACGTAAATTTTTCATTTAAAGCAATGGTTGAATTGGATAGACATATTTCTGTCTGGAACGAGTGTCTGCGCATATTCGAACAGAACGTCGAGCCTAAGCAGTTCGAGGTCTGGTTCAAGACAATCGTCCCGGTTTCTCTGGAAGAGTCGACACTGACTGTTGAAGTGCCGACCGACTTCTTCAGAAGCTATCTTGAGGACGCCTTCCTTCCTATAATAAAGATGACGTTGAGAAGGGTGATCGGCCCCGAGGCTAGACTTCTCTACAAGATTCACCCGGTGCAGAAGGAGCGCGCGATGGTCTTCACCGCCGCGCACGGCAACGTGCCGGAGAACAAGCCTGTCTCGATCAACACTTTCCAGCCGTCCGGCAATCCGAGCCCGTTTGTGTTTCCGGGCATCAAGAAGCTGAAGATCAATCCAAGGCTGAATCCTGTCTACTGTTTCGACAATCTCATCAAGGGTGAGTGCAACAAGATGGGCTACAACGCCGGGATCAGCATCTCGGACAAGCCCGGCAAGACCCCGTTCAATCCTTTGTTCATTTTCGGAGGCCCCGGCCTGGGGAAGACCCATCTGGCCCAGGCGATCGGCATTGCCATCCACGAGGCCTACCCGGATCTTGTCGTCCTCTATGTGACCGGCAACGAATTCAGGACGCAGTACGTCAATGCCGTGAACGTCCAGAACAAGCTTACCGATTTCATGGCTTTCTACATGAGGATCGACGTGCTTATCATGGATGACATCCAGGAACTCATCGGGCCGGCCTCCCAGAACGCGTTCTTCAACATATTCAATCACCTCCACCAGTCCGGCAAGCAGCTGGTCTTCACATCCGACAGAGCCCCGGTGGATCTGATGAACTTCGAGGAGAGGCTTTTGTCGCGGTTCAAGTGGGGACTCTCCATCGAGCTCTCCAAGCCTGATCACGACACGAGGCTGGCCATGCTTAAGTCAAGGTGCGTCCGGGAGGGCGTCACTGTAAGCGACGATGTCCTTGATCTGCTGGCCAACAAGGTCAGGTCCAATTTCCGCGAGCTTGAAGGAGCGCTTATCTCCCTGATAGCCAATGCGACGCTTTGCCACGAGGAAGTCACGAAGGAACTTGCTGAGCAGGTAACCGGCAACATCGTGGGCGAAGACAAGAACGAACTCACCATCGACAAGGTGCAGGAGGTGGTCTGCGAGTATTTCAATATAACACGGGAAACGCTGATTTCCAAATCCAGGAAGAGGCAGATCGTGCAGGCGAGGCAGATCGCCATGTTCATGAGCAGAAATCACATCGGAGGATGCTCTCTGTCCACGATTGGTATGGAACTTGGAGGCAAAGACCACGCCACTGTGCTTCATGCATGCGCCACGGTGTCCGACCTGATGTCCACGGACAAGACGTTCAGACAGTATGTGACTGACATCGAGAGGATGCTGGTGCCGGTGACGAGATAATAACAGCAACCAGATGTATTCAGAAAAAGTTCTCTCCATTTTCAAGGAGATCACCCGGATCCCGAGGGAATCCGGTCACGAAGAGCCTATGACAGCCTTTCTTCAGCGTTTTGCGGAGGAGAGGCATCTTGAGTGTAAAACCGACAAGACAAACAATGTCTGCATTGTCAAGGAAGCGAGCAAAGGCAAGGAGAATGTGCCTACACTCGTTCTCCAGGGACATCAGGACATGGTCTGCGAGAAAAGAAGCGGCGTGAGGCACGACTTCCTCAAGGATCCTATCGAATATGTAATCGAGGACGGCTGGATGATAGCCAAGGACACGACACTCGGAGCGGACGACGGCATCGGCGTCGCCGCGATGCTCGCCCTTCTTGACAGCGACCTTCCTATGGGTAGGATCGAGTGTGTGTTCACGATCTCGGAGGAGACCGGCATGGACGGGGCCTTCGGGATGGAGCCTGGATTCTTCACCGGCAGGACTCTCATCAACCTGGACTCCGAGGACGAGGGACAGATGTTCATCGGGTGCGCCGGCGGACTTGACACCACGGCGACATTCCACTACACCCAGGAGGATATAAAGGAAGGCTGCAAGCCTGTAAGACTGGAGATCGGCGGTGCGATCGGCGGCCACAGCGGCGACGACATCAACAAGGGCAGGGTCAACACCATTCAGCAGATGGCGCGATTCCTCTACTCCGAGTCAGAGTACGGTCTTCAGCTGATCCTGGTCAAGGGAGGCAACAAGCCGAACGCGATCGCCAGGGAGTGCGAGGCGATCATCGCCGTTCCGGATGTGGATGCCACCATCAAGAGACTCAACGGGTTCGGCAATGATCTCAGGAATGAATATCTCAAGACGGATCCTGATGTCACGGTCAGTGGCGAGCCTTATCGATGCACCGAGAAACCGGTTGAGGGCGATGTCGCCAGGAAGCTGATAATGGCTTTGTTCGCCTGTCCGCACGGCGTGGAGACGATGAGCCAGGACATCCCGGGCCTTGTCGAGACCTCGACCAATCTGGCTGCTGTCAGAATGCACAGGCAGGGCGTGATAGAGGTGATCACGAGCCAGCGCAGCTCGACATCGTCCGCCCGCAGGATGATGGCCGCCAAGGTGGAGGCCAGTTTCGCGCTGGCAGGGGCCGACGTTGTCCACAGCGGTGAATATCCCGGCTGGAAACCTAATCTTGACTCCCACATCCTGCGCGTGTGCGTGGATTCCTACAAGAAGCTTTTCGGCCACGAGCCGGAGGTCAAGGCGATCCACGCCGGACTTGAGTGCGGGCTGTTCGGCGAGAAGTTCGGAGACCTGGACATGATCTCCTTCGGCCCGACGCTCCGCTTTGTCCACGCCCCGGGCGAGAAACTGGACCTCGCCTCTCTCGAGAAGTTCACCGAGCACCTCATTGATGTGGTCACCACATTTGAATAGTCATGGTAAGAATAGCACCTTCAATACTTTCCGGTAATTTTCTGAACCTTGAGCCGGACATCAGAATGGTCAACAAGAACGCCGACCTGATCCACATAGACGTGATGGACGGCTCGTTTGTTCCGAACATCTCTTTCGGATTCCCGGTCGTGGAGGCGATCGCGAAGGCCGTGACCGTGCCGATGGATGTCCATCTGATGATCGTCAATCCCGACAAGTACGTGGAAAGGTTCGCGAAGACAGGCGCGGAGATGATCAGTTTCCATCTTGAGGCCGCCGACCAGGCGGGCAAGGATCCCAGGGACATCATCGCCCAAATCAAGTCATTCGGAGTCAAGGCCGGTCTTGTGATCAACCCGGACATTCCGGTGGAAAGACTTTTCCCTTACATCGACGATGTGGACTTTTTCCTGATAATGTCAGTGTTCGCAGGCTTCGGCGGGCAGAAATTCATCCCGGAATCGATTGACAGGATCAAGACCCTGAAAGCGGAGATGGACAGAAGGGGAGTAGTGAAGGACATCGAGGTGGACGGAGGCGTGTCCGCCTCCAACGCCCGCATCCTGGCCGAGGCCGGTGCCACGATACTCGTCGCCGGCAGTTCCGTGTTCAAGGCGGAATCCCCTGCAAAAGCTATTAACGAGCTTCATTAGATAACATAACTTATTTCCTTGAAGGCGAACTCCATACGTTCGCCTTTTTCTGTTTCCATACGTAGGAGTCCAGAGTCTGTCACACCGATGATTCTGGCCTTTATCGGCTGGCCGGTCGCGCAGATGACATATTCATTGAACACACCGAAGCGGAAAAGTCTGCTGACATATTCATCATAGTTGTCCGGCGCGGCCATTCTTTTCCTGACGCACTCGCACAGTTTCTCCAGTTCCCGCCGCAGAGCATATTCCTTTCCGGTCAGGATCGTCATCGAGACCGGGTTCACCAGTTGGGGAGGGAAGTCTTTCTGATTGACGTTCAGTCCTATTCCGATCACGCTCGTGCTGACATAGTCTCCTTTCAACGTGTTCTCGATGAGCATCCCGCAGATCTTCCGGTTTCTGACATAGATGTCGTTAGGCCATTTGACGCTGCTCTCGATCCCTTCAGAATCCAGGTAGTCCACAACGCCGAGAGTCGCCGCCTCCGTGATGCGGAACTGCCTGTTGGCCGGCAGATCGGGGAATCCGTCGCCCCCGAACCTGGCGACCATCGAGAATGTCAGGTTCTCTCCGGCATGGGTAAGCCACGAGTTCCCCCGCTGGCCGCGCCCGCTTGTCTGGTGCACGGCGGCCAAGACTGCCAGATTGTCAATGCTGTCGAGGCGTCTAATCGCCTCATTATTCGTGGAATCAACTTCTTCCATCCATTCTATGTCCACAACCTCTTTCATTGGTTCAGAATTTGTCGTATATTTGTATATTTGATTGGTAATGCAAAAATATAAAACATTCTTGATATGATTACACACGATCTGCGGGTTATGGCAGACGCTATGCTCGACAAGAAAGCCCAAAACGTCATTGACATAGACCTCAGGCCACTGGGAACGGCAATCACGGATCACTTCATGATCTGCAACGCTGATTCCACCACGAATGTCAACGCGATTGCAGACAACGTCATCAAAATGATGCGCGAGGAAGGCCGGAAGCCGATCCGTACCCAGGGTATGGAGAACAACTTCTGGATCATACTGGACTACGGTGACATTGTCGCACACATATTTCTCACGGAGTACCGTGAATTCTACAGGCTCGAAGACCTTTGGGCCGACGCGCCTCATAAGGAATACAAGCCGAGGCGTGTTCCGAAAACAAAAAAGACTGTGACAGATGCCGAATAATCAAGACAACAACCCCAGGCGTAAAGTCATCCGCGTGAGGTTCAACTTCTCATGGCTTTACCTTATCCTGATTCTGGGAATCGGCTGGCTTCTGCTCAACAACAGCGGAGCCAATCCTCAAAAGATCGAATGGGCCGAGGTCCAGGAGATGTTCCGCAGCGGGGACATCAAGGAGATCGATTTCATAAGGAATGACTTCAAGGGCAACATCACCGTCCGCCCTGACAGGCTGAACAAGTACGCCGACAAGTTCGGCGGAAAGGTTCCGCCAAGCTCGCCTCACTTCATATTCCTGGTGTCGGACAAGTTTGACGCCGAGAAGGAATTCGGAGAGTTGAACGCGGGCCTTCCGGCGGGAGAGAAGCAGGTCAAGATCGTCATGGAGAACGACAGCAGGATGTGGACCAGCATCCTTGAGTGGATCATATTCCCTGTCCTGTTGATTCTTATGTGGATCTGGATGTTCCGTGGCTTCAACAAGAACATGGGCGGAGGAGGAGCAGGCGGCCCGGGCGGTGTGTTCAACGTGGGCAAGTCCACCGGCAAGCTTGCCGACAAGGAAAAGGTGAACGTCACTTTCAAGGACGTGGCCGGCCTTTACGGCGCCAAGGAGGAGGTCATGGAGATCGTGGATTTCCTCAAGAACCCTCAGAAATACACCTCCCTCGGCGGCAAGATTCCTAAAGGAGCCCTCCTCGTAGGGCCTCCTGGCACTGGTAAGACATTGCTGGCCAAGGCCGTGGCCGGAGAGGCCAATGTGCCGTTCTTCTCGATCTCCGGTTCGGATTTCGTCGAGATGTTCGTGGGTGTCGGAGCCTCCAGGGTGAGGGATCTGTTCCGCCAGGCAAAGGAAAAGGCTCCATGCATCGTGTTCATCGACGAGATCGACGCGGTCGGCAGAGCCAGAGGCAAGAACGTCGGATTCTCATCCAATGACGAGCGCGAGAACACTCTGAACCAGCTGCTTACCGAGATGGACGGATTCGACACGAATTCCGGAGTGATAATCCTTGCGGCCACCAACAGGGCCGACATCCTTGACAAGGCGCTGCTGCGGGCCGGTCGTTTCGACCGTCAGATCCACGTTGACCTTCCTGAGCTTAAGGAAAGGGAAGAGATCTTCAAGGTGCACACACGCAATCTGAAGACGGCACAGGATTTCGATCTTGGATTCATGGCGCAGCACACTCCGGGCTTCTCCGGAGCGGACATTGCAAATGTCTGCAACGAGGCCGCCCTGACCGCCGCCAGAAAGGATAAGAAGGAGATTGACAGACAGGACTTCCTCGATGCTGTTGACAGGATCGTGGGTGGTCTTGAGCGCAAGGGCTCCATCATGACACCGGCTGAGAAGAAGACCACAGCCTATCATGAGGCCGGTCACGCCACTGTCGGATGGCTGCTGCCGTACTCTGATCCTGTGTTCAAGGTCAGCCTCATTCCGAGAGGAGACGCGCTCGGGCTTACGTGGTACCTGCCGGACGAGAGGAAGATCCTCTCGAAGTCCTATCTCATGGACAAGATGTGCGCCCTGATCGGAGGCCGTGTTGCCGAGGAGATCATCAACGGCGAGCCGGCCACCGGCGCTCTCAATGATCTTGAGCGGCTGACCCGCATGGCCTACAACATGGTCCAGTACTATGGTATGAGCGAGAAAGTCGGCGAGATCTCATTCTATGACTCCACAGGCTCAAGAGGTTATGACCTCAGCAAGCCGTACAGCGAGAAGACCGCCGAGCTGATGGACCAGGAAGTCAAGGATCTTGTCAACGAGATCCACGACAGGACATTGAGGATCCTGACGGAGCACAAGGAAGGCTTCGTTCAGATGGCGCGCCTGCTGCTGGAGAAGGAGGTGATCTTCGCCGAGGACATCGAAAGGATCCTGGGGCCGAAGGTGAAGCCTGATGAGGCCGCCGAGGAGAAGACGGATAATGAACCGGAAAAAACCGCCACTGAAGATGAATAATGTAATTGTCAGATCGATTTCAGGCGTGGTCTTCATCCTTGCGATGTTGGCCTGCCTGATGTTCAACAAGTTCCTCTTCGCCGGAATGATCATATTCGTGATGTCGGTGATGCTTCTGGAGTTCTATCACATCACGATGAACGGCAGCTACACATTCTCCAAGATCCTGGCGATCCTGGCAGCCATCTTCCTTTTCGGAATATTGTTCGCCGTCTCATCCTATCATATTCCCATCAGATTTGTCGCATTCGCGATGATCCCTGTCTTCATTGTGATGATCAACTCGCTGTACGTCAAAGAGAAAGAGGAATATGGCAAGTTCTCCAACATCTACACGGGACTACTCTACATCGCCGTACCGATCGCCCTCTCGAACCTTATCGCGTTCGACAAGGCAGGAAACTTCAGCGGCAATCTGCTGCTCTGTTTCTTCATTATTATCTGGTGCTCGGATGTCGGGGCGTTCACCTTCGGAATCTCCCTGGGAAAGATATTCCCGAAGAAACTGCTGCCTTCGGTCTCTCCGAAGAAGACCTGGATCGGCTTCTTCGGAGGGTTGGTCAGCTCCATCCTCGCCGCCTACCTGCTTTTCCAGTTCGGACTCCTTCGTTTCCCATTGATGCATTGCCTGATTCTCTCCGTGATCATGTCGGTCACAGGAGTGTACGGGGATCTGTTTGAGTCTCAGTGGAAAAGAGTCTATGGAGTCAAGGACTCCGGCAAGATCATCCCTGGACACGGAGGCTTCCTGGACAGGTTTGACAGCACGCTTATGGCAATGCCTTCTGGAGCCATCTATCTTGCCATCTTTGATCTGCTATAATCAATAACACCGGACAATCTATTAATTGAACCACCATGAGAAAGATAATCGTTGACAAGGACTCACGAGTGACCATAGCCGCCAACTGGGCGATTACCGCCATCCTGATCGGATGCGCGGCATATTTCATAAAGAACCTGTTCATACTTACACCGATCATCCTGTTTCTGCTCGCTTTCGCGTTCTTCGTATTCTGGTTCCACCGGGTACCTGACAGGGACACGCCGGCGGGCGACACAAGGTTGGTCACCTCTGTCGCCGACGGAAAGATTGTGATCGTGGACAGGGTATATGAGAAGGAGTATTTCAAGGATGACCGCATCCAGGTCTCGATCTACATGGATTTCTTCGATGTCCACACCAATTTCTGGCCGATGGACGGCGAGATCTCGTACTATAAGTACCATCCCGGGAAATACTGGCTCGCGTTCCTTCCGAAGGCTTCGGAGAAGAACGAGCACTCTTCAACAGTGATACGGAACGACCACGGGGAAGTGCTCTTCAAGCAGATCGCGGGTACCTTCGCCCGAAGGATTGTCTGCTACTCGAAGGAAGGCATGGCTGTCGAGAGAGGCAAGCAATGCGGCATCATCAAGTTCGGTTCAAGAATTGATATGTATTTTCCGCTTGACACCGACATAAAGGTAAAGGAAGGCGACTTCACAAGAGCCTGTGAGACAGTGATCGCTGAGCTTAAGTAGCTGACTGGTCCTTCTCTATCAGTTCCACAAGACGTTCGACGGCTTCCGTGTCCTGAATATGTCTCAGCACGGGAGTCTTTCCTTTATAGATGGTGACCTTGTGGTTGCCCTCGCCGACATAGCCCCAGTCCGCGTCGGCCATCTCACCAGGGCCGTTCACGATGCATCCCATCACGGCGATGACGATGTTCTTCAGATGGGAAGTCCTGGCCTTGACTTCCTCGAAAGCCGCCTGCAGATCGTACATCGTGCGCCCGCATCCTGGACAGGCGACATATTCTGGCTTATAGAAACGTCTTCTGCACGCCTGCAGCATCTCGTCGGTCAGGTAGGATCCGAGTCCGGAATCCTTGACGGAGACTTGCCGGCCATCGTCACCGACATAGGTACCGACAATTTCAAGATCATCCAACGTTCTGTCCATCAGCCTCTTTCCAAAATCACAGGCGACATCCATCAGCAGTGTCATCCGTGTGGGGGAGTCGTAGGTCGCCACGGCTTTCCTGCCGTCAAGAGCCACCGAGGTCATCGACGATGTGATCCTGCGGTCATATCTCTCCGCAAGATAGGCGGCCACCGGAATCTCGGCTTCAGGATCCTCGGTAAGCGAGACCCTGACGGTGTCGCCGATGCCTTCCGAAAGAAGGGTGGAGATCCCTACGCAGGACTTGATCCTGCCGCTGTCGCCATTGCCGGCCTCTGTCACCCCGACATGCAGAGGAAAGACCATCCCGTTGTCCTTCATCATTGACATCAGCTTGCGGTAGGCGTCCACCATAACGATAGTGTTGCTGGATTTCAGGGACAGGACAACATTGAGAAAATCGGCGTCCATGCACATCCGAAGCCATTCCATCGCAGCCTTTGCCATCGCCTCGGAGGTGTTGCCGTAGAGGTTGGTGATGTACTCGCCCAAGGAGCCGTGATTGACACCTATCCTGATGGCCGTGCCATTCTCACGGCACACTTCAATCAGCCTGGCGAACTGCCTTCGCGCCTCCTGGTGATCCTTGTGGAAATTACCGGGATTGATCCTGACCTTCTCCACAAACGGGGCTACCATGATCGCCGTCCGCGATGAAAAATGGATGTCCGCCACTATGGGTGTCGTGACTCCAAGTTCTCCGAGCCTGGACTTGATGGACTTGACGCACTCTACGTCCGCCGGGCCAGGAACCGTTATGCGGATTATCTCCGCTCCCGCATCCCTCAGCCTCACACATTGAGCCACAGTGGCCTCCACATCCGAGGTGTGGGTGTTGCACATTGTCTGGACAACGATCGGATTGTCTCCTCCGATCAGCACGTCGCCCACCTTTGCCGTTATCGTTCTCATTTTACAGTAGGATTGTAGACCTGTTGGTAGGCCTCGCGTCTAAGCTGGGCCTTGTTGCGGCCTGTTCTTCTTGTCAGTTGGAAATAGACTCCGGCGGTCACGATCACGTCAAACGGGTAGGCGAACCTGTAATAGTCCTTGCTCACGTAGTCCGGATCGTAGATCGTACCCCAGGAATATCTCAGATTGGCGTTGATGTGGAATTCGACGGGATCGAACACAAGTCCGAAACCAAGCCCGCCACAGATGCCGTAGTCAAGGCGCCTGTCCGTCTCCAGAAATGAGTTCAGGATGGCCTCGTCCACGTTATCGCCTGTCCTTCTGATGCCAAGCCTGTAGCCGGCATAGATTCCCAGATCGGCCATGACCTTGTAGTGGAGTCCGTCGATGTGCATGTGGGCCATGAAAGGAAGCTCAGCCACATCGATTATGGCCTGGGTCGCGCCCTCGATGTCAGGAGTGGTCTGCGTGTCCTTGTTCTCCTTGAACTTGTAGCCCTCGTGACTGTAGCGCAGACCAACCTTGAAACCAAAGTAGGGGAGGTAGCCGAACATCTTTCCGTACCTTGTGTAGAAGACTCCGAAGGTGTTCGGCACGAACAATGTGGTCTGCGTGTAGGGCGGATTGAATGTCATCCTGTTGAACGACACGCCGTACTCGACGCCGATCATGGAATAGTCGTTGATCTCGAAGACCCTGTCTACCTTGACCGTGTCCAGATAGATGTCCGAATACTCCTGCGGAACCGTCAGGCTGTCAGCGGGAACCACGGGGACAACCAAGGAATCGACCGGATTCTGGGCCTGGCAGACAAAGCCGACGAGGACGGCGATGGATGTAAGAATATGTTTGATTGACTTCATGCGCCTACATTTGATTATTTGAAGAACTCCGACAAGTCCAGATCCTGGCTTATCTCACTGCGCTCCGGAATCTCAAACAGATCGCTGTCCATTGTCATCAGGAATCTGACCTTCTCCGGCTGCCTGTGAGCCAGCAGGTTACCGGTGTCCACGATGCCGTTGCGGTTCAAGTCCTCGGTGATCCTCAGGGAATACTTGTTTTTCTTCAGATAAGGGAAGAGCAGCGACGTGTCAGACTCCACGATATAGCTTCTGAGAATCTTGGCTTTCCTCTCGTCCAGCAAGTCGATGATGTACTTGTTGCCGTTCACGCCGGTAAGATTAAGGGTGAACGAACTCAGGTCGTCACCATTAGGGAGGGACACCTTAACTTCCGTACTGTCATTCCAATAGCCATTGATGTCCATGAATGATCTTTGAGGAACCTTGAAGAAATATTCATAGCCCGCCTGGATCCTGACCTGAGGGGTTATGTCGTATTTTCTGAGGTTCAGTGAGTCCCGGCGAATGGTGAATTTCTCGATCTGTTCCTTTTGCTTCGGGTTGATCGACTTGAAGATCAACGAGTCGAAGTTGCCCAGAATCGGAGGATTGTCAAACACCAGGGAGAAGCCATGCTGCTCGAAGGTCTCCGGCTCGGCCTTGAGGGACAACCCGCAGATCGTGTCCTTATGCTCGATTTTCTTCCGGGCGCTCCTGGACTTCGGCTTGTTTTCCTCCACCAGACTCACTTTCTCCGTCACCGGTTGAAGCACGCCAAGAGTGTCTGTCTTCCAGTACTTTACAAAAAGGTGCAGAGAATCCGGCATACTCCTCTGGCTGTTCAGCCAAAGAAGAAGGCTGTCCTTCTCGATGTTGAATTCTGTGATCACATCACGCGCCGGAAATCCATGGAACCAAAGAGAGTCTATCCTTGTGTCAGGAGCCATGAACGTGACGTAGGCAGATCGCGCGCCGGTTCTGACCTTGTTCATCAGCAGCTGCTTGGACGGTTTTTCCCTGAAGACATTGAGCCTCAGCTCGGCCTTCCTCGACTGGCACGCGAGGGTGTCCTTCATGTCGTATTTCCTGAGTTCGGCCACAGTGTCATTCACGACATTGACGGGTCTGAACAATGTGTCCAGAAAAGCGATGCGATCCTCGTCCGGATCATAGATGTTGTTGCCGTTGCCGTCCACGATGGCGTAGACACGGAAGACGGTGTCCTGGATGTTCCTCAGTGAGAAGTACCCCCAGTCATCGGTCTTGACCGCGGCGACAGGCCTCCGCAGGAACACCGCCGAGTCGCTCTGATCCTTGTAGAGCATGACCGTTGCTCCTTTTATCGGCTTCAAATTGTTGCAGTCCTGGACGATACCTGTGACGAACATGGAATCCACGGTCTCTCCCGTGGTGAAAGCCGTCGTGAAGCCAGGGAACATGTTCCCTTCGTTGTTGTCGGCGATGGCGCCTGTGAGATCAATGGTGTAGGTCGTGTTCGGGAGAAGGTCTTCCTCGAAATAGACCACCAGGCTTTTCCCTTTTATCTTGTACTTTGGACTCTTCTTCTGGGGAGGGGAGAGGAATATGCCTTTGGGATCCTTGACCGTGACATACTCGTCAAAAGTGAAGACGACCTTGGTGCCATGCACAGGTACCGAGGCGGTTCCGGGAGCCGGGACGACTCTTCTGATCACCGGAGGCAACGTGTCCTTCGCTCCTCCTGTCGGAGCCTGCGTGGTGTTGGCGCACGATGGCTGGAAGACGGACAGCGCCAGAAGCGCCGCCGCCGGAATTATGGGAAAGAATCTTGAAAGTATATTTTTCATTGCGGATCGTGAATATTCAAAAATCGGACTTAGATCTCTGTTCGGACAACTCTTTTTATGCCATCGATGGAACTCAGCTTACGGATCATCCGCTCCAGGACCGCCTTGTCATGGACATAGAGGTCGATGTAGCCGGAGAATATTCCCTCCTCCGAACTCAGGCAGATCTTGCGGATGTTCACGCCCATGACCAGCGTGATGTAGCGTGAGATCTCGTTAAGGAGACCGACCCTGTCAAGACCGTTGATGGACAGGCGCGCGAGGAATGACTTCTTCTCGTCATCCTCCCACTGCGGGACAACCACCCAGTCTCCGTGCTTGGAGGCGATGCTGTCGGCCACCGGGCAGGACTTCTTGTGCACGGTGACGGTTCCGTCAGGAGACTTGATGCCTATCACCGGATCCCCGGGTATCGGACGGCAGCATGTGGCGATGGTGTAGCCGTCATTCTCCTTCTTCACGCTCATCCTCTTCTTGCCGAACCAAGGGAACGACCACGAATGGCTCCTGTCCGCCTTTCCGGAGGCAAGTACTTCCGGCAGGTCAGCGCCCAGCTTCACCGTCCCGATGCCGATGCGGAAGAACATCTCCTCCACATTGCCTCCCGGGATAGAGAAATGATTGATTAATATGCCGATGGTGTCATTGTTCATCCTATAGCCCAGTGACTCCAAATGGTCGGCGAGCATTTTCTTTCCCAACTCGGCGATCTCTTTCTTCTGACCTTTAAAATAGTCAATCACCATGTTGCGGGCATGCCTTGTCTGAAGGAACTGAAGCCACTCCTTCTTCGGATGCTCAAGCTCGGCTGTGATGATTTCGACCTGGTCACCGCTCTTAAGGACGTGCGACAGAGGCACAAGCTTCATGTTGACCTTGGCCGCTATGGCCTTGTTGCCTATCTCCGTGTGGATGTTGTAGGCGAAATCCAAGGCGGTGGAGCCCTTGACGATGGATTTTTGCTCGCCCTTAGGAGTGAAGACGGTTATCTCGCTGCTGGTTAAGTCATTGTGGATGATGTCCAGCAATTCAAGGGCATTCACGTCCGGATTGACCAGTATCTCCTTGATCTTTGCCAGCCACTTGTCCATCTCGCTGTCATTCTCGCTGATGTAGCCTTCCTGCTTGTAGGTCCAGTGGGCGGCGATTCCTTTCTCCGCTATGTCATCCATCCGCTTTGTCCTGATCTGGACCTCGATCCAGATTCCTGTCTCGCTCATCAATGTGCAGTGCAGCGCCTCGTAGCCGTTGCTCTTGGGATGCTTCACCCAGTCTCTCACACGATCCGGCTTGTAACGGTAGATGCCGGTTATGATCGAGAACACGTGGTAGCATTGGTCACGCTCGCTTTCCTTGCTGTCAGCGTCGGGAGTGAAGACTATCCTCAAGGCGTAGAGGTCGTAGACCTGGTCGAAGGTGATGTTCTTCGTCTGCATCTTGTGCCACACCGAGTATGGTGTCTTGACCCTTTTGCGGATCTCGAAATTGAATCCCGCCTTCCGTAGAGCCGAGTCGATAGGTTTGATGAAGTCGTCGATCTGCTTCCCGAACCCGTTCAGGTTACTGTTGATCAGGCCGCTGATCTCCTTGTAGGCATCAGGCTCCTTGTACTTCAGCCAGATGTTCTCCATCTCCGACTTGATCTCGTAAAGACCGAGACGATGAGCCAGAGGAATGAATATGAACATGGTCTCGCTGAGGATCTTGTCGCGCTTGTACTCCGGCATGAACTCGATGGTCCGGCAGTTGTGAAGGCGGTCCGCCAGCTTTATCAGCACAACCCTCACATCGTCATTGAGGGTGAGGAGGATCCGCTTGAAGTTCTCCGCCTGGATGCTCTTGGCATCGACTTCGTTGAGTTTCTTGCTGCGGTCCTCGTTGTCCAGCACGTTCTTGATTTTGGTCAGACCGTCCACAAGACTGGCTATCTTGTCGCCGAACTGGCTCCGGATGTCGTCCACGGTGTAGTCCGTGTCCTCCACAACGTCGTGGAGGAGGGCGGCGGCTATTGACTTGTAGCCAAGACCGATGTCGCTGACGACGATCTTGGCCACTTCGATAGGGTGGATGATGTACGGGCCGCCGGAGCGCCTGCGGACATTCTTATGGGCTTCGTTGGCGAAATCGAAAGCCTTCTGCACCACATCCAGCTCCTGCTGGTTGGCGCAGCGCTTTTCCGCCGCGGCTTTAAGCTGGGCATAACTCTGCCGGATCAGCTCGTAGTCTTGTTCTGTAAATTGTGAGAAACTCATACTTCTACCAAATCATTATCACCAGTCTTGTTGATCTCCGAAAGGCCGCGGCTTTCCTCGTCCAATGTCTGGAAAGAACAGGAGAACTGCGCCCCATACATAATTATAAGCCATCCGAACCTCATCCAGATCATGAAGAGGGGGATGGCCGCGATAGTTCCGTACACAGCGTTGAGTCTCATCACAAACACCTGTGTCTCAAGGTAAAGGTACTGGAGCAAAGTGAAAGCGACACCCGCTATGATGGCCGCCTTGAACGCGTTGCCGTACCTGACCTCGGTCGCCGGGATGTACTTGTACATCGCCGAGAAGATCAAGGTCGCCACGGCCCCCGTGATGACCCAGCCCAGGAAGGATTTTATCGATGCGGTGACACCGATCCAGTTAGGCACGAGATCAAGCACGTGTGAGTAGACGATGGTTCCGGAATATAGGATAAGCACGACAAACGGTGTCAGGAACAGCAGCACGAGATCCAGTCCGAAACTCTTGAAGAAAGATCTTTTCCGGACATGCCAGACATTGTTGAACACTGTCTCCACACGCATCATCATCCAGATCACAAGCCAGACGAACGCCAGCGCGCTCACAAGGCCGAACAGGCCGTTGGTGGCGGAAGACAGTATCTTGTCAGCCGAATTAAGGATCATGTCGATGATCTCCTGATTGACATTCGATAAGTACAGCAGATCCTTAAGCTTGTCGGCAAGTCCGAATCCATTGGTGACCGCGAAGGCCACGGCGATGAACGGGACAAAAGCCATCGTGCAGAAATAGCTGAGCGCCACGGTCTGGAAACCGATGGCGTGGTCAGCGAAGTCCTTGAATGTCTTGGTGACGGCCCTGCTCATCCGGACAAAGCGAGCCTTAGCCTTTGGCAGCTCGGTCACCTCGATCGACCAGATGCCGTTCCGGAAGAAATCCACCATCCTCCGGAAAAACCTTACGCAATTATCCACAAGACACTTAAGCATCATCTTCCCTTATAGTAATCCTGAAAACAAATCCGGTTCGGCCTCGGCCTGCCCGCTGCCTGTGGCGGCTGATGGGATCATGGCTCTGAACTCGTTTTCGCCTATCACCTTCACGCCCAACTCCTCAGCCTTCTTCATCTTCTCCGGTCCCGGTTTGCTTCCCGCCAGCAGGTAGGAAGTCTTGCCGCTCACCGATGAGCTGTTCCTGCCTCCGTTGGCCTCGATCAGACGCTTCATCTCGTCACGGGAGACACTGAAATTGCCGGAAATCACTATCGTCATCCCTGCCAGCGCGTCAGAGGCGGCGGCTCCATTCTCCATCGAGAAGCGGATTCCTGCGGCCTTGAGCCTGTCGATGTCTTCGAGGTGCTTCCGGTCACGGAAATATTCATAGACACTGTCCGCTATGACCTCGCCCACGTCCTGGACCTCAAGAAGCCGTTCCCTGGTGGCCGCGGCGACCGCGTCGATGTCGCCGAAATGCCGGGCGATCTCCTTGGCGGTGGTCTCTCCGACATAACGGATTCCGAGGGCGAAGAGAACGTGGTCGAACGTCACTTTCCGGGACGCTTCCAGACTGCTCAGAAAGCGTTGGGCGGACTTTTCCTTCCAGCCGTCAAGCATCAGGAGCTGCCCTTTGGTCAATGAGTAGAAATCCGCCGGAGTCCTCACGAGGCCGAGATTGTACATCTGCTCGATCGTCGCGTCGCCGGCCAGCACGTTCATCGCCTTGCGGCTGAGAAAATGCACAAGTTTGCCCTTGATCTGCGTAGGACAGCCGTCGATGTTGGGACAGAACCACTTGGCCTCTCCCTCTTCCTTGACCAAGGCTGTGCCGCAATCCGGACAAACCTCTGGAAAGGCCGGACGGCTTGCGCCGGCCGGCCTCTGCGACAGATCCACGTCGATGATCTTCGGTATGATCTCTCCGCCCTTGACGACCGTGACGGTGTCGCCCACACGGATGTCCATCTGGCGGATGAAGTCCTGATTGTTAAGCGTCGCCCTTTTGACCACGGTTCCGGCCAGCTGGACAGGCGAAAGATTGGCGACCGGGGTCACGGCTCCGGTGCGTCCGACCTGATAGGTGATCGAAAGAAGCTTTGTGCGCGCCTCCTCCGCCTGGAATTTGAAAGCCACGGCCCACCGCGGCGACTTGGCGGTGTAGCCAAGCGCGTTCTGATAAGCCAGCTCGTTGATTTTTATTACGATACCGTCAGTGGCATAGGGAAGGAACTTCCTTTCTGTGTCCCAGTAGCGGATATATTCCTCGATCTCGTCAATCCCGTGGACTATCCTTCTCTTGTCCGAGACAGGCAGCCCCCAGGAGGCGGCGGCGTTCAATGCCTCGTCGTGGGTGGCGAAAGAGACTCCCTGACTAGGAATATGATAGAGCGTGCACATGAGTCCTCTTCTCGCGACCTCCGAAGGATCAAGAAGTTTCAGCGATCCAGAGGCGGCGTTCCTCGGATTGGCGAATGGCGGATCCTCGTTGTCCTCCCTTTCCTTGTTCAGACGGTCGAAGGACTCGTACGGCATCAGCACCTCGCCCCTGATCTCAAACTCCCCGGGCCAGCCGGAGCCTTTCAGCCGCTCGGGTATATTGCTTATCCTCAAGGCGTTGGCCGTCACATCATCACCAACCACACCGTCGCCTCGGGTGAGCGCCCGGAACAGCACACCGTTCCTGTAGGTCAGGCAGATAGCCGTCCCGTCAAACTTAAGCTCGCATGAATATGTGAACCGCACATCTCCGAGATCCTTCTCGGCCCTGTGGACGAAATCCTCTATCTCGCCGATGTTGTAGGTGTTGCCAAGCGAGAGCATGGGATACTTGTGGGGGTACTGGGCGAACTCCTTGCGTACAGCCGGCTCGGCGTTGGCGCCAACACCTTGGTCCAGATCGCTTCCGACCCTTTGGGTAGGGGAGTCGGGACTCTGAAGGTCAGGGTACAGCCTCTCAAGATCCTCCAGCTCGCGCATCAGGTGGTCATATTCAAAATCGCTCATCGTGGGAGCGTTGTCGACATAGTACCGCCTGCTGTTCTCCCAGAGTGTCTTCCGGAGTTCCTCGATACGTATTTTTGCCTGCCCGTAATCCATGTTGACCATATTCTATGTAAAGATTACAAATTTAACGAAAAATGTCGGCATTTTACTAAAATCACCCCGGAAGATTATTGAAGATTTCTGACATGGCCAAGGCAGGTCTCATTTGATTAGTTTTTGAAAAATTAAAAGTGTTTCTTAAATTTGTGGCCGGATTTAACGAACATACAAATTTCTAAATCATTCGTATATGAAAGATTCTATCATCATTCTGTGCGGCGGCGGCCCGGCACCGGGAATGAACACCGTCGTGTTCTCAGTCGCCAAGACTTTCCTTTCCAACGGCTACAGGGTCATCGGACTTCACGAAGGCTACACCGGACTCTTCCGTAAGGACGCCCGCACCGAAGACATCGATTTCCTCAAGGCTGACGCCTACTTCAACAGGGGTGGATCCTACCTCCAGATGAGCCGCTTCAAGCCGACTGACAAGGATTTCGAGGAGAATTTCAACCTGGCCCTTTTCCAGGACAACAATGTTAAGCTTCTCGTCACCGTGGGTGGAGACGACACCGCCTCCACAGCCAACAGGATCGCCAAGTTCCTTGAGGCCAAGAACTATCCTATCTGCAACATCCACGTTCCTAAGACGATTGATGACGACCTTCCGTTGCCTCACAACGCCCCTACCTTCGGATTCAACTCCGCCAAGAACGAGGGTGCACACATCGCCCGCACCGTCTATGAGGATGCCCGCACATCAGGCAACTGGCTCCTCATCTCGGCCATGGGCCGCAGCGCGGGTCATCTCGCCCTCGGAATCGGCGAGGCCACGCACTGCCCGATGACCATCATCCCTGAGATGTTCAACAAGACCACGATCACGGTTGACAAGATCATCAAGCTCACAGTCTCGACCATCATCAAGAGAATGATCCTCGGCATCCACTACGGTACGGTAGTTGTCGCCGAAGGCGTGTTCCATGACCTTGATGCTGAGGACATCAAGGCCACCGGCGTTCATATGACCTACGACGAGCACGGCCATCCGGAGCTCGGCAAGATCTCTAAGGCCGTCCTCTTCAACGACATCCTTGAGAAGGAGTTCAAGAAGATCGGCATCAAGGTGAAGACCCGTCCTGTGGAGATCGGCTACGATGTCCGCTGCCAGGATCCTGTGGCCTACGACCTGTCCTACTGCACGGAGCTTGCGCTCGGAGTCTATGAGCTCTTCTCAAAGGGCGAGACCGGATGCATGGTCTACGTGGACGAGAACGGCAACGCCAACCCTCTCTACCTGAAGGATCTCCAGAACGAGGAAGGCAAGATTCCTCCTCGCCGTGTGGACATCGAAGGCGGAATAGCCCGCAACTACTACGGACACATCTGCCACTACATCACTCCTGCCGACTATGAGGCCGCCAAGGCTTTCATCGCCAATCCTGAGGAGTATGACTTCAAGAAGATCCTTAACTGGTAAGACTTGAACACCTAAGGCCCAGTTAGTTGAGCTTTACGATAGCACAGTCATCACATGACACTTCAACCTCGATCCGTTTTTCCGGGTCGAGGTTTTTTATGCAAAGATATCCGACCGCCTCACGCGGGATGAGGATGGACACCCGTTCCCGTTGCCGGCATTGCGGCAAGTCCAGTGGCCGGGAGGCTTCCTGCCGAAGCGCCGCGTCACGGGAGAAGTCACAGACGAAAAGCCATACCTCACCGCCGCCGGAGCGCAGGAAGGCGAAATGCCTGTCAGGGTCGAATCCCGGCGAATCCTGGTTGCAGTAGCAAAGATCGAATGTCCTGCCGGAAGCTACCGCCGGAACCGACGAAGCCATATTCAAAAAGCCTCGCCACTTTTCCAGAAGCGCCGTCTCATGTGGCGTAAGTCCCTCTTTTTTATGAATATACCTGATCAACCTGCCGATTGACGGTATCGTCCACCAGTCAAATATGCTCGTCCTTCCGTCCCTTCCGCTGAAGCCTTCGGCATCCATTCCCCGCTCGCCGATCTCCTCGCCGAAGTAGACCATGAACGGAGCAGTGTTGAGGAATAGGCCGGCTCCGAGCGCCGCGAAAGTCCTTCCCGCGTCCCGCCCGAAGAAATCGGACGCGAAACGCTGCTCGTCATGATTCTCCAGAAAGTTCAGCATCCGAGGCTGCAAATCACCGAGGAACTGCCAGTTATAGGTCAGGCTTCTTGCCGTGCCGTGACCTTCCACAGCCGACCTTACCGCATCATAGTACCCGGACTTGTCGTAGAGGAAGTCAAAGCCTACCTCGTGGATGTACTTGGCGTACAAGTCCTTATTATAAACCTCGGCGATGAACATTACGTTGCCGTACTCGGCCTTGATCCGGCCTATCAGCCATTTGAATAACTGCCATGGAACCATCTCGACCATGTCGCAGCGGAACCCGTCCACACCTTTGCCGCACCAGTAGCGCACGATCTCGTACATCCTGTCCCACGTCCGTGTGTGGAAATCACAATAGTTCAGCCTGATGGTCTCGTACCAGTCATTCACGGAAGGGGAGGGCGAGAAGCAGTTGCCCGATGCCTTCGCCGGATTCTCATAGTAGGTCTGTCCCGCGAAAGGAAGAGCGAGAGGCTGACCGGGATAGTAGTAGAAATCATTCTCCGGCCTCCAGTGGACGGTCGGATCATCGTCCGCCCCGAGAGGAGCCACGTCCGGACGGACCAGGCCGACCTTGCCATAGTCACGGGAGACGTGATTCGGCACGAAGTCGATGACGGCCTTGAGTCCGGCAGCGTGCGTGCGCTTCAATAAAGCCTCGAACTCATCCATCCTCTCATTCGGAGTGTCAGCAAGATACGGATTCACGTCATAGTAGTCCGTGATGGCGTAGGGAGAGCCGGCGGCACCTTTCACGATCTGACTGTCGGAGGCAGGGCAACCCTCCGCGGAGACTGTCGTGGCGTGCCTGATGACACCTGTGTACCAGACGTGGCTCACGCCAAGGGACTTGTAGTAATCCAGCGTCATCGGATCGAACTCCGAGAACTTGCCTTTTCCCCACAACCTGGGAAGGACCTGATAAACAATCATCTTGCCCATTGTCAGAAACCGATCAAAGCCTTTCCTTTGTTACGGTCGATGAAACCGGTCAGCCCATCGACTTTGAACACCTTGACGAATTGTCCGTCATGCACGCATTCCAAGCGCCCAAGCGCCTCGAAATCAATCATTCCCGAGCCGGCGTACTGATCCACGGAAAGGTAGCCCACGCCCAGCGAGGTTATGTTCTGGAAGAAATGCGTTCCCTGGCTCGGATCTATCCTGAACCCGTCGATTCCATATTCCACAACCATCCTCGCCGCCGAGATGTCTGTCCATGCGACAGGCACGCCAAGGGTGGGGATCGAGGATCCCCAGCGGCCCGGGCCGACAAGGAAGTACGTCTGGCCGTCGGCAATCATCCCGGAGTTGATCGCGGAGACCTCCTCCGCCATCAGCGCGGTCTTCATCTTGTCAAAGGATTCCGGCATGATGACCACTATCCTGGACGATTCCGTGAAGTAGCCGTTCCCAAGGGCGCTGTCGCTGCATATCAGCTTGTTGGCGATGGAGGATTCCGCATCCTCGATCGAGGATGTCTGCGAGCCGGTACCGCTTGACACCGGACGCACCTGAAGCAGTTTGAGATCAGCCTCCCGTCCGGCGGAGGAAGGATCCGGGTCAAGTGCGAACTCTATCTCAACCTCGCTCATCAGCTCGTTCCTGCAGATCGACATGACCTCCGACAGCGCTTTCGCAAGCGGCAGCCTGTCATACTGGAACATTCCGTCAAAGGAGATCACCCGCGCTCCCCGGATCCCGATTCCCGGCACCATCCTGTCATCCAGAGCGTCATAGGTGGAGGCCACCAGCTCAGGATGGTCGTAGGAGTCCAAGGCCTCCGCGACAGGAATCCGCCTCAGGTTCACGCCGTCATTCCTGGAGATCTTGAACGCTGCCGGACTCATATCCAGCACGAACATCTCGTTCTGGGTGTCACGCTGTGAAAGCCGCGGATTGGACAGCTGGAGTATCTTCTTGGGATGCAAAGGATCCACCCTCAGGGATCTGCCGCCGTCAACCACTGTCCTGCCAAGGCCGAAAGCCACGTTCAGAACCCCGTCGGAAGCCTTTTCCGCCCCGATAGGGTAGGAGTTGAGGGATCTTCCTACACCGGACATCATCGGATAGAAATCATTCCCGTGCGCCGTGCCGCAGATAGTCTGGACGATCACGGCCATCTTCTCCTCGCCGAGCAGGTTGCCGCTGGCCTGGATGTAATTCCTGCTTCCCCTGAAATAAGTGGACGCATAGACGCTTTTTACAGCCTTTCCCAACTCGCGGAGCATCCTGTCCTTGTTCTCGACAGGTGGACACATGTAGGTCGCGTAGACACCGGCGAAAGGCTGATAGTTGCTGTCCTCCAGCTTGGAGCTTGAACGCACCGCCAGCGGCCCGTCCACCGTCGCCAGAAAGGCCTTGAGGTTCTGCACCAGCTCCTCCGGAAGCGTCGATGCCACGAACTCGGAAAGGATCTCGTCGTCAGACAGCTCCGAGTCGATCACATACTGTAGTCCGTTGCCGAGGATGAACTTGTCAAACCAGTCCGTGGTAAGCACAATCGTGCGCGGGATGGAGATTCTCAGTCCTTCGTATTTGTCTGTCAGTGAATATTTCTGGATCAGGTGGTTAAGAAACGCCAGACCTCTGGCCTTGCCGCCCAGCGAGCCGTCACCGACACGTGAGAACCAGAAATAGTCCTCGTAGGAGTCCTTGTGGAACTCGGTGATGATGCCCTGGCCGATGCTCCTGTGATAGCGGCGGATGTTGTCCAGCAGGAAACTCCTGAACTCGGATGCGTCGGTGTGATGCTCGGCCCGGAAAGTCTCCGCAAGATTGAACAAACCTCTGGCGTAGAGCCATTTGGAGAACATGTTCCGGGATGTGTTGCTGACCAGCACCTTGTCCGGAATGTCATTGATGATCCTCTCCAGCTGCGAAAGGCTCGCGGCCCTGCCGCACTCCACACCGCCTGCGTCCCTGAACACAAAGTCACCGAAACCGAACTCTTCCCTCATGTAGTCGCCGAGCTGCAGGAAGAGCGTGCTTGAATATTTCTTAAGAAATCCCACGCCAAGTTCCTCCGCCACCTTGGCAAGGCCGCCTTGCGAGGATTGGAGAAGGACTGGCATCAGGGGATCATATTCACGGATGACCTTGACAAGGTCAATGCCGGCGTCAAGCTTCTCTGTCTTTGGATCATCGCCCTTATGGACGACCATCCCGACATCGGAGATGACACCCAGCAGGTTGCGCCCGTATTTCCTGAAGTAGGCGAGTGCCTCCTCAAGGCAGGTGGCAAGGAATATCTTCGGTCTCGACCTCTTGCGGTACTTCTTCTGGTCCTCATTGAGGGATTCCTTGAGGAACTCGCGGCTCTGGGTGAGCACAATCTTGTAGAGTTCGGGAAGATAGTTCGAGTAGTAGCGGATCGAGTCCTCCACCAGAAGAATGCCCTTGACGCCTACCTCGAACACGTCGTTGTCAGCGTTCGCCGCATCCTCAAGCAATTTGACGATCGCAAGGATAAGATCGGCGTTGCCGTGCCAGCTGAACACAAAGTCCACGCCCGGACGAGGCGACTTCAACACCCTCTGCCTCACCGCCTTGGAGTAATGGATCAGGAGAACGAACGGGATGCCCCTACCTTCTTCCTTAAGCTCGGACGCAAACGGGAATATTCCTTTGTCCTGCTCGTTGAACATGCAGATGATCATGTCCACCTCCGTCTCGGAGCTTACGATCTCCCTTGCCTGTTGTGATGAGTTCGCCCAGATGAATTTAGGCGGATTGCTCAGATTCAGCTCGCGGTACTCGCTTCTGACCTGATTCTCAATTCGTCCGTCCTCTTCCAAGGCAAAAGCGTCGTAGTTGCTGCAGATCATCAGGATCTTCCTGATCCTGGAGCGCATCAAGGATTCTTCGTTCATTCGCTTCGTTGTTTTAACGAACGCAAATTACGAAAAATCTCCGGAATATTCTTGTGTCTGCCTTAAGATTCCGCTCCCGAAAAGGCCTGAAAGGCGGGAATCATCCCCTGCGGCGGAATTCTGCGACGGTCACCGCTGTCGCGACAGCGGCGTTCAAGGACTCTGAGCCCCTCTCGTCACGCGGCCACGGAGGAATGAACAGCCGGTCGGTCACCAGTCCGCCCACCTCGTCGGAGATACCGTTCGACTCGTTGCCTATCACGATGACGGACGCTGATGCAGCTCCCGTTGCCAACTCCTTGACGTACAGATCCTCGCCATCGAGAAATGTGCCATAGACATGCCCTCCGGCGGATGCGGCGCCCCTGCACAGATCCGGAATGTCGCAATAATGGAACCGGACTCTGAATATGGCACCCATCGTGGACTGCACAACCTTGGGATTGAATATGTCAACGGTGTCGGGGGAGGCGTAGACCGCATCGATTCCGAACCAGTCGGCGATGCGGATGATCGTCCCGAGATTGCCCGGATCCCTGATGCCGTCAAGGGCAAGGAATAGCCCCTTGGAAGGAAGCGAATCCTCCTCGAACTTATTAATTGTCATGTCATCCGGCTTCTTGACCAAGGCCAGGGCCGGGGAAGGGGATGAGAGCAGGCTCATCCTCTCCATCGCAGTGTCACCTATCTCCTCAGAGCGGTAGATTCTCCTGACCTCAAAAGATGAGCGGACAGCCTCCTCGACCATCTTCTCGCCCTCCACCACAAAAAGATCATTCTCATCCCGGAACTTTTTATGGCTAAGGGACTTGACAAACTTTATCTCATTATTTGAGACAGGTGACCGCATGGCCTAGAAACCGAGTATCTTAAGCATTGAGTCCGAACTCTGCTCCGGAGCGAAGACCCTTGTCGTGATCTTGCCGTCCTTGTCCTTGTCGATCAGGATGTGCTTAGGTGAAGGCTGAAGGCAGTGCTTCACTCCGCCGTAGCCGGATATGGCCTCCTGATAGGCACCCGTGTGGAAGAAGCCGATGTAAAGCGGATCCCTTCTGTTCTTCATCACAGGGAGGAAAATCGCGTTGGAGTGCGCCTCGGAGTTGTAGAAGTCCTTGCTGTCACAGGTAAGCCCGCCGATGAACACCCTATGATATTCCTCATTCCATTTGTTGATAGGGAAGAGGATGAACCTTTGGTGCAGTCCCCAGGTGTCAGGGAGACTCGTCATAAAGGAGTTGTCGATCATATACCAGCACTCGCGGTCATTCTGCTGCTTGACATCCAGGACTTTGAATATTGTCGCGCCGCTCTCGCCGACGGTGAAGTTGCCGAACTCCGTGTAGATGTCCGGAACCTGCACGCCGTGAGCGTCGCACACGGACTTGATCTGGTACACTATCTCCTCGATCATGTACTTGTAATCGTAATCAACTGCAAGAGAGGTTTTTATCGGAAGACCGCCTCCGATATTCAAAGAATCCAGATCAGGGCAGATCTGCTTGAGGTCGCAGTAAAGGTTCAGGCAGCGCGCCAGCTCGTTCCAGTAGTAAGAGGTGTCCCTTATGCCGGTGTTGATGAAGAAGTGGAGCATCTTCAGCTTGAACTTAGGATTCTTGCTGATGCCGTTGCGGTAGAACGGAATGATGTCCGAGTACCTTATTCCCAGACGGGAAGTGTAGAAGTCGAATGAAGGCTCCTCCTCCGAGGCGATGCGTATGCCAAGCTGCGTCGGCACGTCGATCAGGTCGTCAAGATCCTCCAGCTCGTTCTTGTTGTCCAGCACAGGGATGATGTTGTGCCAGCCCTCGTTGAGCATGTTAGCGATGTTCTGGACGTACTGCGGCCTCTTGAAACCGTTGCATATGATGATCAAGTTCTTGTCCACCAACTTGTCCGACTCCAGTTTGCGGATCAGGTCAAGATCGTAGGCGGACGATGTCTCAAGATGCACGTCGCTCTTGAGAGCCTGCTCGATGACAAACTTGAACTGGGAACTCTTGGTGCAGTAGCAGTAGTGATGGTCACCTTCGTAGCTGACCTTCGACATGGCGTTGCGGAACATTCTCTTGGCCCTCTGGATCTGTGAGGTGATCTTCGGAAGATAGGTGAGTTTCAACGGTGTACCATGCTCCTTGATGATTTCCATCATGTCAATGTCATTGACGAAAAGGTTGCCGTCATCAACCCTGAACTCGTCCTGAGGAAAATCAAAAGTCTGATCGACAAGATCAATGTACTTGTTCTTCATTCTAAAAACAACTGTAACCTAAATGTTCGACATAAATAATGTATCCGTCGGCAAAAACAGATACGGGGGTGCAAATATAGGTACGAAAAATCATTTTTTTACCTCATATATGAAGAAAAAGTCAGAAAGGCTTGCTATTTTTGTAGAATATGAGGAAAAAACCTTCGTTTTGTCTCTTCGCGGCCACGGTTATGGCCACCGCCGTCCTCAGTTTCTCGTGCAGCACCACACGGGTTCTCGGGGACGGGCAGTTCCGTCTTGCCGACAACAAGGTCGTTGTGGACAATGACAGGAAATTCAACACGAAAGAGATCGAATCCTACATCAAGCAAAAGCCAAATTCCTACATAATCTTCGGCTGGAACCCTTTCCTGAACATCTACAACTGGTCCGGAAAGAACGCCGACAAGGGGATCAACAAGTTCCTGAGGAAGATAGGCACCGCCCCGGTGGTCTACCAGCCATCGCAGGTGGAAGCGTCCGTGGAGAACATCAACAGGCATCTTGAGTACCTCGGCTACTATGGCTCGGATGTACGGAGCGAGGTGAGAGTCAATGGTAAAAGAGTGACGGTAACCTATTCAGTGACACTTGGCAGACGCTACAGGATAGGCAACGTCTCCTTCGCCGTCCCCGATGGCGAGTTCAAGGAGGACTTCTATGCCGACACCGCCGCGGTCTCCATCAGACCAGGCGACTTTCTTTCGGAGGACGCGCTTGAGAAAGAAACCGAGCGCGCCGCGTCCATGTTCCGCCGCAAGGGCTACTTCGGATTCACGAAGAACTACTTCTCATTCGAGGCGGACACCCTCGCGCGCAGGGACACCGCCGACCTGCTCATGACCGTCAAGGAATATACCAGGAACCAGACCGCCGAATATGCCCGCCCACACAGGAAGTACTTCTTCGGCGACGTCTCCATCTCCTACGACAACGATCTGAAATTCAATGACCGGGTTCTGAAAAACATCTGCACCATCCGTCCGGGCGCCATGTACGACGAGAGGGAAGTGAACACGACATATTCAAGGCTCTCCGCCCTCAGGCTTTTCAGCGGAGTGAACGTGGCGCTAAATCCCCGCGACTCCGGAATAGTGGACTGCGACATCAGCCTGACGAAATCAAGGATGCAGGGTTTCAAGGTCAACCTTGAGGGTTCCACCAATTCCACAGGCTTGATCGGCATCTCCCCTCAGGTCTCCTACTACCACAAGAACATATTCCACGGAGGCCAATGGCTGAATCTTGGATTCCTCGGCAATTTCCAGTTCAAGTACGACGACAGGAGTGTGAAATCCAACGAGTTCGGAGTCTCCGCCGGACTCAGTTTCCCGGAGTTCCTGGGGCTGCCTAACTCCATTTTCCACGGCCCGTCCTTGCCACGCACCGAGATCAACGCCTCGTACAACTACCAGAACCGCCCTGAATATACGAGGAATATGATCTCGACATCTTACGGTTATTCTGGATCTCTGCGTAACGGAAAGTTCTTCTATCAGTTCTACCCGATACAGGCCAAGATCGTCAGGCTGACGAATCTCGACCCGAACTTCTACACGACTCTTTCCGGCAACCCGTTTATGAGGGACGCCTACCAGAACCACTTCGATGTCGGCTCCGGTCTCGTGGCCTACTACACGACCAGCACAGCCTTGGTTCCGAAGGAGACCTATGAATATGCCCGTCTGCAACTCGATGCATCCGGCAATGTCCTGAGCCTGTTCAACAAAGCAATGAAAAGTGATGAATATGGCTCCAGGCTTATCTGGAACACTCCATATTCCCAGTACATCCGCACGGAACTGACGTTGGGCAAGACGTTTGTGTTCGGCAAGAATGGAGGGCAAGCCTTGGCGATACGCCTTCTCGGAGGTGTCGGCTACGCCTACGGCAACTCATCCACAATTCCGTTCGAGAAACAGTTCTACAGCGGCGGCGCGAACAGTATGCGTGGCTGGCAGGCCCGTTCCCTTGGCCCGGGCAACTCAAAGGCTGACACGACGTTCGTGATCCCAAGCCAGACCGGTGACGTGAAGTTGGAAGCCAATCTGGAGTACCGTTTCCCGATGTTCTGGAAGTTGTGCGGTGCCGTCTTCACGGATGTCGGCAACATCTGGACCCTGAAAGAGACCGACGGAGACGATGGCTCCCACACCCATTTCGACCTCAAGAACCTCGCCGCCAGCCTTGCCGCCGACTGGGGAATAGGCCTCCGTGTGGACCTTAACTTCCTGATTCTCCGTCTCGATATGGGTATGAAAGTCTATGACCCGTCCCTCGACACCGCCCGCTGGCGCTCCCCGTCCCAATGGCTAAAGAAAGACGGCTACACCCTCCACTTCGGTGTCGGGTATCCGTTCTAGAACATAAACATCTCTGTTTTGATGAGCAAGACACTCGCAATTCCCGAATTTTGCACGTTACCAAAATTCGGGAATTGGAGGTCTCCGCTCATTATGAAGGATCTATGTGTTTATAGTCTTCAAATGACAACACCTATCGTAACCTCAGTGCGCAGACGTTCTCGACATGCTGAGTGTGAGGGAACATGTCAACCGGCTGGACGGCGGTGATTTCGTACTTGTCGGCGAAAAGGGCCAGGTCACGGGCCTGGGAGGCCGGGTTGCAGCTTACATAGACCATGCGGGCAGGGGAGGCCTCAAGGATGACCTTGGCGACATCCGGGTGGATGCCGGCGCGAGGAGGATCCAGAATGATTACATCCGGCTGACCGTGCTCATCGATGAAGTCACGGCTCAGGACATCCTTCATGTCACCGGCGAAGAACTCGCAATTCGTGATCCCGTTGCCGGCAGCGTTCACCTCGGCATCCTCAATCGCCTCGGGAACATATTCAATGCCAATCACTTTGGCGGCCTTGCCCGAGACGAACTGCGCGATCGTACCGGTCCCGGTGTAAAGGTCGTAGACAATCTCGCCGCCGGTCAGCTCCGCGAAATCCCTGGCAACGGAATACAACTTGTACGCCTGCCCGGAATTGGTCTGGTAGAACGACTTTGGCCCGATGCGGAACGTCAGCTTCTCCATTGTCTCACGGATTGTCGGCTCACCCTTGTACAAAATGCACTCCTGATCACCGATCGAATCATTCAACTTATTGTTGATGATGTAGTAGAGAGAGGTTATCTGAGGGAACGCATTAGCGATCGCATCCAGCATTTTCTCCCTGTCCTCACGATTCTCGTAGAAGAAGCACATGATGACCATCAGATCGCCTGTGTCCGTGGTCCGGACAAACATATTCCTGACATAGCCGATATTCTGACGTATGTCAAAGAAATCCAGACCGTTATCGACAGCATATTTCTTGACAAAGAGCCTGATGTCGTTGGACGGATCCTTCTGGAGGTAGCAATGCCTGATGTCCAGCACCTTGTCGAAGAACTTGCCCACGTGGAAGCCAAGCCCCATACGGTCATTCTCCGGCACACTGTCAAGATCCTCGCCATTAAGCAGCCAACGCTTCGACGAGAACGTGAACTCCAGCTTGTTACGATAGTACTGGGTCTTGTCCGAAGGAATGGTCGGGCGGATTTCCGGCACATCCAGATGACCAATACGAACCAATTGATCATAAACCTGCTGCCGCTTGGCCTCAAGCTGCATAGGATAGGGGAGAGGCTGCCATTTACAGCCGCCGCACACCCCGAAATGCCGGCAGAAAGGCTCCAGACGATCCTTGGACGGAGTCACGATCCTTTCCACGAACCCCTCGTAATAATTCTTGCTCTTTTTGGTCACACGGATGTCAACCACATCGCCGGGAACGGCGAAAGGGACAAAGACAACGACTCCGTTCCAATGGGTGAGCGCCTTGCCCTCGGCGGCGCAAGCCTCGATAGTTATGTTCTCTAAAAGCAGATCTACTCTTTTACGGGACATATATTCATTACTTAATTGTCAAATTCATGGAAAAGCGACTGGGAGATGTTGATCATGAAGTCTCCCATGGCCTCAAGCTCCGCCAACATGTCAAGGTAGTAGTTGATTGCCAGGAACTTGTCCGCACCTTTCTCGATCTGGAGGATGCCTTCATCCCGAAGGGCGTCACGGGTCACATTGATGATGTCCTCGGCGTTGTAGGCATTGCTGATGTCCTTGAGTTCTCCCTCCACGGCCAATTTCATGTTGGAGACCATCACAGCGAAGGCATGGTTGACCTTGCCGAGCAGAAGGTTCAGCTTGCTGATCGTTTCCTCGTCAAACTCCAGTTTATGGACCCGCAGACGGGTAAGCAGGCGGCTGATGTTCTCACAACTGTCGCCAAGGCTCTCCAGCTCGCTGATCACCCTGTAGATGACCTTGACTTCACGGGCCTCCTGGTCGTTCATTGACTCAGTTGGGATCCCATTGAGGAACGCAGCTATCTCATATTCAAACCGGTCGGTCACCTCCTCGCACTTGACAAGGCGCTGGCGGTACTCCTCAAACCTGTCAGGATCCGCCTCATTCAGAGCCAGTTTGACGTATTGAAAACCCTCCTGTGCGTTCACGGCGAAATTGACAGTCTCCTTGAACGCCTGCTCGATCGAGATGGACGGCGTGCCGATGATCCTTCCGCTGCCGATGAACCTCAGACGGAAATCGCCTTTCTTCGGAGCCGGCTCCTTGATGCATCTGGCAAGAAAATCAGCGAAAGGCTTTCTGAACCAAACAAGAACAACGGTGGCCGTCACGTTGAAGAGGGTGTGGACGCAAGCGACACCGAACACTGAAGTCATCTGAGCGTCCAGACCGAAAAGCGACACAAGCCAAAGATTGATCTTAATGAACATGTTGAAGAAAATCAACACGAAAGCGGCTCCAAGCACATTGAATATGAAGTGGGCGAGCGCGGCCCTGCTGGCCTGGACACCTGCCCTGCTGGCGACCAGATTGGCGCCGATCGTGGTTCCGATGTTCTCGCCAAGCACCATCGCCGCGGCCATAGGGAAGGAGATCCAGCCGAAATAGACGAGTACCATAGTGAGCACGACGGTGACGCTTGAGGACTGGAGGACGAAGGTTATCACAACACCTATCAGCATGAAAATCAGCGCGGAACCGATTCCGTGAGAAGAAATTCCCGCAATGGAGGCGGCCATCTGCGGAACAGTGTCAATCTCTGGTACTGAGGACTTTATGTAGATCAGTCCGACAAAAACAAGCGCAAGTCCGAGGATGGCCTGGCCGATGTTCTTGACAATCGGCCTCTTTGTCAACGACATGACAAAACCGGCTCCCAGAAGCACGAAAGCAAGGACAACGGTGTTGATCCAGAAGCCCGTAGCCGCTATGATCCAAGCGATTACGGTCGTACCGATGTTCGCTCCCATAATCACGCTGATACCTTGCTGCAGCGATAGGGTAGCGACACCCACGAGGCTGGCCACCATGATAGTCGTAGCGCTGGAAGACTGGACGACAGCGGTGATGCCGACACCGGATAAAATCTGTTTCAGAGGCGACCTGGAGGTCATCCATTTCTCAAATCTCCTCAGCCGGTCGCCGCAGGATTTCTGAATACCGGAGCTAAGCATCTCAAGTCCAAAGACAAAGAGCGCCAGAGCACCAAATAAAGTCAGCAGTTGAAGAATCATATCACAGGGAAGTGTTTAGCACACATGTAAGTTAACATAATCCAAATTGTATAACAAATAGGCGAGTGCCGCTACACAAGGGAAACTATTGATTCAGAATCGAATTTGGCTGGTGAGAATCCTTGTTTGAATGTAATTCCATCACCGAGAATCTTAATTCCGGCCGCGGTCGCCATCTCGTTCAGCAATCGAACACTGGCGGCTGCCCAAGTGAACGATCCGAAGGCAAAGAAACGTCTGTTCTTGACCAATCTGTCACAGATTGCCTCCATCAACTGACGGACAGGCGGCAATATTCCATTATTATATGTCGGCGAGCCGAGAATTACCGTGTCGTACCTGAACACGTCGCGCAAAGCGAACGAATAACTCTCCTCATTCAGATTATGGAGCGAGAATGGAATGTTATGTTCTTTCAAGGACTCAGCCAATGCCAAAGCGGCCTTTTCCGTGTTGCCGTACATCGACCCGTAAGCCAGACAGACACCGTGCTCAAGCGGCTCATAACGACTGAACTTGTCATACAATGAGACAACCTCAGGAATATGATTCTCCCATACAGGGCCGTGGGTGCTGCAAATCCGGCATATTTCCAAACCGGAAAGCTTCTTCAGCGCAGCCTGAACCGGAGCGGCATATTTCCCGACAATGTTCGAGTAATACCTCGTCATCTCGTCTTTATATTCATTGAATATGTCTGATTGCGAGTCTACTACGCTTTCCGGGAAGGTTCTGAAGGAGCCGAAGGCGTCACCGGAGAACAAAGTGCGCTCCTGCGGACACCATGTGACCATAGTCTCCGGCCAATGTACCATTGGAACCATAAAGAATTGAAGATCAACGCTTCCCAAGGAGAGACACTCGCCTTCCCTGATAACCTTGATGTTGTCCGTTATGCCTTGGTAGCCCTCGATCATCGGTACAGCCTTGGCGTTGGTGACAATCACGCATTCGGGATATTCCTGTCTGACAACCGCCTGAAGCGCACTATGATCTGGCTCCATGTGGTTGACAATCAGGTAGTCAACCTTCCTGTCCCCTATCTCGCTCTTGATGTTGGCCAGTAATTCGTCCTTGAACGCCACCGCTGCCGTGTCAATCAGCGCGACCTTTTCGTCCACAACAAGATAGGAATTGTAGCTGACTCCATAAGGAAGCGGCCACTGCCGCTCGAAGAGTTTTGTCTGCAGGTCATTGACTCCCACAAAACGGATTCTTTCAGATAGTCTCATCGTTTATAAAACCTTCTGTCCGAATGCGGCCCGGTTCTTCGCTGGCCGCACCTCGACAAGTAATAGACAAATTTACGAAACTTATTCCGCTTTTTCTTAAATTTGCGTTATGATAAGCCAAAAATAAACGCCAAAGTACTACTAACAAAAATGTTCCGATAGTAAACATTTTTGTTTTACATATTATTAGACAATATATTTATAGAATATGCTAGACATGCACCAAGATTCGGGCAAAAGCATGATGCTCCCCCCTCTTCCTGAAAGGATGAGGCCTAAAAGCCTGTCGGAATATGTCGGGCAGAGGCACCTTGTAGGGGAAGGATGCATCCTGAGGAAGATGATCGAGAACGGGAATCTCTCGTCGTTCATCCTTTGGGGGCCGCCGGGAGTCGGCAAGACTACTCTTGCCGGAATCATCGCCCAGACTTTGTCCAGAGACTTCTACACCCTGTCGGCGGTCAGCGCCGGCGTGAAGGACGTGCGAGATGTCATCGACAAGGCCAGAAGCGCTTCCGTGTTCTCCAACGGGGCGGCTCCGATCCTGTTCATAGATGAGATCCACCGGTTCAACAAGGCCCAGCAGGACGCTCTGCTCGGCGCTGTGGAGAACGGTACCATCATACTCATAGGTGCGACGACCGAGAACCCGTCGTTCGAGGTGATAACACCGCTACTCTCCCGCTGTCAGGTCTTCGTGCTGAAACCATTGGAAATCAAAGATCTGCAAACTCTGCTGGATCATGCACTGAAAAACGATGTGCTTCTGAGGGACAAGGACATAGAGATAAGGGAGACCGAGGCAATGTTCCGCTACAGCGGAGGCGACGGAAGGAAACTGCTCAACGTCCTTGAGATTGTGGTCGATTCATCCGCCGGCGACGGGTCGCGCATCGTCATTGACAATGAGACGGTTACAAACTGCCTTCAAGAGAACATGGCGATCTACGACAAGGACGGCGAGATGCACTACGACATCATCTCGGCATTCATCAAGTCAATCCGTGGCTCCGATCCGAACGCCGCGGTCTACTATCTCGCCAGGATGCTGGACGGCGGCGAGGATCCCCTTTTCATAGCGAGAAGGCTCTGCATATCGGCATCCGAGGATGTCGGCCTTGCCAACCCGAACGCGTTGCTGCTTGCGAACTCCTGCTACCAGATCGTCCATCAGATCGGCATGCCGGAAGCCCGCATCCCTCTCTCGGAAACCACAATTTACCTTGCAAGCTCTCCTAAAAGTAATGCCACTTATCTTGCTATCAATAAAGCCATTGAATTTTCCTCCCAGAACAAGCAGGCGGCAGTGCCTCTTTATTTGAGGAACGCCCCCACGAAGCTGATGGAGGAACTTGGCTACGCCGACGGCTACAAGTACGCCCACGACTTCCCGGGACATTTCGCTGATCTGGAGTTCATGCCGGAGGGACTTGAGGGAACCGTGTTCTACGAACCTGCATCTAACCCTCAGGAAGACAGGCTGAAAGCCTATCTGCAAGCATGCTGGCCAAAGTACTACTCCAAAAAGTAACACATTTTACTATTTTTTTTTTGTAAGTTTGTAGCTTAATATATCCAAAGAAGATGATTACTCAGATTCTCATCCTGCTCGCCGGCCTTGCGCTGGTTGTTCTCGGAGCCGACTGGCTTGTCGAGGGTTCCTCCACAATAGCCAGAAAAGCCGGCCTGAGCGAGTTCGTTATCGGCCTCACGATCGTCGGCATCGGAACATCCTTGCCGGAATTCGTGGTGAGTATGACCGGCGCACTTAAAGGAAGCGCGGACATCGCCATAGGCAATGTTGTAGGCTCAAACATATTCAACGTTCTTCTAATACTTGGTATAACCGCGCTGCTCAGGCCTATAGAGATGACGAAGGACAATGTCCGCGTCGACATACCGCTGAACATCGGTGTCACCGCGCTGCTGATAGTGTTCGGAATGCATCTTACATTGTTCGGCATCGGACGCGAGGACACCCTTACCAGAATGGACGGCATTATATTCCTTATACTTTTCGCCGCTTACATGTACTGGTCCTTCAAGTCAGGCAAGTCCGACGAGGAAGTGCCGGAAGAGTCAAACAGGAAAACCGGAGTGGCCGCATTGATGATTGTCGGCGGCCTTGCGGCATTGATCTTCGGCGGCGACAAATTCGTGGACAGCGCGACCAGCATAGCCCGTATGCTGAACATCAGCGACAAATTCATAGCCGTGACGATCCTCGCGGGAGGAACCTCCATGCCGGAGCTTGTAACCTGCGTGGTCGCCGCCGCCAAGAAGAAAGGCCAGCTGGCACTCGGCAACATCATAGGATCCAACATCTGCAACATCCTTCTGATACTCGGCGCCTCGTCCGTAGCGTTCAGACCTCATGCCGGCTCTCCTTCCGGCCTGTCCTTCGGCGGTATGACATTCGCAGATCTCGGCATCCTGCTGCTGAGCGCCATCCTCCTCTCTGTCATCGCCTTCACGGGAAAGGGACGGAAACTGGACAGAGCGGAAGGCCTGGTCTTCCTCGCATGCTACGCCGCCTACATGGCCTGGCTGATCATCAATCTGTAAATGAATATATTAACTTACATAAATAATGAAATTCAAACCCACTGATTACCGGCTTGTGAATGTCGGCACCGGAAAAGAGTTCGAGGATGCCGGTTGGTCGCTTGCAGACCCGCAGGCTCCCTCACCTTCCTTGGTCAGAGCTGTCTACGAAAACGAGAAATTCACGCCCAGAGACGACCTGAAGGGGCTTTACAGGTACGCCGAATGGCTTCCGGTCAGACGTAGACTCAGAAACTCCCACGCCCCTGTGACCTACAAGAGCAAGGGGCTGGCGGATCTGCTCGGCATGGAGAACCTCTACATCACCTTGTCCGGCTATGTTCCCAAGCGCGGGGCAAGGATGGAAACCTGCTCGTTCAAGGAAACAGAGGCTTTCTCCGTCTGCGCGAGGCTCCCGAAGAACGACAAGCGTGTACTTGTCGTCCAGTCAGCCGGCAACACGGCAAGGGCATTCGCCCGCGTATGCTCGGACAATGACATTCCTGTCGTCATCTGCATCCCGAACGACAACATCAGCGACCTTTGGTTCCTTAAGAAGCTGAAGTCCTGCGTAAAGGTCATCGCGACACCGAACGGCACGGACTACTACGACGCTATCGCTCTCGGGGAGAAGCTTTGCAAGGACCCTCGCTATCTTGCGGAAGGAGGTGCGAAGAACGTCGCCCGCAGAGACGGCATGGGAACCACCATACTCAGCGCTGTCGAGGTGATCGGACGTATTCCTGACGCCTATTTCCAGGCGGTCGGCAGCGGAACAGGAGCCATCGCGGCCTGGGAGAACGCATGCAGACTGGCAAAGGACGGTAGGTTCGGCGAGAACAGGATGAGGGTCTACTGCGCGCAGAACTCTCCTTTCACCCTGATGTACGATTCATGGAAAGCCGGGTCAAGAGAGCTTGTACCAATCACTCCCGAGGAGTCAAGAGGAAAGGCCGAGGTGATTCTCGCCAAGGTTCTGTCCAACAGAAAACCGCCTTACAGCCTTGCCGGCGGCCTGTTCGATGTCCTCAAGGAGTCGAACGGAGATTTCTACAAGGTGTCCAACGACCAGATCGTCTACTGGATGCTCCAGTTCTTCAACAAGGAGGGATACGACATCTTGCCGGCGGCGGCCTGCGCTGTCGCGGCGTTGAAGAATGCACTGGAGGACGGTGTGGTGAAGAGAGACGAGACCGTGATGCTGAACATCACAGGCGCGGGTATGCTGAACGCCACCAGCAAAGGCTTCGAGATGAAGAAGCCAGATCTGATTCTCAGCACGGATCTTTCCGCCGAAGAGGTGATCGCCAGTGTCGACCGACTGTTTTAAATCGTGATATATCGCCAGGTTCGGGCAGCAAAAAGCTGAATTCCAAATTTTGCACGTTACCAAAATTTGAAATTCAGTTTTTCTGCTGCTTGAAAGTGTTATAGAAAAAAAATATTTATATAGATAACTAATCTGTTTCAATACTTATAAGACAGCAAAATATACTCCATACCAAATTATTGGGCAGAATATACACAGCGTTCAGAAAATAAAAATTCCAAAATTTTGATAACGTGCAAAATTTTGGAATTTTCTATTTTTGAACGCCCTTATCGTTTCGGAAAAAGCGTTAATTATTCCTGACGAAGCGGCTCGCCGGAGACGAGACGCTCCTTGGACTCCACAGGGTTGGCGTAGATTCTTAGGAATATGTCGCGGAGGTCGGCGCGGTTCAGGCGGCGCTCCACCTTGTCAAGCTTATGCTCGGTGTAGTCGGTGAATTTCTCCACATCCTCCGGTGTGTATAGCTCGGCGTACTTGTAGCAACGGTTGACAAGGTCGTAGGCGATGTAGTTGGTCTTCCAAAGCTGGTAGCCGGCGATGATCCGCTTGTCCACGGCATGCCTGATGGCCTGATAGCGGTCGTTCTTGTCGCAATGCGAGGCAAGCTCGATCTCGTCCGGAGTGATGGGAAGGCCGAAGTTCAGATGAACGTCACCCTTCTGCTGCCTGATGCCCATAACAATGCTGTGCAGATCCTCCGTCTTGGTCTTCACATACTTCTGGGTTCTGGAGATCAGTATCTCACGAGCCTTGCGGATGTCGCACGGCTCATATTCATAGGAGATGCTCAGAGGGATGATGTTCAGCTCGGCGAAGTTCTCCGCGAAGGATTTGGTACCGCTCATGTCCAGCATCTTGAGGAGTCCCTGCTCCGTCGTGTCGATGCCGTCCTTCGTGCGTCCTTGTCTCTGTGCCAACCAGATAGAAGATTTTCCTGAAGTGATTGTCTGACGGATGTACTTGGACAGCACCTGGGATGAAAGATAGAGTTCCCTTGCCGAGATGCCTCTGATCACGCGGATCATCCTATTGGAACGAAGGAGGTACTCTACAGTCTTGCTCTGCTTGATCAGGTTGTCGCCCACGCAGATCTCGGTCATCGGAATGTGGTTCCTGAACAAAACGACCTGGGTGATGGCGGGATCCAGGATGATGTCCCTGTGATTGGACATCGCCAGGAACTTACCCTTCATTTCCTTGATGTAGCTGATGCCGTCATAGGAGAAGTTGTGGATGGTGTGATCCATGCACCATGACACAGCCCTGTTCATCACAATCTCCTGAAACTCATCAATATTATGAACACTCTTCAAGGCATTCCGAAGGAATGTCATCGGCTCGTCAGGGAAAAGATATTCAGAAATAGCAAGTACCGCGGGATGATTCGCGACCTTGTTCAAGGCCTCGACCGCTTCGGCGTCATTATAAGGACAGATGCTGTCAAATTCAGATGTATCAGCCATAATAAATCATCGTTTGTAAGGTGCAAATGTAATCAAATTACTTAATATTACAAAGGCTGGACCGCGTCCATCAGGAACCGCGGCGGAAAAGGAGCGAGCTGTCACCGTAGCTGAGGAAGCGGAAACCATTGGAAAGCGCATAGTCGTAGATGGTCTTCCAGTCTCCGCCCACAAATGCCGAAATCAACAGAATCAGTGTGCTTTCCGGCTGGTGGAAGTTCGTGACCAGAATGTCCACAAGCCTGAAGCGGAAGCCCGGCACGATGATGATCCTGGTGCCGACCTTCAGTTCGTCAAGATCATTCTTCTCCAGATAGGAGATGATGGCTCCGAGCGATTCCCTCACTGAATATTCATAGTCCCGTTCGTACGGAACCCATTGCCCGACATCCTCGGGTTTTCCTTTCTCGATGCAGCTGACACCGACATAATACAATGACTCAAGCGTTCTTACGGAGGTGGTGCCGACCGCTATCAGCTTTGACTTGTTGTCTCTGATACGCTTTAGAAGGTCTAATGAGACCACGAAAGGCTCGCGGTGCATCGGGTGGTCGGCGACATCGGAACTCTTTACGGGAAGGAATGTGCCGGCTCCGACGTGCAGGCAGACATTCTCACGGTCGATTCCCTTGGCGGAAATGCCGTCAAGCACCCGCTGGGTGAAATGGAGACCGGCGGTAGGCGCCGCGACAGAGCCCCTGATCCTGGCGTAAAGAGTCTGATAGCGCTCGGTGTCGATGGATTCCGTAGCCCTGTTCAGATAAGGAGGAATAGGAACGGTTCCGCAAAGCTCCAGAACGCGCGAGAAGGGGTTGCCGTCCCGCCAGGAAAACTCCACTATGCCGGTCTCGCCGTTTCTCTCGACAAGATCAGCCTTCAGCCCCATAGCGGCGACAATCTCGTCTGAATCGGGATTGTAAAGAGTCAGGGAATCGTTTTTCCAACGCTTGGCGTTGCCGATCACACATTTCCATCTGCAACGCTCCGTCGAGGCGAAAGCGGTGTTGTACTCCGGAGGATCAATCGGCTCAAGGCAGAAGATCTCGATGTGCGCTCCTGTCTCACGCTGAAAATGAAGCCTGGCCGGCACGACCTTGGTGTCATTGAAGACCATCAAGGCTCCTTCCGGAAGCAATTCCGGAATATTCCTGAAGACATATTCATCGACCTTGCCGTCCTCATAGCGGAGCAGTTTGGATGCGTCGCGCTCGGCGAGGGGATATTTCGCGATGCGCTCGTCGGGAAGATTGTAATTATAGTCCTCAATATGTATTGAAGGTATCATCGTCATGAGAGTTTAAAATCCGCACAAAGTTAACTTAAGTAATAGAAATATCAAATTCTCATCATTGCCACCGACAGCGGGACTTTTCTATAATTGTGTAAATATTATTAAAATGTTTAGTTGGAAATTTGGGTTTACAATCGTAAATATTATAATAACATTTGATTACAAAACTTAAATACGAACAAAGTTAAGAATCGTATAATAATTAATTCTGATTAAAAGGAACTTATATATCTAAACTATTGATTATCAGAGAATATTATCTATTTACCTACATAAGTGGATAACTTCTTTCGTGTTAATTAGCCGGATAGCACGGGAATGAGGGTAAAATTAAGCTGTTATCTATAATGAATATCATTAATAATAAGAATCTTATACAAATCTATCTAAATTCTATTCTAAACAAGTTAGCCTTATTCTTTTTATTTTGTTTACTTTTGTAACTTTACAAATGTTATTTGTATTTACACTATTTAATGTTAACTTTGTAAACAAATCACATTTGTAATGAACAAGAGATTGCAGCAGTTCCTTTCGGCGGAGAACATCACACAGTCGCAGTTCGCGGACAGGATCGGTGTGACCAAGGCGAGTGTCTCACACATCCTTTCCGGTAGAAACAAACCGGGGTTCGATTTTATAGAGAATATGGCAGCCTGCTATCCGAATCTGAACCTTGACTGGCTGATCGGAGGCAAGGGCCGAATGTACAAGGGGACAGAGCCGGCGGTGGCGGCTCCGCAAGTCCCTGAGAATCGCCAATCCCCTGCCTATGACCAGGACAGCGGTCTTTTATTCGATTCCCACGAGCCTGATTTGTTCCCAAAAGAGACGGAAGTCTCTGAGAATAAGGGGGTGACGACTCCAGTCTCCCCTGCCGAACCTAAAGACAATCCGCCAAGGATCACCAAAATTCTGGTGTTTTACGACAACGGGACGTTCAAGGAGATTGAATAGTTCGTCGGCGGGAAAATGTTTGGAGAAAAAGTCTTCGGCGTTCTGTTGAAATTGTCTAAATTTGTGTTCGATTAATCAAAAGCGCAAAATGTACAGACAACTCATCAGACCGATTTTGTTCAAGTTCCCGCCGGAGACCGCACACAACCTGACATTCAAAGGACTGGATCTCCTTCGCCGGATTCCGTTCGCCGGAAAGCTGATGAAACTTATCTACAGGCATAAGACACCTTCCCTGTCAAGAAACCTCTTCGGGATAGACTTCCCTTCTCCTGTAGGCCTTGCCGCCGGTCTGGACAAGAACGGTGAGCATTACAATGAGCTGTCGTGGTTCGGATTCTCGTTCATCGAGATCGGCTCCCTCACTCCGGAAGCCCAGCCAGGCAATCCCAAGCCGAGACTGTTCAGGCTCCCGCAGGACAACGCCATCATCAACAGGATGGGTATCAACAACAAAGGAGTCCACAACGCGATCGAGCATATTCAAAAAGACCCTCCCAAGACCATCATCGCCGCCAGCATAGCGAAGAACAGCGTGAGCGCCTCCGACGAGGATATCATCGCGGACTACAAGAAAGCCTTCTCCTACATGTATGACTTCGTGGACTTGTTCACAATCAATGTCTCCTGTCCTAATGTGCAGGGGCTGCAGAACCTTCAGGATGTTTCCTATCTATCTGATATTCTCGACCCTTTGCTTGATTTGAGAGTCTGCTACGACGAGTACAGGCCGATTCTGGTCAAGGTCTCCCCCGACATACCGTTCGAGGAACTGGACGAGATTCTCAAGTACTGCCTCCAGTCAGGTATCGACGGCATTGTGGCCGGTAACACGACCAGATCACGGGAAGGACTTAGGACAAGCAAGGAAAAAGTGGACAAGATCGGCAACGGAGGGCTTTCCGGAGCGCCTTTGTTCAAGAAAAGCCTCGCCACGGTCAAGCATATTCATGAATTCACATCCGGCAGGCTTCCGATCGTCGGCGTGGGCGGCATAATGACCCCCGGGCAGGCGAAGGAGATGCTCGACGCGGGAGCGAGCCTGATAGAGATCTACACGGGATTCATCTACGAGGGGCCGTCAATTGTAAAGAAAATCAACAAGTACCTGGAAGCCACAAGTTTGGCTAAGTAATTCTGAATCATCATGACACAAGCGTCAATCTGCACTATCGGCGACGAGATTCTGATCGGCCAGATAGTTGACACCAATTCATCGCACATCTCCTCCGCCCTTGAGGACATAGGAGTCAAGGTCACACGGATGCTCTCGATCGGAGACGCCCGCGACGAGATCGTTAACAACCTGACAAACGAACTGAGCGCCAATCAGATAGTCATCACTACCGGAGGCCTCGGACCGACCAAGGATGACATCACGAAGGCAGCCCTCGCCGAGATCTCCGGGAGCAAGGGCTACGTGGTGAACGAGGCTCAGCTCAAGATCGTCCACGAGATCCTTCACGCGCGGGGACTCGATGTACTGGACATCAACAAGGCCCAGGCCCTTGTTCCCGACACTTGCGAAGTAATTGTCAATCACCTCGGTACAGCACCCATCATGGTGTTCCGCTTCCCTGCCTCGCGCTTCGGCCACGCAGCCACCCTCTATGCGCTCCCCGGAGTCCCGTTCGAGGCTGTAGGCGCGATTCCGGACATCATCAAAGACATAAGGACGCACGAAATCCTCTCCGACATATTCCATAAATGCGTGATGGTCTTCGGCTTGGCCGAATCCGCCCTGTCGAAGGTAATAGAGTCATGGGAGGACAGTCTGCCGGAGGACATGCATCTTGCGTACCTTCCGAACCCGCTGACCGGCGTCCGCCTGAGGCTCTCCATCTACGGTGGCCGCAAGGAGGATGAGGAAAAGCGCATAGACGCGGAATTCGCACGGCTGAGACCGCTTCTTGGAGAGAAGATATATTCATACAAGGACGACACGCTGGAAAGCGCCATAGGGGCGATTTTCCGAGGCTCCGGGAAGACACTCAGCGCGGCTGAATCCTGCACGGGCGGCAAGATCTCCTCGCTGATCACCTCTGTGCCAGGCTCATCAGAGTACTACCTCGGCTCAGTGACATCATACGCCATCCCGGTCAAGGAGAAAGTGCTCGGGGTACCAGGATCCACGATCAATGAACACGGTGTCGTCAGTTCCGAAGTCGCGGCAGCGATGGCCGAAAGGGTCAGGAAACTGACCGGAAGCGACTACGCCGTCTCCACCACCGGACTTGCCGGGCCGGGCGGCGACAAGAGCAACCCTGTCGGCACAGTCTGGATCGGAGTCGCCGGACCTAACGGGACCAGGACGGTGAAAAAGGTCTACAAGAATGACCGAAATAGGAACATCGAGAGATTTGCGGCAGCCGCACTCGATGAATTACGGCTCTTAGTTCTCGAAGACCTATCTAAATAACAATCAACACTTGTAACAAAATAGTTTGGCACATAAACATTTTTGTTACAAGTGTTGACTGTAGTCAATAAAACCTATCTTAAGGACTTGGAAATCACCTCATTGAAGACCCGGAGGAAATTCCCGCCCGCGATTTTCCCTATCTGATCATCGGTGTAGCCTCTTCTCGCCATTTCATCGAAGATCACCCGTATCTTAGACACGTCCTCAAGGCCCTGGGGAGTCACTTCTATGCCATCGAAATCAGATCCGAGGCCGACATGGTCGATGCCGGCGACCTTCACCGCATGGTCGATGTGATCGACGACATCCCTGTATGAAGGCCGCGGCAAAGCAGCCAGCTCATCCTGAACGGCGTTCCAGGCCGCAGCTTTCTCCGGATTAAGCGGGTCGCTTATCCAGTCCTGCTCGGTCCAGCTTTTGGACTCAAGGCCGGAATCAGCCAGGATCTTCGCGAAAGAATCCGACAGAAAGAGGGGATAGAAATTGATCTGTATCACTCCGCCGTTGTCCGCCAACGACTTAAGCATCTCGTCCGAGAGATTGCGGCGATGATGCGCCAAGGCTCTGCAACAGGAATGCGTGGAGACAATCGGTGATTTTGAGCATCGCAGCACATCGTAGAATGTCTCGTCGGAGGCATGGGCGATGTCTATGATCATTCCGAGGCGGTTCATCTCGGCGACCACCTCCCTCCCGAACGGACTGAGACCGTGCCAGCGTGTGCCTTGCGCTGCCGAGTCAGCAATCTCATTGTCGGCATTGTGCGTGAGCGTCAAATACCTTACTCCCAGACGATGGAACACCCTAAGAAGCGGGAGCGACCTCTGGATGGGCGCACCGTTCTCCATGCCTATGAATATGGAGATCAAGCCTTTGTCCTTGTTCTCAAGCGCCTCTTCCGGACTCGTGGCGATCGCCGCAAGATCAGGGTTCGCTCCTACTTGATCATAGATGGCGCCGATCATCTCCAGCGCATGTCTTGTGGAGGCATCCGGAGCCAGATCAGGAGAGGTGTACAAGGCGAAAAAGGAGGCATCGACCCCGCCGGCCTTAAGCTTCGGCAGATCGACATGCCCCCTGCTGTTGTTCTTTCCGATGTCACGCCCGCGCATCATCATCGTGGGCGTGTCGCAATGAGAGTCAAGGACGAACATTATATTCGTGTCACTGAAGCGTTCTGGATCTTCACGATCTTGATCTTAGGATCTCCTGAGTAGCAGACACTCGCGCCTTTGCCGAGATCCAATGAGAGATTCATGCCTGGAGTGACGGTAAGCTCGGCCCCATCCAATGAGACAGCCACATCGTCAACAGACACGGAGACTGCGTCAATCTTTGAGGAGCCGCCCTTACCAGTGACATTCAATGTGTTGGCCTTGCCGGAAAGGGATAGTTTGGCGCTGCCGGCCGTACTGACGGAGGCGGTCTCCGCCTGACCGTTGATGGCAAGCTCGGCGGAACCCGAATTGTTGACCTCAAGTGTCTTGGCGGAATATTCCAGAACAACGCTCGCGTTTCCTTCTGCATTGACAGTGACTTTGTCCTCCGCCTTGACATTGACGGACGACAGTTTCGCCTTCTTGCTGACAGTAATCACGGCGGATTCAGCGACATGGATGTTAAGATTCGAGACGCTCGATGTGCCGGAAAGCTCCAGCGTGAACTTCGGAGCATTGATGTCCTTATCGCAGGAGAACGTGCAGTTATCGCTCAACGTAACAGCCTTAAGTGACGGGACATAAACCGTAGCTTCAAGTACCGGATCATCACTGTTCTTTCCCTTGAACGACTTTTTCACCTCCTTCGGAATTGATTTGTCATCAACACCGATGTAAAGTGTGCCAGCCTTGACGTAGCATTGAACATAACTCTCAAAGGCATCGTTGACCTTGAATTTGGCGCTGTAGCCATCACTCTCGACAAATGACACCTTAAATCCGTCCGACACCGAGATGGCGTCGAATTCTGAATATTCATGCTCTATTGTTCTGGTCTGCGCCATTGAAAGCATCGACATTGAAGCGACGGCAAAGGTAGCCGCAAGCAAAGACTTGATGTTCATAACACTAACTATTTAAAGATTATTCTTCCAATTTTTCGATCAAGGACTCCCATTCGGCAGTCTTGTGGTCGAGTTCGCGCTTGTCCTCAAGGTAGGTTCTCGTAAGTTCCATGATGTCGTCATCAGGCCCGGGGTTGGAGAGGATCTTCTCGATGTCCTTCATCCTGGCTTCCACCTTGCCTATCTCCGTTTCCAGAAACTCAACCCTGTGGCGGATCCACCGGATTTCCTTGGAATCATTGCGCCGTTGCTCGAATTCCTTCTGCGCCTGCTCCTTCTGGACTGCCGCCTCCCCTTTTGAGCGATCATCGGCAGATCCGCCCTTGACGCAAGAATCCTTAGACGGCGCAAAACGCCTCTCAAGCTCCTGAAGGTTCTCTATCTTCCTCTCTTCCAGGAACTCATGGACACTCCCAAGATGCTCCTTCACGCGTCCGTCGCGGAACTCGTACATCTTGTCAACCAATCCCTCAAGGAAGTCACGGTCATGGGAGACAACAATAAGAGTGCCATCATAAGACTTCAGGGCTTGTTTGAGAATATCCTTGGACTTTATGTCCATGTGGTTGGTCGGCTCGTCAAGCGCCAGCACATTGTACGGCTGGAGCATGAACTTCGCCATGCCAAGACGCGCGCGCTCGCCTCCGGAAAGCACGCTGACCTTCTTGTCGATGTCCTCACCCCGGAAAAGGAACTGGGCAAGGATGTCACGGAGCTTGTTCCGTACATCCCCTACAGCGATGTTGTCGAGGGTCTCCCAGACCGTCAGATTGCGGTCAAGGATGTCCTCCTGATTCTGGGCGTAATAGCCTATGGAGACATTGTGGCCAATCCTGGCCTCGCCGCTGATCGGCTGCAACTGTCCCATTATCACCCGCATGAGTGTTGTCTTACCCTCGCCGTTCCGGCCTATCAGCGCAACCTTCTCTCCCCTTCTGACCTCAATCCCGGCTTTTCTGAAAACCACCTTTCCAGGATAGCCCACAGTAAGATCCTTTCCTTGGAAAACAATGTCGCCCGAACGAGGGGCGGGCGGGAACTTGACAGTCAGCGTCACGTTGTCGGTCTCGTCAATCTCCACTCTCTCAAGCTTTTCCAACTGCTTGATCCTGGACTGGACCTGATTCGACTTCGTCGGTTTGTAGCGGAAGCGGTTGATGAAATCCTCCGTCTTCTCAATCATCTTCTGCTGATTCTCGTAGGCGGCGGTCTGCTGGGCAAGTCTTTCCTGACGCAATTCCAGGTACTTGGTATAAGGAACCTTATAGTCATGAATATGCCCGAGCATGATCTCCACCGTGCGGTTGGTCACGGTGTCGAGAAACCTTCTGTCATGGGAAACCAGAAGAAGGGAACCCCGGTGACTTTTCAGATAGTCTTCAAGCCACTCGATAGATTCAATGTCAAGATGGTTGGTCGGCTCGTCAAGAAGCAGGACATCAGGCTCCGACAACAGAATCTTGGCCAGTTCGATGCGCATGTTCCATCCCTGGCTGAACGTCTCGGTCTTCCTGCCGAAATCCTCGTCCTTGAAGCCGAGACCGAGCAGCGTCTTCTGGGCCAGAACCTCGGGAGGCTCTGACTGGCTTATGGCCATCGCATCCGTCAAGTCATTGAGGCGATTGATGAGCGAAAGATATTCATCCGACTCATAGTCAGTCCTTTGCGCAAGCTGCAAATTGATGTTGTCAAACTCGGACTGCATCTGGGAGATCTGGTCAAAGGCCGTCAGTGTCTCTTCAAGCACCGTCCTACCCTTGTGATGCTCCATGATCTGGGGAAGATAGCCGATGCGAAGATCGTTCGGCTTGTCTATGCTTCCGGAAGTCGGGGACTGAAGCCCGCAGATGAGCTTCATTATGGTTGACTTGCCGGAACCGTTTTTGCCGACAAGACCTATCTTGTCCTTCTCACTGATGTGAAAGTCAATGCTGTCGAGCAACGTGTAGCCTCCGTAGGCCACTGTCAATCCGTTTATGGAGATCATTCCTTCCCCTCCTCTATAATCTCGTTTTCGTTTCCCTCCCGATCAGACGCCGGCTTGCAGCACCACACGCAGACCTCGTACAGAAGTACGAGAGGAGCCGCGGCGATCAACATCGAAAGCGGGTCGGCAGGAGTGATTATGGCGGCTATGCACAGAATCACCACCAGCGCATGACGGCGGTACTTCACCAAGGTGTCCCGTGTGACAATTCCCAGCTTGGACAGGATCACGACGACGATAGGAAACTCGAAAACTATTCCGAAAGCCAGGACTGTCGATGTGAACATCGAGATGTAGGAATTCAGCGAGATCGTGTTCACCACCTCCGGGCTGATCTTGTAGCCCATGAAGAAATTCAGCGAGATCGGCACGATCAGGTAGTAACCGATCACAAGCCCAAGGTAGAAGAGGAAGGAAGCCGCCAGAAACGAGCCTCTTATGGTCTTCTTCTCATTCTTGTACAAGGCCGGGGCTATGAATTTCCAGATCTCGAAGCACACATAGGGAAAAGACAGGATAAAACCCAGTTCGAAAGCCACCTTGAGGTGGACGAAGAACTGGGCGGAAATGTCCAGATTGACAAGCGACATCTGCATGTCGCCCATCCGCAACCATCTGTAGATGAAGAAGTCGCTGTGCGTCGGCGCCAGGATGATGCCGTCAAAGACCAAGGACTTGAAGCAGAACACCACGACACTGACAAGCGTAACAACCAGCACCGAACGGAACAACGTTCCCCTCAGTACTTCCAGATGGTCCCAGAAGGACATCTCAGCGTCTCCTGCCGCCATTATTTCTTGTCGATCTTCTCGATCTTGTCCGGAGTCTTCGCCGTGGAGTTGAGATCCTTGTCGATGTCAGAGATCTGGCTCTCAACCTCATTCATACCATCCTTGAAGCTCTTCACACCTTTTCCAAGGCCTTTCATGAGCTCAGGAATCTTCTTGCCTCCGAAAAGAAGAACAATCACAAGGGCAATGATCACAATCTGCCAAGGGCCTACAACGCCCAGAGGAACAATAAAAAACATATTCTTCAAAAATTAAGGAATCAGCTTTGTCTGTCCGAGGATTATTTCACCTCAAGGAACAATTCAAAGATTAAAAGTTTATCCAAATCATCTGTCATTGATGTGGGCCTCGATGGCTTTGACCAACTTGTCCGGGCAGCGCACAGGGCGTCCGGTAGCCTTGTTGAGAAAGCCCAGGGTGACCTTACCCTCCACGCAGAGCGCGCCGTCCTGATTGTAGACCGCCTGCCTTACATGGAGCTTGGCCATCGGAACCTCATCTATCATGGCGACAGCGCGTACCACATCACCCATCTTGGCCGGAAGCCTGTAACGACATTCTACCGTGACGATCGGTATGGTCACGCCATCCTCCTCACATTTCTCTATAGGGTACCCGCAATCGATCATCAGGGTGTTCCTGGCGCACTCGAAATAACGGATGTAGTTCGAGTGGTGGACAATGCCCATCTGGTCGGTTTCATAGTACCTGACAGGGAAAGAAGTCTCGGAATATACCATAACAAAAATGTTAATACCTAAAACAACTTTGTTTCACTACTTGCTTTTCAATGTAGCCAAAGCCTTTTCGTAGCTTTCAATCTTAGAAAGGCTATCGGCCTCCTTCTTGCGTTCGAGAGCGATGACTTTCTCAGGCGCATGGGCAACGAAGCTCTCGTTGTCGAGTTTTTTCCTCACGGAAGCGAGGAATCCGCGCTGGTGCTCAAGCTCCGCCTCGATCTTCCTGACCTCTTCCTCCACATCCACAAGACCGGCCAGTGGAACGAACAGCTCAACCGTACGGACAAGCATCGAAACTCCGGCGGACTCGCCGAAATCAGCGACCTTCTCGACCGAAGAGACGTTGGCGAGCTTGGTGACGAGCGGGAGCATATTCATAGGGAAGTCACCTTTCACCTTCAAGGAAAGGCTTTCCCTCGGAGAGATGCTCTTCTGCTGGCGGATGCCACGGATACCGTTGACGGACTCCTGGGCGATGCCGAACTCCTCGATGACCTTGCGATCGACCTCCCCGGCACGAGGAGTCGGCTGGTACATGATGGTCTCCCCTTCCTTACGCTCCGCCATCGACTGCCAGAGTTCCTCCGTGATGAACGGCATCACCGGATGAATCATCTTCAGAAGCTTCTCAAAGAATATGATCGTGGCGTCGTAAGTCTCCTTGTCGATGCCTTCGCCGAAAGCCGGCTTGACAGCCTCAAGATACCAGGCGCAGTAGTCATCCCAGAAAAGCTTGTAGATGCTCATCAGCGCGTCGGAGATCCTGAACTTCGAATAATGATCCTCGACTGCCTCGACAGTCTGATTAAGTTTACTGTCAAACCACTTGACCGCCAACTTATTGACATCACTCTGCTGAAGCGACGCATCAATAGTCCATCCTTGCACGAGGCGGAAAGAGTTCCAAATCTTGTTGCAGAAATTCCTGCCCTGCTCCACCTGAGACTCGTCGTAGAATATGTCGTTGCCGGCAGAGGAGCAAAGGAGCATTCCTATCCTCACGGCATCGGCGCCGTACTTGGCGATAAGGTCAAGCGGATCCGGGGAGTTGCCGAGAGTCTTGGACATCTTCCTGCCCAGTTTGTCACGCACGATTCCGGTGAAATAGACGTTCCCGAAAGGAATGTCGTTCATGAACTCCTCTCCGGCCATGATCATCCTCGCCACCCAGAAGAAGATGATGTCGGGACCCGTAACCAAGTCATTTGTAGGATAATAGTAAGCAAGATCCTTGTTTGGCTTGTGGTCAGGATGCCCAGGCTTCTCAGGGTCGAAGACAGAGATCGGCCACAGCCAGCTTGAGAACCACGTGTCAAGCACATCGTCGTCCTGCCTTAAGTCAGCCGCGGTAAGCGACGGATCGATCTTCCGTGCGGCGGCCAGGGCCTTTTCCGGAGTCTCCTCCACAACGATCTGTCCGTCAGGAAGATAGTAGGCCGGGATACGCTGTCCCCACCAGAGCTGGCGGGAAATGCACCAGTCGTGGGCGTTCTCCATCCAGTGGCGGTAAGTGTTGCGGTACTTGTCGGGGATGAGCTTGATCCTGCCAGACTCCACGCTTTCAAGAGCCTTGGCGGCGAGATCCTCCATCCTTAGGAACCACTGGGCCGACAACTTCGGCTCGATCACGGCGTTCGTCCTTTCAGAATAACCCACAGGCGAGGTATATTCCTCTATCCTCTCAAGATTGCCGGACTCCTCCAGCATCTTGACAATCTTCTTTCTGGCCTCGAAACGATCCTCACCCACCAGGATCTGAGCCTTCTCGTTCAACCTGCCGTGATCATCTATGATGTCCAGGACAGGAAGGTTGTGACGCAGTCCGATCTCGTAGTCGTGGGCGTCGTGCGCCGGAGTGACCTTAAGGCAGCCTGTTCCGAAATCCATCTCGACATAGCTGTCCTCCACAACAGGGATCTCCCTGTTGATCAATGGAATCAGAACCTTCTTCCCTTTCAGCCAATGATGCCTCTCGTCCGCGGGATTCACGCAGATGGCGGCGTCGGCCATGATGGTCTCCGGACGTGTGGTGGCGATCACGAGATACTTGTCGGTCGGATTGCCGTTGCCGTCGGAGATGTAGTACCTGAGGTGATAGAAATGGCTCTTCGTGTCCTTGTGCACGACCTCGTCGTCACTGATAGCGGTCAGAGCCACAGGATCCCAGTTCACCATCCTCACTCCTCTATAGATCATACCTTTCTTATAGAAATAGCAGAAAGTGGCGATCACAGCGTCCGACAAGGCCGGCTCCATCGTGAAGCGCGTGCGATCCCAGTCACAGGAAGCCCCCAGCTTGCGGAGTTGCCGGAGGATGATGCCGCCGTGTTCCTCTTTCCACTCCCAGGCATATTTCATGAACTCGTCGCGGGTCAGATCCTCCTTCGATATTCCCATACCCTTGAGCTTGGCCACAACCTTGCTTTCGGTGGCGATGGAGGCGTGGTCGGTCCCGGGCACCCAGCAGGCGTTCTTCCCGTCCATCCTCGCCTTACGGATCAGCACATCATTTAGCGTGTTGTTCAGCACGTGGCCCATGTGAAGGATTCCCGTCACGTTAGGTGGCGGAATCACTATAGTGTACGGTTCTTTCTCGTTCGGTTCCGAGTGGAAGCACTTATGCTCGGTCCACCAGGCATACCATTTGTCTTCTACTTCCGCCGGATTGTACTTCGCGGAAAGCTCTTTTTTCTCGCTCATATTTTGCTAACAATATACAAAGTCTACAAATATAGCACATTTTTCACTAAATTTGCCTTAAAAACACACAGATACTATGGAAGGGAAACAAGAAATCAAATTGGAGATCAGACCGGAAATCGCAAGAGGCACATACTCAAACCTTGCGATCATCTCTCACTCGCACAGCGAATTCGTCATCGACTTCGCCACCATCCTGCCGGGTATGGACAAACCGGACATCAGCAACCGCATCCTGATGACACCGGAGCATGCCAAGCGTCTGTTGAACGCCTTGATGGACAATGTCACGAAATACGAATCGCAGTTCGGTCTCATCAAGCTCGGAGGCGTACAGCCGCAGGGCGACGGGACATTCAACCTCGGTGACCTGCCTAACTTCGGCCCTAACGGAGCTAAATCATAACTTAAGATGAACGACTTCAAGAACATCAAAGCTTTTACGTTCGACATAGACGGCGTGATGACGGACGGTGGCATACTCGCCGATCTTGAGGGACAGCTTTACAGGACTTTCGACGCCAAGGACGGTTTTGCCGTCAGGATGGCCAGTCTGAACGGCTTCCCTGTCGGCGTGATCACTGGAGGGCGCTCACAAAGCATCAGAGCGCGGTTCAGTACGAACGGCATCAATCCCGAGGACATCTACCTCGGCTCACGGAACAAAATCGAGGACTTTGAGGATTTCTGCAAGAGGCATAACCTAAAGCCCGAAGAAGTAATGTATTTCGGTGACGACATCCCGGACATCGAAGTCATCAGGGCAGCCGGAATCGGTGTCTGTCCGAGCGATGCCGTCGATGAAGTCAAGGAAGCCGCCGACATCGTCTCGGAACGCCCGGGCGGAAAAGGCTGCGTGCGCGAGTACATGGAGAAAACCATGAAGGCGCAGGGACGCTGGGTCTTCGACGCGCTCGCCTACAAGAAAAAATTCTAAAAGCTCCCTGAATATGGACACACACGGAAAGAAGATCATCCTGGCCTCCAACTCCCCTCGAAGACGCGAGCTGCTCGCCGGCCTTGGCATAGAATTCACCGTCGATGCGGACACTTCGTTTGTCGAGGAATATTCTCCTGACACTCCGCACGTTAAGATCCCCGAGCTGATGTCGGAGGGCAAGTCCATGGGGTTCCACCGCGAGCTGGAGGACGACGAGATTCTCATCACGTCCGACACGATGGTACTGTGCGGAAGCGAGATTCTTGGCAAGCCCCAAGACAGGGCGGACGCGGTAAGAATGCTCAGACTGCTTTCCGGCCGTGAGCATCAGGTGATCTCTGCCGTGACAATCCGCGACAGAAACGGGAAAAAGACTTTCTCCGTCAGTACGGATGTCTATTTCAAAGACTTGTCCGACAGTGAGATAGACTACTACATCGACAACTATAAACCATTCGACAAGGCCGGTGCCTACGGCATACAGGAATGGATCGGCTACATCGGCATCACCCGTCTGGACGGATCATTCTACAATGTCATGGGCTTTCCTACCCAAAGATTCTATGATGAACTTCAGGATTTTCTCTTATAAGACATCTCATGAGCCGACAATGCGTAAGCTTTCCGTGCTCTTCTCGCTGACGATCCTCTGGCTTGCCGTGCTTACAGGCTGCAACCAGGACGTTTTCGTCAGGCACATTGACCCGTCACAACGCGACTTCACGATCAAGGAAGACGGTGACTCATTGCTCATCCGCTTCAAGTCAAGTGATTGGAGAGTCACGGCTGTCGAAAGAAAGGGCCAGAGATATTACCCCGGCATCCAAGCCTCCACATCAGACGGCAAGATGACTCTCGGCGACTTCACAATCCATCTCAGAAAAAACGGCGTGAAAGAGTTGGCGGTGACCTTCGATCCTAACTTCTCCGATGCTGAGAACGAAGTCAAGATATTCATTGCCAACAACTACGAAGAGGATTCCGTACTTGTCCGGCAGCCGGCCTCGTCCGGTTACGACTTGGAGGATCTGGTTTGGAGCGAGGAGGTCGTCCGCCTGAATTCATGGAATGAGATCGAGGAGGCATGGGGGCTGTGCTTCAAGAATCAGACTCCTGACACGCTGTGGATTGAGAAGAAGGTTTTTGAAGGGGCGAAAAGGATTATAACCTTTACGGGAGACTCCGGCTTCGGTCTGTATGGCGGCAACCTTGACATCCCTGTGCCGGACGGAGTGCTGACTAAAGACAACACTCTGAAATTCAGCGGAGAAAGGGCAGACTACCGCCTTTCAGACACTGAATATGCCTATAAAAATGACAAGATCGCAAGGATGTTCTTTCCTCCTGACAGCTCCTACACCAAGTGCTACCGGATCCTCTGGAGCATTGACGCCTATCGGGTCGGCTACACGCTCAGGATAAGGAACAGATCGACCGGCAATGTCCTTAGCATAGAAGGGACGATGACGAGCAAATCCCCAAATGGCGAGTCATTCCTTATCAACGAGAAAAAATGAACTTAAGAATATTCATAAAACCACTCCTGGCGCTTCTTCCCGTCCTCATCGGCGGGATTGACGCCTCCGCGCGGCAGGCCGATTCGACAAAGTACACGCACCGTGTCGGAGTGAATGTCCGTCCGTCGCACATCATGCCGACGCACAGGTTCTTCAGGGGTGAGAACGAACTGGGGAAACGGCTCTCCGCAAGCGGATCCGCCCACCTTCAGTATTCCTTCTCATTTCCGCAAAGCAGCCGTTTCGGAAAAACATATCCGACTGCCTATCAAGGAATAGGACTAGCTTGGAACACCTTCTTCGACCAAAAGGAAATAGGCTCACCAGCCGCCGTCTACGTTTTTCAAGGAGCAAGGCTGGCAAGCATCGCGTCCAGATTGTCCCTGGACTACGAATGGAATTTCGGCGTGTCCTTCGGATGGCATCCCTACGATCCGAACGGCGAGATTCTCGGCTACGAGAACAGCATGAACCTCGTTGTCGGATCAAGGGTCAACGCCTACATCAATTTCGGCTTGCTGCTTTCGTGGCAACCTTTTGACAACTGGACACTTTCCGCCGGAGCCGACCTGACCCATTTCTCCAACGGCAACACAAGCTATCCGAACGCCGGGGTGAACACCATAGGAGGCAGAGTCGGCGTGACACGGAGTTTCGGTCCTTCGGGACACCTATTGACATCCAAGGCAAAGCGGTCTTCGGATTGTTCCTTTACTGATGGCACGAGACCTGCCTCCAGGATGACCTACGACATCCTTCTGTACGGAGCCGGCAGGACCAAGGGGCTGATCTGGCACGACTCCCCTTACATCGCGGAAGGCAGTTTCGGAATATTAGGACTGAATGTCAGCCCGTTATACCGTGTGAACAAATTCTTCAGAGCCGGCGCGTCACTTGATGTCCAGTACGACGAGAGCGCCAATGTCATCGACCATGTCGCCGGGACCGATGAGGATGGAAACATCCGTTTCTACCGCCCGCCGCTGAACGAACAGCTGGGCATAGGTGTTTCGTTGAGGGCCGAGTTCGTCATGCCGGTCTTCTCGGTCAACATCGGCTTTGGCCGCAACGTGATCTATAAAGGAGACGAGCTGAAGGGGTTCTATCAGACTCTTGCCCTGAAAACCGACATCCACAAAGGGCTGTACCTTCACATTGGTTACAAACTCCACGACTTCCACGACCCGAACAATCTGATGCTGGGTCTTGGCTGGCGCTTCGGCAACCGTTAAGTAATCCTTTTATTTTTTAACGCTTACTAAGCAGCCGGTTCAGGGAAAATATTACTTGACAGATTCCTGATTGCCACCGTCTTCCTTTGGAAGCACGATGGGGCGGAAGCGTTTCTGACGGCGTTCCCAACGCTCGCGTGCAAACTGCTGCATGTCGATCGCCTGGTCGTTCTCGTCGATGATCTCCAGACCGAGAATCGTCTCGATGATGTCCTCCATGGTGATGATGCCCTGGAAGCAGCCATATTCATCAATGATGAGGGCGATCTGCTCGTGCTTCTTGAGCAGTTCCTCCCAGATGTAGCCGCAGGAGTCCTCCTCCTTGAAGAAGGAGATCGGGCGTTTCAGCTCCACCAGCCTCTTGTCGAACTCATCGTCCGCCAGTCCCTCAAGGGCATCGCTCAGAAGGATGTAGCCGGTGATGTATTCAGGCGAATCGGCGTAGACAGGGATCCTGGAGAAATGCAGGTAAGTCTCGTTCTTGTAGAAGTTCTTCAGCGTCATGTTCTCCTGGGCGGTCATCGCCACGATCCTCGGAGTCATCACGTCGCACGCCTGCACGTTGTCCAGCTTCATTATGTTCTGGATAACCTTGTTCTCGTCGGAGTCGATCACGCCTTCCTCCAATCCGATATTAGCCATTGCGGTCACCTCTTCCCTGCTGACGGTCGCCTCGTCATCATCCTTGCTCAACAAGTTGGTGATCAACTGCACCATGATCACAAGAGGCCACATCAGCACAGTCAGGAAAGAGATCACCGAGGTCACGAAGCCCATCAGATTCTTCCAGTAAGTAGTTCCGATGGTCTTAGGCACGATCTCCGAGAAGACCAGCACAAGCAATGTGGTCAAAGCAGAGATGATACCGAACCAAGTACTACCGAACAGTATTGTGGCCTGACGGCCCACTGCCGCCGCACCCAAGGTGTTGGCGATCGTGTTCAACGACAGGATCGCCGCCAGAGGCCTGTCCGGATCGGATTTGTACTTGAGGAACTTCTCCGCCGGCTTGTACCCCTGCTCCTTCTTCATCGTGATGAAAGAGATCGGCGTCGACATCAACACCGATTCCAGTAGCGAGCAGAGGAACGACACACCCAGCGTCGCCAGCATGTAAACTATAAGCAGAGCCATAGGATTTCTTAATATCTCCTACAAATATAGCACAAATTTCATCTTTCCGCCTAAAATACTATCGCTTGACTCACAAATATCCCGGAGATCGAACCTTCTCCGCCTAACACACAACCTTACTCCGTAAGATCGGATCTACTTTATACGGAGGAAGGAGTAGCCGAAGCGTTCGCAGGCGGCGCGCTCAAGGGATTCGCGGTCGTCCGGGTGGGCGATGGAGATCAGGGCACGGGCGCGCTCGGCGAGATTCTTGTTGCGGAGATAGACACAACCATATTCAGTCACAACGTATTGCGTCTGGAATCTGGTGGTGACCACGCCGGCTCCCGGAGCCAGGTTAGCGACAATCTTGCCGCGGCCTTTCCCGGTGCGGGAAGGGAGGGCGATGAATGTCTTGCCTCCTTCGGACAGGGCGGCTCCGTACATGAAGTCGTGCTGTCCCCCGACGCTGGAGAAGATCTTCTCGCCTATGCTGTCGGCGCAGATCTGACCGGTAAGGTCAACCTCGATAGCCGAGTTGATGGCCATGGCGTTAGGGTTCTGACGGATCCGTTGCGGGTCATTGGTCCAGCTGACATCGTAGAAGACGGCATCCTTGTTATGGTCCAGGTACTCATACATGTGGCGGGAGCCGAGAGCCAGACAGGCAACGCTGCGCCCCGGCTCGATCTTCTTCAAGGAGTTGTCGATAACGCCCGACTGCATAAGGCGGAACACGCCGTCCGTCATCGCCTCGGTGTGGAGACCAAGGTGCTTGTGATCCTTCAGGCCGTTCAGAGTCGCGTTCGGGATGCCGCCCACACCGATCTGGAGGGTGGCGCCGTCGGGAATCTCGGCGGCGATGTAGGAGCCGATCGCCGACTCGATCTCCGTCGGCGGGCCGAACTGCATGTCCACCGGCGGATCGTCACACTCAACAGCGGCGGTGATCTGCGACTCATGGATCATGGCGGTGCCGTAGAGGTACGGAATGCTCTTGTTGACCTGTGCGATCACAATCTTGGCGGACTCCACGGCAGGTTGCGCCAGATCCGCGGAAATGTTGTAGCTGCAATAGCCGTTCTCGTCAGGAAGCGAGCAGTTGATGCACGCCACATCGACAGGAATCTCATGACGGCGGATGAGCGACGGGAGTTCGCCCAGAAAACCCGGAATAAGGCTTCCGTAGCCCTGTGCGACATATTCCCGCTGATCCGCGCAGAGGAAAAGGCTGTTCACGAAGAATGATTCCTTGTACTCCGGCCTGCAGAAAGGAGCGGGACCCTTGGTGATGTTGAATCCGGAGACGATGTTGACTCCGCGAAGCTCATCCGCGCGGCGGGCAAGAGCCTCCTGGATGATCACAGGAACAGCGGTGCTGCCCTGAAAGAAGACCCAGTCACCTGACTTTACGAGTTTTACGGCCTCGTCAGCGCTAACGTATTTCATAAAATAATGTTCAATAAATAACTCAACTTTCGCAAGTAGGCAATCACCTGCTGTCAAATACATTATCTCACGTTCGGAGGTGATTGCCCACCCACATCATTTAACGTTACCCCCTCCCTAAATCCCTCCCCTCGGGGGAGGGACTTGCTTTCACTGCAAGCAGTGAAGAAGAGTGGTGTTTCGCAAATGCGAAACTTGAGTAAATAATTAATTACCAAGTTCTTGAAGCTTTACAAACGCTCCAAGCCTCTCATCCATGCCGCGGAACTCCTTCTCGGAGTTCAGGAGCGACACGCAGACTCTGATCCCCTCACGGGAACTTCTTGTCGAAACCATGGTGATCGCGCAGACTCCGCAGCGGAGCAGATTCAGAAGCAGCTGGCTGCCTGTCATTTCCTTGTAGCCGATCGTGAAGAAGAAGCCATCGCTCACATCCTCGTCCAGATCCTTTTCATACACAAGGTGGAAGCCATGACGAAGGAATATCTCCTTGGCCCTTGTAGCCCTGCGGCCATATTCACGCATCTCGCCCACGAAGTCATATTCCCCGTCCGCCGCCGCTCCGAGCATTTTAGCGAAGGCGTACTGAGCGGAATGTGAGCAACTTGACGAGTTGACATAGATGTATGTCAGAGAGAAGTTGTCGCCAAAGCGGCCTATGCCGTAACGCTCGCGAAGGGCGGGATACTCACGATTGAAGAGTTTGTCGGAGATCGCCACCATCGCGATCCTCTCCCCGGCGTAACTGAATATCTTGGATGCGGAGATCATCAGCACACAGTTGTCGGTGTAGCGCGCCACCGTCGGCTGGAACGGAGGCTGGAACGGCACCGAGCGATCCTTCCGGAAATCCATGCATAGATAGGCCATGTCCTCAAGGGCGATCACATCGTACTTGGTGCAAAGCTCTCCGAGATCCTTGAGTTCCTCCTCCGTCAGGCAGCACCAGGACGGATTGTTAGGATTTGAATATACTATCGCGGCCACTCGTCCGTCCCCGAACACCTCTTCAAGTTTCTCCCTGAACGCCTTGCCTCTGAAATCATAGAGATCGAACATCCTTGACTTCACGCCAAGCACCTTGGCCTGGCCATAATGCGACGGGAATCCAGGATTCAGATAGACGACCGTGTCTTTCTCCGGATTTGCCTGGACACTTTCCAAAAGGAGGTTGTAGCATCCTTGCATGGAGCCTACCGTCGGCACGATCCCTTCCGGGGAAATGTCAACACCGACAAAGGCCTTGATGAAACGGGAGCCGTTTTCCTTCATCTCCTTGATTCCGCAGGCCGGAGGATAGACAGAGGCCACGCCGTCCTCCAAGGCGCGCATCTGCGCCTCTACGCCGATTCCGCAGGCCTTCAGGCCAGGGATACCGAACTCCAGATGGACGAACTTTTCGCCGGAGATCCTTTCCAGCTCATGGGACACATTGACGCACTGACGGATTGTCGCGTGACCTATGTCAGCGATGTCAAGACTCCGGAGAACCTCATCTACAACTTGTCTGGAAACCGGTTTCATCTCGAGAAGTTCTTGGAGGCCTCAAGGCCGGCATTGAAGGCAGCGATGTTCATTTCCACCACCGCGTCGCCCTTGCGGGAGAACACGCTGGCGATACCCTCGCGGAGCTTCTCCGGCTCAAGTATCTCCATGACGGCAGCCGACGCTCCAAGAAGAGCCATGTTCGAGCTGCGAGGCGATCCCGCCTCCTTGGCTATGGCGTCGCAGTCCAGGGTGATGACGTTGCCGACTTTCCGAAGCTCAGCGGTGATCTCCTCGACAGGAGGATAGTTCGGAATGTTCACAAACGGTGTGGAGTTGGTCACTATCCAGCCGCCCTTGGAAAGCCACGGCAGGTAGCGGAGCGCCTCCATCGGCTCCAGGGAGAGGATCAGATCGCACTCCCCTTCCGGAATCAAGTCGCTCCAGATCGTGTCGGTGCTGATGCGCAGATTACTCTGCACATCCCCGCCTCTCTGGCTCATGCCATGCACCTCAGCCTGTTTCAAGTGAAGGTTCTGGTCGAGCGCCGCCCAACCAATCACTGTAGCGATGGAGAGGATCCCCTGTCCTCCAACGCCTGAAAGTATGATGTCTTTTTTTGCCATAACTGTTACTCCTTAAATCTATTTGCGTGCCGCGGCGGCGTGGCGCTTGGCGGTCTGTATGCACTCGCGGCGGCAGATGATGACCGAAACGCCGCTGTAATTGATCTCCTCGTCGATGACCTTCTCCATGTCCGGATAGTTTTTCGGGAGAGGAACAATGGTTCTTATGTGCGCAGGATCGACTCCAAGCCCCTTGCAGATCTCCTCAAGTCGGCCTGTGCCGGCGGAATCCTGCCCTCCGGTCATGCCGGTAGTAAGGTTGTCGGAAATGCAGATCGTGACGCTCGCCCCAGCATTGACACAATCCAGAAGACCGGTCATACCGCTGTGGGTGAAGGTCGAGTCACCGATCACGGCGACAGCCGGCCACACGCCTGAGTTGGCGGCCCCGAGCGCCATCGTGACGGAAGCTCCCATCTCCACACAGGTCTGGAAGGAGTTGAACGGCGGCATGTAGCCAAGCGTGTAGCAGCCTATGTCGCTGAACACACGGGCCGAAGGGGCATATTCCTTAAGTACCACATTAAGTGCGGTGTAGAAGTCGCGGTGACCGCAGCCCTGGCAGAGTGCCGGAGGGCGTTGAACGGTGACTTCTGATTTTGAATATGTCTCCGCAGGCGCAAGCCCGAGAGCCTTGCGTACGCTGTCCGGATTCAGTTCGCCCGTCCTCGGAAGAGTGCCGTCCAGACGGCCTTTGATGATCCTGGCTCCCTTGGCCTCCGGATCGTAGAGGATGCCGCGGAGACGCTCCTCGATCAGCGGCTGGCCTTCCTCCATGACCAGAATGGTGCCGCACGACTCCGCCATTTTCCTGGCGAGAGCCTTAGGGAACGGATAGCGCGTGACCTTGAGGACCGGATAAGGACATCCGTCCGGATAATTCTCCATCAGATAGTTATAGGCGATGCCGCAGGCAATGACACCCATGCTGTGGTCGGTCCCGTCAACATAGCTGTTGTCACTTGAGGCAACCGAGTCCTTCTCAAAGCCGATCAGTTCACCGGCCAGTCCGAGGATGCGCTTCCTGGCGTTGACCGGAAGCGTCACCCAATTCTTCTCGTGAGCCTCGTCAGGGAAGTGAAGCTCGTTCTCCCGGCGGATCTCCCCTGCCTCCACGACAGCCCTGGAGTGCGCCATGCGTGTAGTAAGCCGCATCAGTACAGGAATATGATTGGCCTCGGAATAGTCAAACGCCTCACGCACCATGTCATAGGCTTCCTGCTGGTTGGACGGCTCAAAGCACGGCATCATTGCAAAGTCAGCGTAGAATCTGGAATCCTGCTCGTTCTGCGAGGAATGCTGCGACGGATCATCGCAAGCCACGACCACGAGACCACCGTTCGCTCCGGTCACCGCGGAATTGACAAAGGCATCGGCGCACACGTTCATCCCGACATGCTTCATGCACACGAGCGCGCGCTTACCCGAATATGAAACGCCAAGCGCCGACTCCATCGCGGTCTTTTCATTGGAAGACCAGTCGCAATGGATTCCGCGCTCTTTGGTAAGAGGGTGAGCCTGGATGTATTCCGTGATCTCAGTCGAAGGCGTGCCGGGATAGGCATACACGCCGGAAAGCCCTGCATGCAACGCTCCAAGAGCCAAAGCCTCGTCACCCAAAAGAAGTTTCTTTTCCGACATAACTTATAGCAGTTTTATAGTTTTTGTGTTATTACGGCTACAAGTTACGAAAATTCTTAAATATTCAAAAATTTCTTTCAGATTTTAACACATCTCGACCACTTCTCCGCAAATCCTTAAATCCGCCACCCACGCATGGAAGGTGTGCCGGCAACGGACATGGCAAGACAAGCGATTTAGCGTGTCAAACAGGATGAGGTTTAGCATTCAACCCGGAAGGATGACGGGGTGATACTTACTTTCTGCCGGAGAATACTCTTTGAGGGAGTTCCATCGCTATGATTATGCCCAGGACTATCGCGATGGCGGCCTTGACGGCGGTGAAGCCGGCTGAGGCGGAGAGGAAGAACTGGCTGGAGACAAGGTAGTAGGTGAACCAGAATATTCCGGCGCCGGGGACGAGCGGGAATATTCCGCAAAGGAGGTAGACGGTGCTTGGGCATCTGTCCTTGACTGCGGTGAAGCGGGAAAGGATGCAGATGACGGTGGTCGCAGCTATGATCGAGACTGTGGGGCCGAAGTGGCAGAATCTCGTGAGCATCAGGTAGATGACCCAGCCGATCGCGCCAATGGCTCCTGCGGAGAAGTATTGCTTTCTCGGCGCGCCGAAGAGGATGGCGAAAGCGAAGGTCCCGATGAAGGCGGCGAGGCACTGCCAAAGGATACCTGCGGTCTGAGGGTTCACTGTCATACCGCTGAGTTTGATCATCCCGCCGAACAGCCATCCGTCGGCCACGAAACTGATGCTGACACCAAGGGCTATGCAGATGAAGCCGAGCATGGCGTCCGTCATCCTTGTAAGGCCGGCGATGTAGTCGGAGTTCGCCAGATCCCTGACACCGTTCACGAACGGAACTCCCGGAATCAGGGGCATCACGGCACCAATGATGATGTTGCTGAGACTCTCGCCGAAGCCAAGACGGAAAGAGACGAGACACAGGACGGTGGCTACGAGGGCATTGCAGATGCCGCCGACAATCTTCGACAACGAGCCGCTTACGAAGAGGCAGAAGGCATAGAGGAGGGCTCCGATGACGAAATCGGCGGCGCAGTCCATGAAGCCGCCACCGAACACGGCGCAGAATCCGGCGGCTCCGAAGGCCGAGCCGAGAATCTGTTCCCAAGCGGGCTTCGGAGGGGCGGTCCTTATCGCCTCCAACCGCTCGCGGGTCTGGGAGAGAGTGTGTTTCCCGGCGGCGATCTCATAGCTCAGCTTGTTGACTTCCACTACCTTGGAGAGCTGTATTCCACGTATGGGGATGAATTCCACGTTGGCGTACCTACCAAGCGAGCCGGTTGTGAATATGCCGTTGCTGAGCACGAAGAAATGGCCGGAATCCACCCCGTAATGCGAGGCGATCCGTTCCATCGTGTCCTCCACACGGGAGATTTCCGCTCCGTTCTCAAGGAGGATGTGCCCGGCTATCGAGGCGACTTCCAGAACCTCGGTCGTGTTTTCTGTCTCAACCATAGTGCAAAAATACAATAAATCTTTTAGAAACTATGCCGGAGGTTTATGGTTCAGACTCTGTTCTTATGCATCGGCAGACTCAACATTAGACGGGAACATATTCACCGTAAAAGCCGCCCGCGGAGTCACGGTGGATTCTCCGGAATCAGACGCGCGGCGGGCTATCGGTCAGGAATTCTCCTCGCGCGGCGGTGGGAGAGCCTTTTTCTTACGGAATATGACCCTTTCGTTCATGAAGAAGTTCAGGCCACCGGACACGCACAGCGCCAGCAGGTTACACCACACGACATTCCACTTGAACATTTTCTGTATAAGAAGCAGGAAGGCCATCTTGACAAGAAAGGCACCGACACAGGAGAGGTTGTAGCCGCCCAGGTGACGGAAAAACGACCTTGCGGTACGGCGCGACACCCTGTCCTTCCAGATAAGGAAATAGGCCACGACGAAATTGGTCACGGCGGCGCACTCGAAAGAGATGGCCGGCGAGATGATGTACTCGCCCACATAAGTGCTGAAAAGCCACTTGGAGCAGACCCAAAGCACGAAAGTGTCCACGATCGTTCCAAGGAGGCTCGACGCGGAAAACTCGATGAATCTTTTGCCTAACTTAAACCACTTTCCAGTCATCAGACTTGTGTTTCGGTCGGCAAACTTACACAAAATTCGTGAAATATGCCTTCTCCATGAACAAAAAGCCAATCTATTCTGTAAATTTGTCACATCCTACCAAGACAAAGAACGATGTCCGAAGAATTGAACATAGTCCGTGACCTCGCCGTGATACTGATCTCGGCGGGAGTGTTCACCATAATTTCCAAAGCCTTGAAGCAGCCTCTCATCCTGGGCTACATCCTCGCCGGCTTCCTCATCGGCCCCAACGTGACTTTCTTTCCGGGAATAACCAACGAGGCCACCATGCACCAATGGTCGGAGATAGGCATCATATTCCTGATGTTCGGACTTGGTCTTGAGTTCAGCTTCAAGAAATTACTCAAGGTCGGCGGAAGCGCCATCGTCACGGCGGCGGTAAAATTCGTCGGGGTGTTCATCATCGGCTTCGTCACCGCACAGGCCCTTTCATGGAGCTTTATGGAAAGCGTCTTCCTCGGCGGACTCCTGTCGATGTCCTCCACGATGGTGGTACTCAAATCCTACGACGATCTCGGGCTGAAGAACAAGCCCTACGCCGGTGTGGTGTTCGGCACATTGGTGGTGGAGGATCTGATCGCCATCCTCCTGATGGTACTCCTCTCGACTATGGCCGTCTCCCAATCCTTCGCGGGCAAAGAGTTGATAATGAACATCGCCAAGCTGGTCTTCTTCCTCATTCTCTGGTTCCTCGTCGGAATCTACATCATCCCGACACTGCTCAAGAAGGCCAAGGAATATCTCAGCGACGAGATCCTGCTCATTGTCAGCATCGGACTATGCTTCGGAATGGTGGCGCTGGCCACGTCAGTCGGTTTCTCCTCCGCTCTGGGAGCGTTTGTGATGGGATCCATCCTTGCAGAAACAGCTGAAAGCGAGCATATTGACCGCATCGTAGAACCGATCAAGAACCTCTTCGGGGCGATATTCTTTGTCTCCGTCGGGATGATGGTCGCCCCGTCGGTGATCATTGAGCATTGGGGCATCATACTCCTGCTTGCGGTGATCGTCATCATCAGCCACATCGTGTTCGCAGGCGCTGGTATCATCCTTACCGGCAACGGGCTTGACAACGCCGTACACACAGGATTCAGCCTCGCTCAACTCGGAGAGTTCGGATTCATCATCGCCGGTGTCGGCTGCACGCTGGGCGTGATGAGGGACTTTATCTACCCTGTGATCATCGCCGTCTCGGTGATCACGACATTCACGACACCGTTCATGATCAAGCTGGCGACACCTTGCTATAATCTTCTGAACAAGAGACTTCCGCCGTCCTGGATCAACCGGCTCAGGCAGACGGACGACTCATCCGGCAGACACACCGCCGCCGAGAGCAGCGAATGGAAATCCCTACTTAACGCCTACTTTACCAGAATCATCCTCTACGGAGTCATCATCATAGCCATCTACATCGGATCGAAACTGTACCTAAGACCGGCGGTCGCCAGATTCCTTCCGGAACTTGGAGTGAATGTCCAGAAGATGATAGAGGTCGGAATAACCCTCATAGTAATGGTACCATTCCTCTTCGGACTCGGAGTGCACACGGGATCCATCAGCATGTCGGCCCCGAAGCTGCTGAAAGAGAAGCCAAGCAACATCTGGCCTCTGATCGGACTGATCCTGGCAAGATCCTTTCTCGCCGTAGGTATAGTGCTTGGAGTCCTCTCGTCCTATTTCGAGCTTGCCGGATGGACGGTGCTGGCCATCCTCATCGCCGGCATCATATTCATCCTCTTCGCCAGACGCTCCCTCCACAAGTACTCCGCCCTTGAGATGCGCTTCCTCTCGAACTACAACGAAAAGGAAGAAAACGAACGCCGCAGCAAGCCTATCGCGTCCTCCGTCAGCCAGAAGCTCGCCGACTACGACGTGCACACGGAGACGATGACACTCAGCCCGAACTCGACCTACGCAGGCAAGACACTCAAGGACATTCCGTTCAGGGCGCGGACAGGAGCCAACATCATAAAGATCGCAAGAGGATCCTTGAATATCATCGTGCCATCCGGCGACGAGGTGCTGTTCCCGGGAGACAGGATGCTCGCGATCGGCACCACCGCGCAACTGGAGTCATTAAGGAATATGCTGGATTCGGCGATCATCCCAGAATCCGCGACCATGCGGTCGGGCTGGGGCTTCCGGATTGTCCCGGAGGTGCTTACCGAGGACTCTTTCCTGACCGGCAAGACTTTGCGCGGCATCAACCTCAGGAAGTATCATTGCATGGTCATCAGTGTCCTGAGGGACAATGACTTCATAACAAACCCGGAACCTGATTTCAGATTCCGGGCTGGAGACACTGTCTGGATCGCCGGCAACCTTGCCGAGCTGGAGACCGTCTAGAACTTCACGAATTCAGGATTGAGATACGGTTTCAGGTCAATCCAGAAGACCGTGACCTCGATGATGCCTTCAGCGTAGCTCGCGATCTCGTAAGGCTGGTAGTACCAAGTCACTCCCGCGCCTGACACACCGCAATGTCCATTAGGGACCAGGCCTTCAATGAACATCACACTTTCATTAATGTCTTCAACTCCCCTGTCCAACGCAAGCTTGGACTTGATCAATTCCGTTACCGGAGCGACATAGCCAGGCTTGAACAATTCGTTTTCCGTCACGATCTCGCCAGTCTTCAGGTTGATGATGTCCGGAATCAGATAATGCATTCCGTGGGCTCCGCCAAGGTAGTTCTCGCTGTACACCTGGTAGGTCTGGAGATCCATGAACCCTTCCGCGAACCTTCCCTGAACGGTGTAGTACCATTTGCAGGTCATCGCCGGGTCATAGTAATGGTCGAGTTTCATCTCCTTGGCATAGGCAACGGCATCGTCGTAGACACTACCCGCCTCCCTCTGGTAGTTGGCCATCAACGTGTCCGACACGGCATCGGAAGCCTCCTCCACCGAAAAACCGTCATATCGATCTCCGAAACAAGCCTTTACGATAGAGTTGTTGATCTTCTTCTTCAAAGCGTTGCCGCCCTCGAAGCTCTTGTAGTACTCGACAGAATGAACTATCTGCACCGAAGCGGAGTCGCTCTGCGCGAGCGTCTGCTCGTAAGTGTTGGCAAAAGTGACGACCTCAGTCTCATTGTCAGAACAGGAAGCCAAGGTCAGTGCCAGCGCGGCGACGGCGAATGGTAAAATTCTCTTATTCATCTCAAATAGTATTTGGTTTTAGACAAAGATAGATATTATTCTGTAATTTACTAAATTTGCAAAGTATTATGGAACGAACTATCAACAGACTGAAAATGAACGGCTGGCTGGCGTTGAGTCCGCTGGCTGTGTTTTTGGTGACTTATCTGGCGTCGTCGCTGGTGGCTCACGACTTTTATAAGGTGCCGATCGCGTCGGCGTTTCTGATCGCGTCGGTCTATGCGATGCTGATCACGAAAGGGGCTGTGGCGGAAAGGATAAACATATTCTCAAGCGGTGCTGGCAACAAGAATGTTCTGCTGATGATCTGGATATTCGTGATGGCGGGGGCGTTCGCGACCACGGCAAAGGCAATCGGGAGCGTGGAAGCGACTGTCAATCTGACGCTTACTGTTCTTCCGGGGAAATGGTTGCTGGCGGGACTGTTTCTGGCATCCTGCTTCATCTCGATGTCAATCGGCACGAGTGTGGGAACGGTGGTGGCACTGGTTCCAATCGCCTCAGGACTGGCTGAACAATCCGGACTGTCTTTGGCGATGCTGACCGGCCTGATTGTGGGCGGAGCGTTTTTCGGTGACAATCTGTCTTTCATCTCAGACACGACAATCGCCTCGACCACGTCACAAGGCTGCTCGATGTCCGACAAGTTCAAGGCGAACATCTGGATCTGCGGACCGGCGGCTCTGATAGTCACAGTCATCTACATCATCATCGGACTCAACCACGGAGCGACTCCAGAGATCGGAGAGATTGAATATGTCAAGCTCATTCCCTACCTGTCTGTCATTGTGTTGGCTCTGTGCGGACTGAATGTCCTGCTTGTACTCGGAATCGGCCTGCTGCTCAGCGCGGCGATCGGATTCGTGAACGGAATGACCTGGCTCGGATTTCTCGGCAGTGTCGGGGACGGAATCGCCGGGATGGGCGAACTGATCATCGTGACAATGCTCTCTGGTGGAATGCTGGAACTGATCCGGCACAATGGCGGTATCGATTTCATCATCAAAGGTTTGACTAAAGGCATCAAAGGCAAGCGAGGAGCTGAGTTCAGCATAGCCGGGCTTGTCGGGCTGTCGAATTTCTGCACAGCCAACAACACGATAGCGATTCTGACGACAGGTGACATCGCCCGCGACATCACCAAAAAATTCGGGCTTGACCCGAGGAAATCAGCAAGCCTTCTGGACACGTTCTCCTGCGTCGTACAGGGCATAATCCCTTACGGAGCGCAACTACTGATGGCTTCCGGATTCGCCGGGATCTCCGCCGCGGCGATTATTCCTTGCCTCTACTACCCGTTCGTGCTGTGCGTAGTGGCTTGTTTCTCAATCATATTCAGACTTCCTAAACGTTACTCATAATGGACAGGACCGCAAAGGTAACATTCGTGACACTGGTCGGATCAGTTGTCAACATCATTCTGACGGTTTTCAAGATCTTCGCCGGTGTTCTTGGACGCTCAACCGCGATGATAGCGGACGGAATCCATTCACTGTCAGACCTTCTGAGCGACATCGTCGTGATTGTCTTCGTGAAGATTTCAGCCAAGGGCCGGGACAAGGACCACGACTACGGGCACGGGAAGTTCGAGACTTTCGCCACACTGATAATCAGTCTGATGCTGATCGTCGTGGCTGTCAACCTGATGTCCGGCGGCATAAACAAGATCCGCCAGATTCTGGATGGAGGAGAAGTAAGTTCTCCCGGAATGATCGCTCTTTGGGCAGCCGTAGCGTCAATAGTCCTGAAAGAAATCCTTTACCGTTACACGATCATCCAAGGAAAGGCTCTGAACAGCCCGATGATGATAGCCAACGCTTGGCATCACCGTTCAGATGCTTTCTCGTCCGTTGGCTCACTGCTCGGAATCGCGGGAGCCATATTCCTTGGTGACAAATTCGTCATTCTTGACCCGATCACAGGTTGCGTCATCAGCATATTCATACTTGTGATGGCGGTGAAGATGTCTGTGCCGGCTATCAAGGAACTTCTGGATGTGTCACTTCCGGACGATGTGGAGGAAAAGATCGAGGCCACGGCCAAATCCGTCAAAGGAGTGGTCGATCTTCACGAGCTTAAAACACGACGCGAAGGGCCGGGAATAATAATGGAAGGCCACCTTGTGCTGGATTCTGAGATATCACTGAAAGAGGCGCACGACATCTCCAAGAAAGTCGAGGCGGCCTTACGCAAGGAGTTTGGATCAGAGACACAGATTTCCCTGCATCTTGAGCCGGAGGACGACGCAGAGTAAGGGGAATCCGAAATATTCCTAAACTTTCAGGGCGCGCATCGCGTTCAGGACAGCGAGGACGGTAACGCCGACATCGGCGAAGACGGCCATCCACATTGTGGCGATGCCAAGGACGGCAAGGACGAGGACGAGAAGTTTTATGAATATGGCGAAGAAGGTGTTCTCCCTTGCCAGACGGAGGGTCTTACGGGCGATCTTCACGCCAAGGGCTATCTTTGACGGCTTATCATCCATCAAGACCACATCGGCGGCCTCTATCGCGGCATCGGATCCGAGTCCGCCCATCGCTATTCCGAGATCGGCTCTTGCGAGCACCGGAGCGTCGTTGATGCCGTCACCCACAAAGGCGAGCGTCTTTCCGGACGGCTTATTATCAAGAAGTTTCTCTAACTCAGAGACTTTGTCTGCCGGCAAGAGTTCGGCGTGGAACTCGTCAAGCCCGATGGCCGAGGCGACATATTCACCGACCTCACGCTTGTCTCCGGTGAGCATCACAGTCTTTGTGACGCCTTCGGCCTTGAGAGCCTTGATCGCATCGGCGGAATCAGCCTTGATTCTGTCAGAGACCACGATGTGACCGACATAGTCGCCGTCCACGCTGACATGAACGATGGTTCCGTTCTTCTCGCAAGGCTTCCATTTCGCTCCGGCAGCGTCCATCATCCTCGTGTTGCCGACGCAGACAGTCTTTCCGTTCACCAGCGCGCGCACTCCTTGACCGGCGACCTCCTCCACATTCTCCACCGAGCATCCGTCAGCCTCGCCGGGGTAGGCGTTCCTCAGCGAGATGGCCACAGGGTGGGTGGAATATCTCTCCACGTGCGCCGCAAGATGCAGAAGCTCCTTCCCGTCAATCTTTTCCGGATGCACGGCGGTCACATCGAACACGCCTTCGGTAAGTGTGCCGGTCTTGTCAAAGACAACCGTTCCGACTTTGGCCAAAGCCTCTAGATAGTTGGAACCTTTGATCAGGATTCCTTTGGATGACGCTCCACCGATGCCACCGAAGAATGAGAGCGGAACGGAAATCACGAGGGCGCACGGACAGGAGACTATCAGGAATGTCAGAGCCCTGTAGAGCCACGTGGCGAATGTGCCGCCGAAATCGCCGGAAAGCACTGGAGGAATGAAAGCCAGCACCAATGCGGCGATCACTACGACCGGGGTGTAAATCCTGGCGAACCTTGAGATGAAACTCTCGCTCTTTGATTTGTTCTCCGAGGCGTTCTCGACAAGATCCAGAATCTTCGAGGCCGTGGATTCGCCGAACGCCTTAGTGACCTTGGCGCGGATGACACCGGAGAGATTCACGCAGCCGGAGATAATGTCATCGTCTTTAGAGATGCTCCGTGGAACGCTTTCTCCGGTCAGGGCCACGGTGTTAAGGCTTGAGGTTCCTTCGAGGACTACTCCGTCCATCGGGACTTTCTCTCCAGGCCTCACAACGATCGTCTCGCCGACTTTCACCTCTTCTGGATTGACTGTCAAGACTTTCCCGTCACGTTCAACATTGGCCGTGTCCGGTCTTATGTCCATCAATGCCGAGATTGACTTGCGGCTCCGGCCTTCGGCTATGTCCTCGAAAAGTTCTCCGACCTGGAAGAACAGCATCACGAAGACCGCCTCCGGAAACTGTGTCTCAGCTCCTGGAAGGAATCCGATGCAGAGAGCGCCAATGGTGGCGATACTCATCAGGAAGTCCTCGTCGAAGAAGTCGCCCTTGACGATTTTCTCTCCAGCTTCAAGCAAGGTGTCGTAACCAGCGATGAGATAAGGGATTAAATAAACAAAGAGAAGCTGCCAGACGCTGAGGTCGCACTTCTTCTCGACCAAGACTGCCACGCCAAGCAGGGCGGCTGAAAGAATGATTCTTGCGAATCTGATTTTGTTTTCCTTCTCCATATTCTTTCTTTGACTTTGATTTCAACGGAGCAAAGGTCGATAATCATTTCTGCAACTTGGTTGCAAATTTTGGTTTGGTCAAACCATAATTTGCAACATATACCCCCCTGCACCCCCTTTGGAGGATTTCGGCCTATGGCCGGTCGGCAGAAGCCGACTTGTCGCTTCGCTCCTGTCATTCTATCGAACGGAATACAATACTTCAAAAAATTAAGTAAATTTGCGATGCGTAATATAAAAACAGATAGGAGATATGCCGAACATAGACCTGACAGAATTGCTTGAGAGGCACGGGGTGAAAACAACGGCCAACAGGCTGATTGTGGCAAAGGCGCTCCTTACCGAGGGCCGTCCGCTGAGCCTTATGGAGCTGGAGGACAAGATCGGCACGATCGACAAGTCTGGAATATTCAGAAGCCTCACGCTGTTCAAGGAGCACCACCTCGTGCACGCGATCGAGGACGGCGGCGACGGCACCCGCTACGAGCTCTGCCTGAGCCACGACTCAGCGCGCGACGAGGACGCGCACGTGCATTTTTTCTGCGAGAAGTGCCACCGCACCTTCTGCCTTGAGGACATCCACATCCCCCCTGTGACGCTCCCGGCGGGATATTCAGAAACCACGGCGAACTACCTTATTAAAGGAATATGCCCGCAATGCTCGGAGGACGGCTATGGCGAACAGTAATCGGAATGGAATGGCGGGCGGCAATCTGAAAGGGCATCTGGCACTGCTGGCGGCCTACACGATCTTCGGCGTCAACATCGTACTGACAAAGGACATCTCCAATTCGGCGGTTGTCTCCCCTATCGCATTGTTCACGCTGAGAGCCATCGGAGCGTCAGCTTTGTTCTGGCTGATCTCATTGTTCACGCCTAAAGAGAAAGTCCCGATCAAAGATCTGATACAGATTGCGTTGGCATCCATATTCGGTCTGTTCATCACCCAATACACGTTCCTCAAAGGCATCACGATGGCCACGACCATAGACGCGTCCATCATCGGAACACTCGGCCCGATCTTCACCATGTTCTTCGCGTTCATATTCGTGAAAGAGCCTATCACCGCGAAGAAGGCCGCCGGAGTAGGAATCAGCTTCATCGGAATCATATTCCTGATTTTCAACTCCGTACATAATCACAATGGAGTCGAGGCCACACAACCTTTAGGGTTCATTCTGCTGTTCCTGAACAGCATCAGCTTCTCGCTGTACCTCGGAGCGTTCAGGCCGCTGATTCAAAGATATTCAGTGATCACTTTTATGAAGTGGATGTTTCTTTTCTCGCTTCTGATGTCGCTGCCGCTGTCTTTTGAGGATCTGCTCCACACCGACTACGCCGCCATCAAGTTGCCGCAAGCCCTTGAGATAGGCTATCTTATCTTCTTTGCCACCTTTGTCGCATACTTTCTGATTCCGGTCGGCCAGAAAAGCGTCCGCCCGACCATCGTGGCTATGTACACCTACCTTCAGCCGATTCTGGCATGCCTGCTCAGCGTCATCGGCGGGATGGACACGATGACCTGGCAGAAAATAGTAGCCATCATTATGGTTTTCAGCGGAGTGGCGGTCGTCAACCGGAGCCGCTCGGCCGCTCATTAGAAAAAGTGGAGCTCTAAGTAATCCCTAAAAAAAGGAATATTTGTCGTTTTTTGTTATTTTTGTGGTTTAAGACAAGAAATAATGGCTATTACAACCAAAGTAGTGACAAGCAGGCAAGATCTGAGACGTTTTGTCCGGTTCCCTAACGAACTATACGCGGACAACAAGTACTACGTCCCTCAGATCGAGTCGATGGACATGGACACTCTGACGCCGGGAAAGAACAGGGCGTTCGAGGTTTGTGAGGGTAAGTACTGGCTGGCCTACGATGAGGACGGAAAGATCGTCGGACGAGTCGCCGGGATCATCAACTACAAGTACAATAAGAAAGTCGATAAGAGAATATGCCGTTTCGGATGGATAGACTTCATAGAATCACAGGAAGTTGTCCATGCCTTGATGGAAAGGGTGAAGGAATATGCCGTCGAAAAGGGCATGGAGATCATTGAAGGCCCTGTCGGTTTCCTTGAGTTTGACATCTCCGGAGTTCTTGTCGAAGGTTTCGACCAGCTTCCCACTGCCTACGGAAAGTACAACGCTCCCTACTACGAGCCGATGCTCCTGAAAGAAGGATTCTCGAAAGAGACTGATTTCGTGGAATATAAGATCACTGTTCCGGACAATCTTGACCGTTATTTCCACTTCGCCGAAATGATCGGTGAGCGCTACAATCTCAAGGAAGGCGACTACAAGAACAAGAATGAGCTGCTCCACAAATATGCCGACGGAATATTCCGTGTGATGAACGAATGTTACTCTGTCTTGCACGGATTCTCGGAGCTCTCCCCTGCCCAGTGCGAGGATCTCAAGGACCAGTTCTTCCCGAACCTCAATCTGGACTACGTCTCTGTCATCGTTGACGAGACCGACAAGGTGGTCGGATTCGGAATCACCCTTCCATCACTGTCAAAGGCTCTGCAGAAAGCGAAAGGGCATATGTTCCCGTTCGGGTTCATACACATTCTCAAGGCTTTGCACCACAATGACACGATTGATGCCCTGCTGATAGCCATTTCAAATGAATACAAGGACAAAGGTGTCAACGCCATGATCATCTCCAAGATCGGCCGCGGGATGCACAAGAACGGCATCAAGTACGTCGAAAGCACCCGCGAGCTTGAGGAGAACCACAATGTCCAGAACCTTTGGGGCAAATTCGAGCATCACCTCCACAAGAGAGCCAGGATTTACGTCAAAAACATCTAACACATAATTAATATGGCAGACAAGAAAGCGGAAAGAATACAGACCTCCATCCTGAACGGGGTCGAGAAGAAGGCCCTTGTCTGGCTGGCCGAGAGGCAGCCGAAATGGGTCGTATCTGACACACTCACAGCCATCGGCACACTCGGTGCGATAATGATCGGAGCCGGGTACATCCTCTGCAGCGTGAACGTCAACTTCCTTTGGCTCAGCTGCTTCGGCTTCGTAGTCAACTGGTACGGAGACTCCCTTGACGGCACTCTTGCCAGAGTCCGCAAGACCCAGAGACCGATCTACGGCTACTATCTCGACCACACGGTAGATTGCATAAACGAAGCCTTTATGTTCGTAGGCCTCGGACTGTCATACCTTATGCGGCTGGATCTGGCGCTGATGATATTCGTGGTCTATCTTTGCCTAACTGTCAACGTCAGCGTGAACGCCCACCTCAAGAGCGAGTTCAGGCTCACCTACGCCAAACTTGGACCTACTGAGTTCAGAGTGATCGCCATTATCTTGACATCTCTCTTTATATTCATAGAGCCGCTCAGGGAGTTCAGCACAGTGGTCAGCATATTCGGCAAGGACATCGACCTCAGGGCGCTTGACGTGGCAGGTCTTGTGATCCTGGCCTTGCTTGTGATCATTTATCTGGTGACAATCATCAGTGACGCAAAGGGTTACGCCAAGATGGATCCGATGCCTAAGAGGGACGACAAATAATGCCTCTTCTTCCAGTAGAACAGATTGAGCAATTTGCGCCGGTTTTCAAGGGAAAAATCGGCAACACTGTCGCAGGTTTCCTAAGAAAAGTCCTGTCCATCAAGACACTGTCCGACATTTACGACACGATTGATGAACATCAAGGGACGGATTTCGCAGGCGCACTCTTGGACAAGCTTGGGGTCAACTACCAGCTGGGAGGCTCGCAAAGGCTTGCGAATTTGCCCGACGGGCCGTTCATCACGGTCAGCAACCATCCCTACGGAGGTATGGACGGTGTCATTCTCATTGACCTTATCGGACACATCAGGCCTGGCTTCAAGGTGATGGTGACCGAATTCCTCGCCCTTGTCGAAGCGCTGCGCCCAAGTCTCATCGTTGTCAATCCGAAGAACAACTTGAACAAGGGAATAACAGCCAAGAACATTCAGGGAGTCCGTGAGGTTCTGGAAAGGCTTCACGATGGTGAACCGGTGGGATTCTTCCCGTCCGGTGCCGTGTCCGACCTCAGCCTTAAAGAGATGAAAATCAAGGACAGAGAGTGGCAGGAAGCGGTTCTGAGGCTTATACGGAAAGCCAAGGTTCCGATTGTCCCTATCCGGTTTTTCGACCATAATTCATTATGGTTCTATAATCTTGGGCTGATAGACTGGAGGGTGCGCCTGATGCAGCTTCCGCACGAACTTGTCAACAAGAGGTACAGAAGGATCAGAGTCGGCGTCGGAGAGACTCTGACCGTGGAGGAGCAGTCGAAATATTCAGACATCAAGGATTACGGAGCATTCCTCAGAAGCAAGGTCTATGACATGCCGCTTCCGGATGATTTCATCAAGTATAAGGAATTCATTGCCTCCACACGGTAACCATCCTCCACTTTGAATCGCACGCAGGACATCACGCGTGCAGGCAATTTACCTAACTTGCTATAATGGTGTTACCATCCTCCACTTTGAATCGCACGCAGGACATCCGTTGTCACAATCAATAATTGTTTTGCGCAATATTCTCGAATGAAATTCATTGTATAAATGAAGTTTTTTGTATCTTTGCAGTCCCAACGGGGTATTAGCTCAGCTGGTAGAGCGCAAGGTTCGCAATCTTGAGGTCAGGAGTTCGATCCTCCTATGCTCCACAAAAATCCGCCTCTCAGTCACCTGAGAGGCATTTTTATTCCGAGTCCCCCATCCAAGCGGCCAGCCGCGGCGATGAGCGGCAGTGATCTAACGCTGGCCGGCGGCACATTCAGGCAACATGATCAGCACCAGAATCTTAAATCTTACAAAACACGTTCAGGGCGAAAGGGCATAGAACGCCGTCAATTAAAGAATATGCTGAAAAACTCTCGATCTTACCCTATACTTTTTCAACATATTCATAGTCCCACCGCCTTCAAAAGCCATTTGGGCTGAACGTCTTTTGTAAAACGCACCCGCCGAAGACTCCCGCAGGTTCCCTCGTCGGTCGCCGAATCTGCCTAAGCACCATGCCATGCCCACATCGATCTACGAGCCTTCGGCACCCAACAGGTTTGCCTCAAAATCAGCAAGGCACAATTCAGGACAAGAATACATTTAATAAAAATCATCGGACAGTCGTTGAAAAAACAGCAAGCGCTTGAATGATGTTCGGAAAAAGTGTATTTTTGCTCAGACGGGACGGATCGGGGTTGGCAGAAAATGGAAGACTGACGGCGCTTCGTCCGCGGGATCTTCAGGCCGCACTGAACAGCACAGCAGTTAATAGGTTATTGATAATAAGACGATTATGAAAAAGACACTTTTAGGCATAGCCGCCACACTGTTTTTGCTGCCGGCATGCAACGAAAACAAGAAGCAGGAAGCTACGGCAAATGTTGATACCGCAACTGTCGTGACAGACTTGATGATGAGCCGAAGAAGCATACGCGCCTACAAGGACTCCGTCATCAGCCGGGAGACCTTGAACGACATTCTGAGATGCGGCGTCAACGCGCCGAACGGTCAGAACCTGCAGTCGTATGAGATAAGGGTGATCAACTCCCCTGCCCTCATCGACTCGATCACAAGAGCCGTGGTGAAGGACAATCCGAGGATCGCGGAGCGGAAAGGCTTCAAGAATATCTTCGTGAACGCCCCGTGCGTCATCTGCATAGCCTACGACACACAGTACGACATGGCACAGATCGATTGCGGTCTGCTTGGCGAGAACATCATCCTCGCCGCCTGGGCAAAGGGCATCGGATCCTGCTGCTTGGGAAGCTCAGCGCGTTGGCTCCTCGATTCGCCATCGGCCAAGCCATATCTCGACCGGATGGCGTTCTCACAAGGCTACAAACTGCTCTACTGCATCGCCTTGGGCTACCCGGACGAAACTCCGGAGGCAAAGCCAAGACGTGAGGACATGATCAGGTTCATGGAATAAGCCAACCGCCAGGCAAAGCGACAATGTCCGACTCCGCTACTCCTTGACGCAGCGGACGGAATAGGCGTCGGCGCGACTAGCCGCCGCGGTGGGCGACACGGAGACTCCGGTAGGCTCACACCTGAAGGCGAGGACACAGAACCCAAGCCCCTTGGCTGCGGTGGACTTGGCGGAGGAGTTTCCCCAGTAGGCGCCCCAAAGTCCGCTCTTGGAGCCATACAGCATCGCATAAGTGCCGTCATAGCGGGCAGCGGCAGGGAAAAGCAGGGAACCTTCCTTCATTTTGAACGACCATCCGTAATTGAAGTCCTTCGCGGTGACCAAGCCGTCACCATCGACATCATCGACATCGAATTCCGCCAGGTTCTCTGAATATCCTCCCGACACGGTGAACGTCCTGAAAACATCGGCTGGCGGCACACGGTAGCCAACAGGACACGGATCATAGAAAGACTTGGCACCTTTGTTCGGGTACTTGTTCTCGGAATCCCTTTCCCAGCCATAAGGATTCCCCCACAGGGCGTCGTTGCTGTCGGACGCTTTCAGCCAATCCCGGCACGAGACGTACTGCGCGTTGTTGGAAAAGCATTTTGTCGGGTTCGCTATTGAATATGCCAACGTGTTGGATTCTACCGAATTACGAGGAGAGTAAGAGATCTTGACCTCCTTCCCTTCCGGCCCGTAGACCGGCGAGCCGACCGTGTTGATGTCCCCTGTGAGAGTCGGAGAGGACGGGAACGGATCCTTACGTCCCCACTGGTACAGCAAGCCATAGGGTCTCACATCCGGTGTCGCGCCAAAAGAGGATGTCATCGCGCCAAGGTTCATATTCATCACCTCATAACCCGTCTTTGAGGTTGACGTGGCGATCGCTTCCTCCGGGAACCAGATGTGCCAGCTCCAGATGATCGTCTTGTCCTCCGAACAGGTCGCGATCAAAGCGTTGCCCGGCTGCGAGGCCGCCTTGAAGGTTATCTTCCCGTCTTTGAAAGCGACGTTCGTGATCATCCCTTTGGATGTTTCCCAGACCAGCGCCGCTGATGCCGGCGACAGTTTCTCCGGAGCGTCAAGACCTTCCGTGGCGGCCCCGTTCCCTCTAACGGTCGCGTCAAAGGAATAATCGCCTTTCTTGGTGATGAGATAGCAATTGGAGGTTCCGTCCTTGCTTAGGTTGTCGGCAACCACCTCCGGACTCGGCTCCGGCTCAGGTTCCGGCGCGGGAGCCGGATCGGGGGTTGTTCCATTCTTGCCACAAGAGGTGGCGATCAAAAGCATAAAGCCATAGACAAATCTTGTCAGATTCTTCTTCATACAGTCCGTTTTTCAAAAATTACTTGCAAGTTTACACAATTTCCCCGAGATTCTCTTTTTTTCAACATAAAAAAAACACACTGTCCGCGCCTCGAAACACGCCGGGAAGCGCTTGGAAGCCGCTTTTCAACCATCAGTAAGCCACTCCGCGCCAGAGCATTATTTGCATTCGTTCGGAGATTTGCATATTTTTGCACTTGAATTGACTGGCTTACAACCATCACTCACGATGACACAAAACTGTATATTTAATATTTCTACCATGAAAAAGATCATTTTGGCACTTGCCGTCGCCGGATTAGCGACAGCGGTGACATCCTGCGGCACAAAACCGAACACATTGACCTCCGCCGAGAAGGCTGACGGCTGGGTACTCCTTTTCAACGGAGAGAACCTCAATGGCTGGCGTGACTACAACGGCGACTCTCTGACCAACGGCTGGACCGTCGTGGACGGCTGCATCCAGGCTTCCGGAGAAGGAGCCGACGAGTCGGGCTACATCGTCACGGACAAGAAGTACGAGAATTTTGAACTCTCGTGGGACTGGAAACTCACGCACGGAGGAAACAGCGGAATGCTCTACCACGTGGTCGAGAATCCTAAATTCAAGGTTCCGTATGTCACCGGACCGGAGTACCAACTGATTGACAATGAGGGTTGGGAAGAAGTCAATGCCCCTACCAGACTGGAAGAGTGGCAGAAACTCGGCGTGGACTACGCGATGCATCTTCCTGACTACAGCAAGATGAAGGTCAACCCTCAGGGCGAATGGAACAACTCGAAGATCGTCTTCGACAACGGCCACGTGGAGCATTGGCTCAACGGCGAGAAGATCCTTGAGTTCGAGGCTTGGACGGACGACTGGTTCGAGAGGAAGGCAAGCGGCAAATGGGGCGACGCCACTGAATATGGTCTCGCTCACGAAGGCGTGATCTGTCTTCAGGACCACGGCGACCCGGCCTCTTTCAGGAACATCAAGATCAAGGAACTGCCACGCAAGGCCGGCAAGGAGGTCGAGCTTTTCAACGGCAAGGATCTGCACGGATGGGAGTTGTTCGGAAGCATACGCACCGGTGTGGACGAGGAAGGCAACCTCGTGACAGAGAACGGAGAAGACCTCCGCTACGGCTATCTCGGAACCCGTGAATATTACAAGGACTTCGACCTCACCGTGGAGTTCCGGCAGTGCTCCAACGGCAACTCCGGCCTCTTCTTCCACTCATTCGTGGAGGGCGGCTACCAGAACAACATCGTGAACGGCTGGCAGTGCGAGGTTGCTCCGAAGGGCTATGACACGGCAGGCATCTACGAGTCATACGGCCGTGGATGGCTGGTTCAGATTCCTGACGAGAAGGAGGAGATCCTCAAGGAAGGAGAATGGAACACGCTTCGCCTGAGAGTGGAGGGCGACAATGTGAAGACATGGCTGAACGGCGAGCCTATGGTTGACATCAATGACGAGCTGATCGGATCAAAGTCAGGCCGCATCATGCTCCAGATCCACGACGGCAACAACATCAAAGTCCTCTGGCGCAATTTCCGCCTCACGACTTTATAGTAATCCTTAACGCAAACTAAGTAAGCGTTAAAGAACAAGTAGGTAATCTTTTAAGGATTACTAAAGGATACAAAAAAGAAGTTGGCTGATTTTGCACGTTACCAAAACCAGCCAACTTCTTTTTAGCATCCCACCCGTCAATCGAACCTGAGCATGGAATCATCCAGCCACTTTGTACCGACCAACGCCTGATAGTCGCCGGTGTCCTTGCCGGACCGGAAATTACGGAAATAGCGGTTCTCCGAAAGGAGTTTTCCGTCAGCGGAAGTCAGGGAGAGAGTCACGATGCAAAGACCATCCGGCACATCAGCGATGTCAAGCACCGGAGTCGTCGTGTCCTCCGCAGGACTTACCTGAACTGCTTTTGAATATACTTCCTCACCGTTCGGATTGACTAAGGTAACGCTGGCTGTAAGGTTATTAAGATCACCGCAGCTGGCGTTGACAACCTCAATCCGGCAAGTGGCCGGGTTCAACTGGATGTGCAACGGCTCACAGGCCTTCCTCACGGCGGCGCACGCACCGGTCGGACGGAACCAATAGTCGTAAGTCTGCCATGCGAGGCTCGGCCACGCACTGTGGGACATCCAGATCAGCAATCCCTTGCGGTTCACATTGTTAGCCTCGTACATGGCACGGTAGCCATCATAGTTGATCCACTGGGCATACTTCGCGAACCTCTCGGCGGACTCCAAGGCCTGGTCGCCGAAACGCCTGCGGGTCATCCCGATGAACGCCGTGTCTCCCTGCGCTCCCGTCCTGGTGAAATCATGCTGCCCCCAGACATCATCGATCGGCCACAAATGCCCGGATGCCAGCATCTGCGACAGGCTCTTATAGTCCATGATGGCCGGCATTCCCCTCTCGCTGTGGAACTTGGACGTAGGGTTCTCGAAATAGAAGGAAGGTTCGACCGCACGGTAAGGGCCGTGACCGCTGACACCGTCGTCCGCTGAACTTGGGATGTACACGATGTCGGAATGGAGATCCTTCACGGTCATGACAAGGCCATCGTTCAAGGAGGCAGGAGGATAGCCCTCGTTGCGTCCGCAGTAAAGTCCGATGCTTGGATGCTTGCGGATCAGGCTGACATAATCCCTGGCATTGTCAAGGAACATCTCATTGTCGTCCGGATCCGGACCGTCGGCCGGATTCGCAAGCCAGAAGTCCTGCCAGACCACGATTCCGTACTTGTCACAAGCCTCGTAGAACTCCTCGTCGCCCGTCTGGCCGACCCAGTTACGGATCATATTCAGATTCATGTCTCTGTGCATGCGGACAGCGGTGTCATATTCATCGGCTCCGTAGCGGAGATTATATTCACTGAACCCCCAGTTCCCGCCTTTCGGGAAGAAGCGGCGGCCATTGATGAACATTTTAAGGTCGCTCATCACGTCGCCGTAAGTGAATTCGCGGATTCCGGCAAGCCACTCGATGGAGGTCATCGCCTCGTCCGCCCCGTCAGGAATGAACGAGAAGGTGGCCTTGTGCAGGTTCGGCTCGCCGTAGCCGTTCGGCCACCAAAGAGCGATCTCGCGATCCTTCAGTTGTGAATATTCCTCCGGCGTGAATGCCAGAGTCTCGACCGTCCCCGCCTTGGCGACGATATGCCGCTTAAACTCAATTCCTTCTATAGTTCCACGGAGGGTTCCGGCAACGTCTTCCGAAGAGACTCCGGCCACATTGACGGACACCGTCATTGATGCCAGACCGTCCTTCAAGCGGCTCAGCACCAGAGGGTCGCTGAGGTACACCGGAGCGGATCGCTCGATCCTGACATCGTTCCAGATCCCCATGTCACGGCCTCTGACCGTAGGCATCCAATCCCAGCCGACGGTCGCATGGAATGTTGGGTTGTCGGCTCCCAACTGACCTCCGTTGAAGTCAGGACTCTCGGCGTTTTTCTCCTTTACCGCCGCGTAGTGGGCCGGCTTGATGACGCGGACCGCTACCACGTTACCGTCCTCCCGGAGCAGATCCGTGATGTCAAAGCGTGCGCGCCTGAAAGCGCCGGCGATGTTTCCAAGCTTGTTGCCGTTGAGATAAACCTCTGCCTTCCAGTTGATTCCGTCGAAGGTAAGGAAGATGCGGTCTCCCGGGCGCTTCGACAGGGTAAGCGACTGGGTCGCAGGTGTCCACCTGTACCAGAAATCCGAGTTGAAGTAGGATTCGGAAATATGCAGGTTGTTGTCGGCGATCGCCGGATCCGGAACCGCACCGGCGGCGATGTAGCTGTAGAGAACCGTTCCCGGCACGACGGCAGGCAGCCAATCAGCGTCGTCATATTCATTGGAGGAGATCTCCTCACCGCCGGAAGCCACCGCCGAGGCTCTCTGAAGCTTCCACTCCGCATCGTCGGACCTGCCGTCTTTCACCTTCGGTCCGAACACCTCAAACTCGCTCAAAGCCAGACACTCACCATCATCAGCCGCTCCCGTCAGGCGGAGGCGGACATAGCGCGCGTTCCCTTTCGCCTTGAATGAATATGTCAGCGAATCCGTCGCCGGAAGATCCGCGACTCGTCTCCAGACCTTCGCGTCGTCCGAGACCTCGACCCAGCCGCCCTCGGCTCTATGGATCCAATGCAGCCGGATCTCGTCGAACTTTCTTTTTGAGCCAAGATCGACGCTGATCCACTGCGGGCCGCCGTCCGCGCTCATCCATGCGCTGGTAAAGACCTCAGAAGGAAGCACGTTGAATCCCCTTGCCTCCTTTGAGTCGTAAGGTCCCGTGTCGGAACTTCTGTCGAAGAACTTCTCCGAGGAGAAATCCACGGACTTGATGACCCAGAAAAGAGCGCCTTCCATCTCGAACTGAACATGGAAGCGACTGAAATCCACAGCATTGGCAAGAGGGATCTCCAGATCCAACTCCCTCGCCGGCCTTGTCAGAGTCTCAGCCTGCTTATTAGGGTCGGTGATCACCTCGGGATGGCGCGGCGATCCCGGCAGCCCGGATCCTCCGATGAATCCGACCTCACGGAAATCCGTACCGGAGCCTGAAGCGCGGCAAGAAATTGACCATTCAGAGCTAGGTTCCTGATAGACGACATATCCCCGGATCCTGACACAAGACGCGGTAAAACTCTGGCGTCCCCACTCATATTCAAGAAAGGTGCTGTACCCTTCCAATGTGTTTCCTGAATATGGCCCCGCATCCACCGTCCATTCCTTCTCGCGCCGAGGAAGTTCGCCCTCGGGCGTGGAGACCTTCAGCCAGGCCGGCTCCCCACTCTCGACGACCCCGTCGGTGACCAGTTGCGCCGTAAGGTTGTAGTCATAGGTTGACGATGCGTAAGCCGCCTTGTTCAATGCGATGTTCTCGTCAGGCCCATTGCCCGAGCACCCGGCCAGCACCAGTGCGAGAGCCACCGCCGCGGCGAAAGATGATTTCTTCATTAACATATCAATCAATTGTTTCTGCAAGATAAGTAATCCTTAAATATAATCGAACGAATATAGTAATAAATATTCGTAAAGCAATAAGGAGGTTGCGGCGTGAGGCTACGGGCGGGATACGGGGTTTTTCACGCTCGGAGAGTCACCGCCGGGAGGCTGAGGGCGAGATTCGGTGTTTTTCACGCTCGGAGAGTCACCGCCGGGAGGCTGAGGGCGGGATACCAGATCGGAGGATGGGTAACAAGCATCATCCTACAATGCGTAGGGCACATCATACAAGGAAGAAGAGCATCTAAAAAGAGTAAAGTAAAACTAATGACTATTAGTTCATTACAGCGATTTGGCGGAGGATACAGGATTCGAACCTGTGGGGCCTTTCAGCCGACTTGTTTTCGAGACAAGCACCATAAACCACTCGGACAATCCTCCGTGTTTTAAGGTGCAAAGTTACTACAAAAAAGTGAAATGCGGAAAGATATAGTGATAGAATTGAG